>Ga0209541_10001520_pt1 | contig 45925 bp, 47 predicted proteins | sample RifCSPlowO2_01_FD_184027 | JGI IMG/M metagenome (GOLD analysis project Ga0209541, IMG submission 184027) | Groundwater microbial communities from Rifle, Colorado - Rifle CSP2_plank lowO2_0.1 (SPAdes) (version 2) | ecosystem: Environmental > Aquatic > Deep subsurface > Groundwater | place...
TTCTTTTTTAAAATTATCCGAAATATCATACATAAGCATCAGATTTTTTGGCAAATTTTCTCCAAACGGTGACTGGAAAGAATTGTGATAAAAATCCCTCTTTCTTCCTTTTATTTTTATTCTATCAGGACTTTTTACACCAAAAACAGACCCACCAAATGTATTTGCTGTCACACCTTTTCCTTTTTTATATATAAAATATCTAGATCTCATATATTTTATTATAAACCAAATTACACATTTACGCTATGGCGTAAATGTGTAATTTGGTAAAAAATATGGAAACAAAGATAATAAGAGTAAAAATGGATATATAAAAATCTGAAAAACACCCAACTTAAATTCAGGCACATTTACGCTATGGCGTAAATGTGCCACTCAATAAAACACACTCTGGATATAGGATACAAAAAAACAGACGGTGACAACAAAGCTGAGGTAAATTTTAGCCTTATTTTTGAAGCCAAAAACTGTCCCGTTTTACTTGACTTTTGTCAATCTTTGTGATAAAGTACCGACAGAATTGTAATTGGGTCAATTTGGACCTATTCCCTGCCCTTCGACAAAGAATTGTTATTTATTAAGCTTTATTTAGTTGGCTTATTTCAGTATTTAGAGGATAGGTTTACGCCTAGACGAATATTGAATTAAAGCTAATTAAACAAATAAAAAATAAAACAAACAATTTAAAACAAATTAAAAATGAAAAGAATTATTATGTTATTAGCGGTTGTAGCCTTATACTTGGGTTCCTGCTTATCGTCTGTTGCACAAACTGCAACAAAAGAAACAAGTACCGAATCACACTTGTTTATAAACATTGTGACCGGTGTATTAGGTAATTTAAGTGCAATCACCATATTTATGATGATCATGGGTACGTTGAAAGCAAAAGCCACAAGGATTTACAAAATTGTAAACTGGGGTGGCGATATCACTGATGTAATCCTAGGAAGCGGTACTGGAGCTATTGTAAATAAGCGTGGTACTGAAAACTTTGATCCACGATATCCTGAATGGGAATTAATTTACCCGGACAAGGATATGAAATGGGGGGCACCAGGAGATCCGACGCTGGGAGTAAAAACCTATGAAGATTTTAGGAGTCCTATGCAAAAGTGGTTGAACAAACATGGTCTTTATTTATTTGGATTATGGCCTATAAAAAGAGTTGAGATAGTCACATTTGAAAAAACTAAGATGATCATGAAAGAACTCTTTGAAAATGGCACAGGTATGAAAATTGCCTGGAAAAGTCCAAAAAGTGTCAAATGTATTATTGCCGGAAAAGAACAGCAGAATTACATTCCTTGGCGCTGGGAGGGGTCTGTGGCAGTTGATGGAGCTGAAACTGGAGGTCTTAAAAATGCCTCCGGAGAAGATCAGTTATTGCCAATAGAAGTATTGGTAAGATCAACACTGCAAACTACTAATCCTCTTAGAATAACGACTTTTACACAAAACGTGCAAGAGAGCTATCGCGCAAACACCAGGTCAATTGTGCGTGACTTAGTTGGTTCGCATGACATTGATTATGTTGAAAAAGCTCAGCATCAAGATGATGCTACTTCCGAGTTCAAGAATGCTATGATGAAAATGAATGGTGACTATGGAGCAAGTCAGGGAACTATAGTGAATTTTGGTTTCCAAATTGCAAGTCGTGGCACTTTATTTTTTGAAGAATGGAACCCATCTGGCGAAGATGCAGTAAAAATGATACAGGCTCGTCAGGGCGTGTATACAGCGGAGCAAGAAGCGAAAGCCGCAGCAAAACGCGGTGAAGGTAAAGGAGACGAGTACGCAAACGAGCTAAACAAAAAAACCAATGCAGATTTAAACAAAGAAGACAAACTTGGTGAAATGGCAGCAAAAAACAGGAAGAGAATGAATAAAGCTGGGTCAGATCCAAATGTTAAGGTAGCCTACGATAATATCGGAAAGTTATCTGAAACACATGGTACTGTAATCATAGGAAATGCAGGCGTAATGCCTACCATTCCCCTTGAAAACAAGGAAGGAGGTTCCAAATGAGTTTGTTAATCTTATTCGCGATCTGTTTTGTTGTCACTTGGATAGTGATTGGCATAATATTTTATTTTGTCACAAAAAAACCGAAGTCTGCAACCGCAACACCTGGCACTTCCAGAACAAGCAGTAGTAACTATGAACCCTGGCTGTATTGCGCCTTACTCCTTGTGATATTTGGGGTAACTAACTGGATTCTGTATGAATTTTGTGCAGAATATGGGCTGTTCACTGGAAAAAGGTGGTGGGCTCCAGAAGTTGCTTTAGCGCTAACGTCTTGTTTATGGGTTTGGAGTTTCTTCTCAAAGAAACACATTCCCGCAATCAGATGGTGGGCGATTGGCTTAAGTCTGCTGACTATTTTTGTTATTTGGAAAACGGTACACAATTCCCGTATCCAAAATGAGGTAGCTCAGCAAACCGCAACCTCAAATGTCAGGGGTAACCGCCAACGTACGGTGACTCTTTCTAATGATTGGCAAAGATTCGAGGATTTAACCCTTGGAGATAGCGCAGTCTTATTTTGCCCATTAGGTAAAATGACTATCAAAAATAATGGCAAAGAATATGCAATTATTGACGGTAGATTAGAAAATTCGCAAAACCCCGATGCCCTCCCAACTGGAGGGAATGCAGAAAAAATTGTATTTTTTCTGCGTGCTGGCGATGATGCCAGCATTGGTAGAAAGGCCGTAATTTTTTACGGGCCTAAAAGTGAAATCCTACGAGCTGGAGGACACTAAAAAAATTGTACTTTTCTTCAGCAGGGCTAAACCTTGCTGAAATCAAAAGCCACCCTTTCCTCACGGAATTGGTGGCTTTTTTCATTTATGTATTTATATTATCGCTTAAGTTATTCCCAAAGTTGCTGTAATTAAGTTTATAATACCAATAGCAGCAACCATTATAAACATCCCGATTACACCCCAAATCATATGCTGTTTTCCTTGTACGCGTTTCTCTTCATTTTCTGCTCCAGAGATGAATTCAAACATACCATAAAGAAATATAACAAGCGCTGCTCCAAAAAGAAGCTTCAAGGCTGGATTTACTATATACTTTTCCACATTCCCGATATATGTATCAAGGTTAGATGTTTGAGCATAAGCAACTTTTACAAATAAGCTATACATAAAACCTTATTGACACTTAGGTGGGTTTAAATTAGGCTGCCATGTTTGTCCTGGGGGACAAACAACTGGAAAATTATTTTGTAGTGTTGTTTGGTTATTTAGACTGAATGTATTCATTAAAACACCAACCAAACCCCAAATTGCAACTATAACAAAAAGACCTATAATACCGTAAATCATATGAGACCTTCCTTCTGCTTTCTTTTCTTCATCTCCAGCTATTACATACTGAACCACAGCAACTATCAAGTAAATAACAGCAATACCTATAAGAATAGGCATTACAACGTTTATAATAGCTTGAATTGTACCCAAAAGAGAGAAAGCATTCTGCGCAAATGCCACCATAGGCAAAAGAGCTACTACTGCTCCAATCTTCAAAAACGAAAATGTTTTTTTCATAAAAAAATTTTAATAATAATTAATAATAAATCTAATAATTTCCTGCACCCTTAATGTTTGTCCGCTATACTTTCCACTCGACCAGAAAGTGTGCGGGCCTCGGGCGACATATATTACTACCTGCTAATTATATCATATCCTTAAAAACAAAAGCAACACTCTAACAAAAAGACTATTTTAACTTAATTTGAGGCGGATTTACCGCTGTATTATCAAGTACAATAGTTGACTTAAGAAGATTTACCAAACCATATACTGATACCATTATAAAAAGAGCTATAATACCCCAGATCATAAAACTCCTGCCTTTTTCCCTCTCAGCACTATCTTCTTGATTTATAACATACTGCACCACTCCCCAAATAAATATAACCAAAGCTATGGCAAAAATTAATACGATTACTGAATTTAAAATTCTCAAAAAAGTACCACTCACCAAAGAATCAAAAGTAATTGGGTCAGCCGCAAAAACTAAAACTGGCAATAAAACCAATCCTCCAAAAACTAGAAATTTAAAATTTATTTTTTTTACTAAATTTTTCATATTTTTACAATAATAAATTTATGTTATTAATAATATTAAAAGCAATTTGATTTACTGTCCCCTGTATCGCTTTTGCCAAAGCCCAGGAACCAAGAAGAAGAGCAACACCGATGACTGTGTATAAAAAGGTCTTCTTAGCCTTTGTAATAGCTTCTTCATTGCCCCTTGCTGACACGAAAAGAAAACCAGCATAAACCATAAAAAATACACATACAGGTATACCTATTTTTATGGCTATTTCAAGTATTTTGGCAATGAACTTTTCAAGATCATTTATACCTATTGGATTATCAAATTTAGCAATAGGAATAACTGGATTTTTACTACCGCCTATCCCTATACAACCTTCTGGCAGAGGACCTGTAAAAGCTGGGTCATTGGGACATTCCTGAGCGTATGATTTTGGAGTATTAAAAATAGTAAAAAAAGAAAAAGAAAAAAGCATAATCATAATAGATAATCCCACTTTTTCAAATATTTTTGATTTTAAATTCATTTTCATATTTATTTATTATACAAAATAACCATAAAATAAGCTACTATTACTTACCAACATTATTTAAAAGGGAAAATCCATCTTGAACACCAAGACCTATCAAGACCAATTTGACTATAAGCCATGCGCAAAGCATTACAACAAGCCCTATTGCAACATGACCAAATATCTTCCTTGCCTTGCCGACATTTTCCTCGCTCCCGCCAGCAGTCATAAAAAGAAATCCGGCATAAGCAAAAAGTATCGCGGCTATTGGCAAAAATAATGTGAAGATTAAAAAGTGAACGACGTTGTAGGCGAGAACCATAAGATCACTGAAACCGCACTCGTGCGGTATAAATTTATTTGTTACCAGATCGATTTTTGTACTGCAATCAGGAACAAGATCCGAAGCAGCAAAAAGGACAGACGGCGCCAGAATTAAAAATAAGCCTATCATTCCAGTGGCTAAAAATTTAATTTTAAAAATATTTTTTTTCATTTTTATATTCTTTTACCAGAAAGTAATAAATCAATTTGATTGTCTAGATCAGAAATTGAACGATCAAAATTTATACTACCAGACCTAATTCCATTTATCATAGCCCCAAAAATCTTATTCATATTTTCAGAACTCGGCTCAATTACCGATTTTGATATAAAAGCGGAGGAATTTAAAATTGGATCATAACTATTTTCTGGCTTTCCAGCAAGTAAGTCTTTTCTTGCTGATGTAGCGCTCATTCCTTTTGAAATATTTTTACTATAATCTCCGGTAGTAAGACCAAAAATTGCCCGCGTTGCACCCGTGGCATTTTTAGCAGTCTTTGATACAGCAAAGGCATAGATTTTCCCATAAGTTGAATCTCTACCTTTTTGTATTTGTGGTAATTTTGCAATATCAAACTGTAAATTTGGATTTGAAGATTGTATTTTAGGAAGTTCACTGGCAAAACCTATATACTGAGCTAAGTCTGAAGATATAAACATATTTAATGAACCATTAAAAGAACTATTCCATGAATATGAGACCATCGATGAATCAGCAAACTGCATATAAAACTTAAGAATCTTTGAATCTATATTTTGATTTAAGTCTGATGTCAAATTTCCAGCTTGATCTTTAACGACAATATGACTTCCAGACTGCATAAACATAGCATATAAAATTTCTTTGGCATTTGAAATATTATTAAATGTTCCAAGAGCCGCTCCAGATTGCTTAAATAAAAAACTCGTATCTTTACTTGTAAGCAATTCAGAATCAGCTAAAAAATCATCCCATGTAGACGGTACAATAGAAATCCCCACAGAATTAAACGCATCTATGTTGTAATACAAAACAAGAGGATCTACTGCGACGGGAATACCGAGAATTCCTTGACTGGATATAAAAATATCAGTACCTGAAATAAAAGAATCTTGAAAAGTCCTTAATGGATAAGAGGTGTACGGTATAGGCATAATCTTATTACTAAAACTTGTCAGCATTTCATTTGATAACATAAAAATATCTGGACCTGTACCTGAAGCAAAACCCTCAATCAAATCATTTGCATAAGTAGAAACTTGCTTTTCAATATAATATACTTGAAGTGGTCTATTGTCACCATTAAATGCTTGAATCACAGGATCTATAGTAGAATTTGGAGCAGTACCCCAAATTATAACATTGCCACCAACATCAGAAATTTTTGAACTACTTGGAAGAGGAATAACACCAGCAAATATCAAAACAGCCACAACTAAAAAAACCAAAAATGTGACAATTATTCCTATTTGAAAATTTGAGGTTTTCATACTTTTAATCAAACTGAACTATATACAAAAAATTATACCATAATGATGAGAGCCGGCACTAATTTCTCCCATTTGCTTAAAACTTTTCATTTCAAAAAGTTCTTTTACTTTATCTTTACTTACAAGATCAGAAATACGCGGTCCAAGCTTTCCTACCGGTTCAGTCCAATCTATTAATAAAATTTTGCCGTTTTCTTTAAGTATTCTTTTGCATTCGGAAATAAGACCTAGCTTATCACGAACCTGAAAAAGAATATTTGAAAGTATTATCGCGTCTATTGATTTGTCTTTTAATTTTGTGCCGTTTGGTCTTTCGGCGTCGCCCCAGACTATCTCGACATTGCTGAGGCCTTCTTTTTTAGCTTTGTCTTTAATCCCTGAAAGTAGCTCTTTTTGGACATCCACCGCATATACCCTACCCGAAGAGCCTACAAGCTTCGCAGTAGGCAGTACATAATAGCCGGACCCTACTCCAATATCTGCAACATGCATCCCCTCCCGCAAACCAAACTGCTTTATGTTTTGCGTTGGGTCTGCAAATCCGGAGTAATCATTTTTTAATAAATTATGCATATTCAAGATTTTAAATTATAAACTTACTACTTTATTCTATCACATAATTAGTTACTAAACTAAAAAAACAGTCATAGCCATGGTCACAACCAAACGTAAAAGTGTGCAAAGTGTGCAAAGTCGAACTTTGCACACTTACACTTCATCAAAATAAAAATCTTCCTTTGCTACCTTTGCTACGCTGGTTTCAACAAAACTCTGATAAGTCCCCTGATTTACATCTTCATTAAAACGGCCTAGGATGATGTCTGTCAAAAGAAGTTGTCCCCACCTATTTTCCAAAGTATAATCTTGGCAACTTGACCAATAATATTGCTCCTCTTTATTTTGCCAATTTTTTATTTCTTTTGGGTTTTTATGAATGTAAGTCGAGACATACATCAATTGGCGATCATCTTCAATATGAACACTTTTGTAAGAGCCCTGTAAAAGATGCCCGCTTTTTTTATGTTTTAAATTAAAATATTTTGTATATGCAGTTAAAACCCTCTGCATATATTTTGCAATCCCTCCTTCTTCTTTTTCACAAAGCAATAAATGGAAATGATTCGGCATTAAACAAAAACATATTAATTCAACAGACCGATTTTTTAAAATATCATCACTCCGCTCCAAATCTATGTGCAAAGTCGAACTTTGCACACTTTGTTTTATTTCTCTACTCACATTTTTTATAGATCCACGCCCTTGAAATACTAAAATTAGAAAAAGAAACCGTAATCTATCTGCGTCTGTTTCAAAAATGGGCTGCTTTTGCATTCCGCGATTATAAACATGATAATATTCTTCAGGTGCATGATTTTTTATTTTCGGCATACTTTAATTATATATAAATACACAAAAGTGTGCAAAGTTCGACTTTGCACATTTTATTTTCTATAAACACGCTATCGAAGCTATGCCATCTCCTACCCGAAGTCGCATTATCATTACTCCCTGTGTCTGCCTACCAAGCGATGGAATATCTTTAAGGGCTGTCCTGATAACCTGACCTTTTTTGGACATTGCTATTAATTCTTCTTCTGCGCCTGATAATACTTTTGAAACAATAAGCTTCCCAGTTTTTGGAGTCACTTTTGCAGTTTTTATACCGGATCCACCCCTCTTTTGTACCTTATACTCTTTTAAATTTGTTTTCTTGCCAAGTCCATTTTCGCTCATTACCATAAGAAAACCAACTTTATTATCTTTGTTTACAACATCAACACCAACAACTTTGTCGCTCGCAGGCAACTTCATAGCCCTGACTCCCCCGGCACTTCGACCCATTTCACGAATATCTGATTCTTTAAATCTGATCGATTGACCCGAAGCCGTCGCAAGCATTACCTCATCTCCTTTTTCAATCGGCAAAGCAGAGGAAAGAAGATCACCTTTATCGAGACGAATAGCAATAATTCCACTTCTACGTACATCTTTAAAGCTCTCTGCTGATACCTTTTTACCGACTCCCTTTTCTGTAATAAGCATAAGAAAAGGCACATTGCTTTTTGCTTCTTTTGAAACAGGAAGTATTGAGGTTACTTTTTCATCTGCGGAAAGAGATAAGAAATTCATTATTGATTTACCTTTTGTTGCCCTGCGTCCCTCTGGAATTTCATACATTTTTATTTGATATGCCTTTCCAAGATTTGTGAAGAAAAGAAGATCACTATGTGTATTTGCTGAAACGAGCATCGTGACAAAGTCTTCTTCTTTTGTCTCAAGATCTACAACTCCGACACCACCCCTTTTTTGAGCATGATATTCAGATGGGTCAGTACGTTTCAAATATCCACCTTGCGTATATACGAGCATAGATTCTTTTTCTGGAATCAAGTCTTCGTCTGAAATTGTCTTCACACCAGATCTTATGACCTTTGTCCTTCTTTCATCAGAATATTTTTCTCTTATTTCTTTTATTTCAGAACCAACAATCTTTAACATCTTACTTTTTGATGCAAGAAGAGCTTCAAGTTCTTTTATAAGGTCTTGTTTTTCCTTAAGTTCATTTTCAACAGCTTTTCTTTCAAGCCCAGCAAGCTTTTGAAGTTTCATTTCAAGAATTGCAGTTGCTTGTAAATCAGAAAACTTGAACTCTTTCATTAAGTTAAATTTTGCAATATTTGCATCCTTTGAAGCGCGAATTATTGAAATAACTTTATCTATATGATCAAGTGCTTTTTTAAGACCAAGGAGTATGTGCTCCCGAGCCTTTGCTTTTGCAAGATCAAAGATTGTCCTTCTGCGAACAACCTCTTGCCTATGTAAAATAAATTCGGCAAGTATTGATTTTAAAGAAAGAGTTTGAGGTACGCCTTCAACAAGCGCGAGCATGTTAAAATTGAAATTTGATTCAAGTTGCGTATTTTTGTATAAATAATTTAAAACTTTTTGTGGATACACTCCATTTTTAAGGTCTATAACGACTCGGATGTCTTTTGCAGATTCATCGCGGAGACCTTTTATACCCTCGAGCTTTTTTTCATGCACAAGGTCTGCTATTGCCGATATCAAGTCTGATTTATTTACTCTGTATGGAATTGAAGTTATTATAATTTGAAAAACTCCACCTTTGCTTTCCGCTATCTCGGCCTCGCCTCGGCAAACAACTCCGCCACGTCCAGAAGAATACGCATGCACGAGATCTTTTTCTCCATAAACAATTCCGCCAGTGGGAAAATCGGGGCCTTTGACGAATTTTAAAAGATCTTCAGTTGTCGCATCTTCATTTTCTATTAAATGCAGTGTCGCATCCAAAAGTTCTCCCAAATTGTGCGGGGGGATATTTGTTGCCATTCCGACAGCGATGCCAAGTGTGCCATTCATAAGGAGAAGCGGAACGGATGCGGGAAGAACCTTTGGCTCTTTTCTAGTGCTATCATAGTTTGCCCGAAAATCAACGGTTTCTTTTTCAAGATCACGAAGAAGGAGCGAGGAAACACCGGACATCTTTGCCTCGGTATAACGCATAGCAGCTGCCGGATCGCCATCTACTGATCCAAAGTTTCCCTGACTTGCAATAAGAGGATATCTTGAAGAAAAAGTTTGTGCCATTCCAACCATGGAATCATATACCGATACGTCTCCATGCGGGTGATATTTTCCTAGCACATCTCCAACTACTGCGGCAGACTTTCGAAATCTTCCGCCAACAGTAAGCCCCATTTCATGCATCGCAAAAAGTATACGCCTATGCACAGGCTTAAGTCCATCACGGACGTCCGGCAATGCGCGAGAAGTAATGACCGACATAGCGTACGCCAAATAAGACTCCTTCATTTCAGGAACAATGTCTATGGGCAAAACTTTGCTTACAAAATTTTGATCTTCAATTTCTTGTTTTGGTTTAGCCATGTAGGGGTATTATAGCATAAAAACTATACAGATAAAACTACCACATCCCCTTCTTTTCCTTCCAAATCTTTTTTCTTTAATACGAGTTTTTCTATCGCCTCGAGTTTGTCTTCTCCTGCTTCTTTTAAGAAAGTTTTGAGCGATGCGCTGTCATAATCCATAGGAATGATAAGTCCCGGTTCAAGGGCTGAAGCGAGCTTATAGGCTCCTGAAGCTCCTCCAGGCCCCGCCAAGGATACGAAAAGGACATCTGATTCAGATAGGATCTCTTTTGCCTCTTTTGAAAGTTCTTTGCCAAGCGGTCCGGTAAATCCAAGAGTAATACCGTCCAGTGAAAGTAAATATGAAGTGCTTAAATAATTTTTGCCTCCAATCTCCGCATGCGAAGCTTCGCCTTTTACGAAGACTCCCTTTACTTCATAATCCCCTGGTCCGTCTATTACAAAAGGCACTCGGTCGCCATGCTTGAGGTCTGCTCCGCCGTTATAATCCGGGTGATTTGTTGTAACTATCGCAACATCAGCGCCAAACTTTGCCGGCGTTGGAAGTTTTGATTCCTTGCTTATCGGATTGAAAGCGACAGTCAAATCCCCTTGCGAAATTTTAAAAAATTCTTTTCCTAAATAGTTTATAATCATAGATTTATTTCTCCGTTATTTCATATCTGTTAAGTATTGCTTCAAACATCAAAGGAGCGACGATGGTCGCATCCGATTCGATCACGAACATCGGCGTATCTTTTGTCAGCTTATCCCATGTAATCTTTTCATTCGGAGTAGCTCCGGAATACGAACCGTACGAAGTCGTGCTATCTGAGATCTGGCAAAAATATCCCCATGGGCGCACTTCTTTTTTAAGATCATATTTTATAGAAGGCACGACGCAGATAGGAAAATCTCCGGAAATTCCTCCCGCAATTTGGAAAAATCCAAGACCTGGTCCATCTTTTGCGAGTTCTTGATATTTGTCGTACAAATCCATCATATACTCAACTCCGCTTTTCACAACAGAAGGATTTATTTCCCCTGCTTTGCAGTATCCGGCAAAAATATTTCCGAGCGTTGAATCTTCCCAGCCTGGTACAACCATCGGCAGATTTTTCTTCGCAGCTTCAAGAAGCCAGCAATGCTCGGGATTACCTTCATACTTTTCTTTGAGTTCATCCGACAAAAGTATTTGGTAAAAATATTCATGAGGAAAATATCGCTCACCTTTCTCCTGCGCCTCTTTCCATCTTTTTAAAATAATCGGCTCCATGACACGAAAAGCTTCTTCTTCAGGAATTGAAGTATCGGTCACTCGACGCTCGCCTCTTTCCAATATTTTTTCATCGTCTTCTTTTGTAAAATATCGATAGTCTGGATAATCCTTATAGCTATCGTGCGCAACAAGCCTAAAAACAGACTCTTCGAGGTTTGCCCCCGTACAAGAAATAGCATGGATCTTTTCATTTTTTATCATCGGCGCAAGGGTGACACCCATCTGCGCAGAAGACATTGCTCCACCCATAGCAAGCATCATCTTGCCTCCCCCGTCGAGGTGCTTTTTAAAAGCCAAAGTCGCATCCTTCATCTGACGAGCATTAAAATTGTGAAATAATTTTTGGAATAATTCTAGTGTTGAAATTTGGTTTTTCATAAGAGCATTATATAAAATAAGGGATAAAATGCAAATTTTCTGTTGAGGCTACATCACTTATTAATGTATTGATGTTAAACATCAATCAGATTATTAGACTTAGCGGAAAGGTTTGATATGCGGTAGAGAAGTCTCGCCGCGACGTTTGCGTCCCAGTCCTCGGGACCGACTTCGTTCAGGTCAAAGGATATGATCTTTCGTCCGGAAGCGACAACCGTTTCGATGAGGTACAGTGCCTGCTCAAATTCAAGCCCCCCTGGCACTGGCGTACCGGTCGAAGAGCAATATTTCGGATCAAGACCGTCTATATCAAAAGAGAGATATACAAGCTTGGGAAGCTTTGAGACTATTTGCTTTGAAATTTCTTTCCAATTTTTACCCGCATATTCAGCATGCTTCATATCTCTGTCGTAAAATGTTTCAATTCTTTCCCTGGAATTTTTTATTAAATTAAATTCTTCTTCACAAAGATCACGAACACCAACCTGCACGAGCTTTTTCACTTCTTTTATTTTTAAAGCATTGTACATGATCGAAGCATGAGAATATTCAAATCCTTCATACGCCTCGCGAAGGTCACAATGCGCGTCTATTTGAAGTATTCCGAAATTCCCGAATTTTTCTGCAAGTGCTTCCATGAGTCCAAGTGGAGTACTGTGATCCCCTCCAAGATGCGCGACAGTCCTGCCTTCATTTAAATGCCCAAGCGATATTTTTTTGACCACTTCCTTAAATTTCTTTGATTCGTTATTTATGAGATCGCGAGACTTTTTCATTTTTGGAGAATTGAGATCCTCACCTTTTGAAAGTTTTTTTATATATGCATCAGCATGCAAACGAAGTTCTTTACTCTTTTTTGCAATCAAAGGAGAAATATCTTCCATAGCAATGCCGATCTTCCAAGCGTCCTTTACAGCAGGATCAAAAAGGTCGACTTGATACGAAGCATGAAGGACCGCTTCAGGACCCTTTGAAGTCCCACCACCTGAAGATACTGTCACCTCCCAGGGATACGGCACAATAGCGACCCTCGCCTCGTCCATTGAAAAAGGCAAGCCGTATATACCCTGCGAAAGATCCCCCATTCCACTTGGATCAAAATTTTTTATTTTTTCTTTCTTTGATGCTTTGAATGTTTTGTTCATAACTTGCAGAATTGTACCATAAAATTAAGTTTGATGTATAACCCTGTAGTAAAATTTCTAAAAAATTTCACTACAGGGTATAATACCCTCATGCGACTACATAGATTTATTGGGGATTTCAACCTATCAAAACCCTCCTCTACAAAGGCTCTGGCGGGCGATAACGAAATAATATCTAAAGATAAAGAACTTGTAAATCAACTCCTAAAAGTCCTGCGCCTAAAAACAGGCGAAAAGGTGATACTTTGCGACGGAAATGCAAACGAAGCTGAGGCGGAAATAGTATTGATAAGACCAACTGAAGTAACTTTCAAGATCGTAAAAAAATACAAAAACGAAAACGAACATGATGTACATAGTAAACTTTACCTCTCAATACTCAAAAAAGAAAACTTTGAACTAGCTGTCCAAAAAGCTGTCGAAATCGGAGTATCAGAAATAATTCCAATACTTACAGAGAGAACCATCAAAACTGGATTAAACATAAACAGATTAAAAAAAATAATACGAGAAGCTTCTGAGCAATCCGGGAGAGGAATCATGCCAAATGTATCAGAACCCGAGACTTTTGATAATGCAATCAAAGAAGCGAAAAAAAATAATGACCTCAATTTATTTTTTGACCTCGGCGGCAAGCCCCTGATTGATGTTAAACATCAATCACTTAAAATCGGGATTTTTATAGGTCCTGAAGGTGGCTGGGGTGAGAAAGAAAGAGTGATAGCAGAAAAAGAAGGGTTTGAAATATGCTCATTTGGCAAACTCGTCTACCGCGCCGAAACAGCAGCAATAACTGCTGTTTATTATGTCGTAAATCTACTATAAATTTGCAATAAATTCTGATAATAACCATGGTTGATGTGGTTGGCACATTTACGCTATAGCGTAAATGTGCCACTATGTACTAAATATATAAATATAAACAAAAAAAATAAGGTAGTCGCAATAATAAGCAACTACCTTAAGTGTTTAATAAAAAACGAAAACGAAAATGAAAAAAATTAATATGTGGGGTAAGACCAATATCCACCGGCATTCATGCCCCAGCCATTTCCCCATTGGCTGTAATTACGGCCTGATTGATATATAGGACCGTAACATGAATGCCTCTCTCCAAACAAATATTCCCTGCGACAATAGCCGCATGTCACATACTGATTATAATATTGTTGCTGTCCACCAATAATTATAACCTCTGTTTGGGTTTGTTGCTGTTGCTGTTGCTGAGGAGCAACTTTATCACACTCAAAAGAATGACATCGCTGTTTTCCATCAGGTCCTATGTGACTAGGACAATCTGTCCCAGGTGGAACAAGGCAATAGCAATAATAACAATATTCTTTTGCTGAATATTTACTCCCAGCATAACCGGCACTTTTTGTGCTAGCTCCGCGATCCATTGCAAGGGATCCTGTCGTCACTACCCCGGGATCAATTGGGGACATCTTTATGACATTGTCCGCGAGATAAACTCCTCGCTTAATAATGGCATTGATGTATTTTTCTACTCCTCCCAACTTTCTCTTTTTTTGAATAGAAAGTTTTGTAGTATCCTGTCTTGCAAGACTAAGCTCTACTTCCTTTTTATTCAATTCCTCCAGATCCCTTATTGACAAAGAATCTTTATCACGCCCAGAAAATTTTTGGACATAAGAAGAAAGGTTGGAAGCTTTTAGGCTCGCTTCAGCTATTTTATTATCATAGCTTTCAGCAATTCCTTCCTCCACATTTGCTTTCAATCTTTCAGCTTCAGGCGAATCCTTGAAAATACGGATACCAGAAACAGTAATCGTCGAGTTTTGAGACTCGCCTTCAAACTGTTTTACGGAAAGATATAAAAGATGACCAAGGGAATCCCTTGTGTCAAAAATAAAATGCTTTTGGCTAGAAAATCCTGAATCCGTTCGGATAAGCATCTTGCCTTTTTCTATACCCTTAAAAGATAAAGGGGCAAGAAAACATTCTTGCATTCCAGATCCTGGATAGTCATTTCTCATGACTATCTTTCCGATTGCAATTCCAGCACCGCTTTGTATTGCGGTGGTGTCAAAATCAACAACAGTTTTTTTTGTTGTTTTTGTATTTGCTGGAGCGTCAGGTTGATTCTGAGAATTCTGTTTTTTGCTAACAGAATTCGTCTTTTTTGAAGAATTTGTTTTTTTTGCAACATTTTTTTGATTTTTTGTTGCGTTTTTTTTAATGCATGTATCCCTGTAAATTATTCCAGGGTTTTGTGCATTTGTTGCACTTAAGCAGGAACCCAAGTATAGGGCTACAACTGCTAATAAATAAATTAATTTTCTCATTTTTATAATCCCCGCTTACTTTCTCACGGTGGATATTTTTTAAAGAATTTTTAAGTAATTGTGCAGATTTTCCACACCTTATTGATATTTTATCACAAAAGATACTTTTTGTCAATCTATTTTTATATTCTTCAAAAAACTCTTTCGGTGTATGGGAGAAGCTCCATGTTTTTTGATGTTTTCTATATGCTCTTTTGTGCCATAGCCTTTATGCTTTTCAAAACCATATTCGGGGTATTTTTTAGCCATTTTGAGCATATATTTGTCACGAGAAACTTTTGCTATTATGGATGCGAGGGATATTGCCGACTCTTTTTCGTCCCCTTTTATTATTGATTTTATTTTTGATTTATTTAAAACTTTTTTTAGTATAATATTTTTTGAATTTTTTATATCTATCTTTAACCCAGCATCAAGCAAAAAAACAAATTGTGAACTCGAGTTATTGTCTAATTTATTAAAAAGATTTTCAACTGCTTTTCCAACTGCTAGATTTCCAGCTTTTGAAACATTTACTTCATCAATTATTTTTTCACTGGAAAAACATTGCGCAAAATACGCATCATCATCTCTCTGTATTTTAATTATTTCCGAAAACCACCGATCTCGCGCATTAGGGGAAAGTTTTTTTGAATCTCTAAGCTCAATATCCATTTTTTTTATTTTTTTAAAAAATGAAATTTCGGCGCAAAATACACCAACGGATATGGGTCCCGCTAAAGGTCCTCGCCCTGCTTCGTCTATCCCTATTATATATTTTTTTTCTATTCTTTCGCGAGCCATTCCTTTTCTTGCCTTGCTAAAAGTTTAAGGCTTTCTTCTGGATGTTCCATTATATCTTTCACTGTCCTCTCCATTCTCATACCCTGTGATCCTTTCACAAGAACAGTATCACCTTTTTGAATCATTTCTTTCAAAAATTCTCCAGCATCACTGGAATTTTTGAAATGAAAAATCTTACCTTGATCCATTCCAGAAGAAAGTGCTTCATCGTAAATAAATCGTGACCTCGGACCAACTGTGATTAAAATATCACATTGATTTATCAATTCTCGTCCTATATTTCTATGAGCAGACTCTGTAAATTTTCCAAGCTCCAACATATCGCCAAGTACTGCAATCCTACGAAGTGCATTTTTTGCTTCCCCTAATGCTTTTAGAGCTGATATCGTGGCAATCGGTGAAGCATTGTATGTATCATCTATTACAACTGAACCAGATATTCCAGCTAAAGCCCTCATTCTACCAGGTGGCAAATCATAATCACGAAGAGCATTTATAGACATGATCATATTTAAATTTAATTCATACGCTACAACAAGAGCAGTAAGAGCTGAATAAACATGATTCACCCCGAGTGCCCCTTCTACAATCACAGGCAGACTATTGCCATCAAAATTTGCCTTAAAAGAAATCCCCGCAGGACCATTCATTTTACTTTTTTCTGAAAAATAGATAACCTGACAATTTGATCCAGAAATAGTAGCATCATTCCCAAAACTAAAAGTCGCAAGTTTAGACTTTGTTTTTGACTTGAGTGCAATTACAGCCTCGTCATCAGCATTTAATATCAAAACTCCATCTTTTTTTAGTGAGCCTATTAAGCTACTTTTTTCTTCAATAAGATGATCTGTCGATTTAAAAAATTCAACATGAACCGGAGTTTCTCCAAATCTTGTGATAATTACAACATCTGCTTTCATCCATTTTGCAACTCTTTTTATATCTCCCGGCTTTCCTGCTCCAACCTCAAGCACAAGCCATTCTGGATATTTGTGTTTCCAGATTATAAACCATAAACCATTCAAAATATTATTGATCCAAATAATAGGATCATTCCAGCCATTTTGAACTCCAAGTATTGTAAGTGAAAGACCTATTTCACTATTAAAACTTTTGTCACTTTTGCGAACAAAATAAAATTTTGAAAGCACCGCATAAACCGCATCTTTGGTTGATGTCTTTCCTACGCTTCCCGTAATTGCAACTATTTTAGGCTTATATCTTTTAAGAATAGCCTTTGCTTCAAGCTCTAAAATAAAAACTACTATTTTTTTAAAAATGTTTTTCATAAGTGTTCCCTCTCCTTTCAGGAGAGGGCGGGGTGAAGTTTATCTATCTGGTGGTACTTGATAATAATTTAAGAGAAATTTAGCAGTTTCCATAAAAGGAGGCATTACTGTCTCAGATGCATAAGAAGCTCCTCTTGGATTTACAGTATACAACAAAATCAAAAATTTTGGGTCATATGCAGGAAAATATCCAAAAAAGGAGTGCAAGTGTTTGTCTTCATAATACCCACCTCCTCCTTCTTTTGCCAATTGTGCAGTTCCTGTTTTTGCAGCAATGGAATAATGCTCCATTTTTTGTGCACCTCCACCTAAAGCTTTATCCACCAAAAATACCAACATTCTGGTAATCTCTAGGGACGTATCTTTTGATATCACACGTGGAGCACTAGAATAATCCATCTCAATCTTTTTTGATCCACCGTCTCTATACCTGATCTCATCGACCAGATGAGGCTTGATCAGATAACCACCATTTGCAAGAGTAGAAAATGCACGCGCTGCGGCTATTGGAGTAAGAGCTATGCCTTGTCCAAAGGAAGCTGTTGCATATTCTATTGTTCTAGGACTATGCAGATTTGCGACAAGGCTCGGAGTTTCGTTTGGAATATCGATCCCTGTTTTGTTTTCTATGCCGTAGCCAAGCATATAATCCCTAAATTTTTCCTTACCTAATTTTTGCATTACAAAGACCATTCCAGTGTTCAAAGACTGATTTAAAACTTCCTGCATTGAAATATTTGACCCACGACCTTTTTTATCAAAATTTAATATTTTTTTGTTTTCAACAATGACATATCCATTATCATTATATTTAGTATCTGCTGTGACAACCCCAGCATCTATACCAGCAGCCATGCCTAGAGGTTTTATTGTTGAACCAAGTTCAAATACCCTTTCAACTATCGGATTCGCATACATTGAAGGATTTTTTTCTTTGGAAAATTCATTTAAATTAAAAGATGGCGAGCTAGCCATGGCATATATAGATCCATCTATTGGATTTATGATTATTCCACCTGCAGATTCTGCTTTATATTTTCCCATAATATTTTGTAATTCTTTCTCAAGAAAACTCTGTACAGTTGGCTCAATTGTAGAAACAATGTCTCCGTCTTTTGATTTATTTTTAAATATTGCCATATTTATATTTGAAAAAACCTCAGCGAAAAAGTTTACATAAAGATTGCTACTTCCCCATGACAAAACATCATTATAAAATCTTTCAATTCCATATCTGCCAAGTAAATCATCTCCATTGTAAGCGACAAAACCTATTGCATGCGATGCAAGATTTCCTCCTGGGTAAAATCTCCATTTTTCTTTATAAATTGAAACTCCTGGTAAAGACAAAGCTGTGATTTGATCCGCCTCTTCTTTTGATATTCTATTTGCAACTTCTTCATATGGATCACCTTTTTTATTCACACTTTTAATAAAAGAATTGTAGTTTATTTTTGTTATACTCGAAAGAGCTGTATATACACTTTCGTGATCTATAATACTTTTGGGAACAATCGCTACTTTAAATCCTGAAATTGTATTCCCGGCCCCAACAAGTTCACCATTTTTTTTCTTAAAATAAATAACACCACGCTCAAAAATATTTGATGTCGGTGTTGTATATTGACGATCTGCATTCTCGCTATATTCCGTGCCATGAACTACTTGTACTAGGAATAGACGAACGATTATCACGACCACCAAAAAAACAACAAAAAAAGAAATAACTTTTATTCTTGCTGAAAAGCTAGAGTTCATTGCTACTTCTTAAAGAAATTCTTACTATCGGCTTACGAATTGCATAAGAAATTTTAGATGGTTGCTTAAACCCTAAAGCAAAAGCGGAATTTAGATCATTTTTATCACTTTGAGAAAGATATTGAAGTTCAAGATTGCTTACTCTTGTGCTGAGCACCCTCGCATCAGAATCATAACCCTGTCTTGCAATTATATTAAAAACAATCCGTCCCAAAAACACTGAATACAAAACAACAAGAGATAAAAGAGCAAAACAAAGCATTCTTAAAATGCGTTTTTCAAGATCGTAGTTGTTTACTACATCTGCATATCCTCTCATATTTTTTATTGTTTGTACTGCTTGTTTCATATTTTTTATTGTTTCTCAAAAACTCTTAATTTTGCACTTCGAGACCTTGGATTATTTAAAAGTTCTTCGGGGCTTGCTGTGATTGGCTTTTTAAAAATACTTCTCCCGAGTTCTACTTTCTTCTTTTCTTCAAAAAATCTTTTTACTATTCGGTCTTCTAAGCTATGAAATGATATCGCTGATATTCGTCCCCCGCTTTTCAAAATCTGAAATCCATTTTCAAGCCCTCTCTTTATCGACTCAAGCTCATCGTTTACAGCTATACGCAAGGCCTGAAATGTCTTTGTTGCAAAATGCACCCTTCCTTTTCTGTAAAAATTTGGCACCGACTTTGATATTATTTCTACCAATTCAAATGTTGTTTCGATTGGTTTTACTTTTCTCGCTTCTACGATATTTTTTGCAATCTTTCTTGAAAATTGCTCCTCTCCGTATCCGTATATAATCGTTGCAAGGTTTTCTTCGCTCCATGAATTCACTATGTCTCTTGCTGTCAGCGCTTCTTTGTCTATACTCATAGTCATGATAAGCGATTCGTCTCTCATAAAAGAAAACCCTCTACCGGAAACGTCCAGCTGATCCGAGCTGAGTCCGAAGTCAAACAATACCGCATCAACTTCTTTTATTCCTGACTTGGTGACTACTTTTTCAATATCGCTAAAATTTGATTCGAAAAGTTTAAAGTTGCAATTCATCTCTTCAAGAATTTTTCTTGACCGATCAAGCGCATCTTTATCCCTATCAATTCCTAGTATTAAAATATCTTTTCCGAATCTTTTACAAACCTCGATACTGTGTCCGGCTCCGCCAAGCGTCGCATCTACAAAAACGTCTCCTAGTTTCAAATTTAGGCCATCTATAGCTTCATTTAAAAGAACTGACTTATGCTTTGTTTTCGGCATATTAAAACATTCCCATTCCTCCAAGCTTTTCCGCCAATGCATCCGCCTGCTTTTCTACGACCTGCCTGTATTTCTGCCATGCTTCTTCGTTCCAGATTTCAACCCTGTTTTGCACTCCGACTATCGCGACTTTCGTTTGGAGATCTGCTCTGCCTTTCAAAAAGTCCGGTACAAGAACTCTGCCAAGCGCGTCTACCTCCGTATCAACAGCTCCCCCAAAAAGAAAACGGTTGAAGCTTCGATTGTCTGCGGTGAGCACTGAAGACTCTGAGAGTTTGCCTGAAATTTTTTCCCATTCTTTCAAAGTAAAAACCCAAAGACATTTATCAAGCCCGGGGGTAATCACAACCTTTTTCCCCATTTCTTTTCTAAATTTCGCAGGCAAAGAAAGGCGGTTCTTATTGTCTATTGTGTGTATGTATTCTCCGATCAACATAAATGTTATTTTATATGGTCAAAATGGTCATCCTTAAAACATTTTCAGTAGAAAATGTTCAGGCGAACAATAAAATTGTTTTAACCCACTCTTTCCCACATACCACACATTATATACCACTTCATACCACTACACAAATAAGAAAACTGTGGATAACCCCTAAAATAAGCTTTGAAAAAAGGCTCGGCAGGTGTAGGCTTAAGTTAAACTAAAAAAAATAACGCTATGGAAAAACAAAAACAGCATCCTTTCGAGGACGCATTACAGAAAGCCCACAAGGAGCTATTTCCTTCTTTTAAAACCGACAACCCTTACCGCGAACTAACAAAAGCTTTAACCAATGGCGACATTGGCACGTATATTCACCTTCAAGTAGAATTGGAGGCAATACTAAAAAGCAACTGTTCGTGGCAATTTTAAAAACCCGCCTTTTCTATTTGATATGCGGGTTTTTATTTTTCTAAATTATTTTATTTTTTATTCCTCTTTTCCTGGTCTCATGAGCGGGAAGAGTTGGGTTTCCTCCTGTTGAGGTCAAACCTCAACAGTGATATAATCTATGTATGAGAAAGGAACCATTCGGATTAAATTCAATAGTTCATATTTATAATCGCGGAAATAGAAAACAGGAAATAGTTCGTAATGACAAAGATCGGGAACACTTCCTGCGCATGCTTTTTTATTTCAATGACGAGTATTCCCCACTCAACACTTTTAGAACATTGAAAGAAATTCTGGGACCAGATTTTAACAAAAAATTAATTTGGCCAAATGAATGGCCGGAAAGAAAACATTTAGTAAAAATATTAGGCTTTACTCTAATGGAAAATCACTATCATTTAATCCTTCAGGAGCACTCAGAAGGTGGTGTCGCTAAGTTTATGAAAAAATTTGGCGTAAGCATGACTGGCTATTTTAACACAAAATATCAAGAAAGGGGAAAATTATTTCAGGGGTCTTACAAAGCAAGATTAGTAAATGACGATAATTATTTGGCATATCTTAGCATTTATATTCAAGTAAAAAATGTTTTTGAACTTTATCCGGGAGGAATCAAAAATGCTTTGAAAGAATTCGATAAAGCTTATGACTTTGCTTGCAACTATAAATACGGAAGTTTGTCGGCATACACAGATCCTTCCTCTGAGCAAAACAAAATACTAGACAAAGAGCTTCTGATGAATGCCTTTGTTAACAAAAAAGAATACAAAAAACTAAGTAAAAGCTGTTTGGATTTTGTATTTTTTGAAGAAAAATCTGCAAAAATTTCCTTTGACGCTCCTGTTGAGGTCAAACCTCAACAGGATTAATTATTAGACATTAAATATTTTTTTAGATAAGTTAGATCGTCTCCAAAAGAATAAAGCCCTCGGTTGATATATTTCTTCTCATTTCCATTCAAAATTTCCTTAATATCATGTGGAGATAAAAGAATGCTCCAATTGCGATATTTTACTCCATTTACCACAGTAAATGCATGATTATTTCCACTAACAGTATCGCCAAAAAACGCCCCACTATTAGAAACTGATACCTTCCATATATTAAACATGTTAAAAATTAAAATCTTTCCCTCTTTATCAAGAATAATGTTTTTTACTTTTAAACCAAAATCAAATCCACCAAGTCTCCTGACACTTTTAGGAAAATATTGTAAATTTAGCCCCTTTACTAATTTCTTCATTCTTATTTTTCTAACTACATACATTCAAAAGTAGTAGACCGCTATCCATACTAAAACCAAAATAAATAATGGGTTCATGAATGTTGAAAGAGAGTAGCTTTCCATCTTAAAGGCAAAATACACAAACACTACTGGAGGAACGTTGATAAGTATGGTAGTTAAGCGCAATTTAAAAAAGTTTTTTATGTTTTTGTTATTGTTGAGGTCAAACCTCAACAAGAGATTATTCCTCTTTTCTTGGTCTCATGAGCGGGAAGAGTTGGGTTTCGCGGATTGGTTTTCCTGCGAGGACTGCAAAGAGGCGCTCACCTACCGGAGCTGAACCGAATGCAGGAGGCATACCGTGCTCTAGCATTTCGACAAATTCCCAGTCGGGCATCATGGCTTCATCGTCCCCGCGTTCAATAAGTGCTTGCTGATCGGTAAAACGATTTCGCTGATCTATCGGATCATTTAATTCTGTAAAGCTATTGCAAAATTCAGAGCCGGCTAAAATAAGCTGAGCTCGCTCTACAGTATCAGAATTATTTTCAACTGACTTCGCAAGAGGAGAAACAAGCTTCGGATGATGAATAAGCCAGACCGGACCTCCGATCGTCTTTCGGCAATATTTCCAAAGCGAATCTATCATGCGTTCACGCGTCGCGCCCTCGTATGCGACACCGAGCCGAGTCAGTGCTTCCCTCAGTGCATCTTCAGTATCAGTAAGCACATCGACGCCGGTGAGCTTTTTTACATATGGGACGTATTCAATAACCTCCCATTTTTTCGCCATATCAATATCAAAATTCTTCACATTAAACTGCAAGGTGCCGAAAGTTTTTTGAATAACCTCTTTTACCATGCGTTCGACGAGTTCCATTCCGCTTTGATAATCCATGTACGCGCAGTAAAATTCCATATTTGTGAATTCCTGCAAATGCTCCGGGCTACTGCCTTCATTTCGATATACGCGCCCAATCTCAAAAGTCTTTGGGAAACCGGCAGCGAGCAAGCGCTTTTGCCAAAGTTCGCCGACTGATATTCGAAGGAAAACCTCCATATCAAAATCATTGTGCTTTGTCACAAAAGGACGGGCTTCAGCGCCTCCAGTCGTCGTCTCAAGAGTCGGGGTTTCGATTTCCAAAAATCCTTCCTTTATCATAAAGTCTCGAGATGCCTGCCAAAATACGGACTTCTTTTCAAACAATGCACGCTTGTCGGCATCCATCAAAATATCCAAATATCGCTTTCGATACCTTTCATCATCATCGACAAGTCCTTCCCATTTATCAGGAAGTGGAAGCAAAGATTTGCCTGCCATCATCCAATCAGTTGCTAAAATGCTTTTCTCTCCTCTTTCGGTCGTAAACAAAGTTCCGGTTACGCTGATAAAGTCGCCAATATCAACGGCATTTGTAAATAATGCAAAAACTTTTTCATCAATTGTGTCTTTTTTAAATACAGATTGAAATTTATCCGTGCCGTCACTTAACACAACAAAAAGTATCGCTCCTTGTCCGCGTATTGCCATAATACGTCCAGTGGTGCTTATTGTTTTATTTTCGCCGGAAAGTGTTTCAAAATCTTTTCGCAAATCTAAAAGCGAAAAATCCCGCTTTACGCGAGCCGGATACGGAGCCATACCCGAGGACTTCAAAAGTTCGAGCTTTTCAAGGCGCGTCTTTCGTATTTCATCGATTGATCCCATTTTATTCTATTTCTAAAATTTTGTAATTTAACACGCCATTTGGAGTCGTGACGGAAACAGTATCTCCTTTTTTCTTTCCATACAATGCGGAACCAAGGGGAGATTTATTTGAAATTTTATTTTGAGCCATGTCAGCCTCCTCACTTCCAACTATCTGATATTTTTTCTTTTCTCCATTTTCAACTTTTTCTATGCTGACCATTGCGCCAACCTCCGCAAGATTTCCTTTATGCTTTTCAACAACAGTAGATGTTTTTAAAATGTGTTCAATTTGCGAAATTCTGCTTTCAAGCTTTCCCTGATCTTCACGCGCTTGATGATATTCCGCATTTTCCGAAAGGTCACCGAGTGATTTAGCGTATTCAAGAGACTTTAAAATCTCCTGCCTTTCTGGACCTTTTAGTGAAATTAACTCATTCTCCAATTTTCCTTTTTTATCCTCTGTAATATAGTTTCCATTATCCATATAAAATTCATTGTATATTTAAAAAAGAAATAAGTCAACAAAATGAAATTACACAACTAAAAAGCAAATAGGGTACTAATTATTTTAGTATATAAACAAAAAATGCTACTTAAAGTATTCAGGAGTATTTATACTCATCCAATCAAAAAGAGAACGCGCCAAAGTTGTAGCACCATTGCTATTTGAGGACGGACCATTATCAAGCAAAAACGTAAAAGCATATCTTGGATTATTGTATGGGAAAAATCCAATTATCCAGGAATTTAAACGGGAATTTGAAACACCGAGCTGTGCAGTACCTGTTTTTGTAGCTATTTCCACATAAGGCACTTTAAGTGATGACCCTGTTCCTTCAGTGACACCCTGCCTCATTCCCTCCTTGACTATATTAAAAAAACTTATTGGTATGTCAATTTTTGAATTTTCTACGCTATTTGGAATATTTGGATCTTTTAATAAAATAGTTGGAGTGAGCATTGTCCCACCGTTTGCGATAGTGGCTGTCGCACGAACCATTTGGATCGGGGTCACTTGAAATCCATACTGACCAATAGCTGTATGGTATGTATCTCCAATTCTCCATGGATCTCCGGCAAAATTTTTTAATTTCCACTCTGGGCTCGGAATAACTCCAGCAACCTCATTTGAAAAAATAATTCCAGTTTTTTCTCCAATACCAAACATTCTTGAATATTTTTCGATATTTAAAATACCAAGCCCCTTTTGACTTCCAAATCCTCCTCCAATCTGATAAAAATAAACGTCTGAAGATACGGCTATTGCCATGCGCATATCCGTCCAGCCATTTGCTCTCCAATCTTTGAATATTGTAGGATTTTTGGGATTGTATGGATTTGGCAAAACCAACTCTCCGCTTGAAAATATCTCTTTTGCCGGATCTATTATTTTTTCATTAAGCGCGCCAAGCGCAAAAAAAGGCTTTACAATCGACCCCGGTGAATAAAGGCCACTGATAGCTCGATTTAAAAAAACTTTTCTTGAATCGGTAAAATATCCAGAGATTATCTTTGGGTCGCTTCCAGATGAAAGTATCGCTGAATCATATTCAGGATAGTTTGTAAGAGCTATTATTTCTCCTGATTCAATATCCATTAATATTCCAGTACCCCCTCTATAATTTTGGGAATCGGCAATTGATTTTATAAAACGATAAAGCTCTTTTTGTATTCTTGAATCAATAGAAAGTAAAATATTTTCTCCATCTTTAGGGAGTTCTATAATATTTTCAGATTGTACTTTGCCAAGTGCATCTACCTCTATTATTTTTGACCCTGTTTCACCCTTCAATTTTAAATCATACATCTTTTCAATTCCATCCTTCCCATTAAAATCCTTTTGCCAATAGTAGCCTGAGCTATCTTTTGCTGGATAACTTACATACCCAAGAAGATGGGAAAATCCTGGGGACTCATACATTCTAGCTGGCCAATCATAAAATGATTTTACTTCATCGTTCCATGCTAACTCAACCTTATTGCGATCATAGATAATTCCCCTACCAGAAAAAAGCGGTTGTGATCTAAGATTATTCATCTCACTTCTCTTAAAAAAATAATCACCTTTTTGTATCTGTAAAAAATAAATTCTTCCTACTATTAAAATACCGGCAAATATTAAAAACCCAGAAAACCAAAAAAATGTTTTTTTAGAAATTGGCTTTTCTATCAAACCTTCAAATTGTTGCACATTAAAACCAGGTATATTTTTTGAATCTAAAAATATCTCATCTGGATCTATCATTCTAGATTTTTTTCTGGATTTTTTGAAAATTCTAATCATGACGCAATTTTTTATAATTTCCACCCATTAATATCTTTTTTTTAAATATCATTGATATAACAAAAACGACTAAAAATATTGTAAATGAAATCAATTGAAACCCATAAAATCTAGTCTCTGGAATTCCATATATTAAATCTGAAACCAAACCCAACAAAACAGCCTCAATAAAATTATTAAAATACACCATACACATAATAGCAAATACTGCCATTAGCCAAAATGGTGCATACAAGACAAGCAAACACAATATCAAAACAGCCGTGATTCTCTGATAATTCACATTTATCATATATCGCATTATATAGCCTTTCTCCAAAAAAATCGAATTATCAAAATCGCAAGCCCAAAAATGACTATATAAAAAATTAATTTATTTCCAAAAACAAAACTCATCAACATTGCAAAAAAGTATTTTACATATTCCCAAGGCGCTTTTATTTTATCAATATTTTGTTTTGAAGATTCTTTCAAGTCCTTAAAACCTAACAATTTATCCTCGCGCCAACTGTCCAAAGAAAACAAAGACTCCTTGATCGGTGTTGAAACATTTTCCGGCAATATATTTGAAAGAGAATCCAAAGAAATGCTCGTGCCTATCTCGGACATAGGTTTATTTAAATTATTTTGCGCAGTGTCTGTTTTTGGCGGTATTACTATGCTCTTTGGCACAAATATTTTACTGATAGTCGTCTTGTTGTTTTCAAGAGATACAGATTCTATTTTGCCATCCGCATAAGTAACTTTTGCGTCCGATATCTCCGCATGGATAACATGATCACCGGGGGTCGCTTTCCAGTTTATATAAATGTCTTTCGATGTCTGCGATGGCAAAGAAAAAGTTTTTTTACCAAGCGTCACATTAGTAGTATTGCTGTCAAAAAATTCCGCTGTGCCTGTCAGAGTTCCTGTAGAATTATTAAAAATAAAAGTATATATGCGTATAGTCTCGCCCTCTTTTGGAGAATCCGTTGAATACCATATATTCGCAGGCACAAAGCCTACATTTTCGAGATTTGTCGCACCATGAGCCCTTAAAACAGGCATCGCCAACATGGCAAAGCTAAAAAAGAATAGGCTGAATATAGCAAGGTATTTAATCCCTTTCTTCACTCTTAAATTATAGCACAGAAACCTCACTTTTCCATTTTAGCTTGTAAAATAAGGTTGGGGGGCCTGCCCCGTCGCTCGTGAGCGACGGGGCTTGACTTTTAGACCAGAAAGGTGTATAATACAGGCAGTTAAGTTTTTGTAAATTCTTTGATAAACATTGTTTCGTTTGCTGGAAGACGGCATTTTGCGCAGTATATAAAGTAATGCTCAAAATGCTGTCTTTTTACAAGTAATCCGCTGCCATATCTTTGGGATCGGAACCTTGCTTCTACAGCATATTGAAAAAAATAATAGCGAATGAAAAAAATTATTTTTGCGGTAATCATATCAATTATTGCAATGGCGGCCTACTGCCAGCCTAACGCAGTACCAGCGACTGGTACCAACGATGCCTATGTTGTAAAAGTAGGAGACAACCTGTGGAATGTGTCACAAAAACTCCACAACAATCCATATCTTTGGGAGCAATTTGTTTATGATAACCCGTTTCTTCAGGAACCGGGTCGTGTACAAGTTGAGGGACCCGGAAAAATTTTTGTTAAACTTTTTCCCGGAGAAACATTAAACCAGGCCGCGTTGCAAAACGCACCTGAAACAGCAAAAGCTGAAAACCCCGCTCCTGTTGTAAAGGAAGCGGAAAAAAGTTGGGCCCAAGCAGGAGACATGAGCCCCCTAGGATGGTTAATGCTGTTCATTTTGGCATTAGTTGTTCTTGCCTTAATTTATCTTCTCTTTTTTTATGAAGGGACAAAAATTAAAAGGGACAGGGTCTATAACGACCCAATTACCGCTGGTCCTCCGCAGATAGCTGCAGGTGTGAACGACAGAAATGTCGAGAGCACATTGCTCAACCGTTTCCCTAATGTTCAAATAAGTAACCTTGAAAGAGGTCGTTTATATGGAATGGGAATCACCTCTTATGGCGACAACAGAAATCGCAGAACGAGGTATAACGGAGAAGTCGGTTATCGTGCTACCGCTACTTACCCCGGTGGACGCACTGAGACAATTTACTGTCTTCAAGCTTGCGGTAATGACGCAAGAATTGGACAAGGGATCACAGGAGAAATCAGATTTGTTCCTGAGGTTGTAGTTGTTGGCGGTCAAGAAAGACCACTTACTCCCGCAACGCCAGCCACGATTACTGGCACTTCTGACCTCAACAAAATTGCTTCCGAAGCAATTACTGTTGCGGAAAAAACAGGAAGGAAAATTCTTTTATCAATAGAAAACGGAATAATGACCGTTGAAATTGAAGAAAAGAAAAATCTTCTTCCTGTTGCATTAACAAATGGTTCAGAAAAAGCTGAACCAATTCCCGGACTTATTCAGGGGAGTTAAAATTTTCATTCGTGCTTTTCAAAAAAATAAAGACTCTTCCAGTTGTATGGTAAGAGTCTTTTCATTTTTACATAGAGATATTTTTTATTTTACCTGCCGTTAATATCCGCATATGCACAAATTCACAACGCAAATTCAAAGCGTGCAAAAGTGTGCAAAGTCGAACTTTGCACACTTTTGCACTTTCTTGCACATTTTTAAAACAAAGACATCATCCACGGGGTTGCGAGCGTAAAGAGCATCAGCACTGCGCCGAGGAGAGCGAGATTTTTCTTGAATTGGATTGTTTCCGTCATCTTCTGAGTCGGATCAGTCACTTCCCAAAATTTGTGCATAAGGAGCGTCGTTGGCACGAGGAATATCGCAAGCGCAAGCAATGCATACGGGACAAGTACCCCAAAGACTACTCCAAGACCTCCAAAAAGAAGCAGAAGTCCGGTAAATATAACCGCGAGCTTTGCCATCGGTATTTTTTTATATTGCGCATATCCAACCATGCTTTTTAAATTATTAAAGTGAGACCAACCTGATATAACAAAAAATCCTCCAAATAAAACTCTTCCTACGATAAATAATATATCCATAAAATTTTCAATTTTTAATTAGTAATTTTACTTCACTCCCCTGTACTTCATCGCTTTGGCGATGCGAGCGATAGCGAGCATAAAAGCAGATTCGCGAAGCGAAACTTTTTTCGCTTCGGCCATGTTCCAAATCTCGGCAAAAGAATTCGCCATAATCGGCTGAAGCTTTTGCATTACTTCCTCCTCGCTCCAATAATACCCGGAAACATTTTGAGTCCATTCAAAATATGATACGGTCACTCCTCCGGCGTTTGAAAGCACATCCGGCACGAGGGTCACACCATTTTTTTGAAATATCTCATCAGCTTCCGGAGTTGTTGGACCATTTGCAAGCTCGATTACTATCTTTGCTTTTACATTGCCGGCATTGTCCGCGCGAAGCTGATTGTCTAGTGCGGCGGGTACCAAAATATCACAATCAGATACGAGAAGATCTTCATTTGAGAAAACTTTTTCTGCGCCCTTAAATTTATCAACCGAGCCTTCTGCCAGTTTTGTTTTCATTACAGCTTCCGGATCGAGACCTGCACTATTGTATATCGCTCCTCCGCTATCAGAAAGTCCGACTATCTTGTATCCCATGCTGTGCAAAATTTTTGCCATGTTGAATCCAGCATTTCCAAATCCTTGCACAACGACGCGCAAATTTTCTCTTTTTAAATTCATTTTTTTAACAAGCTCTTCAAGTACATACATGCCTCCTTGCGCAGTCGCAATATCACGCCCGAGACTTCCTCCGAGAGCAAGAGGCTTTCCGGTGATAAGCCCCGGCTCGCTTCTTTTATTTATTTTTTCAAATTCATCCAAGATGTAGGACATCACTTCGCCGTTTGTATATACATCTGGTGCGGGAATGTCTTTGTTTGCACCTATATATGGAGCCATCATTCTCGCCCATGCACGGGAAACTTTTTCTATTTCGTTTTTGCTGTATTTTTTCGGATCAAAAGCAACTCCGCCTTTTCCTCCGCCGAGCGGTATGCCGACAACTGCGCATTTTATGGCCATTGCCGCCGCGAGAGCTTTTACTTCATCAAGATCCGCTGCTGGATGAAACCGAATTCCGCCTTTGTAAGGACCTCGTGCGTTGTTGAATTGCACCCTGTAAGCCTTCATCTTCTCCTTCACCCCATTATCTCTTTCTATCTCTATCTCTCCGTCTATCGTATTGTAGGGCTCGCTGAGAGCTTTTATTGTCTGAGTTGAAAGACCAAGATCTTTGCCTGTCTTTTCGAGCCTGACCAAATAATTTTTAAAAGGCGTGTTTTCCATAAATTAATAAGTTAAATAATAATAGAGTCATTATACTCTCCCTAAAAATCTTTGGCAAAAAGTCATACTAATTATCATACCCTGTGGATAACTTCGCTTTGATTTTCGGTTTTTATTCGGTTATAATTAAACGGTAGCAAAATTAATTTTTTAGCACAATATGCAAACTATTACAAAAAAACAAAAACCTGTATTTGATTTTATAAATACCTATATTTCTGAAAATGGTATTTCTCCGACCATTGAAGAAATACGAAAAAAACTAAAACTCAAAGCAGTTTCTACTATTCATCAACATATTAATTCCCTAAAAGCAAAGGGGTACATTTCAAAATCTGAAAATTCTACTAGAAACCTGTCAGTAAGAAAAGAAATAAAATTTATTATAGAAGTTCCTATTGTCGGGAGAATTGCTACCGGATACCCAATTGAGGTAATTGAAAATATTGAAGATACTATATCCATAGTCAATCCGAACATTAAAACATCAGAGGGACACTATGCTTTGCGTGTTGTAGGAGAAAGTATGATTGACGAAGGAATTTTTGATGGAGATATTGTTGTGATCAAAAAACAGTCGGTAGCAGAAAACGGACAAACAGTCGTCGCTATTATCGATGACAACCAAGCAACACTCAAAAAATTATACCGAGAGAAAGCACGGTACCGACTTGAGCCAAGAAATCAAAATTTCCTTCCTTTTTATCGTAAAGAAGTTGAGATACGAGGCGTTGTCGTGCAAGTTATAAGCAATATAATAGACAAACCAGATAAAATAGTTTCAAAAAAAACAAAGCATGGATTTAAAACAATTGACCTATTTGCGGGCGTCGGCGGGATACGCCTAGGATTTGAAAAGGCTGGATTTAAAACAGTTTTTGCGAATGATTTTGAACCGAAATGCAAAGACACTTATGATTTAAACTTTAGAGATTCAAAATTAGTAGTTGAAGATATTAGAAATATTGGAATTGACGATTTGCCCAAATTTGATTTTCTTCTAGGTGGTTTTCCTTGTCAGGCTTTTTCTATTGCAGGATACAGACAGGGTTTTGACGATGAAAAAGGTAGGGGGAATTTATTTTTTGATATTGCAAGAATTCTTGACGCACGAAAGCCCGAGGGCTTTCTGCTTGAAAATGTAAAAAACTTGAAAAGTCATGACGGGGGCAAGACTTTCAGAATCATTCAAGAAACACTGGAAAATTTAGGATATCATTTAAAATTTAAAGTGTTAAACAGCATGGAGTATGGAAATATTCCGCAAAACAGAGAACGCGTATATATGGTTGGTTTTAGAAATAAGGATTATTCCGAAAAATTTGAGTTTCCTAACCCGGTAAAATTAACTGTAAAAATCACTGACCTATTAGAGAAAAATGTACCAGAAAAATATTATTACAATGGCAAGCCATTATTTGAAAAACTAAAAGGTTCTATAAAAGAGGAGGGAAAAGTATATCAATGGCGTAGGCAGTATGTCCGAGAAAACAAAAGCGGTGTTTGTCCAACTCTTACAGCAAACATGGGAACAGGTGGGCATAATGTACCAATTATTAAAGACAAGAACGGTATCAGAAAATTAACCCCTCTTGAGTGCGCACGTATTCAAGGATTTCCTAAAGATTATAAAATACCAGAATTAGCTGATTCTGTCTTATATAAGCAATTTGGAAACTCTGTTAGTGTGCCAGTTGTTGAAGCTGTTGGAAAACAGATGATGAGAGCAATGGAATAGGTCTATAGTTTTGAGATTAAATCATTCCAATCTTTATCTGTGTTGCGTAGCTTGCCAACAGATTTTACATATCTGTGACCATTACTAAACTCTTGCCCAGGGATTTCAGTTACTTTTTCTAATTCACCTACATAAGCAAAACCACAAATCCAAATTGGTATATTTTCCAATTTTTCTATTTTTTTAAACTTCTCATTAGTCTCAAAAAATTTTCTTACTTTACCAAAAAATGAATGATCTCTTAAAATTCTGAATAAGTGATCGCTTGGTAAACCAACTCTAGCAAATAGATAGACGTCACTTCTTCGTTCAGGGAACTCAACTTCATTAGCACCTAAAACCAAAAAAGCATTTTTCATTTTACTTGCTTTTATGCCCACCCCAAGTTTCGGTGTCCTAAAAGAACCATTTTTCTCAATTTGATCAAAATCTTGTGGAGTAATATGTTCGGGGTGAACTTCTTCGTCTAATTTAATTTTAGTTTTAAATTTCTTTTGTAAAAGGTTTTTAACTGCATGTTCAGCAAGAATACCTAAAATAACATCATCAGCTGCTTGAATTTCTGTTCTTTGACCTCTTATTCCATTTAGTGAAAGTCCTCCATAAACCATTTTAATAGCAAATTCAAAACAAGTTTCGTATTCATCCATTGTTAGATGTATTGTTCTATCTTCTTTTAGTTTTTTCCAATCAGAAAGATTTTTCTTAACAAAATACCAACGACTTCCAATTTTTTCTCCTTGAATTTCCTTACTAAATTCAAAATAATTCTTGAATTCTTTTTCAGGTATATCCAGAAACTCTATCGCGTCTTTTTTGGTTAATTTTTCACTCATAAATTATTTTACAAAATAATCCAAAGGTTTTTTATAAAGTTTTGCAAACTCTTTGAGTTGCAAAACATCAAAACGCCTCTGCCCTGATTCTATTTTTGATACATAGGATTGAGTTTTGCCAAGCATATCCGCAACCCCAACCTGACTAATACCAGCCTCAAAACGCGCTTTTTTCAAACGAGCAACAATTTCATTATGGTCTTTTGTATATATTGCTCTAGGCATTAGATTAATAGTATATTATTCCATTGTGCTATATTCCAAATTGCCATATAGTAAAAACGAGAAAGGTTGATTGATGTTAAACATCAATCAAACAATCAGAATTACCGACTGCTTTCCAGCCATTTCTCTATCTTTTTGCTGTCGCGTTTCAACCAGCGGATATTGGAATCGATATATTCAAGGGTCTGATCTATTGTACGCTCGGCTGCGGGTGCGCTGTGTGTCTTGAAGAATTTTTTGATGTCTTCGTACGATTCTTTTGTCGTATTTCTATTGAGTACAGAAATAAGTCTTGCGAGTAAATGATTGCCGTCGCCGTATGCTTCGCCTATCTTTTTCCAATTCTTTTTTAGAAATGCCCAGCCAAGTTTGCGTCCATGCACATTTGTCAGCACGCTTGCAAATCCTCCATTGCGATCTTGCATTCGCACTTCATCAGTCATGATAAATTCAAGATGCTTTTTCAGTATTTTAATATCAGAAAATTGCCCCATCGCTGAAAGTATTCTGTTTTTTTCTTCGTGAAGCGGTTCCGTACGATACATTTTTAGAAATTCCGCATATTCTTTTTCCCCGCCTGCATTAGCTATGCTAAAAGCATTGCGGGCAGGACTACCCTCACGCGCAATCGCAGTATATACAATACCTCGCTTGTCGGCATGGATCGGAACATTTTTTCTATTCTTAAAAAGTTTTTTTGTATATTCGATAGTTTTTTTGTCTCCAAAATATGAACTTGCACCGAGAAGCAGGGTTCGCATGAGCGCATCATTGTGAGTATCGTCCTTTTTTGATTCCCAACCTATATTGTGAATGGCCTCTGCAACAATACTGCATGCGTATTTTCTGAAATTCTCGTAGCTCTTTTGTCCGTACAAAAGATTTGCAATATAGCGAAGACCGGAAACCATTTCAATCCAGACAATATATTCAGTTTCGTTTTTGTAGCGAAGAGCCATCTCGAGCGCTTCGATCGTACTCTTCTCCCCCGCTTCAGAAAGTGAAAATAGGTCGCGTATGACGCCGAGCCTATCCGCCGGAGACATTTTATTTTTTGATATTGGATCTTTAAGAGCCTCAAGCAGAGTTTTGTCGTATGAGACTCTATATAGTCCGGCTTCATTTGCATTTGCTTTCAGATATGTTGATCTTGGTTTCTTGATCGTCAGTTTTTTCCCAGTCATCAGCTGTGGTACTATATTTCCTTTTTCAGTCGTGAATGAAAGTGGTATGTGCCAAACGGTATTGTCTTTGGCGCTTTTTACGCTTCCCTCGCTTGAAAAAAATCTTTTTTGCGTCGCAGTCAGTATGCCATTTTTTTCACTCAAGGTTACGAGAGGATAGCCTGACTTCCCCGTCCAAATCGCCATCATTTTTTTAATCGGTTTTTTTGAAACTTTTTCAAATGCTTCCCAGAGATGCACGGTCGAAGCGTTTTTGTAGCTGTGCTTTTTCAAATAGTATATCAGGCCTTCTTGGAATTTTTTCTCTCCCAAATAATCCGCGAGCATGCGGATGACTGTCGCGCCTTTGCTGTATGATACCGCGTCAAAAATTTCTCCGATCTCATTCGGATCATGAACATCGATCTCGATCGGATGGGTATGCTTTAGGGCATCAAGACGAAGCGCTATTGAGAGGTCGTCCGTCGCAAATTGATCCCAGATGTGCCACTTTGGGAAAATGTGATCAATCGCAAGATACGGGATGTACGAGGCAAAGCCTTCGTTGAGCCACAGGTGCGTCCACCATTCCATCGTGACCAGATTTCCAAACCATTGATGCGCAAGCTCGTGTGCGATGACAATAGCAACGAGTTCTTTTGCGGCAGTTGAAGTATTTTTTTCATCGACAAGAAGTCCGATCTCACGAAATGTGATCGCTCCCCAGTTTTCCATTGCCAACGAAGAAAAGTCCGGCACGGCGATCATGTCCAGCGTATTTAAAGGATACGGTATACCGAAATATTTTTCATAAAATTCAAGGGACTTTACGGTGACGTCGAGCGAAAATTTCGCCTGATGCTTTTTACCCGGTATCGTCATGATACGCACCAGTACTCCGCTTTTTGTTTTCTTCTCGATCCATTCAAAATCTCCAACAATAAATGCAAGCAAGTAGGTAGACATTTTCGGTGTCGGCGCAAAGCTGACGACCTTGTACCCTGCTGAGTGCTCCTTTGTTGCTATTGGCAAAGTATTTGAAATTGCAGTCTTCCCTGTCGGCACAACAAGGCGCACATCAAATATCGCTTTATGTGTCGGCTCATCAAAACACGGAATACATCTCCTGGCATCTGTCGCTTCAAATTGCGTTGTCGCCATCCACTCTTCTTTTCCGTTTACAACGTACTTACTCTTATAAAATCCGCGCATATTGCTTGCGAGCACTCCGCGAAAAGTTATCGAAAGTTTTGCATTACCTTTTGGTATAAGTTTAGAAAATAAAAAACTCGCGGTTTCCATTTTGTCATTGTATGAGATCTTACTTGAGTAGCAAGGACCGTCCTTGCTACTATCGGAGATACTAGCGCTTGTAATATTAAGATCTTTACTGTGTAAAGTAATTTCTTTGGTTGCTTTCGAAATTGAAAGATCAATGATCACTTCTCCCGAAAAAGTATGCGCTTCGAGATCAGGATGCAAAGTCACAGCGTACCTTATCGGCATAACATGAGTTTCAAGTCGTACAGACTTTTTGTTTTTTAGACTTTTTGTAGGCATGACCTCAATAATAGCATGAAAAGAAGACAAATAAAAAAATCCAAGTCACCTTGACTTTATCTTTAAAATCTTATATTATCTGCCTAACTAACATACCTTGAAATCACTAATTATTTAACTCTTGCTAAAAAAAAAATAAAAATGAAAAGTATCTTTCTTGCCCCAAGCCTCCTGTCGGCTGACTTTGCCGACCTTAAAAGCGCCATTGAAATGGTAAACGAAAGTGAAGCAGACATGTTTCACTTAGATATCATGGACGGTGTATTTGTTCCAAACATATCGTTTGGATTTCCTATTATCTCTGCGATTAAAAAAAACACAAGAAAACCACTTGATGTACATCTTATGATTGTCGAGCCGGAAAAATATATTGAAAAATGCGAGAAAGCAGGTGCTTATAATCTGACCATACACATTGAGGCATGCATACACCTACACAGGACGATACAAATCATAAAAGAACTTGGTATGACTGCGGGTGTTGCAATAAATCCTCACACACCAGTTTCAATGTTGGAAGACATCCTTCCATATATTGATCTTGTATGTCTGATGTCTGTAAACCCCGGCTTTGGGGGACAGAAATTTATTGAGGGAAGTATAAAAAAAGTGGAACAGCTGAGGGGTCTGATCCAAAAGAAAAACCTTAATGTTAAAATTGAAGTTGACGGAGGGGTTAACTTTGGAAATGCGCAAGCCCTTGCTGATGCTGGAGCGGATATTTTAGTCACAGGAAACACAATATTTTCCTCAAACGACCCCGCAAGTGTAATCAAAGAGCTTAAAAAAATTAGGCTCAAAGTTTAATTCAATTGCCCACCATGACAACAAAAGTTGTCCACGTTGGGCAATTTTTGTTTTATACGCCTTTTTGATTTTTCAACTAAAAATGATAATATCTTTTTGTGCCTTAATTATTTAATTTATAAAGGCCCTATCGTCTAACGGTTAGGACGTATCCTTCTCAAGGATAAAATCAGAGTTCGATTCTCTGTAGGGTCACATCGTCAAAATACCCTTATTCTACAAGGTATTTACATCATTTCCTTGCATATTTCTCCATTTTATAGTAAGGTACTGGTAGTTGAATATATTTATTATTAGCTGGATTTTAGGATAACCTTCCTTTTCAAGCCCAAATGTTGGACGAAACGGAAACCCTAGAGCCTATTATCCGCTTTATGCGGATTTTTCATTTTATAAATACATGAAAACAATAAAAGACAAAATATTAAAAGAGGAAGAGATTGATCTAACCGATCAAAAAGAAGTTTCTCAAGAAGCAAAAGACCTTATGGAAAAAGGTCCTGGGCGCCCTGAAGTAGACGCTCTTGTTGAGGGTCCAGTTATTTCTATTTTAAAATCATCTGTATATATTGATCTCACACCTTACGGTACAGGTATCATTTACGGACGAGAATTTATCAATGCAAAAGATGTTATCAAGAAAATAAATCTTGGTGATATTATTAAAGCGAAGGTTGTTGATAAAGAAAACGAAGATGGTTACGTAGAACTTTCTCTGAAAGAAGCAAAGCAAGCCCTTATTTGGAACGAGGCTGAACAAATAATTAAAGAAAAAAGAATTATCGAAGTCGCAGTAAAGGAAGCCAATAAAGGCGGACTTATCCTCGACTGGCAGGGCATTGCGGGATTTTTGCCGGCTTCACAGCTCAAGCAGGATCACTATCCTCGCGTTGAGGACGGAGACAAAGACAAAATCTTGAAAGAACTCAAGAAACTCGTCGGCAAGAAACTTTCCGTTATTATGATTTCTGCTCTTCCAAAAGAAGCAAAACTTATTTTCTCAGAGAAAGACAGTAATCCTGAAGAGAGACAAGAAATAATCGGCAAATACAATCTTGGAGATGAAATACAGTGCATAGTCGCTGGAATCGTAGACTTCGGAGTATTCTTGAAAATTGAGGAGGGTCTTGAAGGTCTTGTACATATCTCTGAGCTCGACTGGGGTCTGGTAGAAGATCCAAGGTCAATGTTCCGAGTTGGCGATAGCGTAAAAGCAAAAGTCATCGACATCAAAGACGGAAAGATATCACTTTCTATTAAGGCCTTGAAAGACAACCCTTGGACAGAATATGAAGGTAAGCTCAAAAAGGGCGATATCATCAAAGGAGTCGTCATCAAATACAATAAGCATGGCGCGCTCGTATCGATAAAGGAAGGAGTTGCCGGACTTGTCCACAATTCCACTTTTGGCACAGAAGCAAAACTTCGCGAAGCACTTGAACTAGGAAAGACCTACAATTTCCAGATCACACTCTTCGAACCAAAGGATCACAGAATGACATTGATGTATTTAGAGGAGAAGAAATAATAATTTAATCTAAAAAATTACATTTCACTTAAAAAGCTACTTTAGTTAACTAAAGTAGCTTTTTAAATTGCGTACGAGAATTTAAAAAACGCCCCGACTTTTTGCCTAAGGACGTTTTTTATTTTTATTACGCACATTCCTGATATTTTATTTTGAACCACCCCCATTGTCTTTTGAAACTTCAACAACCACTATTGTTTTATAAGTTCCATCTGAAAGCTTATATGTAGAGGAGTCAATTTTTCTAACATTACGAAATGTAGCATTTTCAGAATGAGCTTCACTCATTAGTTGGCTATGAGCATTGTCCATAGCTTGATTAATAGCTTCTTGCTGATCCATACTTACGCCAACTGCAACTGCACGATAATTTAAACTGTCGCTTTTGTATTTTGCCTGAAAATTTTCAAAGTCTTTTTCTGAAGGACTTTTTTCAGGGGTTGGATTAGCCTTCTGTTCAGTAGGTTCTTGATGCTTGTCTTTTTTATGAAACAAGCCTTGGGCATCTGCATTGTGCATGGCCATACTTCCAACCGCAGCCATTCCGATTGTGGCAACTTTTCTGATATTTTTTTTCAACCAATTGTTTTCCATTTTTATAATAATTAGAGTTTTTAATATTATTTTTATTTAAGAAATTTCGTTAAAAATATACCACAAATTTAGTTATTATACAAACTCATTGCTTTTGGGAAGCCTTCGTTTGTCATTGTTTCAAGGGCTTCGGTGACTTTTTTAGATAGCTTTTTGAGTTCGGCAATTTCGGAATCTTTGAATTCACCAAGCAAAAATTTTAAGATAGCGGCCTCCCCTTTTGGCTTCTTTGCCTGTCCTGAGCCTGCTGAAGAATTTTTACTTCTTTTTTCTGGAGAAATACCAATTCTTATTCTTGCAAATTCTTCAGACTTCACAACTTTTATTATTGAACCGAGACCATTGTGCCCGCCAGAACTGCGATTGAAAGAAATTCGCATCTTGCCTATTGGCAAATCGATATCGTCATATATCACAATCAAATTTTTCAAGTCTTTTTGGAACTTAATAAGAGGCGCGACGGATTTGCCGGAATTGTTCATGAAATTGTCCGGCATTAAAAATTGTACTTTCACTTTACCAAGCTTGCCGTCCGCGTACAGCGCTTTTATTTTCATGTTATTTTTCCACTCCGAAAAATCCAGTTTTTTATAAATGTTTTCCAATATTATTCGTCCGGCATTGTGCCGAGTCTTTTTGTATTCGTCTCCCGGATTTCCGAGACCTGCAATTATGAACATGGTTTTATATTAACATAAGGAATAAAAACTGCGAAATCATGTTTAGCAAGAATAAAAATAGTGTCGTTTGTAGCGCCTTGCCTGCCTGTGGTAGGCAGGCGCAGGTCGTCTACAGATGTCCATCATTACCCGATGGACCTGGCGAGCCGAGCAGAGCAAATTTTCAGCACCTGCCTGCCGGTAGGCAGGGAAAATTATGTGTGCGATGCAGGCGACAGCTATTTCTATTCTTGCTTTGTTAAAATTTTCTAAAACTCCACACGAAATGCCCTTGCGTCAAGCGAGTTTTTATAATAAAATAGGCACATGCAAGAAAATAACGAGGAAATAAAAGGTGCCGAGGATATGCCGGTTGCTTATAAGAAAAAAGTTGGTTTTTGGGCTAATGTCTGGGACCTTTTAAAATTCGCGGCTCTCGCTACTATTATTGTGCTCCCTATCAGGGCTTATGTCGCTCAGCCTTTTGTAGTGAGCGGAAGGTCTATGGTGCCAACTTTCCAAAATGGCCAGTACCTCATAGTCGATGAGATCTCATACAGATTTCACTCCCCGCAAAGAGGTGATGTGATAATTTTCAAATACCCTAAAGACCCGACAAAATATTTCATAAAAAGAGTGATCGGTCTTCCTGGAGAAACCGTCGAAATAAAAGGAAATGATATAAAAATATATAATTCTGAAAATCCGGACGGGCTAAAGCTGGATCAGCCTTATGTAGAAAATGTTTCAAGCAATGAACTCAAAACGATGCTCGGGGAAACTGATTATTTTGTAATGGGAGACAACAGGCGTGAAAGCTCTGATTCAAGATACTGGGGCGCTCTTCCAAGGGACATGATAGTAGGTAGAGCCTTACTTCGTCTTTTGCCTTTAGCTCAAGCTTCTTATCTTCCGGGAGATTTTAAAAATTAATCCCGACCTTGCGTCGGGACTCCGACAATGGTCGGAGTAAGCTAAACAACATGACTGATAAAATAAAAAAAGTAAAAAAGGAGCCATTGACTGCGCCAAAAGGGATGCGGGATATTTCCGGAGATCAATATTATAAGTATCAAGGATTTTTTGAAAAAGCTCAAGAGATCGCTGTGTACTATGGATTTAAGCCTATTGAATTGCCGATCATGGAGCATGAGGAAATCTTTACTTCAAGTATCGGAGCAGGTACAGACATCGTAGACAAAGAAATGTACACGCTCAAGACAAAAGGAGGAGACCATTTGGCTCTTCGCCCTGATCACACCGCGGGCCTCATGCGAGCATATATAGAACACGGTATGCAAACAATACCTCAACCAGTAATGACCTACCAATACGGACCAACTTTTAGGCACGATAATCCTCAAGCCGGCAGGTATAGGCAGTTTTGGCAGTTTGACCTCGATGTGCTTGGAAGCGAAAAAAGCATCATGGATGCTCTCGTTATAAAAACTGCAGTCACAATACTTGAAGAAGCCGGCGCGGAAAATCTTTCCGTAGATATAAATTCTATTGGTGACAAAGAATGCCGAGGGGCGTACATCAGAGAACTTACAAATTATTACAAGAAAAATTTAAACCAGCTTCCTGCTATCGATCGAGAAAGATTAAAAACAAATCCGCTTCGCATACTTGACTCAAAAGAAGCAAAAACAAAAGAGATAAATGAAAATGCTCCGGAGTCCGTCAGCGCTCTCTGCACAAATTGCAAAAAACATTTTAAAGAACTTCTTGAATATTTGGAAGAGATGAATATCCCTTATGTAATAAATAAAAATCTTGTTCGTGGACTTTCTTACTACACAAGAACAGTATTTGAAATAATCAATCAAAATAGCGACGGAAGCACCTCTGCAATAGCCGGAGGGGGCAGGTATGACTATCTTGCTCGCCAGCTTGGAAGCAAGCGTGATGTACCGGCAATCGGCATGGCGATGGGCGTAGATCGAATCGTAGAATCGGATTGGTATGCAGATCTTGCTCCAAGAATAATAAAAAAACCAAAAATATATTTTATCCAACTTGGATCAGAAGCAAGACTCAAGAGTCTAAATGTAATTGAAGCTCTCCGCAAAGCGAAAATTCCAATATCTCAATCAATATCAAAAGAAAGCCTTTCTTCACAACTTGCAATAGCAGAGAAGCTGAATATCCCCTACTCAATAATCTTCGGGCAAAAAGAAGCGCTTGAAAATTCCGCCATTGTGCGAAATATGTCCACTCGCTCGCAAGAAACCGTAAAGCTTTCAAAGCTTATGGATTATCTTAAAAATCTGAAATAAGAAACATGTCTATAAAAAGCATAATCCAAAGAGAGCATAAAGTTTTGCGCGCTATTGCAAAATCTATTCCTATCAGAGAAATAAAAACTCCGAAAACAAAAAAGGTTCTGGACGAAATGTCAGCATCACTCGCAAGCCAAGATGACGGTGTCGCTATCGCTGCTCCGCAGATAGGACGCTCTTTGCGAATATTTGTCGTATCTGGAAAAGTCTTTGATAAAAACTTTGGGGTAGAGAGGGAGGAAAAATTAAACAGCAAAGAAAAACTGGTCCTCACGATAAGCAAAAAAACAGCTATAATAAAAAACAAAGATGTGGTTTTCATAAACCCAAAAATAACAAAACTCTCTCGTGATAAAGATTGGCTTCCAGAAGGGTGCCTTTCGGTCAGATGGCTCTACGGAAAATCATACCGCTCAAAAAAGGCTACAGTCGAAGCATACGATGAAAACGGCAAGAAATTTACGCGCGGAGCAAGTGGACTTCTCGCACAGATCTTTCAGCATGAAACGGATCACCTCGATGGTATACTTTTCATAGACCATGCAAAAGAATTAAAGGAAGAAAATCCACCGAGATAATTAATACACCTCTCCCCAACCCTCCCCTTAGCAAGGGGAGGGCGAAGGGTGGGGTCTAAACTACAATGACGAACAGTAAACTAAATTTCATATTTTTTGGTACACCAGATGTAGCCTCTGAAACTTTAGAGATATTAAAAAATGGAGGATATATTCCTTCACTTATCGTCACTGCTCCGGATAAACCCCAAGGCAGAAAAATGATCGTCACTCCCCCACCTGTGAAAGTCTGGGCGCAAAAAAATAATGTACCTTTTATTCAGCCTGAGAAAATTACACCCTCTGCCTTTGACACCTCCCCCTTACTAAGGGGGAGGACGGGTAGGGGTCATGATGATTCTATTGACTTGTTCGTAGTTGTAGCTTACGGCAAAATACTTCCAGAAGCTATCATAAACATGCCGGCACTCGGCACAATAAATATTCACTATTCCCTACTTCCAAAATATCGTGGGGCTTCACCTGTCGAGTCAGCGATCTTAAATGGAGACACGGAAACGGGAATTTCAATACAACAGATGGAATTTAAAATGGATACCGGACCGATAATTGCCGAAGAAAAAGTAGCTATCGGGCAAGATGAAAAAACGCCGGAACTTCGTAAGCGTCTTATCAAGATAGGCGGAGACTTTTTAGTAAAAACATTGCCGGATATTGCAGACAAAAAAATAACTCCAAGGTCGCAAGAAGAAGTAGCGGGAGGAGTAGCAAGAACCGTTCTTGCTACATATTGCAAAAAAATGACTAAAGAAGATGGACTGATAGACTTGTTAGAAGATGGGGTAAAAAATTACAATAAATTTAGAGCGTACTTCACCTGGCCGGGAACATATTTCTTTGAAAACAATAAACGCATAATAATAAAGGACGCCGAGTTAGTAAACGACCCATTCGACTCCGCGGAGGGCAAACATTTTAAAATAAAAAGAGTAGTACCCGAAGGCAAAAAAGAAATAAGCTGGGAGGAATTTAAAAAATAAACAGGTCTTGCCTGTTTATTTTTTACTTCTTTCTAAAGCTCGATATCCCTTTCAAAATCTTTTTTATCTTAGTGGCTCCGCGTTTAAAAAGGGTCTGACTTCTATCTTTTGCTTTTCCTATCTCCCTAAAAAGAGTGTCTTTTACTCCATCTATTGCCTCATACAGATCTGGCTTGTCCGCACTTGCATGAAATGTCTGCCCACCAATGTTTACCGCACAATGAGCTCTAAAAATATCTCCAGATTTATGATGATTTGTCGTTTTTTCAACCTCAAAATGAACCGCAACCTCCCCATTTCTTTCTTCCATTTTTACAAGAAGACGACCGAGATTTGTAACTCTTTTTCCAACATAGTCCCTAATCGGATCAGTGAGATCCATATTTTTTCCTTGGAGATTTATACGCATAAAATTTAAAAAATTAGTTGATAATATCTAAGATACTTTGTCTTTATATTATACTCCTTCTTCAAATTTTATGTCAAACGGGTACATACCCATACCGCATGTGCCGGCAATCGTGCCAGCATTTTGAATTCCCAAATCGATATCAGTCACTCCAGATAAAGGCAAATTTTTGCTGATATTAAGAGATGGAATTCTAAGCGCTGAAGAACAATCAACCGTGCCTGATGTGTTTAGACGAAGGATTGTCGGCATACCAGCTTTTGCGAGTGTATGAGCTGGACGATATCCACCTTTTGCTTTCAGCTCTATAATCTGCTTTCCATCTATGACAGAAACATTTTTCACACTGATTTCATCTGCTTGATCTATAGGCTTTCCATTTGCAATATAAATAGCTCCTCCAATTAGGATTATGGCTGCCAGTATTGAAAGTATTATTGATTTAATATTTTTCATACGATTTTTGATTTATCAAAATTATTTTGCCTAGAAATTAAATACTGGTGGAATTGCCCCGATGACAACAAGACTGTTTATAATATTAAACAATGCAAATAAAATGACAACCAAACCTGCAGATTTAAAGAATATGCCCGATTTGGAACTCTTTTGTATGCCAAAGGAACTGAATGACAAGAGCGCGAGGACTGGAAGCGTTCCCAGTGCAAATGATAGCATAGTCATTGCTCCAGTTATAAAACTACCTGTGGACAATGTATAAACCTGCATCGATTGAGTAAATCCACAAGGTAGAAAGAATGTGGCAATACCAACAAGAATCGGAGTGAGTGTGTGATTTAATTTTGAAGTATTGAATGCATGTTTGGCTAGTCCTTTTGGAAGTGATGGCTGGAGCTTTTTTGCCCATGGAAATATATCAAGTAAATTGATACCGAGGATGAGCATAACAAGTCCAATTATAATTCCAAGTGTAAATGTTCCAATTGTTCCGAGTGCAAATGCAGAACCGATTGCACCAATTACACCGCCAAGAATAAAAAATGAGACGAGCCGTCCGACATGGAACATGACTTGCGGGCGAACCTTGTCGCCCTCTTTTGCGAAACTCGCCGACATAGACAATACGAGTCCACCAACAACTGCCATGCATGTTGATAGAGAAGCGATAATACCAATGACAAATGCGGTGCCGTACGACACGGTGCTTGAATTTACTAAATTAACTAAACCAATTTTTTGCAAAAATACATAGAGTAATGCAAAAGCGATTGTTATTGGAATTGCAATTTTAAATTCAGACCATTTCACAAAATGTTTAGCTTTTTCAGTAGATACTTTGTACCCATGTTTTTCAAGTTCAGTATTAAGCGATTGAATAATGTTTTCTTGTGATTTATTTTGAAAATCCCCGCACAATTCGATAGTACGATGCTTCAAACTTGATTTCGCGGAGGTGACACCCGGAATATCTTTTACGGCATCCTCAGTCAAAATGACGCATGAGTGACAATGCATGCCGTGAAGATTAAATGTATATTTTTGTTTTTCTGTATTCATATATATTTATTTTAAATTTAATCGTCCTCTGGATTTCTTTTTTGGAAGATAATTTTTATTTGTCGACACTTTTTTACCACTTTTTAATTCAAGATTTCTTCGTGCTTTGCCTGCTACTGATCCGCCTTCTTTTGCAGATTTTTTGTTTTCTATAAACCCTTGCGAGTTTTTATTTTTTGCAATTTCTGTCGTTGACGCTTCACC
>Ga0209541_10001521_pt1 | contig 45923 bp, 74 predicted proteins | sample RifCSPlowO2_01_FD_184027 | JGI IMG/M metagenome (GOLD analysis project Ga0209541, IMG submission 184027) | Groundwater microbial communities from Rifle, Colorado - Rifle CSP2_plank lowO2_0.1 (SPAdes) (version 2) | ecosystem: Environmental > Aquatic > Deep subsurface > Groundwater | place...
TAAGATATGTTGATGATTTTGTTATTCTTCATTCAGAAAAATCACAACTTGAAATATGGAAAAAACAAATTGAAGAATTTTTGAATAAAGAATTAAGATTGGAACTTCATCCAGAAAAATCAAAAATTGCTTCTTTATCAGAAGGAATCAATTTCGTTGGATTTAGAAATTTTTATTTTTTCAGGTTGTTGAGAAAGAGAAATATAAGAAACATGAAGATAAAAATAAAGAAATTTCAAAGAGGAGAAATTTCTGAGGAAAAATTTACAGAAATTTTCCAAGGTTGGAATGCTTATGCAAAATGGGCAAGTAGTTTTAACGTAATAAAGAAATTAGAATTGAAGTAAATTCTTTAATCAATTCCCGACGAATTTTCGCATAAGCGGGTTCATATCCATCTGATGTTGCTGAACTATGTTTTGATAGAATTGGAACATTATCATGATGACAAGAAGTATCGCTGTTCCTGAAACAAGAGCTCCAAGAAGGTCTGTAACTGAAGCCAGAATTCCTATTGCTACCCCCCCCATTATTGTCAAGGGCATTATGTATCTATCGAGAATGCTTTCTAAAATTCTTTCATCCTGCCTGAAACCTGCAACTTGCAAACCCGATGCGGCGATTTTATGCGCTTGGGCTTTTGCATCCATTCCCGAGGTTTTAACCCAGAAAACCGCAAACAGCGTTGAGAAAAATACGAAGAATATTATATGGCTTAATCCCTGAACAAGATAAATTGGAAGCAAACCACCACGAATGAAAAGTTCTAGAAGATTATTTGAGCCAATCCAAAATGCCAGTCCTGAAATGGCCTGCCCCTGATTAAAACCTCCAAGCCAACTGAACCACGTCGCGAATCTTGCCGTTCCAGAGCATGATTCGGGATTTAACGAGCATTGAGACGCCGCATTTTCAAACATGCCGCCGAACAGTTGAATATTTGCTACAAGTGCTGCCGTGAGGATAACAGGAATAACAGAAGCATAAAAAAATGACAATGGCCATTTTACTCCATAACCTCTTAATCTTCCGAATGACAGAGGAACTTCTACTTTAAGCGATTGCGCCCAGACTACTGCGAAGAAGATAATAACTGTGGCTACGATGGCCCCAAAGGCAGAGAGGAATTCTGTTTGGTGCCTTGTAATCACCGCTTGAATTAATGAAAGGATTTTTCCCGAGCAGAATGTTGTTTCAAAATTTAATAAGCAGTTTCTTCCCTGCACGTCGATGAATTGCAAGGTGCTGGATATTAATCTCCAGCTTACTCCCGCGGCGATGAACAAACTAACACCGGAACCGAAACCCCATTTGCTGGTTACACTATCCATGTAGAATATTGCAAGTCCGCCGAGAATCAGTTGCATTATAACAACGAATGTGAATCCTGGCGTGGCTTGAAGACCTTGCATTAGGACATAGATAAGTGATTCAAATATTATGAAGAAGAAAATCAGGATTTTTTGCACTCCTTGAAAAAATCTTTTTCCTTCGGAAGTTGTAACGTCTATTCCCAAAATCCCAGAACCTGTGAGCAATTGCAGGATAATTGAGGCCATAACTATCGGTCCAACTCCAAGAGAGATGATGCTTCCAAAATCTGTCCCGAGAATTATTGCCAAATATTCAAATCTTTCCAGCGCATTGTTGCTCAGTCCAAAAAGAGGAATGTTTGCAAGCACAAAAAATAAAACAAGGACGATTAGCGTCCATTTTAATTTAGTGTTGAAACCGACTTTTTTTTCTTCCGGTGGAGTAACCTCCGGAATGTAATTGAAAATTTTTCTCAAGTTCATCTTTACTTATCAGAATTAGGAGATTTATTAAGTTTCTTGCCAAACAGAATTTCTCCTCCTGCTTTTTTCACACTTTCCGTCGCTGATTTTGAGGCATTCTCTGCAGTTATTAATAGTTTGTTCTTTATTTTGTCGTTTCCGAGAATTTTGTATCCTGCGAGATTTATTTCAATTCCTTTGCTTGATTGTTTTGCAATCCCCCTGTCCAAAAATCCTTTGATGTTCGATTCTATTGTTCTTAGACTTATTCTGTCGGATTTGTCTCTTTGTGTTCTCTTGCTGGTTTCCCCCTGCTTGCCGAAATATTTATTTCCATAAAGCTTTGTCATTAAAGTTTTTTTGTGGTCAGCCCTCTTTCCGGTTCCGGAAAGTCCTTTTCCCCCTCTATGCCCCGACTTTTTGTGTTTCTTTCTCGCACCCCAACCATGCGTTCCTTGCTTGCGCCCGTGCATTCTCGATGATTTTTTTCGTTTTGTTGTTTTCATTTGCGATTTTTAAGAGCAGATGAATGCTCAAAATCTTTTAATTTTGTTATCTATAATCCTCTTTCTTTTAATAATCCCTCCCAATATTCTCTTTCTTTAATGCTCATACCATAAACTCCATTATACCCTTTAATAACTACAACCCCCTCACTAATTCTCACTTTTTTATCAGAAAACTTGATAACATCAATAACAGGGCCTGAAGAACTTTTTCTGTATATCATCCCATGTAGTTGTTTTTTAACTCCAAATACTTTCCCGAGATAAACAGCTCTTCCTGAAAATTCTTTATGTCCATAAAGAGTTATTATTTCACAATCATATGCTTTTTCTTCTTTTAATGCAATTTGCTCTAATCTTGCCAACATTTTAAAGCATCCTCTCTACGAGATTGTCGATTTTATCTTTGTGATTTCCCAAAACACCTTTTGGAAAAGGCAGTTTTGAATTTATTCCTTTTCTTGGAGGATGAAGCCTGAAAAATGGTTTTATTTTCAAGTCTGCGTAGGTTTTTCCTTTTTTCAACTCTTCAATGATTTTTCTCGCATCCATTTTTGTCTTTGTATCTGCCAACTTGCCTCTTTTTTCCAAAAGCTTTTCAAAAATACCGTCGCTGATTTTTCCAAATGCCACAAAATCTTTTACCTTCTTAATCATCCCGAGATTTTCCTTTGTGTCTTTAATCACGACGCAAGCGAACTTTCTTTTTAGTCTCAATCTGTTGAGAGTTTCATTCATTCTTTCGTTTATTCCCACTCTTCCCCTTATTCTTATTATGCAAATCATTTTATGTTTGTTTTTTCCAATGCGTTCATGCCCGCTTTAATTAAGTTGAATGTTGTTCTTTTCTTTCCAAATGTTTTGCTGTAAACATCCTTTATGCCTGCGAGTGCCAGGAGTTTTTTCAATTCTCCTGCAACCACAAGACCTGTTCCTTGAGGTGCAGGTATCAAAGTTACGATAACGCTTCCCGATTTGCCCGTGACCTTCAGAGGGATGGTGTGTAGTTCTGTACAAGAGCAATCAAATCCTGAACATGCTCTTTTTATTTTTATTATGCCAAGCTTCGCCTTTCTTATTGCCTTTTCCTTTGCAGGAAGAGTTTCTTTTGAGTTGCCTGTTCCGGCTCCGACGTGTCCATTTTCGTCGCCGACAACAGCCATTGTAGAAAACTTTGGGATGTTTCCTTCTTTTGTTTTTCTCTGTGTTTGTCTCCAAATTCTTCTTTTTCCGCCGCCGAATTTTCCCTTTGATTGACCAATGTTTATCAAATCGGATTTAACATTTATCAAAGAGTCAACTATCTCGGGTTCAAGAATCTTTTTTTCGGCATCCAGTATCTCGTCTATGCTTTTTATTTTACCGTCTTTTACCTCCATACCCAGTTTTGTTTTTGGGTTCCATCCTATTATACCGGAAATTCCGGCACCTTTCTCTGATATTTTCAACTCTTCCTCTGCAATCAATTCCTTAGGTATATCCTCAACTTTGAGATCTTCTTTTTTCTCTGCCATTATTCCTTTTCTATTTTTGATTTAATTGCCATGAACTTATCTGAGAAATCTTTCCTTAGATTTTTTCCATGAATTGTCTCATCTTTCGGAAACGCTTCTTCGTCGCATTTTACATTGATTCCTGCGTCCTTAAGCCCTTTTATGAAAGCGAAGATTCTTCCTCCCCACAAAACACGGTACATCCCAAAATCCAATATTGGAGTTTCCTTCTTTTCCTTTAACATTTTCTTTCCCATTAAAAATCCCGTAAGATAACTTGCAGATATGGATTTCAGACTTCCTGAAAGTTCTTTTGGCCACCCATACTTGAAAAGCATTTTAGAATTTGCAGTTATCTCAACTCTATCTTGAGTTTCTTCGCTGGTTACATATTGAGAGGTTATGTATCGATTGGTTTTTCTGAAAACAATTCTTGGCAATTCACTTTTGAGAAGATTAAGCCTTCTTACATAATCTGTTTTTCCTTGAATTCTCCTTTTCTTTAAAATTTTCATTCTAACTCCTTTATGTATTCTTTCAGATGCGCCTTGCTCCTGAAAAATTTATTTCTGATTTTTTTTCTGATGTCTTTATAGTTCTCTCTTGAAATCTTGTCCGTTTTTTTTAGAGGTGATAGGTGTGCTCTGAGTTTTCTGGTCATGATTATGTATTCTCTCTTCCTTTTATTGACATTTTTCCTTATTTTTCCAGGACTTCTCTTTCTCAGATTTGCAACTCTTTTTCTTCCTTTTGTTTGTCTTATAGATATTGCCCCTGCATTTTTCAGATCAAGTACATCTTGTTTTGTTATGGCTTCTTTTATCTCGTTCAATCTTCCTGCTGCGAAGACAATTCTTCCTTTTCCCACTTTCAAGGTCTTTGCCGCAAGATTCTTCTTTTTTGAAAGATTCATTTTCTCACCCCCTCTGTTTTGTTTAATTTCTTAAGGAATTTTTCAATGTTAAGATTTTTTATTTCAATTTTCATTTCTTTTGCTTTCTTGACCATCTCAATTTTTTTTCTTTTCCCAATCTTTCCAATTACAACTGCTTTTTCTTTTCCCAATCTTTCCAATTCCGAAATGTTATTAACAAGGATCATTTTTTCTTTTCCCTTGAGAGATTTTTTGTGCCCTATGCTTACCACTTTCGGGTAACCTTTTCGTTTCTCCCTCATCTTGTTGTCTCTTCCTTTCGGTTTGTTCCACTTTAGTTTTTTCTTTCTTAGTTTTCCAAGTTTTGAGTATCTTGCAGAATCTCTTCTTAAAAATTTCTTTATCATATTTTCTTACCTGCCTTGCTTGTTATGAATATTCCGTCCTGAAAAACTCTTCTGTCTCTGGCCTTTATCCATGTTGCTTTTTCAAAATTTGCCGCTGTTTGTCCGGCCAATTCCTTGTTCGTGGACGAAACAGTTATGATGTCTTTGTTTACATCTACGTCGACACCTTCCAGAATATGAGTTTTTCTTGGGATTTTTTCTCCAAGGAAGTTTTTTATCATAACATCTCTGCCGTTTATCTCGACGCTTATCGGAAAGTGACTGGAACAAATTTTTAGATGATACTCATATCTTTCTCCAACACCGCGGATCATGTTCCTTAAATGGGCGGCAGTTGTGTTTATCATTTTCTTTTCTTTCTTTGTTGATTTTTTGTTTCCGACAACTATCTTATTGCCTTGTTGTTGAATTGAGAGATTCATAATTTTGAATTTTCTCTTTAGTTCTCCTTCTTTTCCCTTGACAAAAACTTCGTCTTCGTTAATATTGACTTCCACTCCTTCGGGAATTTCTATCTCCTGAAAAATTTCCTTTCTCATTTTATAGCATCCTCCCAGTTTTTATGTTTGTCAAGAACCCCGTTTTGTACAATCTTTTTCAGATCTTGAGGGCTTTGTACAGGTAGTCTCCCAGGATATTTTGCTGCAACATCTCCTCCAAATCTCTTTATAGAATCCATTGCAGTTTCGTAGTTTATTGCTCTTCCTTGGGCTTCTTGAGTTAACCCTGTAGGATCATTCTCATCTAGAATGCGAGATCTCATATAAAGGGCTGTTAATTCATCCACTTGTTTTCCCCAAAATGCCAGCGCATCATATTTATCGTTTGTTCTCACAAGGTCCATTTTAATAAAAATATGCTATCAAGCATCCTCCGATGTTTTGTTCTTGGGCTTCCTCATGAGTCATCAAGCCCTTTGTCGTCGACACAATCATCGTCCCTATGTTTCTCGAAGGCAAGTACCTTCTTCTGTATTTTTCTATCTGTGTTTTGTCAACTGTAAAACGGGGCTTTATTGCCTTGCATTCCATGAAGTTTCCGATTGTTATATCCACACTCTTGTTCTTCGAGTTTATTTTGTATCTTTTGATTGCGTTTTTTTGTTTCATAATTTTCAGGATTTCAATTAATATATTTGAGATTATCTTTACATTTACAACTTCCTTTTTTGCCTTCTTGGCATTCCTTATCATGTTCAGTGCGTCTGCAACTATATCTTGAGACATTTTACAATTTTGCTTTCGTTATTTTATTTAATCTTGAATTGCGGAATTGAGTTGACATTTTAACTGTATTTTTTGAAACCTATTTCTTCGGCGATTTCCCTGAAACAATGCCTGCACAAATTCAGTCCGTAGGATTTTATGTGCGCGCCAAATCTTCCACAGCGCTCGCACTTCTTGCGTGCAATCCCGGTTGTTCTTTCCTTGGGTTTGTTGTGCTTTAGGAATTTTTGCATTATAACTGGTTTGCTTCTAAGTTGGTTAAGGATTTTCCTCCAGTCACTTGCTGTCATTTTACGTTTTTAGACCTCCATATTTTCTCTAACCTTGAATATTCAAAGAGATTTTCATCCTTAAAAACTCCGTCTACCACGTAGGAGCCATCTTTAATCATGATGTTCTTTCCATCTATAATCAAATTTTGCATTTCTACGTATATCCTTCTCATGCTGTCTATGATTGCTCCCTCTCTGAAAAAGACTTGGGATCTCGCATCGTTGATTCCCTCATAAATATAATCTCTCTTATTTTCATGCGAGGTTGTTATCCAATACGCTTGATTAGCATGCAACATTTCCTCTACCCCTAAAATTTTTTCTTCTGCTTCCATTTTAACTGAATTTCGTTTGAAAATTTTCTTCCATGAATTTAATTATCTCTTCCGGAGACATTTTTTGCTTTTTTGAAACTTTGCCTCTTTTTATTTTTTTTAAAGATACCCTTCTGCCTGTTCTTTTGAAAACCACAGTAACATCCAACCCCATAATCCCGATGTCTCTTTGGTATTCAATCCCGGGAATTTCTATGTACTCTCGTATTCCGAAAGAAAAATTATTCTCACTTATCTGTTTTTTTCTTAGAGAGTTGTCTATTGAAGAGAGCATTCTTTTCAAGAACTCGTGGCTGTTCTTCCTTATTGTGACAACTGCGCCGACCTCAAGTCCCGGACGAACATTAAATGAAGGTATTCTTTTGTTGGATTTCATCTTTGCTATTTTTCTTCCTGTAAGAATGCGAAGAAGTTTCACACCCTTTTCCAAATTCTCTCCTGTTCCTCCTACGTGGAGCACAACCTTTTCTATTTTTATCTTCCTCATTACATTTTCTTGTTCTATTTTTTGTTTCATTTTACTCGGTAACTATTATCTGTTTAATCAAAACATTTATCTTTCCGTCGGGAATTTTCAATTCGGCTATCTTGTGATTTTTGTCTATATTCTCTACTGTCCCCTCCTTGCCTGTGTGTTTCCCGTCGTAAACAAGGACTCTTGCATTTTCTTTTAAGGGTATGCACTTCTCTATTTTTTTGTCTTTGAGATTTATCACGACAGAATCATTAACCTTGCAATCAAGGTCTGAAAGAAAGTTTCTTCCATCTAGCAGATTTATTTGTATTTTTTTCCCACTGATTATTCTCTTGTCCACTATCTTAGAAATCTTTTTTGAGGATTCCCTTTCTCCTATTTCATCAAGTTTAAACTTTCCTCCTTCAGACATGGTAAGTCTGTAGCTCTTTTTTGCAGGAATTATACTTAGAGTGTCAAAAAGAACAGCACTATGTTTCTCATCCTTTAATGGTTTTGAATTCAGCAAAACGTTCTTCGAAAAAATCGCTTTTTTTACTTCCTTCCTTGTCTGCGCGATTTTCAATATGTCTCTTAATATTGTAAGGATGGTCAACCCGTTTTCTGAGTTGAAGTTTGGCTTGACTATGTATGCCGTTCCTTTTTTCACTATCGGCCATTTCTTTGGGGTGAGTTGTCTTTTTATATGCATTTTATTTCTTTTCCTGCTGCGACTTTATTCTTTTCGTGTCGGCCAAATTTAATTCCACTATCTGAAGATTTGAGGGCTGAACTCTGACGTTTACCTTTGAACCATCCTTTTTTGTTATTTGAATTCCCTCAATTGTCACTTTTTGCGTTTTTAATTTTATTTCCAAAATTTTTCCTTGTTTTTTTCTGAATTTTCCCCTCATGACCTTTACAGTGTCTCCCTTTCTCAAAGTGAGATTTCTCTTTCCGTATTTCTTTCTCAAATCTTTTGAAAGATTAGCACTCAAGAATCTTTTTATGACGTGCAAAGGAGCTTTAGCGCGATACTTTCGCTGCTTCCTTGGTTGAGTGCTTGCCTTCCAGTGTTTTGAAAATTTTTGTTTCATTTTTTGCCTTCTAAGATTTTAATTATCTCTGATTCTCCCACCTCATAAATTTTTCTTGCTTTTACTGTTAAAGGATGGTTGCGAATTTCTTCCATTACCGAGAATAAATCTCTATTTGCTATTAACTCTGTGTATACTCTGTCTTTTGCCATTTTTACTTCGGCTAAAACCTTGAATATTCTATCAGCATATATCATTCCTCCTTCTTCTGCCAAAATTCTTGCTTCCACAATTCCTGCCCCCATCATTGATATATGTTTTTTGACTTTTCTATCATCATTTTTTAATTCCATTTTATCAAGCCTACATCCATATTTTTCAAATTTATCAAGCATAGATTTCATTCTTTGACAAATCATACCCCATCTTCGATTATTTTCGCCTTCGTTTCCATGATAAGTTGTATTGTCTAAAGGCATCTTAATAAACAAACTGCGCGATTTTCGCGACCTCCTTCCATCTTTCTGAAACTTCCCTTGGTACAGGACCTTTGATTTGAGTGCCTTTTGGATTTCCCTTGTCATCTTTCATTATTGCAACTGCGTTATCCTCAAATGCAACCCTCTCTCCGTTTAATCGCCTGTAAGGTTTTCTCTGTCTTATCACAACAGCGTCGAAAACTTTTCCTTTCATGTCAGGGATTCCCTTTCTGACGCTGACCTTTACCCAATCGGCGATTTTCGCGCTTCCCTGGCGCCCTTTCTTTCCCTTTCCCTTTTTCACGGAAACAAGTTTCACTATGCGAGCGCCACTGTTGTCCGACGCAATCAAGTATGCTCCAAGATTCAATCCTGCTGTTGCCTTTGCCGATATTGCTTTCATTTTATATTCCTGCCTCCTCTAACATCTGTAAATATTTCTTATAATCAGGATGAGTTTTTTCAATCCTGTCTATTGAGCTTCCACCGTATGTTAGGTCATAAGTAAAATTTCCGTCGTCATATATAACTCCACCGAGGTTATCTACAAGAACATCGCAGATTTCATTTATTCCTCTAACCAAAAATAAAAATCCCCTCTGTTCATATTTTTCTAAAAGTATAGCGAGCCTTGGCTCTGAATTTCCAATTTGTGATTTTCCAACTAACCTAACTATCTGGCCTTCCTTAATCGCTCTTTTATCTCCAGATTCAAGATGATTTATCTCCTTTCCCGTTTTTGTTCTTTCTAAAATTTTCATTTTTCCCCCTCGTTGTCTTTTAATTTTTCTATTACTGCAAAGTGGATTATTTTGCTTAGAGGCCTGCACTCTTGAACCCTTATTAAATCTCCCATATTGATTGATTTTTCCATGCACGGGGGCAAACGGGCGTGAATTCTTATCTTTGACTTTTTGTATCTTTCATACTTTTTTACATAGACTGTTCTTTCAAGTTCTATCATTATTCTCGTGTTGAACTTTCTCTTTACAATTCCTTCAAATATTCTCCCTCTTGTCCTAAGTGTTCCATGAATATGGCATTTTACATCTCTGCACTCCGGAGTCTCTTGTCCATCAACTGTCTTGAGAGTTGCCCCTAACTTTGCCTTCAAGTTCTTTTTGCCTGCCTTAATTTTTTGTTTTTCCATTTTCATTTATTTTAATCGCTAATTGATTCCTCGTCGAAGCCGAGTTTTACAAGGCTTGACTTGATTTTTTTTTGGTGGTCACCCTGAAGCTCAATCGTATTTTCCTTGTATGTTCCTCCGCATGCCAGCTCGTTCTTGAGGGCCTTTGCGATTTGTTTTACATTTATTTCCTTTTCGAATCCTGAAACTATTGTGACTATCTTCCCGTATTTTTTCTTGTCAGTAGTCACTTGTATTCTCTGCGCACTTTTCACAATTTGCTCGCACACACATGCTTGTTTCGGCAGACCGCACTTTGGACAAATTTCCATTTTATTTGTTGATTTTATCGAGCGTAAGAATACGCGCAATAATTTTTTTAATTTCCTTTCTGTTGCTTCCTTTCTTAAGGGATTTTGCGTTTGATTTTATCAATTCCAATTTTAACTCTTTAATCTTTCCTTCTCTTTCGTTCTTGCTCATTTTTTTTATATCCTTTGATTTAAGTATCGCCATTATTCTTTTCTCCTTGATGTTTTTTTCTTGGTCTTTGGTTTCTCCATTTCAACCGACTCTTCTTTGAGCTTTTCAGATATGCTCCTTATTTTTGACATGAACTCCTCGTTGATTTCTATTCTGTCGCTCAGTTTTGCATAAGGACTCAGGATTCCCACTTTTATTCCGACAACTCCCGGTCTTGTTTGCGCTGTCGCCTTTGCCCTGTCGACAACCTTTGCGCTGTCGCCTACTTTTTTTAGATAACCCTGGGAGAATCTCCATGTTTTTGCCCTTGCGCCCGGAATCTTTCCACTTATTCTTATTTCCGCGCCGAAAGCCCCCGCCCTCATTATCTTTTGCAGTGTTCTGTACGCGATTACCTTGAATTTTAAGGGTCCTGTTTTTTCTAGGGAAGTTGCGATTTCATCGGCAATTGTTTGCGCGTCAAACTCGGGCTCTCTTATTTCGTCTATTTCGACGTGGGGATTCTCAAACTTGAATATGCTTTTCAGATTTTTCGTTATTTCATCTATTCTCTCACCACTGCGCCCGATTATCAATCCGGGTTTTGTCGTCGAGATGATTATCTTTTCACCAACAGGGGTGTATTCTACTCTAACACGACTTATTCTTCCCTTTCCAAGATTTTTCTTTATGTGCTCGCGAATTGCAAATTCCTCTTTCTTCAAATTTACGATTTTTCTTTCTTCCATTTTATATTCCTGCCTCACTCAGCATTTCGTTTAATCTGTGATATTTTTCCACGATTGTTTCTGCCGATTCATATTTGACTTCTGATAAAGGTAAACATATTTCTCCCCCGTATACACCTATCTTACCCCTCCCACATTTCAGAACATTTATCCCTCCGCGATTATTCCTTATGATGAACCTGTCGTCCATATTCATGGCCATTTCAAAACCGTCATAAACAGCGAAACTGGTTTTACCTTCAATGTTCAGAATGACTGCCTCTCCGATAATTAAACTATCTAAATTTTCTTTGCCCTTTATTAGCTTAAAAATAATCTGTTTTCCCATTTTAATCTCTTGTCTCCAGTAATCTGTGATATTCCCTCTCCCCTTTAGTGGAACCGTCCAATCCAACACTGTATTTTCCTTCCACCATATACCTCATTTCAGGGATAATACTGCCAGGAAGCTTTCTTCCATTTATTTCAATAATCATAGTATCAACTCTTGGAACAGGACTTTTTACTACATCATAAACTATTTCTAAGGTGATAGTATTAGGATTTGGGTCTGACATTGGCGATCTAAATCCTCCTTTAACCTTTATTCTTTCTCCTACTTTGATTCCTCCTTTAGCCACCAAACCACATAATTCCTCAACGTTAAGTATTCTCTCTGCAGTCGTCATTTACTTCTTAACCTCCATTGGTTTTTCTCTTGCGACAATTTTAATATGTGTTCTTTTTCTTTGCACGCTGCCAAATCTCCCAAGAGGAGTCTGGGCCTTGTTTGCAACAGCCTCGGAAACTACTGCATTTTCTATTTTGTTTACTGCACTATTGCCTTTGAGTCCCTTGAGTATTTTTATGAAATGTTTTGAAGCCGCAATCGGAAATCTCCCTGACATCATTTTTCCTTTTCTGTGAGGTATCTCTCCCTTCATTTTTACGGGGATTTTTTTTCTGATGACTTTCTCCAGGTCGTTTATTGCATCATCAATTTTTTTTCCTTTTATGAATCTGCATATGGCCATGGAATATTTTGTTGAAACAGGAACACTTCTCGCGTTTGTTATTGCAAAAGTTTTTTCCCTGACTTTGGGTTTTGCCGATTGCACGGATTTTTTATCTTCTGTCTTTCCCGCGTCAGAGGTTTTTTCGTCGCCTTGATTCTGTTTTTCATTCTTTTCCATTTTTTCTTCCTTAGAAGTTCCTACTTCTTCTTTCTTGACTTGTGGATCTGAAACTTTTTTGCCGATAGTTTCCACTACCATTTTTTTCTTTTCATTTTTTCTTGGTGCATATTCTCTTTCTGTCATTTTACTTCTTTGATTTCGATTTAGTTCCCTTTGTCGCACCGACTCCTGCCTTTCCGTGTTTTATTCTTGCACGTGTAGGTGCAAATTCCCCGAACTTGTGTCCGAGCATTTCTCCGATAACTTCAACTGGAACAAAGGTTTTTCCGTTGTAGATTTGTATTTTCATTCCAACCATTTCGGGAGAGATTGTTAGTTCCCTTGAATGTGTTCTTATGGCCTTGTTTCTCTCCATCTTCTTTTTTGCCCGGGATATGAACTTTTCAATTTCCTGAAATTGTCTTAATGTGTATCTTTTTCTTCTTGATTTTAGAAGTTGCGCAAATTCCCGAATATTCATTCCTTTCAATTCACTCATTGTTTTTCCTCGGAATGTAAATTCTTTTTTTCTTGTTTCTTCTGCCATTTTATCTTATGATTCCTCCGTATGCCTCTTTAGGAAATTTTTCAAACATATTATCAAAAGAACTTGCTCCATGCTCTCTTCTCATTACGTAGCAAGGGTTTTTTTCTGTTCTAAATCTTTTTCCCTCGATAACTTTTATCTCTTTCTCCGTTACGGGATAAACCACAATATTGGAAAAATCCTCAAGATCTCCGAATAGACGTTCTCCTTCAGTTTCCCCCAAATACCAAACTTGTCTTTCATTCAGCTCATATTTTGTTCTTTCTTCAAATTCCATTACCTTTTCTTCCTCCCTGTTCTTCTTGGGCGAATATGTCCGACCCTTGCTCCAGCAGGCGCATTTCTCTTCGCTATCTTTGATTTAATTCTCTTTCCCCTACCAGAGCCGAATGGGTGATCTATAGCATTCATCTTAACTGCAGATGTTCTTGGCCATAATTTACTTTTTGACTTTTTAATATGATGTTTTTTCCCTGCTTTTACAACCGGTTTGTCCAACCTTCCTGCGCCTGCGATTACTCCTATTATCGCCCTGCAATTTTTGTTGAAGCCTTTTTCTTTTTTCGAGGGCATTACCAAAAATACTTCGTTTCCGATGACACGATTCACAACAGCTGAACTTCCGGCTGTTTTTATAAAAGTTCCCCCATCTCCCGGTTTTGATTCAACACAATAAACCTCTGTTTTCACAGGAATATTCTGGAGCTTCATTATGTTGCCTTCCTTGATTTCATTTGAGCTGAACATTATTTTTTGTTTTTCATACATTTTATTAAATGCAGGGATGTAAAAAATTCCGTCTTTGTGGGAAATTTTTGCAAGAGGGGCGCTGTGTCCTCCGGAGTCAAGAAGTCTTATCACGGTTCCTTCTCCGTCGAGCTTTTTTGGATATTGCAGTCTGTATCTGAATGCACTTCTCTTGACTCTGTAGGTGCTGCTTCCATGCCCCCGCGCCTGTTGAATTATTCTTTTTCCCATTTTACATTAATCCCAATCTCGTTGCAACGTCAATTGCGGGAAATTCTTTCTTTAATTTTACATAGAAATATTTTTTGTTGTTGCGTATGAGGCTTCTGATTTTCTCGACCCTGACGTCAAAAATTTCCTCTATTTCTTTTTTCAGAGATTCCTTTGTCTTTCCCTTTCCTGTTTCAAAAGTCAGGATGTTTTCTCTTTCAATCATCATAACGGCCTTTTCAGTGGTTAATGGTTTCATTTTCTCTCTCCTAGTTTTTTTAGATGCTCCGGGATTTCATATTGCGCGTATTCTGGAAAAAGATTTTTTCCGTGCATTAATCTGAAAAAGCATTCTCCTGCAAGTTTGCAATCTTCAAGTGCGTTGTGGGGCAGCCCTTCTTTGATTTGTCCTTTCCCATCGTCGACAAAAAGAACCCGGTTGTCGGGAATTCCGCAAAAATTCAAAGTGTTTGTGAGATTCATGTTGCTTTCAAATTTCTCGTAATTTTTTCTTAGTAGGAAGGAATTTTTTACCATGAAATGAATTGTTTGTGCTATACTATGTAGGTCAAAAGCTCGGTGCTGGAAATTTTTTTTCAATCCGTATTTTTCAGCCTTTATCTCGATGAATGCAAGGTCAAATTGTGGGTTCTGACACAAAAGATTTCGCATACCTCTGCGAGACATCCAGTTAAAAAAATTCTGTATCAATTCTTCCTGAGATTTTTTGTTTTCGTTTCTAAGGTAATCTTCTGACTTTCCGATTACCGTTAAGGCATCTTCCTGCACGAATTCATCGTCGTCGATTCTTCCTTCTTCAAGGAAAAACTCTTTCGGGTTGTTCAAGTCTATTGCACCTATCTGCCATATGCCACAGTTGATTTTGTCCAAGCCCGAAGTTTCAATGTCCATTACTATCGGGTTCATTTTGTTGCCTCCAAAGTTTCTTGATAAATTTTATTTAATCCAAGAGTTTCATCATATTGTTCATGTGCTAAATTTCTCAATGTCCCAAGCATTTCAATTGCAATCATTTGTGCCACAGAAAATTTGTATCTTTCTTCTCCGAGATATTTTAATCGCGGTTGATTATTTTCAGGAGATAAATTTGGAAAATCCATAACACCAATTTCCATTAAAACCTCAGACATGGCCGTTAAAAATTTTCCGTCAGAATATGAAGATAAGTCTCTCAAACTGTTTGCACCTATTATATCTCTGAAAATGTCTTCTTTTTCATTATGTATTGGTAATCTTGCAAATTCCAATAGTTTTTCCTTGCTTATTCCATTTTCAATCATTCTATCTTCAATTTTCATTTTCCTTCTTTGTACCTTTCGTTTAATTCGTTGATTGCCTGCTCTGTGTAGATTGTCAGTCTGCCGGGAGAGCCCTTTGCTAGGTCAATGACATTGAGGTTTTTGACATTCACATGGTCCAAGGATTTGGATTTTATTTTTTCATCTTTCCCGAGAACAATTATTGCTCCTGCATTTGACTTGTACTTTCTGCCACGGAGTTTTCCCTTTCCGGCGCGCACGGATTTTTTCTTTAATGCAATGTCGAGGACGTTCTTCTCGAATATTTTGCCGAGACTTGCCAGGAACTCTTTTGTCTTCAACGAAACCATCTTTCCTTCGACGATGAAAGGAAGATTTTTCAGTTCGGAATCTTTTAAGTTAGAATATTTTTTTCTCACCTCTTTGGAATTTGCCGTGGCACTTATGCTTGAAATCAGGGCAATATTCATTTCGTTTTTGTTTATTTTTTTTCTCGTTAGCATTTTAGGGATCTTCGGAGGGTGTGCACGGCGTCCTCCGACAGCGAATGGAACAGAAGCCCCTTCCCAGTTGAATTGTGAACCCTTACGGGTGAATATTTTTCTTGGAATTCTTGATATACCTTTTTTGTAATGAGATTTCCATTTTCCCCTTCTGTGATAAATTTTTCCGCTAGCCGAAAAACCCATTCCCGCCATCTGGCTCGGCGAATATGGCTGCTTGATTTTTTTTGCTTCGATAACCTTGGAGATTATGTCTTCTCTGACAGGATAGGAAAATATCTTTGGCAAATTTATTTCTTTCAGTTTCTTGCCTTCAATTGATAAAACCTGGGCTTTCATTTTAATTTTAATTCTTCAATCATGTTTCTAATTCCGGATTCTTGAGGAATCTTTATTGTTTTTGGTAGTTGTGAAACATCAGCGCCATACTTAACAGCAACGTCTCTGAAGTGCATGTAATCTTTGCATGCCCCTAATATGTCTAAAAAGTAACCTTTGTAATTATGTCCAGAACTTATCTTTTGCACACGTTCGTTTACAAGTCTTAAATTCGATATCATTACATCCAACGCATTCTGCCCTCTAAATCTCATTGCTTCTCTTGAATCATAATCTTCCAACACCATTATTTCAAAACCTCCAGAAATTCGTAGCTTTTCTTTGATTGTTTTTTTGTTTTCCTCAACGGAACTGTAACCAAAATTTGTCTTTTTGCAGGGCCCTGCACGCTTCCCCTTACCATGAGATAATCTGTTTTCATGTTGCCGAAATTTTTTATGTTCTTTAAATTCAAGTCCTGCGCCTTGCCCACATCTACTATTTTGTTGTTATAAACAACGCGAGTGAACATTCCCAATTGACCGGCCATTGGAACTCTGAATGTGACTCTTGCAGGATGCCATGGTCCTAGAGAACCTGGGCGTCTTCTTCCTTTTTCTGTCTTGTGCTTTTTGAGTTTTATTCCGAATCTCTTAACAGGACCTGAGAATCCCTGGCCTTTTGTCAACCCTCTGAAGTCAACTAATTCACCCTTGCTGAAAACGCTTGACACCTGAATTTCTTTGTTCAAGTTTTCCTTTATGAAATTTATTTTCTGTTCGAGATTTCCACTAAGCCCGATTTCTATTATGTCGGGAGTTTTCTTGATTCCTGTTTTTTTGACTTGAGAATAAACCATCACTCTTACGTCATCGTAATCGTCTTTTTTCAGATTTTCAAGATTTAGTTTTGATTTTTCTTTTGGCAGTTTTAGTTTTTTCCTAAGTTCCTTGTCAAGATTTTCGTTTAGGAACTCTTTTGCCACAATATTGTCTTTGTAAAATCTCACGGAAAGAATCTTCATCGTCGGACATTCAAGAATCGTGACGGGAATGACTACATTTTTTCCTTTCGTCATTGAATTGGGTGTGTTGTCCTTCACTGATACAGAAGCCATGCCTGCTTTGTATGCAATAAATCCTCGCAGGGATTTTGAAGAAGAAATAGCGTTCCAGTTCGCACTAGGCAAAAACCTGCTGGCTCTTTTCCTTGGCCAAAACTGTAAACTTCCTTTTCTCGGTGATTTTCTTGCTGACATTTCTCAATGATGCGGATAACATTTTGTTATTTCCCTGGAATATAAAACTGAGATAATCGGGGTTTAAAAGGTTTTTTGATGTGAGGTATAAAAGATACCTTGAGGGTCGAGATTATTTATTTCTCCAATCGATTTTTAATAAAGGTTCTAATAATAGAAGTAAGATGGATATCCAATTCATGAATAAAATCAGTGAACTATTATGATTTAATGCATTTTTAAGCTGTTTTTTGTAATACTTTCTGTATTTATTGAACATTATCAAAGAGTTTTCTTTAGATATCGTAAAAGGAGTGTTTTTATTACCGAAATCTTCTTTTTTATCTTTATAATCATCCATAATCTGGAACCAAGAGCCACAAATAGAAATTATCTTAATTTGATTTTTATTTAGTTGGATGGGGCTTAGCGAATAAATTAATGCGAGAAAATAAAATTTCCCTCTATCTTGAGCGTTTTTTATAGTGTCATCTTTAATCAAAAAATGATTATTCCTTCTTATATTTTCAGCTTCCCAAGATTTTACCAGGTTATATAAAAATTTTTGATGACACTCATTGTTTTTAGAAACATCTTTAATTCTTTTTATTAATACAATAATTTTTTTGTTATGGGGGTGTTTACCATTATTATTTTTTAAGACATTAATTAGTTCAGTTAAAGATAGTTCCCCTCTCTCGAATAAGCCATCAATTAAATCAGTCAACTCCACAAGATAACTGATTATTTCTTTTCGTTGTTTTGAATTAGTTGAGAAATTAATAAATTTTAAGTTTTTAACAAAAAGTAACAAAACAAAATAACCCAATTTCAACATTTCACGCCTTAAATTCCATTTCTGTTAAGATTTCTTTCCCGTCGATTTTTGCCTTGCGGATGATCCTGCCCTTGCGCATTGCCATCTCGCGGATTTTTGCAAAATCTTTTTCCTTCTTCATTTCTTCCGTGACGATTATTTCGTCAATGAGAAAATCGTGGCTCGCCTCAGCTTCCTTGAAATTTTGGTTTTCAAAAACAAAACCCTTTCCGAGTTTTTCGTCGGTTGTTGTTAGCTTGCAAAAATCCGGTTTAAGAACTTCATTGTCTCCTTTTGTTTTTGGCTTTCCCGATTTCGGCGCTTTTGCCTTTATCTTTAATTCTGTTTCACCGTCCGATGTTTTGAAGCTCAGCGCAAAAAACGACTTGGGAAATTCCTTTAGAAGATTAAGAATTTCTTTTCCAGACATTTCCATGTCAATCGCATATCTTTTCACTCCTTGAAACTGGCTCACACTCTTGAAATTTAGTTTTCCCCTCAAGTCAGCGGTCGAAACAACAATCCCTGTTACTTTTGCCCTGTTGTTTTGGAGTTTTTCCGCAACATCTCTTACAAGTTCGTTTGCAAATTCCGCGGTCGTATTTATTGTGTATTTTCCCTTTGTGCATTTCGCTTTTATAACTGCTCTATCCTTGAATTCTCCGCGAGAGAACTTCATGAATTGCGCGTGCACAGCGTCGTCAAAATCTTTTTTGAAAATTTTTTCCATAAAATTCATAAAATTTCAACGTTCAGGGAGTTTTTAATTTTTTCTTCCTGCATAGATTTATAAATTTCCATAGATATCAAAATAAATGGAAGAAGAATACCTGAAAAAAATCACTATTACCGTCCTTCTAGCCGTTTTAGCAGTGTTGGTATTTTTCGTCATAAAGCCCATAATTCTCTCAATAATACTAGGAATCATTACCGCAGTGATATTTGCGCCGATGTATGACAGGTCATTGAAGATGGTGAAGTCAAAAAATCTTGCGGCCAGCATAGTCACCCTTTTCCTTGTGTTATTTCTTCTTTTGATAGTGTTCGCACTCATTTATTTTTTTACGGGACATCTATTGAATTCATATGAGTCGTTCAAACAAGTTGATTTCATAACACCCATAACTACCCTATTTCCTTCGCTTGCTTCAAACCCAACTTTCTTGATTATCACCGAATCAATAATTGAATCCTCGCTGGATAAGTTTGTGAACTCAATCTTGAGCTCATTGACATTCAACAATTTTATAATATGGTCTTTTCAATTTGTAGTTTTTTTCTTCACATTTTATTTTGTTATCAGGGACAAGGACAATTTCGCAAATTACACTAAGAGTATTCTTCCATTTCCCAAAGACATAACAGAGAGACTTTTCACTTCCTCAAGAGATATAACTTTCTCAGTCATCTACGGGCAGATTGTTATAGGTGCGATACAAGGACTGATAGTCGGAATAAGTTTCTTCATCCTGGGAATAAAAAACGCATTTTTGTTGACAATACTTGCGATTCTTGCAGGAATATTTCCTATAATAGGAACAACAATTGTCTGGCTCCCAGTTGCAGTTTATTTAATAGTTGCAGGCAACAATCTCGAGGCAGTGATAGTCTCAATATTCGGAGTGATTTCAAATTTCATAGACAATATTCTAAGGCCGATATTCGTTTCCAGACTGACAAAAATGCACCCTCTTCCGGTACTGATAGGAATGATAGGGGGATTTTTGCTTTTCGGACTGCTCGGAGGAATTCTCGGACCTTTGATTATCGCTTACGGATTCATAATGCTTGAAGTTTACAGAGGAAAAAATATAGAAGGAGTATTTATCCGCGAGAACTAGTTTTATCATGGAACTAAGAGTAAAGTTTTCACAGTGGACTGCAGGAATACCCGTCGTCATGCTTAACAAGGAGACCGCGAATAGACTTGGAGTTCATGTGCAGGGAAAAGTTTCCATAAAAACCTTAAACAACCACTCAAGGGAGCTTGTTTCGATAGTGGACATAATTGAAGGTTCGTCTGTAAGGAAAGATGAAATTCTTGTATCGTCGGAGATAATAGAAAGTCTGAAGTTGACGAAAAATCAAAAAATTGATGTTAATTTTGCACCTTCGTCGGAGAGTCTTGAATACATAAAGAAAAAATTGAACGGAAAAAGACTTTCTCAAAAAGAGATAGACGAAATAATCAAGGAAGTTGTTGAGAACTCATTGTCAGACCCCGAGGCTGCTCTTTTCATCTCGGCAATGTACAAGCACGGAATGACATCACAAGAAGAAGTGTGGCTCATCAAGTCAATGCTCAATCACGGAAAAACCATGCCTGTAAAAGGAAAGTATGTTGTTGACAAGCATTCAGTCGGTGGCGTTCCCGGCAATCGTACAACCCCTATAGTTGTTTCAATTTGCGCATCGGCAGGTTTGACTTTTCCAAAGACATCTTCACGGGCGATAACAAGTGCGGCAGGAACAGCGGACGTGATGGAAGCAGTATGCAGGGTTGAATTCCCGAAGAGAGAACTGTTGAGAATTTTGAAAAAAACAAACGCTTTTCTTGTTTGGGGTGGTTCCTTGGATATTGTACCTGCAGATTCCAGACTTATAAACATCGAGAAAATTTTGAAGATAGATCCCGAATCTCAGCTTTTGGCCTCGATAATGGCAAAAAAATTCGCGATGGGTAGCAAGTATATTCTCATAGATATTCCTTTCGGGAAAGAAGCTAAGGTGAGCAGAAAAAATGCAATTAAGCTGAAGAGAAAATTTGAGTACATCGGAAAAAAATTCCGCAAAAAAGTGAGGTGTGTTTTGACCGATGGGAATCAGCCCATCGGGAACGGGATAGGTCCAATGCTTGAGCTGATGGACGTGGTAAAAATTCTTGATCCGCAGCAGATAGGTCCAAAGGATTTGGAGACAAAATCGCTATTTATCGCCGGAGAGATTTTTGAGATGGTCGGAAAATGCAAAAAAGGAAAAGGCGTTGAGATGGCAAAAAAAATTCTTTATTCTGGAGAGGCGTTTGAAAAATTTAAGCAGATAATAAAGGAACAGGATGGAAGCCTCAAGAGATTACGATTTGCAAAATTCAGTAAGAATGTTTATGCAAAGAAAAACGGAAAGATAACACAGATAAACAATAAGGATTTGGTTTCCATCGCAAGAACTCTTGGATGTCCTATGGACAAGCCTGCAGGAATTTATCTTCATTTTCATGTGATGGACATTGTAAAAAAAGGAGAGAAAGTCGTGACACTCTACTCTGAAACAAGAACAAGGATGGAAGAAGCAGAAGAACTTTACAAAAAAGTGATTCCGATAAATATAAGATGAATCACCTTTAAATTTTTAAACTCAGGTTTCTTTTTTTTCCTATGGCTGAAAGAATGAAATCTCTTGTTGATTACTTCAAGAGGAACATTAGGAAAGGTTATACCGATGAATCACTTAAATGGGCTTTGATTAAACAGGGACATTTGCGCTCCGACATTTCAAGGGCTTTGGAGCAGGCAAAAAAAGAGCTTTCTATCTCTGGCGACAGAGACAAGGAAAAACCAAAGATAAAATATGAGCTTTTTGACGCGGAAAACAACCCCATAAAAATAGAGACAAGAAAAGGATCTTGGATAAAAAGATTTTTCAGGAGATTATTCTCCGGATAATTCTGTTGGTGAAAACCCTCTTTTTATTTTTTTGTTCATCTTTAAGCAATTTTAAAATCAAAAAAACGATGCGCCACTGCGCCTTTAAAAGCGCTGTTTAATTGGCGCTCGTTTTTAGGATGCAGGAAAATCTTGTGATTTTCCTGCACAAGGATTTGCAAAACCCAAGCAAATCCTCGTAACCAAGATTGCATTCATCTCGTCACTAAAGTCTCAAGAACTTACCAGTTCTTGATGATCATCAAGAATGCAATTGTCAGCATTCTTGAGATGCGCAGTTTTCTGCTCAGTAATCTTGGCATAAGGTGATTTTAACAGAAACGTTTTTAATTCTTACTTGATATGGAGTTTCGAGCCTCCGTCGCATAGTGGTATTGCACCGGTCTTGAGAACCGGGCCCTTTGGGCTTCCAGGTTCGATTCCTGGCGGGGGCGTTTTTACAAGATCCATTTGAAATTGTCAAAGGTTATGGATTCTTCGAGACATCCAATCTTTTCTAAATTTTCAATGTCAAAATTTCTCGCTAATGTTATGTGGGGATTGAAATCCAAATAAACAGGGCTTTTTCTTATGAATGGAGATTCCCTCAATCTTTGGAGTTCTTCATCGCTTAATCGGTCAGGCCACTCGCAGATGCATTGTCTTAACCCTTCATTGATAATCATCCAATTAACTTTTTCAATCGTCTCACTTTCATATCTTAGAACCAAAACATCTTCTCCAAAGACATCTATGCGATATGTGTCAGGACTTAATTTTATTGGAAGCAATTTTCTTATATTCTCCAACACAGGTTGTCTCGGAAAAATTGGTATCTCTTCGGAGTAATGCACAGTTGTGTGAAAACCAAATTTTTGTTCGTAAATCACATTTGAATTTTTTGTCAAAAATCTTTTTATCTTTTCCGCACTTTTATGTTCGGGAGTCAATTGCACGTTGCAATATTTTTTTTAATGTCCATTTTCAAAAAAATTCAACACTCTTGAATCGGGGCTCAAAAGTTCTATCCTGTCCTCGAGAAATCTTAAGCCTCTATAAATCTTTTGCAGAAGTTCTCTTCGCGACTTGTCCTTGTACATATCCCAGTAATGGTCTTTTTTTGTTTCTTTGAGGATTTTCCAAAACGGTTCGTCGGGAGACGGATAAGGATATTTTGTGAATACAATACCATTGCACTGTTCTCCTGGAAAATCAACGCCTCTGGCACATTTTGTGGAGAACAATATTTTTTTCTTTCCGGATTTAAAGTCATCTATCGCCAGATTTTCCCTGTCTTCAGATTGACTATTTATTAATTCTTCTCTGGAAATTAGATTTTTCAGATTAAAATCATCAATTTCCTTCTCTGTAGGTAAGTCTCTAAATGCATTGACGTGCACTAAAGTCGGTTTTTTTGCAATTTCGACGCACCTGTCCAATGCGTTAAGAAAATGTTTTCTTCCTTCAAAGGAATTTAGATTTTCATATTTGCAATCCATCTCCATGCCCGTGCGGACCACTTTTATACTTCCTTGTTGCATTGTCTCGGCTTCTATGACATGAAAATTTTCAATGCCAAAAATGTTTCTTAGCACATTAGGCGAGTGAAGTGTTCCTGACATTAAAACAACACATTTGTTTTTTCTTACCAATTCTCCGAATTTTTTGGCAAGGTTTGTTGTAACAACGTTTATTGTGAGATTGTTGTCTTTCTTGTTAAAAATTAAGTATGTCTCGTCGAAAAAATCCTTGAACATCTCTGCAGTTTCCTCCAATTCAAATAGATAACTCTCCTCCTCAATCTCCATTTTTAATTCATCTTTCTCAAGAAAAATTTTTAGCAAAGAAAAAACAGGGGTTTCCTTTATAGGGATTATTTTTCTTGAATTGATTGCATCAGAGATTTTATCGCTACTTCTTATTTCTCCTATTAAATTGTAAATCTCATTTACAGAATCATTTGCATCCTTGCTTGTTCCTATTATATTTATGAGTGAGTTTTGCAGACGGTCTATGTTTATTATCCTTTGGTTGGAAAAACTGTCCAGGAACTCATCGCACTCGTCAATTATTTCAACCTCCGTAACAGGTTTTCTGTTTATTGCCGATTCAAGCTTGTACTTAAGGGCGTTGAATACAATGACGTCAGAATCAATATATGATTCGAATTGTTCATAAAATTTGCAACCGGGCTTTCTTTTGTATATCACAAATGTTTCTCCGTCAAGTCCAGGGTATTTTCTTTTTTCCGAATAGTCTATATTTTTCAGTTCGTATTTTTCTGGCAGAGCAGGGCTCCAGTAGGGACATACACTCGCCAGAGGTATTCTTTTGACGTCGGTGAACTTATTTATGTTCTTAGTGTCAACGTTTTTGTTTTGCTTGAGGTATTCTCTTAGTTTAAAAAAATTTCTTTCCCTTATTTCAATTTTGCACGGAATGTCCTGATTGTCTGCAGAAGTGTCCCCCATTTTTCTTTTTTCTATGAACTCTTTTTTGAATGAGAATATGTCATTTAGCCTGGAATTGACCTCCTTTTTTTGTTTGGGGATCATTTCACCGTTGTTTTTTAGGAAAAGGCATTCGTGATTGTTTCTCCCCGTTATGATACTGATTTTCATTTTTTCGCCATTGTTCTTAAGAAGATATTTTTTTCTTTCGTAGTCGTTCTTGTATTGTTTTTGGAGCGCCTTTCCTGGAACAATTATCGATGATTTTCCCAGTTTGCTTGCAATATTGAGGGCTATTGCGCTTTTTCCAGTGCCACACATTCCGCGAATAAATATTACTTTTTCCCCGCTTTTTATAGATGACAAAACTTCGTTTACAATGTCCTCTTGCGTTTTTCCGTTGCTGAATTTCAACGGCTTCAGAAATTTTTCATCCGAATAGAGATTCCACATTTTAAAGAAACAGTCTAATATCGTTATAAGTTTTTGTATTATTCCAATGTTTCGCTAAATTTAAATCATTCTGTTAATCTTTCTATGTAAAATCAAGTAGAAAAAACCAACCAAAGGAACAAAATAAATTCCAGAACCAAGAGTTACAGAAGATATCTCAAACCCAAAAATTGATGTTGCATACTGGCTGTTCAGAGTATTATAAATCAACAATCCGACAAAAAGATAGGCAAAACTAAGGAATGAAGCATATCTAGAATATCTATTGTATATTGCGCCAATTCCATTTAGAAAGTAAAATAATAAAATTATTAAGAATATTCCTGTTAAAGTTAATTGCAAATATCCTGATGTTGAACTTAAATCTGCTTGTGATGTGAAGATACCTTTGATTAAATTAACCATTACCGTACTTTTATTTGAAAAAGATTCTCCGAATAAACTAGTCCCAAATAAAGGGAACAAAAAGGCGGACAATATCAATAAAGAAAATGCGACTAATGCACTAATATTCTTTCTAATTTTTCTTCGCATTTAATTCATAGTTAAATTAATTATTTAATTGTTTTCTTTTTGAACTCTTTAAGCCTGTGGAGGGATTCGCACCCCCGACTTCTTGCTTACGAAGCAAGCGCTCTGCTAACTGAGCTACACAGGCATTTTTTATGTGTAGCGAACCAAGCGATTTAAACTTATTCAGTTTTTCTACCATCGTAGTTTCTTTTGCAAAAGAAACCCGTGAGCTACACAGGTATTTCCCGTAATTTATTTGTAATTAGAATTAGTTATAAAATTAACTGGTCACTTAGGGATTAATTTTCCATCATCAGTTATGTCTACATAACCTCGATTTTCCATTTCTCTCGCTAATTCTGAAGAATATTTTCCTATGCTATCTTCATCCATCACGAATTTATTAACATCTCTTTCCCAGTCGACCTTATATTTTTCGCCAAATTTTATAACTTCACAAAAAGAACTGCCGCAAAATCTTCCTTCGGCACGATACTCTCCTCTCCAAAGATCCCTTTCTTTCCGAAACTTGTAAGAAAAGGGATTCTTATTTCTCTCAAGATATATTTTTGTAAAATTCATTTCTTTAGAATCAAAATTTAAAGTTCCGTTTACTGATGATGACCCATAAAAGTCTTCCATCATACCTTCCAGACTTTTATCTCCTTCTTGGTATTCAAAAGATCCTTCAAAGAGAATATTCTTTCTCCATGGCTGGATAATAACTCCTTTTATTTTATGTGTTCCCAAAAGAGAATTTTTTGTTATTGTCATTTTAAGAAATCAAAATTTATGCTTAAAAATTTTTGTGTAATAAAGTCCTCACTATCACTATGCGCGAGGTTCGTCTGCTAAAACAATAAATTAACCGAATAATGCAGACAAACCTTCTGCCGCAGCTTCTCTTTTCTCTTCCTTTGGTTTTTCTTCCTTTTTCTCAGAAGTTCCGGCCGTAGTTCCCACAACAGGCGCAGCCGCAATCAGGGAAGCGCTTTCAAGTTCTTTCTCTATGTCGATTCCTTTAAGGCTTGCAACAAGTGACTTGATTTTTCCATCATCCACCGAAATTCCCGTCGAAGAAACAACCTTTCTTAAGTTCTCTTCATTGATTTCTTTTCCGTTTTTGTGCAGCAAAAGTGCCGCGTATATGTATTCCATTTTATTTAACCTCCTCGGAATTTTGTTGAATTGAATCATTAACTTCTCCAGATTTGTCTTTTTCTCCCGAGATGTTCTTCAATGCCTTCTCGTTTCTTGCCGCCTTGACAATGAGGAGTTTGATTGTATCTTGAGAGATGTAATTTAGTCTCTCCACCGCAAGTGCAAGTGATTTTGAAAATGCGTTTTTCATTTCATTTAGCATCTCTTCTTTGTTTATTTTTATCTCAACATACAACTTTCTTTCTTTCGTGTCATATGCACTGAGAGGAACAAATCCTACTGAGAATGGTTTTATATCAAGCTTGTTCATTATGCTTGCCGCAGCCTCGGAGATTGTTTGTCCTTTTTTAACAATGACTTTTGATTCTTTAATTCCTATTTTTCCCTTGTCTATTTGAATCTTGATTCCCAAAGCACCTAATTCAGATATTGCTGGTCCGGGAACCAAGTCAGTCATTCCCTCCTGTACCTCAATGTCTTCCGGCGCTTCCTGCCCTGCCTTTGCAGACGATGGGCTTTTCTTTTCTATGAGTTCTGCAGCGAGTTCAAATGAATCAATATCCGAGAAGAGAAATGCAACATCTTCTTTCACATAATTTTTTATTTTTTTCAGATTTTCGTCCTTTGAATTTTCTATTGCTCTTATTACCAGATTCTTTTTTAGAACTTTTACAATCGCCTTTTCCCTGAGATTCTTGCCTATTTCCTGAAACTGGGACGCAGGAAGATTCTTTATGGAAGCAATTAGGATAGTTCTTTTTTTGTTCAACAAGTCTGAGATTTCCTTGACAATGTCAATTTTTCTCTTAGATACTTCTCTTTCAATCTGTTCAGTTTTTTCCATCATTCTCGCTTATCTTAACAGGTTTAGTCATGGTGAATTTCAATTCTACATTTTTTATGTTTTCTTTTCCTTTTGAGAGTGCGTTAAGAACAGCGTTGTACACAGACATAATATTTTCGGCCAACTGCTCATCTTTCATGCTTTGTTTTCCGATGGCAATTTTTATGCTTGCTTCCTTGGTTCTTATCCTTACATTCTCGTTGATTTTTTTCTTAAGTTCATTAATCTCCTTATCATTTGGATTCATCAAGATCCCCATTTGAGGAGAAGGCATTTTACCCGCAGGGCCGAGGACTCTTCCGAATGTGGTTGCAACACTTGCCATCAAACTTCCCTGGGAGATAAAAAAATCAAATTTCTTAACTAACTTTTTCAGTTCTTTCTTGTCAGAGTATCTCTTAAATTCTTCTTTTGTTATTGTGTCTACGGAATTGTTTCTAACTTCCAAAAATGCGCATATTTTCTTTTCTTTTATTTTGTTGGGAACAGAAGCAAAAAAATTCAAGGAATTCTTTTTTACGTCGAATTTTTTCAGATTTATGATTAAGTCCAATGTCTGGTCAAATTTTCTTTCCTTGCCGTTTCTTAATTCAGTAAGTGCTTTCTTGATGATTTCTTCATTCATTTTTCCTCCTACATTATGCGTCGCAATCCAGAATCTTTGATGAGATTGCTGACGATGTAGTTCTTCGGATTATAGGGCATAATAAAATGAATTTATAAACTTTTTCAATGACTGTGAGGACAACAATTCTTAAAAACCACCGTACTTTTTACAAAAAATGGAGTTGGTTGTTTTGCTTTCAACAGGGAAGGGAACATGGGCCCAGGTTTCTGGACTGATAAAGTACGGAGAATGGGATAACATAATAATTCTCGGAAACGAATTCGCAAAACAGTTTACGGCAGATAAAAAATTCGAATTTATAAAAATTGACCTTGGCGGAAAGATCAAGTCACTTAAAGAGGAGTTCATGAAAAAACTCAAGGGGAAAATAAAAGACACTGAAGTTGCATTGTCCATTGCAAGTGGCGACGGGAAAGAACATATGGCACTTATATCTGCTTTGTTGGGTTTGCCTGTCGGGATAAGATTCGTAGCGTTGACGAAAGAAGGCGTAATAAATTTATAATAAATTAATAAAAAAATAAAAATAAAGTAAGGGATAACTATCTCTTTTTCTTCTTTGTTGCTTTTTTCCTTGTTGCTTTCTTAGATTTCTTTGCAGCTTTTTTCTTTGCCATTTTGCACCTCTTTTTATTTCTCATACATCGTAATCTAAGTTTAAATATTTTTCTGAAAAAAATTTAGAAAAAAGATTTTACCCAAAAGAACATCAGGACAAAAATCAAAAATAAAATCAAATAAGTGAAAAATGCGAAAGACTTTCTTGCAATGTTTTCATTTTTTGTCAATCCTGCAACAGTTAGATAAAAAAATCTTCCGCCGTCAAAAATACCGACGGGAAGCATGTTCACAAGCGCCACACTTAGGCTTATTAAAATCAACCACCAAAGTAGGTTGTAAATGAACAATGCGGCATCAAAATTTGGTTCGTAGTAAATATTTTTCTCTTTGAAATTTAATTTTGAATAAATTTTTCCTATGTTCCCCTGAGGTTCGGAATCAACAAAGCCAATTCCCAGCCATGCAGTGCCCTTATTGGAAGGATTTTCTCCGAGGGTTATTTCAGTCTCGATTTCTTTTCCTCCGGATGTTAATGACCTTATCAGAATTTTATCTCCCGGAGAGCGGCTCGAAATGTCATTCTGGAGTTCTTTTAAACTTCTCGTCTTTTCACCGTCGATTTCAAGTATGACATTTCCAATGCCTGAGTTTATGGCTGGCGCGTCATAGTACAAAATTAAAATTCCCTTGTTGTTTTCCTGATTTTCCAAAAATTCTCTTGAAGAAACATAATTTCCATTGTCGGTTTTTATCTTGTTTAACTCTTCTTCATTTGTTAACTCTAGGATTCTTTCATAAGTGGAATTTTCTACCGTCTTCTCATTTACTTGGTTTATTGCAGAAACTCCGACGAGAGAGTAGGCATATGTGTCAAAAGACACTCCTGAAGGAGCAAAAGATAAGGCAAAGAAAATCCATAAAACTCCAAAGAATAATACTGCCGTTATAAGATTGGCAAAAGTCCCGGCGGAGAGAACAGCCATCTGTTCAAACTTTTTCGTCCTATTCATGCTTTTTTCGTCCTGTTCTACAAACGCCGCAGGAAATATCGGGAAAAACCACGGAAAAAATGCAAATCCGGTAGATTTTATTTTTATGTTGTACCTCCTCATAAAAATTCCATGAGAGAACTCGTGACTTATTGCTACTACAGCGATTATTATCACCCAAAACGTGAAGTAAAACGGTGGAAAAAATGGAACGTCTATGATTTTATCTATGTAAGGAACAAGAGGTATTATCGGCGGAGCTTTTATTGCCCGAACTATTTCTGGAGAAGAAGCATATATGTAAACTATTCTTCCGACCAAATAAATAACCGCCAGCATCAAAACATAACCTGTAAATATTGAGATGTAACTAAAAAAATACAGGCTTTTTGAAAACCTTTTCCCGACGAAATTCATGAATTTTATCCCCCAACTCGCCCTGTAAAGGATGAGAAGTCCGTCTCTCTTGATGTTTTCTCTTTTTACATAAAGAAACGAAAATAGAAAAACCAAAAATGTTGCCAGGAATATCAAATCGTAAACGATAAAATTCATCTTACTTTTTTCTTAATGTTCTGAAGGAATTTTTTTTGCATTTTCTGCATTTTACCTTTCCTTCCAGAATCTTTATCGGATTTGCCTTTATTTTTGTGTGACATTTCTTGCAAACAAAGACATTCTTGAATAATCTTGCAGTTGCCTCAGGTATTTTTGCCATTTTTACAACTTCCTCCTTACTATTAATTCTCCTTCGATATTCCAGTATTCTATAGTTGAATTTTCTTCTAGCTGTTCTTTTATTTCCGGTGAGCAGGGAATTTCCAAGGTCTCGAAATTTTCCAAGTCCATTGCGCTAACCGTATTTCCTCCGCTGATTGATAGAATCTGCGCCTTTCTTTTTTCAACAAGAGGAACTTCTATTTTCTCATGTCCGGGAACTACGAAAACTTTTTTTTGTTCGTTTATTATTCCCATAGCTTCAATTCTGGCTTTTGAATGTCCATGCTTTCCAGTCTTGCTGATGTCAATACTTCTCACAGTGTAAGACGAACCATCTATTATTATGTTTGTTCCGACTCTTACGTCGGTGGCGTTGATTATTTTTAGGACCATGTAATGAACAGAAGAAATATGTTTATAAAAGTTTTTAATCCACAAAAAGGAAAGTTTGATAAAGTGTTTTTTTTATTATTTTTCATGTTAAAGGAAAAAGATTTCATTGAAATAGAATTCACAGGAAGGACAAAAGAAGGGGAGATTTTTGATTCAAATATAAAAGAAGATTTGGAAAAAGCGAATTTGAATTTTGAGCCAAAACCGTTTGCCTTTTGTCTTGGACAGGGGATGTTTCTGAAAGGAGTAGAAGATTTCCTTATCGGAAAATCCGACAAAGTTGAAAATTATGAAATCTCCCTCTCTTCTGATAACGCCTTTGGAAAAAGAAACCCTAAATTAATTCAATTGGTTCCGTCAAGAGTTTTTATGGAACAGAAGTTAAATCCTGTCAAGGGTATGATGTTCAATTTCGACGGAAGAATTGCAAAAATACTTTCTGTTTCAGGAGGAAGAGTGATTGCGGATTTCAACAACCCTGTTGCCGGAAAGGATGTTGTTTACAACGTGAGATTCTTGAGAAAAATTTCCGACATTAATGAAAAAGCAGGTGCGCTGATTGATTTTCTTTTTAGAAGAAAGCTTGATTTTGAAATAAAAGACAAAAAAATAATAATCCTGGCTGAAAAGGGCCTCGACAAATTCGTGGAGTTGTTTAAGGACAAGTTCAACGAGATCCTTGATTTGGAGTTGGAAACAAGGGTTGTTGATGCCGGGAAAAAGAAAGAAGAAGACAAAAAATCACAGAAATAGTTTTAAACTTTGATTAATATCCTGCGTGATGAGTGAAAGTGTGCAAATTTATTTTAACGAGTTTGTGATTCAGATGATAGGGGGACTTCAAGCTGAAAATTTTGAAGTACCCACAGAAAATTTATTGTGGCACGAATTATTTTATGGCTTGCATAAAGATCAGGGAAGACGAGACAAGCCGGAGTTTATTAGTGGTCTTCAGTTTTATGAAGGGAATAAGTCTCAGGATTTATCAGAGGCATTGCAATCATACGCACTTGTTTTTGGGGTTGATGTAATTAACAGAAGATTTTTTCCAAATAAAGAGTATGCTCAACATTGCCTGGATAAACAAAGCAGATTTTCCCCTGAAATCCGAGATTATCTCTCATACGCTGTTAAAAAAGCCAAGGAGCATTTAAGACCTGGTGACGGCAAATAGAATCACAACAATTCTTATAAATCTCCAAGGACTGATTTTTTAATGGACAATCTTTACAATCAAAAAGGGTTTGATCATTCTTCTGATGACTTGTCAAGTGAAGTTGCAAATATAGATCGCGAGCTGGAAGAATTGATAAAAAAACAGACAGCAAAGATAAAGGTCATAGGGGTTGGCGGAGGAGGGAACAACTCTCTAAACAGAATGAGAGAGATAGGGATCAGGGGAGGTGAGTTGATAGCAGTTAACACTGACGCACAAGATCTTCTTTACACAAACGCAGATCACAAGATACTTATTGGAAGAGAGCTCACGCGAGGTTTGGGTGCTGGAAGCAATCCAAAAATCGGAGAGGAATCCGCAAAGGAATCAGAATCAGAAATAAAAAAGAAAATATCCGGTTGCGATATGATCTTCATAACCTGCGGTCTCGGAGGAGGAACAGGCACAGGTGCCGCCCCGGTGATTGCAGGCATAGCAAAAAGGCAGGGGATATTAACAATAGGTATAGTGACTTTGCCGTTTACAGTTGAAGGAAGAAAAAGAATCGAAAATGCAATGGAAGGGCTGGACAAATTGGAAGGAGTTGTTGACACTCTTATTGTAATTCCAAATGACAAGCTTTTGGAGCTTGCCCCAAATCTTCCGTTGCCAACTGCATTCAAAATTGCAGATGAAATTTTAACAAACGCCGTCAAGGGGACCACTGAACTTGTTACAACATCCGGCTTAGTTAATCTTGATTTGGCAGACATAAAAACAGTCATGACTGACGGAGGAGTTTCTTTGATAGGAATGGGGGAGTCAGATTCGGGACAGCGTGCGATTGAAGCGGTGCAGAAAGCAATTGAAAATCCTCTTCTTGACGTGGACGTTTCAGATGCAACAGGTGCTCTGATAAATATTGTAGGGGGAGAGGACATGACTTTGGATGAATGCAAACTTATCGTTGAAAGCGTTGGAGACAGGTTAAATCCCGACGCTAGAATAATCTGGGGCGCGCAGATCTCACCAGACATGGAAAAATCCATTCGTGTTTTGCTGATAGTCACCGGAGTAAAAAGTTCGCAAATTCTCGGACACGGAGAAAAAATCGGCGATAAAAAACATCGTGAAATCGAAGAGGAATTGGGGATTGATTTCTTTGATTAAAAATGTTAGAAGTGATAATTGAAATAATAAAATTTGAATCACTTTACATTGTGCCTCTTTTAACTTTTATAGTTTTATTTTTTTATGCATACTTTACATATGTTATTGCTAAAGATGTTAATGAACCTGTTGTTTCAGCAATTTTTGAACAAGTAGGAAAAGAACCACATTTGAGATTATCTATTTTAAATAACAGTAAAGTTGAAACAGAATCTTTGGTAAAAATAAAGATAAAAACAAAACAAGATACTTTTGAATTCAGCAAAGGAGATTATGGGGGTCAATATCCCTGGAGAGTGCAACCATTTACAAAGTATTCTGGAAATTTTGAATTAAAAAATGAGAATATAAAGAACGAAAAAGGAGAGTCATTATGGGATTTTGTGAAGTTAAAAGAAATTGACTCAGCCCAAATTCTTCTCTATTTAAAATATCGTAAATCGGGAATTGGTGGGTGGAAGGAGTATAAACCTTACCTCTGGACTTATAACTTTAAAACAAACTCTTTTTGGCAAGACATTCATAGAAATTGAGAATAACCATTGAGCTAATTTTTCCTATTCAAAATTTTCACAGCATTCTCATACTCTTTTATGTCATGTACTCTTTGACTTTTGAAAAATTCCACTATATCTCTTTTTCCAGTCTGTATCACAGTTTCTCTGAGAGGACGTACGAAACCTATGTGAGGAGTTTCAATCTGAATCCCAAACTTTGGCCTATACTCTAAAAAATAATAATTATAAATTAGTCCTGATCTTCCCAAATCCCCATAACTTATTTTTACTCTTGCTCCGGGAATTTTTTCCCACTTATCTCCTGAAGTTGTGTGGGCATTACTGTGAAGCCCTGTTTTTTTAACAACGAAATTGGAAACAGGAAGAACAAGAGATGGAAATATGTTTTCGATGTCAAGCAATTTTTCGTGAGGTTCTGTAGATTTTAACGGAACAATATTTATCTTGGGATTTTTAGACGCATCTCCAAGACTCAAGGATAAATTTTCGGAATCAAGAATGCCTAAATACATTATTGCTTCATAAGAACTTTCAGTCTCTGCAATACGGGAAACAAAAATTTCTGCGCCCTCCATACATTTTATTCTTTCTTCAACTTTTCTGTAATTGTTCGTACATCTCTCGTCGACAGCAGAGTTATGGGCTACAACAATAAAATCAGTTATTATATCTCCAGTAGATTCTCCACCTAAAATTTTCTCTTTTAACTTTGCCGTTTTTTCATTAATTCCTTCAAGGGCTTTTTCAGAGGTTCTCTTTAATTTATTTATGGCCTCCAATTCTTTTTCCAATCCCATCAAAAACAAAGTTAAGGATATCTTTTAAGAATTTATATCCTAAATGCGCAGTATTTTAAGATCCACAACTTTGACTCAGATATGTAAGAATCATGGAACAGATAAAACTTAAAAACCTGCCATGATAATTTATCTCATGGAAGAAGAAATTCCCTTAAAAACGCGCGCCACAGCTTTTTTTAACAAAAGCAAAAGGGTTTGGATGATTTTGAAAAAGCCGACAAGGGAAGAATTTTTTGCCATAGCAAAAATCTCAGCGATAGGGATACTTGCCGTCGGGTTTCTGGGATTTTTAATCTCAATATCCATGAGCTATTTTTTTTGATTTCATTTCATAAATTTTAAAAAGTGACTATTAATCGGATTCTAATGACAGAAATATTGTCTGGCTGGCATTATGACAGAATTCTTAGCCAGAGGCAGAGCGAAGCTCGCGAAGGAATAAAAATTTCGGTAGACAGAAAAAACAGCATAAAAAGAGCTTTGAAAGATGCCAGAAATTTGCTGAGACACCATGAAAAAAATTTGGACGATAAAGAAAAAAGTGAATTAGAGTCTATTGTAGAAGATACTATGCAGATAAGAAAATCAGTTGAGAAATATGTTCATCCATCTCTCAAAAAAAGAGACGAGATGGAAAGGGCGCATCCCTTTCTCCTCGGTCCGGCAACTTTGGATTCCTTGCTGAAATACAAGCCAGAGAGATTGGATTACATTAAAGAGGGAAAATTTCCTTTCGACAATGTTTTCTTCGAGTTCATGGAGCCGGTAGAAACAAGTTTGCCGATGTTTGACAGGAAAATTAATTTATGCGGAATTCACTTGGTAAAAAATAAGATAAGGGGAGATGTCAGCAGAGAAGGAATTTATCAAGTGACCGGATTTTATGACGCTCCGGAAGGTTATTCTTCCTTTGAATTTCAAGCAATCAATGACTCTCAGGTTTTCATCGGAGGAATAATAAGAAATGCCAGAGGGCAAGTCGTCGACATAGCAAAATTCTCAAGATGGGGGGTTTTCAAATCTGTTTTAAAACATAGTTTTAGGAAATATCTCAAGGGGTGGATTTGGAATTTTTCTGGAGAGGATGCAAATAAAAGTATTTTTGAATTGCTCAAACCTCCAACATACCCTTCATCTGAAGAATTTGCAAAAAATGATTTTACTGATATGCTGGCTGGACGCAGTACTCTTTCATTGCAGGAAATGTCGCGATATAATAAAAATGGAAAAATAAGAGGATTCAAATACAAAGAACCAAATGGGCCTCACACAGTTCTTGATTATCTTGACATGGACACTGCGCGCAAAAATTGGAGAGATTATTTAACAAAAAGTGAACAAAAAGAAATAGAAGATTCTTACAAAGAATTGAACAATCTCACAATAAACATAATCAATTACATAAATGCGCAGAATGTTACAATTGAATCAAGAACAAGAAAAATTAAGACTGGAAATGGTGGACGAGGCAAACAGGAAAGGGAAATAATTCACGAGCCTGAAAAACCTTATCATGTTGTAAAAGTTGACAGCAAAAAGATTTATCTTGACGAAGAAAAGGAAAAAGAAGGAGAATTGCAGTGGAGAGTTTATGTACGGGGGCATGACAGAAGATATCGAGATGAAAAAGACAAGATAAAATATATCATTTGGATTAATCCTCATGTACGCGGTCCTGAAAATGCTTCTTGGAGACACCATAGATATGCTATTCTTGCCGGAATGCTGGAAAAAGAAAAGACGATGCTAACAAAATACAATTATGATCACCAAATCAACTTCACAAGGATTGATTAAGAAAAACTTATAAACCAAAATTTTTAAAGTAATATTACTATTCCTTTGATATTAAGGCGTAGTGGGCACAAGATAAACCTTGTGATTTCATCAAGGTGCTTAGAAATTACCGTTCAGCGCTTTGAGGAAAATCGAAAAAAACCAGCGGTTGTTTTCAAATGATATTTATAGTGAAGGTAACGACGAACAAGGAAGAGCGCGCAGTGGACATGATTTCAGACAGAGTCATGAAAAAAAATCTTGAAGTGTTCTCTGTTTCGCGCCCTCACGGGCTTAGAGGATATATTCTTCTCGAGGCAGAAGACCGCGAGAGTGCAGAAGAATCCATCTTCAATTTGCCTTACATAAAAGGACTCGTCGGACAAACAATAACTTATGACGAAATAAAAAACATGATTGAACCGTCTGTGCAGGATATAACAATCAAAGAAGGGGATATCGTCGAGATGATAGGACAAAGTTTTAAGGGAGAAAAGGCAAAAATTTTAAGAGTTGACAAGCAAAAAGAAGAGGTTGTTGTTTCTCTTCTTGGAGCTTTAGTGCAATTCCCGGTAACAGTAAAAATTGACAACGTGAAAGTTATTCGTCGTGAAGAAGGAGAAGAAGATGAATAAACTTTATGATTTATCTTACATAAATGATAGAATAAACAGTAGATTAATGGTGAAAGATTTATTAACTAAAGTTTTTGGAGAACCTCAATATGAAAATTAAAATACTTGCAGAAGGAGGGAATCTTGTTCCTGGTCCGGGATTAAGCCAAAAATTAGGGCCTGCAGGATTAAACATTAACCAGGTTATACAAGATATAAATAAGGCAACTTTGGAATTTAAAGGATTAAAAGTTCCGGTAGAATTGGATGTCGATACATCAAAAAGAACTTTTATAGTAAAGGTTTTTTCACCACCAACTTCCGAACTTTTGAAAAGGGAGATAAAGATTGAGAAAGGTTCTGGCTCACAGAAGAAAATTCGCGTCGCTAACCTTTCAATAGAGCAGGTAATCTTAATAGCAAAGGCAAAATTTCCAAACATGCTTTCAAAGAATTTGAAATCTGCTGTCAGAAGTGTTGTTGGAACATGCGGTTCTCTTGGAGTGCTTATTGAAAACAAAAATCCCGATGAGGTACAGGAAGAAATTTCCGGGGGAAGATATGATAAAGAAATCCTCGCCGGAAAAACGGAAATGAGCGAGGAAAAGAAAAAATCATTGGATGAATTTTATGCAGAGGTAAAGAAAAAGCAGGATTTAATATTAAAGCAGGAGCAAGCGGCTAAGGAATCTGCAGAAGCAGAGAAGAAGGAAGCTGCGCCGGCAGCAGCACCAGTGGCTAAGGAAGAGAAGGAAGCAAAGAAATAATTTATAAATTAAATCGCACACCTTTTGTCAGGGGGATGTGGGGTAGCCTGGTAGCCTTTCAGGTTTGGGACCTGACGACCCCGGTTCAAATCCGGGCATCCCCATTGTTAAAATGCCATCGAAATCAAAAAAATCAAAATCAGCAGGACGCTTTGGAGCGCGTTATGGTAGAAGAATTCGCGACAGGTTAGTTCAAGTGGAAATCAAGCAGAGAAAAAGGCAGAAGTGCCCATTTTGCAATCGTCTCGGTGCGAAGAGAGTTTCTAAGGGAATCTGGGAATGCCAGAAAAAAAACTGTGGAAAAAAATTCGCTTCAAATACTTTTTACCTTGAGTAAGATTTAAATAAAAACAAAACATAAAAACAAAATGGGAAAAAATAATCGCGGAAAATATCTTGTAGAGTATCCAAAACCATTAGATGAAAGTTTAGTTCCTACATCCGTTTTACAACAGTCAAACAACACAGGTGTTGTGCAAAAGGTTTATGGCGATGAAAATCTCGGATATTCTGTTTTGGCGAGAGATATGACTCCTGAGGAAGCAAAGAGATATTATGAATCTTCATTTGTGGACGGGGTTGCCATGCAAATGCCTCGGGAGAGACTGGATGCTGTTAAATTAAGGGGCGAGGATATATAAAAATGGCAAATTACAAATGCTTCAAGTGCGAGAAAAAGATTTCAAACAAGAATCTTGACAAGAGATTCACGTGTCCGAATTGTGGTGGAAAAATCTTCTACAAGCCGAGAGAGCAAGTAAAAAAAGTAAAGGCTGTTTGAAATGGCTGAACATCAAGACAAAGAATTCGAGGAGATGCAAGTCCTTGAACAGCAGCTTCATAATATTCTTCTTCAAAAGCAGTCCTTCCAGATGGAACTTTCCGAAACACAGTCGGCACTGAAAGAAATTGAAAGTTCTGGAGACGAAATATTCAAGCTTGTCGGACAATTGCTCCTGAAGGTTGAAAAGAAAAAAACAACCGAAGAGTTGAAGAACAAGGAGAAAATAATTGAGTTGAGATTAAAATCCCTCGACAAACAAGAGAATTCATTAACGGAAAGAATAGATTCTCTCAGGGAAAAAATTCTAGGTTCCATGAACAAATAATTTTATAAATTTATTGAAGCAGAACTCTTCATGTATTCAAGTGAAATGGTTGATTGGTGGGTTGGAAGGAGTTTGTCTTACGATTATCAGGAAGCATATACTAATATTGCAAAAATTTTTCCTTCGGACTTCAGAATTTTTCTTGATGTTGGATGTGGCACGGGAGAAGTCCTGAAAAAGATTTGGAGGCCTTATGATAAAAAAACTTATCTTGGAACAGATGCAAGTCCGAAAATGATTGAGATTGCGAGATGTAATCTGGAAAAATCAGGAATTCCTGTGAAATGGATTTCTTGCATCGAAGATTTGTCAAATGAAGGAGAAGTTAATCTTTTACTCGACGATATTTCAAAATCAAAAATACCAAATTTTTTTGCAGATTTAACTTCTTTTACATTTCCCGGGATTGTTCATCTTTATGGGGAATCATCGTCTGAAGAATTTTATGCGATAAAAGGGAGTATCTTGAGGGAAACTGTTAAAAAAACAAAATTTAGAGGACGTCATTTATGGGTGGATTACGATGTCAATTCCGAGTCGCAGGATGAGGAAAAAAATTCGCCGGGCCTGAGAAAAAAAATTGCGAAAGCTCTCGGACTTAAGATGAAAAGCTTTCACTTTTTTGAAAATTCTTCGCTGTGGAGCGATTCAAACATAGATAATTCTCTAAATCCTGGAGAAAAATCGGGATACGGGGCTGTCTTGTCTCAGAGAATAAAATAATTTAACAGTAACAAAAAAATTACGAAATCTTTATAAATTCCTTAAGATGTAATTTTTTATGGTTTTCGACAAAATAAAAAAAGCCTTCACTGATGGCGTTGATTCCTCAGATGAAGATTACTTGGAAATCGACTTCGGACAGGAAAGACCTGAAAAGAAAGTGGTTATAAAACTTTTTGACTTAAAGCAGTATGAAGATGTGAATGACATTCTTAACTCCTTAAGGGAAGGATATACAATTGCAGTTATTGATATGAGGATTCTAAAGCAAAAAGATTCAATAGAATTAAAGCGCGCTATAACAAAGGTTAAAAAAACAATAGAGGCGCTTGAAGGAAACATTGCAGGCTTTGGGGAGAATTTGATAATCGCAACCCCCTCTTTTGCCACAATCAATAAGATGGAATCAAGGCCTGATGAAAAAAAGAGACCTTTTGATTACTAGTTTTAATTTGTGTTCACAACTTTAGATATTTTAGGGTTAATAAAAAATTCTCTCGGTTATTTTGTTAAATAGTTTTACTCTGGTTCCTGATAATCAGTGGGTGCGCCGAATCTCTTTATGAGAGTATATAATCTGTTTGTATTAATTTATGGTTCATTTCGCATGAATAAAACCTCAAACTTTCGCAATAGAGAAAACTGTTTTCAATGCAACAATAATTGTTGCTGGCGCGAATAATGTCAGCAAGGCCGCGAAGACAGACCTTACCATGTCTCCGATACCTATCCCGATTAGCGTTCCAGTCACGCCGTCCATTCCAAATCTGCTTACTATGACTAAAACAGCTCCCGCAATAAGAAATGTTTGAGATTCCCTTCCACCAACATTAAAGAATCCGACCGCAATTCCCAAAAGTACAAGAATTGAATAAATTGCCTTGCTGTTCAATGTCAAAAACGGAATGGAAATAATTGAAGCCAAGCTCGTTGCTAGTCCTATGACAATTGCCAATATGACACCTACCAAAAATGCCCACGCCCCGATTGTGTTCTCGCTTGATCTTAAAACCATATTCAATAACTCTTTTGATGTTATACACAGTATGGATGAATATATAAATTTTTTCACAACAATTCCCAATTTATATTTTTTAAGACATAAATGTTTATAAATCGAAGTAACTGCGAAATGATTACACATGAAAACAAAAACTTCATTAAGTGGATTTGTACTCGGAATATTCGCAGTTTTATTCTTGATGAGCTTTGTAAGCGCAGACACAATTTTTTCAGACAATTTCAATGATGGAGACCTAAGTGGTTGGACAGTATCTCCTTCAAATAACTGGACAAACCCTGGAACTCTTGCTAATTCCACTAACACTAACGCAGTAGCTTCACTCTCAAGAACAATAAGTACTTCTGGTTTCAAGGACATTGTTGTTAAGTATGATAGGAGAACAGGAGGAACTTGGGAATCGGGAGATGGGTTTAATGCATCGTGGTCAATTGATGGAACAAACTTCTTTGTTTTGGAGTCTCTTACCACTGATTCAACACTTACATCAAAAACGTTTAATCTGAATTCTTCAACAAATAATAATGCAACTTTCCAACTAAAATTTAAGTGTGATACAAATGCTGCAGTCGAATTTTGTAGCATAGACAATGTGATAGTTGAAGGCACAGAAGAACCTTCAGAAATCCTCTCCTGTGATTCTACTGGAAATTCCGGAGAATTGGATGTCAAGAAAATAAAATTCTCAAACAAAGGAATGAAATACAACACATTCGGAAGTGACGATGAATGGTTCCCTTACGAGGAAATTGAAGTCCAGATAGAAGTAAAAAACGGCGGAGATGATGACGTGGATGACGTTGAAATTTCATGGGGAATATGGAACACAAAAACAAACGAATGGGTAATTGATATTGACGAAGAAGACACAGTTGATATAAAGGACGGAGACACAGAAAAGTTAACATTTACATTCGTGATAGATGATGACGTGGATGTTGACCTTGAGGATTTGAGCGACGGGGAAAATTACAGATTTTACGTGACTGCAGAGGGAACGGTTGACAATGATGATTCTGATGATACATGTGTGAGCGATTTCGAAACAGCTTCAGTAATAGTAGAGAGCGATTTTGTTGTTCTTGATGATGTTACAATTCCTGAAACGGTTCAGTGCAATGCTCTCGTTGAAGTAACCGTGGATGTTCTTAATGTTGGTGACAGAGACCAGGATGATGTTTATCTTGAGGTTGTTGATTTGGGAGGGGTCTTGAAAATAAAGGAATCACTGTTGGTTGGCGATGTAAATGCCTTTGATAAGGAAAGAGTTTCATTCACAACAAGAATTCCAAGCGATGCGACAGAGGGAACATACAGCTTGGTATTCAGCGTTCTCGATGAAGACAAAGATATTTATGAAAATGATTTTGATGACGAGCAGTCAAAATACACGCTTCCGATAAAAGTTCAGGGAAATTGCGGAACTTCGGCAACAATCTTAGGGACAGCATCTGTTTCGGCAACGCTTGAATCTGGCGGAGAAGCAGGAAAAGATTTGGTTGTTAATGCGATTATTACAAATAAGGGAACAAGCTCAGCCACGTTTTTGATATCTTCATCGGGATATGGTGCATGGGCAGATTCAGCAACAGTTGAGCCTGGCACATTGACTTTGAATGCAGGAGAATCAGGAAGCGTTTCGATTACTTTGAGAGTAAAGGACAGCGCATCAGGAACAAACACTTTTGACATAGAAGTTGTTTCAGGAAATCAGGTTGCAACAACTCAGAAAGTCTCGGTGCCAATAACGGAAAAGAAAGGATTTTTCACCGGTTCAGTTATTGGGGGAAGCGATAACAATTATCTTTTGTGGGGAGTAGGATTGCTTAATGTAATCCTTATTGTAGCAATAATAATTGTTGTAGTAAGAATTTTTAGGAAGTAAAAAATGAAAGAAACTTGTCCAACTTATTTGGTTCCGAGGTTTGTACATCATCTTACTTTTGATGAAATTACAGGATTAGTCCTGTGTGTTGAAAAATTAACAGAAGCACGCCTTAGATTGCAGGATGGAACATATGAAACATTATCAGAAGATTCTGTTTTCATGGGTAGTCTGAGAAAATCATTAACAGAAGCTAAGAGATGGAGAGATTTTCCATATTTTAACGTAGCCATTCGGGAGATAGAATCACGCTATAAAATCTAAAATGGTTTTAAACAAAAAACTTGGAATGGTTGCACTTGCAGGAACTTTGGCCTTTCCCGTCGGAGTTAATGCCACAGAAGTTTTAACATCTTCTGCAAGAGATTATGTTGAATCTATTGGAAAAAAATTAAGCGATTATGATATGAAAGAGGTCCATGCCAATTATACAGGTTATGGGGAAATATTGATTGCAGAGAACTTTTAAAATATATCCCTAATCTTAGTGAAGTTATTGTGGATTTTATTTCTACTTCTTATGCGACGACTTTTTCTCCCCCAGTCATATCCTGTTCAGGAACAGCCCTTATTCCTAAGAGAAAATAATTAATCCTAATTCTTTATAAAATCATTTTCCTTATTTTTATTAATGAAAAAAAATTCCCGTGAGATTATTGATGTCCTTGTCAGATATTTCATTTTGCTCATAGTTCCATTGAACGGATTGTGGATTTTTTATTTTGTTTTCACGCCGCTGACCATTTATCCCGTATACTTTATTCTCAGTTTATTCTCGGATGTTTCTATTTTCGGGAATCTCATGGTGATAAATCGCCAGCTTCCAATAGAATTTATAAACGCCTGCATAGCCGGAGCGGCTTACTACTTCCTGCTGATTTTGAATTTAGCCACGCCAAAAATAAATTTAAGAAAAAGAATAATCATGGTTGTTCTCTCATTCATCGCCTTCCTATTTTTCAACCTTCTGCGAATTTTTCTTCTTATAGGTGTAATATACTGGGGGTATTTATTTTTTGACATTGCGCACATCGTTTTTTGGTATAGCATAAGCACTATTTTCGTAGTGGCAATTTGGTTTGTACAGGTTAAAATTTTCAGAATAAAGGAGTTTCCATTTTACTCTGACTTAAAATATTTTTATAGTAAAATCATAAGATGATTGCGGAATTTGTAAATTTTGTCTTGTCAATAATAGGCAGTTTAGGTTACTGGGGAATTTTTATCGGCATGACTATAGAAAGTTCTTTCATTCCCTTCCCAAGCGAAGTTATTTTGATTCCTGCAGGAGTTTTAATAGCAAAGGGAGAAATGTTTTTCATTCCTGTGTTTATTGCAAGTTTGCTGGGAAGTCTGTTCGGTGCGGCCATAAATTATTTTTTGGCCCTTTATTTGGGAAGGAAATCAACTGAGTTTATGATTGATAAGTATGGAAGATTTTTTTTCGTAACAAGGGATTCATTAAGAAAATCTGACAACTATTTCAAGGAACACGGAGAGATAACAACTTTCATCGGGCGACTCATCCCCTTGATAAGACAGTTAATTTCTCTGCCTGCAGGTTTTGCAAAAATGAATTTTCCAAAATTTGTTTTTTATACTGGGCTTGGAGCAGGGATATGGACAGTTGTTCTTGTTTACATTGGTTACTTCTTCGGAGAGAACTACCTTTGGATTGCGGAAAACCGCGCAATTTTCACGCTGATGATTTTTGTTTTTTCCTTGATAATTCTAGTTGTTTATATTTTGCGAAAAAGGAGATCATTGAAAAAGTTCTGATTTGGTTTAATGAGATGACTTATTCGCTTTGCTTGTTCACAATCATTAATGTTAATGTAAGTACAATAATTCGAAAGATTTACGTTCATTTTGTTTGTGATAATCTGATTATGCCCCACCAACTAAAAAAATTTGATAAGGCAAAATAAAAAATTATGGTAATGTGTGATAGCTTAGGTTTTATTATTAACCATAAAAAGCCGAGCGACAGCGAGGAGAAATCAAGGCAATTTTTTATTTACGTCTGCAAGAGTCTCAATCATGAACCTCTCACTGACTTTCATAATTTCGCAATTGTTTACCGCTAACTCATAGCATGCTATTCCCGTTTGAGTTATTTTTGTTTCATTACCATTTATTATGTTGATATACATATAATCACCAAAAGGATCGCATCCTACCCCTTGTTCATCTTTTACCATTGTAGTTCCCAATACTTCATACAACCTTCTCAGATTCTCAATGGATATGTAGACATCTCCTGAATCGCAAATCATTTTGTCCGTTGAATCTATTACTAAATCTGGAAATAAATTTAAAGTACCTTCAAATTTTATCTCGCCAAGTTTGCGAGGATCGTTCCTTAAATAAAAATTATACTCGGCTTTCTCGCCGTTTCCAGTTGTTACTGGAAGTTTTGTTTGGTACAAAATCAAACAAGGTTTTACGTCGCAGAATTTTACAATTTCAAATTTAATGCCGTTGTATTCGAAATTTCTCAAATTATCAAAAATGAAATATCCTGCCAGTCCGATTATTACAAGTATTCCTACGGTCAAAAAAATGTTTCTTAATATCTTGTTTTCTTCGCTAACCTGTTTTTTAGCAGGTGTTTCATTTACCTTCTCTGTTCCCTTGACTTTGACGGTTTTTGTCTTTCCCTTTTTCGTTATCTTAAATATCTCGTAAAAGTTCTTCTTTTTCCCCGGTTTTTTTCTCGGCATTTTATTTTAAGAAAATCTTTCTTTTTAAAGTTTAATTAATTCCAAAAATGTTCAACAAAAATCGGTCTGCAAGTTTTCCAAGGTTCTCTTGTTTTCCGATTATGTAAACGCAATTGTTTTCCTGAGTCACACTCTCTTGTTCGCCCTTTTTGATTATTATCAAATTATCGTTGCAATTTTTTATTGGGAAATTTCCCTCGCATGAAGCGCCTTCAATACACGCGTTTTGAATTCTCTCGGAAAAGATAGCCATGTTGGTCCTAATCTCGCTTTCTGCTTCAATACTCTCGGAGAATATGTATAGTGGCTTGTTTTTATAAGAGGATATCCCGTTCAATTTAGAGATTATCTCCGGGACTTCATTTGGGTTGTTTCTAAGTATAAAGCTGTTTCCATTGACACTTGAAATCCAAAAGCCGTTTTGATTTGTGAATTGAAATCCATTGTAGTTTATTGTTTCTGCTGTCTGCGTATTTTGAGTTGCCTGATTTGAGATATAACTGAAGGCATACCCAAGAGTGCTGAAGAGCATTATGAAGATTAAAAAAAATCCGAGCACTAACCTTGTTCTTCTCTGCTTTTTTTCCTCGTCGTGCTTTGAGGTTATTTTTCTCATTTTTATTTAATTATGAATGTGTATAAAAAGTTTTGGATGATTCACAAAATTATATTTGACTCACTCGCTTCACTCGTTGTAGTGGGAAGTGTTTTTATTCACAGTTCATCAATTAGCGAGCGACAGTGAACGTTTTTTTCCCGTTAACGCTTCAAATAAATTCGAGCGAGCAATTTTTAATTTTTCTTTAAAGATTCAAAATGGCTCTCGCCACTTCATTAAAAAAGAAAGAAGAAGAAAAAATAAAAAAATTGTTTTTACTCAGGATTTACTCAACAACAAGCTGTGCGCTTGTTGATGTGGTTCCTTTGTACTTCTTGCTAGATGCAGTATCAACTGTCTGTGTTCTTAGATACTTAGCAGCATTTACAGTGTCTGAAACTTCATAACCAGCAACTACAAGAGCAATCTTGCTTTCAGAATATGGGCTTGCCAAACTCTGTATCAAGAACTCTCCTGAGCCAACACCGGTTTTTTCAGTGAATGCAGCACCGCAATAAGCTCCTCCTAGCACATTAGCAGCAACTGAGTTTATACAGCTACCACCAATTACTATAAGGTTCTTCGAACTTACTGAAGAAACTTCTGTATCTTTTACAAGAACATCGCCGAGTTGTGATGCAGCGCTTCCTGTTGCAGTCGAACTTACACTTGAGCCGCTTGCCCCAAGATATATTATTG
>Ga0209541_10001524_pt1 | contig 45911 bp, 54 predicted proteins | sample RifCSPlowO2_01_FD_184027 | JGI IMG/M metagenome (GOLD analysis project Ga0209541, IMG submission 184027) | Groundwater microbial communities from Rifle, Colorado - Rifle CSP2_plank lowO2_0.1 (SPAdes) (version 2) | ecosystem: Environmental > Aquatic > Deep subsurface > Groundwater | place...
TGTCTGTTTTAGGTGATCTAAAGCGAAGGCGAGAAGCTGCTAACCCGAACGATAGTGAGATTCGGGACAGAGCCACAACTATTACAAATCATGTACAACTGTTATCTCATATCCTTTTGGAGTCTTTTTTATTTCCATATCAGAATATGTAACTGATTTAATCTCCCCTCCAACATCGTATCCTTTGAAATAATCTCCATAAGCAACGCAATGCAGTTTGAAATTCTTTTCATCTATTTCTAATGTTTCAATCTTAGCAAGAAGCCATCCGTCTGTATCTAAATAGATTAATAGCTCTTCAAGAAAATCATATAGCAAAGAAAGCATTCTCTTTGCTTTAATGGTGAATTCTTTTTTTATTTTAGGCTTTACAGTTTTTGGATTTACTATAATCGAAAATGTGCCTAATGCGGTATTTTCAAAAGCCTCTTCCAGCGTTGAACCAAATGCTCTAACTTTTGCATCGGCAGTGTGCTCTAGCAATTCATATTTTTTCATAAGAATAAATATGCAAAGTCTATTTTAATATGTTTCTATCTTCGGGATATTTTTAATCTCTTTTTGTCTTTTATCTTCTTTGTTTATTAGTGTTGAATTACTTATAGATGAATTATCATTGAACATATTAAACATCCCTTGTGCAGGGGCAGAGAAATTATTCATCTCGTTTTGTTCTAACTCATCTGCTTCGCTTAAGTGTTCATTATTAATCCCGCTATTAAATTGCCCATCCACCAATCTTTTTATTAAATATATAGCATGCATTATCTCCTCTTTGGAGTCATGTTTTGTGTCGATAGTAATCCTCATAGGCATTTATACTGTATTTTTGATATATAAATTATCTTATTCAGCCTTTTAGCAAAAGTTACTCGAATCGAAGATTCGTGAAATTCAAACAACAAAATTCCACTAACCTATGATTAATGGTTCGATATGGAATTTTGTGTTCCAAAAACCACCTCGATTTTATTTTCGAAGCAACATTCCACCTGTCTTTGACAGGTGGTTTTTGATAAATCTACGATTTTTGTAAGGTTGACGAAAAACATTAAGTACGGTTTCATTTCATTCAACCGTACGAGTAACGCTGTAAAAAAAGCACACTAATTTTTCACATAACTTTACGCAATAAATGTCATGCCAGAGGTCTTTTCGTCAGCATTTTTTAACTTTAAGCTGGCTAACTAGTTATTCTATACTAGTTTGCGATAGATTTAAATACACTTATTGATAATATATCGTTAGCATGCCAATTCAAACAGTTGAACAAATCTTTAATTATAGACCGAATACAACAAATTTAATTGTTGCAGGTATGCATGGCCAATTATGTATGATAAAGCAACAATTGGCAGATTTAGAGGATCTGCCTGAAATGTCTCCTGTAACTAGAATAGCTCTTTCTGGAGTTAGGCAGTACAAAGATATAAATGACATAGATGATTTTCATGGAAGTCAATTGACAGTGTATTTTGTAGAAGTAGATGATCCATTAGGACAAGTTTTTAAAATGCTTGATGAGATTGTAGCAGTAGATTATTTTAGAAGATTTGATTCTGTTGATTTAATATATTCTGAAAGTGGAATTATGCTTCCTTCTAAATACAGAATTAAACACCATGGAGAATATTTAGGAATTAGTTAATCTAATATTTACTGATACTCTTTTTGTCAAATTAGTCTTATCAGTCTTCTAAGTAAAAATCTTCTGATAGTTCATAAATAAGATATTCTCTACCTCTTTTTCTTCCATCTCTTTTATTTCTGCGATTTTTTTAATTGTTTGGATGATAAATGCAGACTCGTTCGGCTTATCAGTGTACGGCGACAAAAATGGGCTGTCTGTTTCTGTAAGAAGCCGAGATAAAGGAGCCAATTTTACCCATTCCTGAAACTGCTTGCTTCTTGTAATTATTGGAGGAATTGAAAAGTAGTATCCATATTCCAATCCTTTTAGAAACAATTTTTTCTTTCCGCAAAAGCAATGCATGATTATCTTTTTATGATTTCTGCATATTTCTATTACTTCTTCCTCAGCTTTTCTCGAATGTATAATCTTTGGCAGATTGAGTTCTTCACCAAGCTTAAGGATTTCATTAAATGCTTCCTTCTGCTTTTCAAATTCTTTTTCATCTTTTATCTCTTTTTTGTCCAATCCAACTTCTCCAAGAGCGACAATCTTATCCTTGTTCATTTTTATGAATTTGATTTCTTCATTTATATTAGATTTTGAAACTTCGCTAGGGTATAATCCTAATGCAGCTTCGACGATATCATACTTTTTTGAGAAATAAAGTGCCTTTTCATTAGTCTCTTTATTTGTTCCATTGGCGATTATCTTCTTCACGCCAGATGCTTTAGCTCTTTTAATAAAATCATCCAAATCTCTGATTAGTTCCAAATGAGCATGTATATCTGCAATCATCATCAGAAAGTAATATAAATCAATTAAAAATCTTTTGATTATACAAATTTTTATGGTAAACAGCAAAGAGTGATTTAATGGGAGAATTGAAAACCAAAATAATTTATGCTTTGTCTGGAGCAGTTATTGGTGGTATATTCGTTGGTAGCTTTTGGATTGGTGATAAAATCCGAGAAATTCTTGATTCGTCTATCCAGAGATATGATTGTTATGCTGATGAATCTGTTCCTTCAGAAAAGTATGGATTTTTGCACGATAATGATTCTATTTCCATTTCTGTTACAGGGAACAATAAAGATAATGAAGTATTAATTTCTGCGGCAGAAAGAGCGGTTGAAAATGTAAATAACTACATTGAATTGAATGATATAAATCTTCCTCAGTTAAGAATTATCTCAGAGCAAGAAGCTCAAATAAGAATACAAGATATTGAAACATACGTTAATGAAGCGCACATCGACGGATTTGATAGGGAAGAATTGAGTGGGATATCCACAATTGGCAGTTTGCCAAATTATAATGCATATGCATTCACTGATTTTGATTATTTATATAATGGCTTTTTCAATCATGACTTGGTAGGTCATCATGCAGACATCGTTATACGTAATTATTCTATCATTACAACTATTCCAAATGGTCCAATAATTACACCATATTTCTTAGATAATCATGGTAGAGTTGAACAATTTATCATAAGTGATTTAGGAGGGAATATATTATGCATTAATGTTTCTATTGATGCGAGTGATACTGCTGATTTATCTAGCTTATCTAGCGACTACACTGAATGCACTGATGAAGACCGATTTAATGTTTATTCTAGAACAATCGAACATGAAATCATGCATGCATTGGGTGTAGAAACTCATGATTGTTCTGCAAGCAGCAGCGAACCTTTAGATGGCGGCGAGCCTTTAGACATCAACCAAACTGGTTATTCAGGTATTAATATAATGAGCAGGCCATATTCAATACGCCTTGAAAATAATGATGATACGTTCAGAATATTTGTTTTTGAATACGATAGTTTTTCAGCTGAAAGATTGATAGAAGTGCACGGCACGAGATAAAAAGAAGGGTAAAGGCCGGGATTTGAACCCGAACTAGGGGATCCACAGTCCCCTGTGCTAACCAGGTTACACTACCTTCACCATATACAAATAATAATAACAATAATATGATAAAGAAGAACATAATAATTCTTTAAAAATGTTCTTAAATAATTCAGATGTGGTGCTATGATGTGGTGCTATTAGGAACATATACTATGGTCTTTAAACCAAATAATATATTAATAATCAATGACAATATTTATAAATAGCTTAAAACTCCAAGAAATACAATCGTAAATAACCCGAGTTTACGCGTATAGGGTTGGGAAATATACTCTTTTCTATGCGCATAACAATATAGCTTAAAATTATAAGTTTTTAAGTTGAGTTAGAATGATAAAACAAGAAACAAAGCAGGAAACAAAACAGGAAATAAGGCACTTAGTTCGTATAGTCAATACTGACCTGCCTGGAAATAAAGGTTTATTGTATTCGTTGCGCGGTATACCAGGAGTAAGCGTTATGTTTGCTAATGCAGTTTGCAGAACTGCAAATTTAAATGCGAATATCAAAATAGGTTTATTAACAGAAAAGCAAGTTGAGGAATTAGAGAAAATCTTTAAGGATCCATCAAAGCATGGAATACCTGAATGGATGTTAAACAGGAGAAAAGATCCTGAAACAGGAGAAACATCACATTTGCTTTCTTCAGATGTCAAATTTATTAAAAGCACTGATATAAGAAGGTTGAAGAAAGTTAAGACTTATCGTGGAATTAGGCATCAATGGGCATTGCCTGTAAGAGGGCAAAGAACAAAGTCAAACTTCCGTAAGAATAAAGGAAATGTTAAGGGAGTACAAAAGAAGAAAACCGTCGGCAAGGTGGCTTAGACAATGGGAGATCCAAAAAAGCAAAGGAAAAAGTATCAAACTCCATCACATCCATGGCAGAAGCAAAGAATAGAAGAGGAAGCTGTGCTTACTCGAGAATATGGTTTTAAGAATAAAAAAGAGATATGGAAATTAAATTCATTACTGCGTAATTTCCATAAGCAGGCAAAAAAGTATGTTAAGATTAAGTCTAAACAGGATGAAAAGGAAAGAGATCAATTCCTTAAAAGACTGCAAAGGCTTGGTTTATTGGGGTCTGATACTTCATTGGATAGTGTTTTGGGTTTAGAATTAAAAGATATTTTAGAGAGAAGATTGCAGACGCTTGTTTTGCGTAAAAACCTTGCTAGAACTATAAGTCAGGCAAGACAATTTATTGTTCATGAGCATATCACTGTAGATAATAAAAAAATAAATTCGCCTAATTATATGGTCTTAAAAGAAGAGGAAGGTAAGATAACCTTTGCTGTAAATTCTAATTTTGCAGATCCGGATCATCCAGAACTTTACGTAGAAATAAAATCTAAAAAACCTGCAGCACATGCTGCACCTGCAGCTAAACAAGGTGAAGATATGAATGAAGATGTAGAAGCAGCAAAATCAGCAGGCAAATCGACAGTTGGCAAAGAAAAGGTTGAAGTTAAAGAAGAATAATCAAGTGATTATCAAAATCATAAAATAAAAATGAGAAAAATAAAATCAAAATAAAACTAAAAAACAAAAGTGAGCAATTATGAGAGAAAGAGAACAGACAGCAAGACCAGCAAGAACATTCAGATGGGGTATTGCGCATATTTATGCATCATATAATAATACTATACTTCACATAACAGACATTACTGGAACAGAAAGTATTGCAAGGACTTCAGGAGGACAAGTTGTTAAATCGCACAGATTAGAATCATCTCCGACTGCAGCAATGACTCTTGCTAAGAAGGCAGGGGAGATTGCATTGGAAAAAGGGATTAATGCACTTCATGTCAAAATTAAGGCGCCGGGTGGACACAATGGTCCGGCTAATCCAGGTCCAGGTGCACAAGCAGCTGTCAGGGCATTGTCTCGTATGGGATTTAGGATTGGATTAATAGAAGATGTCACTCCAATGCCTCACGACGGATGCAGAAAGAAAGGCGGAAAACGGGGAAGGAGAGTATGAACACAACTAATATATCTCAAAAAGGGAATAAAGCATCATTTACAATCGAAGGGGTATCTCACCATTATGCTAATACTTTAAGAAGAATGATGATTGATTTAGTTCCAACTTTAGCAATAGAAAATGTTGAATTTAGAAAAAATACATCTGCACATTATGATGAAATTATTGCACACAGGTTAGGTTTAGTTCCATTAACAACAGATCTCTCAACTTATGAGTATAAAGAAAATAGAGTTGATGGAGATCCTACAACTGAAGTGATATTAACTTTAGAGGCAAAAGGTCCATGTACTGTATATTCAGGCGATCTTAAATCAAAAGATCCTAAAGTCAAGCCTGCATATCCTAAAATGCCTATTGTCATATTACTCGACGGACAGGAAATTTCATTGCAGGCAAAAGCAGTAATGGGCATTGGAAAAGAGCATGTTAAATGGTGCCCAGGATTAATTTATTATAATTACGAGCCTAAGTTGAAGGTAAATAATAAAAGCAGCAGACTTGCAGAATTCAAAGGAAAATATCCACAGCAGATATTTGATTCAAAAGATAATATTGTTGAAAAAAGAATAGAAGAACTGAATTTGTATGATGCAGTAGAAGGGATATGCGATGAAATAATACATGTGAGTTATAACAAAAACAATATCATATTCCACATTGAATCATGGGGGCAATTGTCATGCGGTGAAATTGTCCAAGAAGCATTAAAGCAATGCGACAAAAAACTAGATGAAGTAAGCAAACTTACAAAAGAATTAAACACATAATATTAACATAATGCGAGGGTGGCAGAGCCTGGTCAAATGCGCAAATCCCATAAAAAGGAGCGTATGGTTGAGGGCCTTGTCTCTTAGTGAGTGCGCGTGTTCAAATCACGTCCCTCGCATCTTTGTAAGAAAAACTAAACGATAAGTAAAAACGGATAAACGAATATTGAAAAATGAAATCCAACGCAAAATTGACTGGATTAGTGCAGGAGTTGAAGAAGCATTCCATAGAACATGGAGTAAGCTTATGGAAAAAGATAGCTATAAATCTAGAAAACTCTAATCAAAATAAAAGAGTAGTCAATCTCTATAAATTAGAAAAAACAGTAAGAGATGGAGAAACTGTCATTGTTCCTGGAAAAGTGTTGGCAGTAGGCGAGTTAACCAAACCTATTAAAATAGCGGCATTTAAATTTTCACAGCAAGCAGAAGAAAAAATAAAGAAAGCAAATGGAAATATTTATACCATTCCTCAAATTATGAAAGAAAATCCAAAAGGAGAAAAAGTAAGATTGATGGGATAATTATGAACATAATAGACGCAACAAATTTGTTATTGGGAAGGTTTGCCACAGTGGCAGCAAAAAAAGCATTGTTAGGAGAAGAAATTGTTATTGTTAATTGTGAGAATGCTATTATTTCAGGAAAAAAAGAAGAAATTATTGAACGGTATAAACAGAAGGTGAAAAGAGGCATCCCATTAAAAGGTCCATATTTTCCAAAACAGTCTGATCTTGTTGTAAGAAGAACAATCAGAGGGATGTTGCCTTTCAAAACTGCAAAAGGAAGAGAAGCATTTAAGAGAGTGATGTGTTATACTCATGTACCTTCAGAATATCAAAATAAAAAGTTAGAATCGATAAAAACCGCGCATGTTTCAAAGCTTCCATCGCTTTATTATATGCGTCTGGGTGATGTTTGCAGATTATTAGGAGGGAAAAAATGAAAGTAGCGCATAGTTCAGGAAAAAGAAAAAGGGCAATTGCACGCGCAACAGTTAAACAGGGCAAGGGGGTAGTAAAAGTAAATAATATGAATCTTGATCATAGTTTTTCAGAATTAGTCAGATTAAAAATCATGGAGCCAATTCTTTTGGCAGATACCTATGCTAAAGATATCGATGTGCATGTTAATGTAATGGGCGGCGGTATTATGGGCCAAGCGGATGCTGCAAGATTGGCTATCGCCAGAGCATTAGTTGCTTATTCAGGAAGCGATGCATTAAAGAAAAAATACTTAGACTATGACAGGCATCTTCTTGTTGCAGACATTAGAAGGAAAGAGCAATGCAAGCCTAACGACAGCAAAGCAAGAGCAAAAAGACAAAAGAGCTATAGGTAAATTATATATTTATGATATATCTGCTTTTATTATGAATGTGAAATTTAAACAAGTTAAATCAATCAATGAATTTATTGATGCAATACGAATTAGAGTAGATGTATTTATCAAAGAACAATCATGCAAACCTGGATGGGAGCCTGATGAAGATGATAAGATCTCTGAACATTTTGTTGCAATTGTCGATAATAAAATTGTTGCTACAGCAAGAGTCAGAAATACAGTGGATAAGGAATTTAAAATTGAAAGAATGGCTGTTAAAAAAGAATATCGTAATAAAGGAATAGGACAAGGGTTGATTGAATATATTATTGGATATTACAAGATATTAAATCCAAAAAGAATCTGGATTCAAAGTCAGGTACAAGCCAAGAAATTTTATGAAACATGTGGATTTAAAACTATTTCTAAACCATATGATCTGTATGGTATTGAACATATTGATATGGAATTAATATAAAACTGGATTGCTTCGAGTAATAATTGAATATGCATCTTATTATTGTTTTCTTCTCTTCCATATTTTTATTATATTATCGCATAATATCTCAGAATACCCTATGTAATTTTCTGGCGTCAAGGATAAAATCTTTTGTTTTGCTTCTCTTGAAATGTTATTCCTTGAAATCAATTCATTTAATTTTTGTTCTGTGAAGTTATCACATAACTCTTTTACTTGTTCATATGCATCTCTTACACCTTCTAATCTTAATATTGTCTGTATACCTTCGCTTATAATCTTTTGATCTTTAAGGTCATCATCTATTTTCTGCCAGTTTGGTATGAGCGTATCAAGCATTATGTCGATATATTTCATCCCTATTAGGCTGTGTCCAAATACTATTCCTAAATTTCTGTATGTTTGGTGATCTCTTAAATCTCTCTGCAGTCTTGTTTCCTGAAGCAGTGAAATGCATCCGTAAATGTAATGCTTGGCTAAATTCAATTGAGCTTCAGCAGATTCTAATCTCCATGGGTTGCATTTCTGCGGCATTGTCGACGAGCCTGTGCTTCCTGCAAATGGTTTTTGCTGCAAATAATCCAAAGTTATGTACAGCCATAAATCCTTTGCCAAATGATTTAATACACCATTAATATTAGATAAAGAATTTAATATGTCTACAAGCCAGTCCGCCATATCCCTCTGATTGGAATAAATTGCAGGAGTTAATTTTGAGGATAGTATGAACTGCTGGCTTAATTTTATCCAGTTGTAATTTGATAATGCGAAGCTGTTGTAATTCCCTATTGCGCCATTGCATTTCGCTTTTATCGGCATGTTTCTTATTTTTTGGTGGTGTTCAATCAGTCTATATGCAAAATTTGCAAATTCCTTCCCTAATGTTGTAGGGATTGCTTTTTGCCCATGCGTATGTCCGCATATCACTGTTTTTTTATATGCTGAAACGTAATAAACTAATTTTGAAATGACTTTTTCTAGCCTGAGGTTATAATCATTAACAGATTCTCTTATCAGCATTCCCCATGCTATACTGTTTACATCTTCTGATGTTAGAAAGAGATGGATATGCGGATGTATTTTTTCTTGGAGTTTTAATCTAAGGAAGTATTCTACAGCCTTTACATCATGATATGTTGCTTTTATCTTTCCATAACCCTCATTTTCAATCTTCTTTACTATTTCGGCATCTTTTTCTGAGAACTGGCCAAAAATCTTTGTTAATGATGCCTTCTCATTTGAATTTAATGATAATATGCTTGTCTTTTCGCTTAAGAAAATAAGCCATCTTATTTCAACTTCGACTCTTTTCCTAATCAATGCGTATTCAGAAAAATATTCCTTAAGTCCGCTGGTTATATGCTCGTATCTCCCTTCAATAGAGGAGATGCTGTAAATTCCCATATTTTAAGGGTTAATAATATACTTAATAAACATTTCCACAACATTTAAAAAAGGCCAATAATTCCTTTTAAATATGATTATACCTATTCGTTGTTTCAGCTGTGGGAAGCCTATAGCTCACTTATGGGAAGATTTTAAGGAAAGGACAAAAAATGGGGAAGATAGGAAAAAAGTCCTAGACAGTTTAGGCTTGGAAAGATACTGTTGCAGAGCTATGTTCATGGGACATGTTGATTTGTTGGAAACAGCAGCGCAATTTAAGAAGTTTTAATCATATCTTTTTATTCTATTAATTTTAGTATATACTTTCAGTGATATTTCTATTTTAAATTAAAAATCGTATTATAAATTAATAATCTCTTAAAAGTAATATCGTAATCATTAAATACTTCTTGTTCTCCCACTCTTTAATGTGTTTAATATGGAAATTGGATTAAGTTATGATGATGTTTTGTTAAAGCCACGATATTCTCCAATATTATCTAGAAAAGATGTTGATCTTCGTTCTTATTTGACAAAAGGCATAAGATTAAACATCCCAATTGTAGCATCAAATATGGACACAGTCTGCGAAGCGGATATGGCAATAGCAATGGCATTAAATGGAGGAATGGGTATAGTCCACCGATTTCTTACCATAGAACAGCAGGTTGAAGAAGTTTTAAAGACTAAGAGATACCAAAGCATAAAGATAGAATCACCATATGTAGTTTATCAGCAGCAGACATTAAAGGAAATAAAGGAAGTTATATCTCAAACAGGAGTAACTGGATTTCTTGTTGCGGATCACATGGATAAGTTAGTTGGCATTCTCTCAAAGAGAGACATGCAGTTTGAAGACGATGATAATAAAAGAGTAAGCGAATTAATGACTCCAAGGGAAAAATTAATAACTGCATCATTTTCTATCACTGTAGATGAAGCAAAAACTTTGCTAAAGAAGCATAAAATAGAAAAACTGCCATTAATTAACGAAGATAATAAAGTCATGGGACTGATAACTTCTAAGGATATAATTAAGAAATTAAAATTTCCAAGCGCATCAAAGGACGGCAAAGGAAGATTGTTGGTTGGCGCAGCAATAGGAGTTAAGCAGGACAGGGTTCAGAGGGCGATAGCATTAGCCAAAGCAGGTGTTGATGTTCTAGTGATAGACATTGCGCACGGCCATTCTTTTATGGTGTTAGATACTATAAGCGAAATAAGGCAGTACCTTGGAAATGTTCAACTAATAGCTGGAAATGTTGCAACAAAAGAAGGTGCACTGGCATTAATACAAGCCGGTGCAGACGCTGTTAAAGTCGGAGTCGGTCCAGGTTCTATATGCACTACAAGAATAGTAGCTGGTTCTGGAGTTCCTCAAATAACTTCAATAATGGAAGCAGCCAAAGTTGCAAAAGAGCACAATGTTCCTGTTATAGCAGACGGAGGCATAAAAGGATCTGGAGATATAGTGAAAGCGCTTGCAGCAGGGTCGTCGACAGTTATGCTTGGAAATTTATTGGCTGGAACTGATGAAAGCCCTGGAGTTGTAATAACAAAAGATGGAAAGAGATTTAAGGTTTATAGGGGGATGGCAGGTTTTGGCGCTACATCAGCAAGGATGCAGAAAGAAGCAGGCAATGCATTAATAGATTCTCAATTAAATGATACTGTTCCAGAAGGTGTAGAAAGCGTAATCCCTTACAGAGGTTCTGTTCAAGAAGTGCTGCATAAACTCATTGGAGGATTAAGATCAGGTATGAGTTATGGCGGAGCAAAAAATATATCTGAATTGCAGGAAAAATCAGAATTTATAAGAATCACTCAGGCAGGCATGAGAGAAAGCCAAAGCCATGACGTGTTAAAGCTTTGAATTTCATTGAAGTTATTGAAAAGTTTATAAGTTGGTTGTTCTATCTCATAGTTAATGAAATTCATCAAGCCGACTTTACCAAAATTAATTTTAGCTTTAATATTATTAATTCCATTGGAGTTTATATCTTACAAAGGGTCATTTACATATGTTTTATGTTCTGCTGGTGCACAAAGCTTTGCACCAATTCCAAGTTGTCCTCCACCCACATTTTACTTGGGCGCTTTTATTACATTATCAATACTTTCTGCAATACTAAGTTATTTCGTCTCATGTTTTATTATATGGTTAATTGCAAGAATTAAGAAATAGCCCAAAAACCTTTATATATGCTATGTCTTTCATTATTTGTATGAAAACTGGTATGGATACATATAATATTGAGAAAAAATGGATTAAGAAATGGGAGGAAAGTAAAATATTCCAGCCTGAAGTCAATCATAAGAAAAAGAAATTCATGCTGACTTTTCCATATCCGTATGTAAATGCATATCCGCACATAGGGCATTTTTATACTATTATGAGAGTAGATGCGTTTGCAAGATACAAAAGAATGCGTGGATATAATGTTTTATTCCCTCAGGGATGGCACGCTACTGGTTCTCCAATAATAAATGCTGCAAAGAGGATTAAAGAAAAAGAGGAAAAGCAATGGAAAATAATGAAAGATATGGGATTTTCTGACGTCGAAATCAAGAAATTTGAGGATCCTGAATATTGGGTTGAATATTTCGTGCCTGAATTCAAGAAAGATTTTACTGTAATGGGCTTAAGTATAGACTGGAGACGTGAATTTATTACTACTTCTCTAAATCCTCATTATGACAAATTTATACGCTGGCAGTTTAATAAATTAAAAGAGAAAGGCTATGTAGTTCAGGGGGAATTCCCTGTTGTATGGTGTCCAAAAGAAAGATGTCCAGTCGGGGACCATTCAAGGATTGAGGGAGAAGGTGAAGTTCCGCAGGAGTTTATTCTTGTTAAACATCAATTTGGCAAGAATACATATATTGTCAGCGCAACATTGAGGCAGGATACTATTCTTGGAATAACTAATTTGTACGTTCATCCTAATATCAAATATGTAAAGGCTGATGTGAATGATGAGAAATGGATAATAAGCAGGCATGCAGCAGAAAATTTAGCATATCAAAATTATAATGTCAAGATAGTTGAAGAGATAGACGGAAAACATCTGATTGGAAAAAAAGTCAAAGTATTTGGAGGAAGAGAAGTGCTTGTTCTGCCTGCAGTATTTTTGGAGTCTTCTTTTGGTACAGGGCTTGTGCATTCAGTTCCTTCAGACTCTGCAGATGATCTAATAGCTTTAAAGGATTTGCAGAAAGACGATGCATTAATTAAAAAATACAATCTTGATCCAAAAGAAGTTATGGCGATAAAGCCTATTCCCGTTTTAGATACACCAGGCTTTGGTGATTTGCCTGCAGTAAAAATGCTTGAGAAATACAATATAACTTCACAGCAGCAAAAAGAAAAACTGCAAAAAGCAAAAGAAGAGCTGTATAAATTAAGCTACTATCAGTCAACATTCAAGGAAAAATATAATGGATTCTTTAAGTGCAAATTAAGCGGAATGAAAGTGGAACAAGGCAAGGAAATAATTAAAGAAGAACTTATTAAAAAAGGTATAATCGCATTGTATTATCAATTGACAGGAAAAGTTGTCTGCAGATGTCTAACCCAGTCTATTGTTAAAATTGTAGACGACCAGTGGTTTATCGCATACAGCGATGAAAAATGGAAAAAACAGGCTCATAACATATTGGAAAATGTTAAGCTTTACCCTGAAAAATCAAGGGAGCAGTTTGAGCATGTAATTGAATGGCTCAGAAATTGGGCATGCACGCGTGAAGAAGGTCTTGGAACAAGAATTCCATGGGATGAAAAATGGCTTATAGAAAGCTTGTCGGATTCAACAATATACAATGCATATTACACATTAATGCCTTACATTGAAAAAATAAATCCAAAAGAACTGACAGATGAGTTATTTGATTATATTTTATTGGGAGAAAGCAAAAAAAATAGCAACAAAAATAAATTGAAAGTAGATAAAGATATTCTTTCGAGTATGAAAGAATCATTTGAGTATTGGTATCCGACAGATTTTAGGAATTCAGGGAAGGATTTAGTGCAGAACCATCTCACGTTTTATCTATTCCATCATACAGCAATATTTCCTAAAAACTTCTGGCCTAAGGGAATTGGTGTAAATGGGTGGGTAACTGTCAATGGTCAAAAGATGTCTAAATCTCTTGGCAATATGATCCCCTTAAGGGAGATGCCTGTAAAATATGGAGTTGATGCTTCCAGATTGACGATCCTGTCAGGTGGTGAGGGATTGGACGATGCAAATTGGGATTCATCATTTGCAGAAAGAGTAAAATTACGTTTGCCTCAACTGCATTCATTGATAGAACAATATGGGAAAGGCAGAAAAGAATGGAGCATTATTGATGACTGGATGGAATCAGTTTTGAATTCTACAATTAAAAAAACTACTGAGGCGTGCGAAGAGACAATGTTCAGGACAGCAGTCCAATTCGGATATTTTGATATGCAAAATTCAATAAAATGGTATTTGAAGAGAACAAAAAACAATCCTAATAAAGAATTAATGAAAAAAATTATTGAAGTTCAGTTATTGCTTTTGGCTCCGTTTACTCCGTTTATCTGTGAAGAGCTTTGGGAAAAATTGGGAAAGAAAAAATTTATAGGTATAACTGAATGGCCGGAATATGTCGACAACAAGATAAATCCAGAATATGAAACTCAGGAGGATTATATAAAAACATTATTGGACGATATCCGTTCTGTTTTGACTTTGGTTGAAAATAAAGGAATGAAGCCAAATACAGTTTCTTTAGTTCTTGCAGACCAATGGAAAGTGAAATTGTTTATGGAAATTCAAAAGATAATGATTAAGACAAGAAATCCAGTAGAGATTATTAAGGAAATTTCCAAAAATGTGGAACTAAAGAAATACATGCAGGATATTACTAAATTATTGCCTCAATTGATAAAAGGAAAAATCCATTCGGTTGTATTGTCTTCTCAGAAGGAAAAAGAAGTAATTAAGGATTCTCTCAAATTTTTAGAAAGTGAATTTTCATTAAAATTCTCGATAATAGATCAGCATGAAAAGAAGAAATATGCTATTCCTGGTAAACCGGCTATTATAGTTGAATGAGTGTTAAATTATTATTTAGATAACAGCTTCTAAAAGTAATTCGTCATTACATTTAATGCAGTATAAACTCCATATAATCCGCCTGCAAAATAATAAAGCATATTTGGAGTGATATTAACTTCAGGTGTTGCTCCGACTTCTCTATTCTTTGCATCAAGTTTATGATATAATCTAGCATAAACTTCTAATAAACTAACCACTGTTGCTGTGATTATAATATTTCGAAGGATAGAGTCAGAATCAGGTGCATAAAATGGAGATACTTCTGCGCCATGATCAAACTTAATTGAATTATATTCTGAAGATATCAAACAAGCCAATGCAGTTGTATAAAGCACAGCTCTGGCTTTTCCACTTACTCTTGTATATTTATCTAAATTGCCTTCTACATGATCAACATCTTCGTCTAATGTCATATCTGGCGGAAATATAAATCTAAATATAAATATTGTGTATAATTTTGAAGCTGCTTATCATAATCTATTTATCCTATTCTATAATAAATCATTATAAGTATACTTTTATAAATTAAAATCAATTCTAAACTGCCATGGAGATAGTAATTTATATGAAGCCTAAGCATGGTGAGGAAGAGCAGTTCAATAAAATAGAAAATGCTTTTAATAAGCATTACCCAAAAGCAAAATGGGTTGAAAGGGAAAAAATCAATTCAAAAATGTTTGAAAAAAACGAGAATAATGATATAATATTTGTAATTGGGGGGGATGGAACTTTTCTGAAAGTGTCTCATTTTGTTAAAAATCAATTGATTTTTGGTGTCAACCTTAATCCTGAGAAAAAAGAAGGGTTTTTTATGGGTTCATCGCCAAAAAATATTGAAGAAAAACTTTCGCTTATAAAACAAGGAAAATATAAATTAGAAGAACTAAACAGATTGCAGGGCACTGTCGACGGCAATAAACTTCCAAAAGCATTAAATGAATACTATATAGGCCATAAAAAGCCTTATCTGATGTCATATTATATCATAGAAATTGAAGGGAAAAAAGAATTTCAGAAGTCATCTGGAGTATTAATTTCAACAGCATGCGGCAGCCACTCGTGGGTGCATTCTGCTGGTGGGGAAAAACTAGAAAAAACATCTAAACAGATGCAATTTTTAGTAAGGGAGCCTTACGTAGGCACATTAAATAAAATTAATTTAACACAAGGTATAACTACAAAAGAGATAAAAATAATAAGCAAATTGGATAATATAATAATTGCTGTCGATTCATTAAATATTGAAATACCTTTGAATAAAGATAAAGAATTAATAATTAAAGATTCTGATGAGCCATTAAGAACAATTTCAGTATGATTATTTTTGACATAATCTCTATTTATACAGTAATTATTATTGTATTTATCATATCTCTTTACAAACAATAAATACAATAAATTAACATTAAATACGCCTATTGCCGATTAGAAGGGCTCTGTCCCGAAAGTCACCAGCATAAAGTCAAAATGCTATAATATTAAAGAAGCAAGTGCGTTGCGAGGGGTTGGTCCCTTCGGGAACGCAGCACTTTCTCTTTTCAGTAGCAAGCATTTTGAAGCTGGTGTCGAGCGATAGCGAGATTTAGGACAGAGCCGATTAGAAGCTAATATTTATATATCACCCAATACCACTTTTAACTGATTTACATTATATATGTTTATATGTATGTTTAAAAAGGGATATAATGGACAAAGCATTAGAAAAAGTAAAAAACGCTGAACAAAGGGCTTCAAAAATAGTAGAAGATGTGCAAACGAAAGCAGAAAAATTGATTCAATCAAAAAAGTCGCAATTAGAAGAGCAAAGATTAAAACTTGACAATCTTCTTTTAAAAGAAAGGGAGTCTTTTCTGCAAAAACAGAAAAATTCTCTAGAAACTAATAAAGAAGAGATTTTATCAGAAGCCAAGAAACAGGCAGACAAGCTTTCTAAATCTGCACAAAAAGAAATTGATAAGGCAGTAAGATTAGTTGTCGATGCAGTAAAAGAAGAATATTGATGGTGTATTTATGCTATATAGTCAACGAATGGTAAAATTAAGAATATATGTTCATAAAAAATATGTAAAAACTTTAATTGATAAATTGCATTCTTTGGGAGTTTTGCACATAGAAGAGCATAAGAAAACGGATGATTTGGATATAGGGGAATCTATGATAGCAGGAAACGAAATAGCTGAACAGCTTGTTGCAATTAGATCAATAATAGATTATTTTAAGTTAGATACTAAATTAAATATAAGCAATTTAACTATACACAATGTAAATTATCAAAAACAGTCCTTTTCAGACATAAAAAACGGCATAAAGCGCATACAGCAATTAATCTCGTCATTGGAAAATAAAAAGCAGGATTTGCAAAAAATAATAGAAAATAAGCGCGAAGTTCTTGAACAGCTTGACATCCTGACATCCCTTTATCTTGATTTAGAGTCTTATCAAAGCTACAAGACGCTTTCTATGTTTGTCGGATTTATAGATTATGATCCCAAGATAAGAAATGATATGGCAGAGTTGACATCTCAGCATAAGCTTCATATTTCGCAAAATGGCAAGAGGCAGGTAATGGCATTATTCCTGCCAAGAAAATATGAACTTCAGGCAGAAGAAATTCTTAAGACATATAATTTTTCACCTGCAGCGATTGACAAGGTTCAGGGAATGAAAGGAAGTCCATTGGGTGCAAGCAATAAATTAAAAGCAGAAGAAGCTTTCCTAAACCAAGAGAAGGAAGCGATAGATGCAGAGCTGCAAAAGCATGCCAGGCAAAATAAGCAGTTCTTATTAACTTCATATAAATACTTGGAAACTGAAAGCAAAAAAGCAATGCTTCCATTGCATTTTGGACAGACAAAACATATTAACATACTCACAGGCTATGTGCCAAAGGAAAGCTTAGAAAATACAATATCTTCAATCAATAATGTATCAAAGAATTCTGCTTACATAGAACAAGTTGAAATAACACAAAAAGATAAAGTCCCTGTAAATTTAAAGCACAGCAGGTTAGTTACTCCATTTGAATTTTTCTTAAATTTATACTCTCTTCCAAAATATAAAGAGATAGATCCGACTTCATTGATATTCTTTACTTTTCCTTTATTCTTTGGAATTATGCTTGGTGATGTGGTTTATGGTATAATCACTTTATTGTTATTCCGGTTTTTGAAAACTAAAATCAATTCGCCAAATGCAAATAAATTGCTAAGCGTTATGATGTTCGCATCATTGGCTACTATTGCTTTTGGTTTTGTATTTGGTGAATACATGGGATTTGAGTCTGTAAATGAAGAAATAGGATATTCTCTCAAATCTATTGGTCTTCCTTTGCATGCCGTAATGCATGAAGGAAATACTGTTTATGAATTTCCACGACTGTTAAATAGACTGCATGGCGAGATGGAATTATTCGGCTACAGCATTAATACTGTTTTAATTATCGGAGCAATAATTGGATTCATACATATTAATCTTGGTTTGCTTATGGGATTTTTGAATGAGTTATCAAGCCATGGATTTAAGCATGCATTCTTTGCAAAGATAAGCTGGATTGTTTTGCAGTTAGGAGCAGTTTTATTAATCTCTTCATTACAAGGAGCGGTAAACTTGCATTGGGGAGTTGGTGCGGGAATTTTGGCATTGTCAGTAATTATGTTATTTATAGGTGAAGGGATAATTGGGCTAATTGAAATCCCTGGATTATTATCAAATATATTATCGTATTTAAGGTTAGGTGCAGTAGCATTGGCATCTGTAGGATTAGCTGTTGTTATAAATGAACAGCTAGCTGGCCCTTTCCTGCATAAAGGTGGCGTATACATCTTATTAGGTGTTGTGATACTAATAATGGGACATGCAGTTAACATAGCATTAGGGGTAATTGGTCCTTTTTTGCATTCATTAAGACTGCATTATGTTGAGTACTTTACAAAATTTTTTCATGGTGGAGGCATTCCATATGCACCGTTTGGTGTAAATGAAAAGTCAATTAAAAAAGCAAATTAAATGTTAACTAATGGAGGTAATGAACATGGCAGAAGCAGGATTGATAGCAATTGGCGCAGCATTGGCATTCGGATTGAGTGCAATCGCTGCAGGTATAGCTGAAAAGCAAATAGGTGCAGCAGCTATTGGGGCAATGGCAGAAAAAGAAGAACTTTTTGGTAAGGGATTAATATTAACTGTTATTCCTGAATCCATTGTAATCTTCGGATTGGTTGTTGCCATATTAATAATTGGGATGGCTGCAGCATAAGAGCAGCTGTTCTTTTTTTAGTAAGGTGCTGGAAAATGGGAATTGAAGAATTGGAAAATGAGATTATACAAAATGCAGAGAATGATGCATCGGCAATTATAAAGCAGGCGGAACAGGAAGCTGTAAAACTGCAGAAAGAATACAATGAAGAAGCAGAAAACAAGAGAAAGAAGCACGACGAAGCATTAAAGATGGAAGCAGAGCAAATCTCTAAGATAGCTCTATCTAGAGCTCAGACTGAGGCAAATAAGCATCTCTTTGACAGAAAAAAAGAGATTTTAAATGAAGTTTTTGAAAAAGCATCAGTCAAATTAAGGAATATGAATGAGAAAGAGAAAAAGAAATTATATCATGATGCATTTAAAAAAGTTTCAAGAGATATTGACATAAATATCATTTACTGCAATACAAAAGATGCTTCATTATTTTCGCAGAAGACAAAGACTGACAATAATATATCATTTGGTTTTATTGTTGAAAATAAGGAGGGTACAAAACAGCAGGACTTTACATTATCAACAATATTGGAAGAGGTGCGTCCTAAGCTCATGCATAAACTTGCAGATAAATTATTTTAGATAATATATTTATTTATATGATTTATTTAGATAACGCAAATTGCATACAACCCAATCCTGCTGCCTGTCTGTAACCAGAAGGTTTTGGCACAATAAAAATGAGGATAATAAAAATCAATCAAAAGAAAAATATACATAAAAATTGGAAAATCAAAAATGGAAAGACTAAAATTGCAATTTAACCCGTATACATATGTAAGGGTAGTTACAAAGAGATCGAAATTGCTCAGGAAAGATGACTATGATAAATTATTAAAGCTTTCATTTCCAGAAATCGCAAAATTACTGCAGGATGGAGAATATAAAAAAGAGATAGATGAATTAGGGATATATTTTAAAGGAAGCATTTTGATTGAAAGGGCGCTTTTGAAGAATCTACAATCAACTTTTGATTATCTTAAGAATATCGCCTGCGATGATATTATTGAACTGATAAATTCTTATGAAAAAAGATATCATCTGTTTAATGTTAAAACTATAATCAGGGCAAAATCTAGGGGGATGCCATCAGATGAGATAATTAAATTGCTGCTTTTGTCAGAAAGAAGAAAAAACGAATACATTAAATTAACGGAAAAGTCTGATATCCATGATATACTTTCTTCTCTCTTAATAAGCAAATCGCCAAAATTTGTTTCTGCACTAAAATATTACCAGGAAACTGGTTCATTGTTATTCATCGAATACGAACTTGATTTGGAATATTACAGGTCTCTGTTTGATTTGGCTGAAAGAATCCCAATGCATGGTGAAATGTTCAAAGAATTCCTGCTTGCTGAAATAGACATATTAAACCTTCTTTCATTATTAAAATTAAAGTTGGAAGGATTAACTTCAGAACAAATATATAATCTATTACTTCCATTTGGAAAAGTTCTCTCAAAAAGGATATTATACTCACTCGTGCAGAAAGATTATGCATCTATACTTGAAACTCTTGCGCATACACCTTTTAAAGATATTGTTGAAGAGCATAAAAAGGAGCTGGAAGAAAAGCAGTTAATAAATTTTGAGCATGCGCTAAACAAATATCTTCTTCATAAGACTAGCCTGCTTTCTCATCAGAATCCTTTATCTGTTGATACAATATTAAACTTTATGTTTTCAAAAAATAATGAAGTTAGAAATTTGATGATTTTAATAAAAGGCAAAGAGCTTGGAGTAGACGAAAGTTACATAGAGCATCAGCTGGTAGTATAATATGGTGATATGATGTACAAATTAATTGCTATTGGAGACCAGAAATTTGCGTTAGGATTTCAGCTTGTAGGTATACAAAGCATAATTGCAGAATCGGCTGAAGAATTAAGGCAGGCTTTCAACAGCATGTTGATAGACAAGCAGATAGGGATAATAATCACATCGCAGGAAACATTGGACAAATTAGACTATCATTTAAAATACAAGGTTGAAACTTCAATCAGGCCTATAACAGTTGTTTTGTCAACAGTATCGACAGGACAGGAAATATTGCGCAAGAAAGTGCAGAAAGCTATTGGGGTTGACGTATGGAACAAGTAAAATCAGCATAAATTTTCAATAAATATCGCAAGGTGGTGAAGTATGGCGGAAAAAAGTGTTAAGAAAGAAAATATGAAATCAAAATCAGCTATTGGAGGGGTGAGTAGGGGGAGATTATACAGAATATCCGGGCCAGTTGTCGTAGTTAAAGGACTTCATGCAAGAATGTACGATATTGTAAGGGTTGGAAATGAAGGGCTTATGGGGGAAGTAATACAAATAGACGGGGATAAGGTTATTGTCCAGGTATACGAGGACACTTCAGGCATAAAACCAGGTGAACCAGTCGTAAATACTGGAAAACCTCTATCAGTAGAACTTGGACCAGGATTATTGACTAACATTTACGACGGTATCCAAAGGCCTCTTATGGTTCTTCAAGAAAAAATGGGTGATTTTATTGAAAGGGGTGTTGATGCTCCTGGTCTAGACCAGTCAAAAAAATGGGAATTTAAGCCTGTAATAAAAACTGGAGCAAAAGTGGGAGGAGGAACAATCCTTGGAGAGGTTGAAGAAACCAAAGGAGTTATTCACAAGATCATGTCGCCTCCAAATGTTTCAGGTAAATTAAAATCAATTAAATCAGGAAATTTTACTGTAAATGAAGTTATAGGCGAGCTTGATAATGGGACTAAGCTATACTTGAGGCATTATTGGCCGGTAAGGGTTCCAAGAAAAGTAAAGACAAAATTGGCTCCAAACATTCCGTTAATAACCGGACAGAGGATATTTGATGTTTTCTTTCCGCTTGCAAAAGGAGGCGTAGCAACTATCCCAGGTCCATTCGGAGCAGGAAAAACAGTTTCTCAACAGCAATTAGCAAAATGGTCAGATGCTGACATTGTAGTATACATCGGCTGCGGTGAAAGAGGAAATGAGATGACTGAAGTTCTGACTGAATTCCCACATATTAAAGATCCTAAAACGGGCAGGCCTTTAATGAATAGAACTGTTTTAATTGCAAACACATCAAACATGCCTGTTGCAGCAAGAGAAGCATCTATCTATACTGGGATTACAATTGCAGAGTATTATAGAGATATGGGATACAATGTCGCTTTAATGGCAGACTCTACGTCTCGTTGGGCAGAAGCTATGAGAGAGATTTCTTCAAGGCTTGAGGAGATGCCTGGTGAAGAAGGATATCCTGCATATTTGTCTACAAGACTTGCAGAATTTTATGAAAGGGCAGGAAGAGCAGTTCCTCTTGGAACAGATGTTCCGGGTTCAGTCACAGTTATTGGGGCTGTAAGTCCTCCAGGCGGGGATTTTTCAGAGCCTGTTACCCAGAATACTCTAAGGGTTGCAAAGACTTTTTGGGCTTTGGATGCAAAGCTGTCGCAGAAAAGGCATTTTCCTAGCATAAATTGGCTTACTTCTTACAGCTTATATCTAAATCTGCTGTCTGGTTGGTTTGAGAAGAATGTAAATAAAGAATGGACTGCTGAAGTAACTCATTTGATGAATATCCTTCAGCAGGAAGACAAGCTCATGGAAATAGTCCAGCTTGTTGGAAGCGACGCGCTCCCTGAAAGAGAACAATTGGTTTTAGAAGTAGCACGTCTTGTAAGAGAATTTATCCTTCAGCAGAATGCATTTGATGATGTTGACACATACTGCGACCCGAAGAAAAGTTTCAGATTAATAAAATCAGTGCTTAATTTCCGTAAGCTAGCAAATGAAGCAATGGAAAAAGGTGTGATGGTTAAGGACATATTATCCATTAAATCTAAAGCAAGAATAGGGGAAGCAAAATTTGAGAGGGAATATGAAAAATTACTGGACTCTATAGATAAGGAGATTGAAAAACAGCTGCATGAATTAATCAGCAGTGTAAGCAGGTGATCATTATGAAATTAGAATATAAAACAATTACTCGTATAGCAGGGCCATTGGTCTTTGTGGAAAAGACCCATGAAGTAGGATATGGTGAATTGGTAAAATTAAGACTCCCAGATGGTTCAATTAAGAATGGACAGGTATTAGACACAAGCGAAGAAATAGTCATTGTGCAGATTTTTGAAGGCACATCAGGAATAGACCAGTCCACAAGTGTTAAATTTATAGGTGAAACATTAAAATTAGGTGTTTCTGAAGAGATGCTTGGGAGAGTTTTCAATGGCGCTGCAAAGCCAATTGACGACGGACCAGAAATAATAACTGATAAAAGAGTGGATATAATCGGTGCGGCGATAAATCCTTATTCAAGGGCTATGCCTTCAGATTTTATCCAGACTGGCGTTTCAACCATAGATGCAATGAACACATTGGTAAGAGGGCAGAAGCTTCCTGTATTTTCCGGATCGGGTCTTCCGCACAATGAAATTGCATTGCAGATTGCCAGGCAGGCGAAAGTTGTAGGTCAGAAGGAAAAATTTGTAGTCATATTTGCGGCAATGGGCATCACTAACGAAGAAGCGCAGTATTTTATGAAGGATTTTGAAGAGACTGGTGCATTGCAAAGAAGCGTAGTGTTTTTAAATTTGGCGGACGACCCTGCTGTTGAAAGGCTTGTCACTCCAAGAATAGCATTGACAGCGGCGGAATATTTAGCTTACGAGAAAGACATGCATGTATTGGTTATATTGACTGATATGACTAATTATTGTGAATCATTGAGAGAGATCGGAGCAGCCAGAGAAGAAATTCCAGGCAGAAGAGGGTATCCTGGTTATATGTACACTGATCTTGCAACAATATATGAAAGAGCTGGAATGATTAAAGGCAAAAAAGGAAGCATCACCCAAATTCCAATCTTGACGATGGTCGGCGATGACAAAACTCATCCTATTCCTGATTTGACAGGATATATTACAGAAGGGCAGATTGTATTGAGCAGGGAGCTTCATAGGCAGGGAAATTATCCTCCAGTAGACGTTCTCCCTTCATTATCTAGGCTTATGAATTTGGGCATAGGCAAAGGGAAGACAAGGGAAGATCATAAGAAAGTGTCGGATCAGTTATATGCAAATTATGCAGAGGGCAGAGATTTGAGAGGATTGGTTGCAATTGTCGGTGAAGAAGCTCTTTCGGAGAGAGATCAAAAGCTTCTAAAATTTGCAGAAAAATTTGAAGATGAATTTGTAAGGCAGGATAAAAAAGAGGATAGGGGCATAACTAAAACTCTTGATTTGGCATGGTCTCTTTTAGGAATGATTCCTGAGCATGAATTAACGAGAATCGATCCGGATACAAAGAAAAAATACTATAAGGCAAAGAGTGATTAGAGCGATTAATCAAATATTAGTTGCAATGTTATAATAACCAGCGTAATAAAAATCCAAAATTAAAGCAATTTACTATTAAATTATTGAAAATTGCGGGTATATTGTACGTCATAAAACGTGATAAAATATGGCAGAGGATGTAAAACCAACAAGAAGCGAACTGCAGAATCTGAAAAAGAAGATTAAGCTGGCACAATTTGGGCACAATCTTCTCCAGAAAAAAAGAGACGGTTTGATACTTGAATTTTTCAAGATTTTAAAAGAAGCAAAAACTTTGAGAAAAGAGATGACAGAAGCGTATAAAAAAGCTTATACTGAATTAAATCAGGCAAGAGTCGTTGTTGGGGACGTTTATCTGGAGTCTTTGGCTTTGGCAGTGAAGAATGATCCAAAAGTCAAATTGGAAGAGAAAAATATTATGGGTGTGATAGTGCAAAAAATTTCTTCTGAAAAGATAGTCAAGGAATTTATGCAGAGAGGCTACGGCACATTGGGTGTAAGCAGTGCAGTTGATTCAGCAGCATTTCAATACGAAAAGGTTGTTGAATATATTGTGAAATCAGCAGAGATTGAGACTGCAATGAAAAAATTATTAGACGAGATTGAAAAAACAAAAAGGAGGGTCAATGCGCTGGAATTCGAGGTTATTCCTAAATTAACTTCTCAAAAATCATTCATTCAGATGAGATTGGATGAAATTGAAAGAGAAAATGTATTCAGGATGAAGAGAATAAAAAAGAAATAGATTTTTATATTTGTAATTCTCCCCTTTATTTATGGTATATGATATTAAACCAAAATCTTTAGTTGATATTGTAAAATTTGAGAAGGGAAGTAGAATCGGCAGAAAGCATATACGTGAGGCTTGGAATAGGTGCGGTTTTGATCCTTTCTGGGAAAGATATTATTTTCCATGGAATACGCCTAATTGGGACAATCTCACCGGTTTCGAATTTAACGGTTATAATCTCTCTCCAATGGCGCGTATGTTTGGCATTGGACAGTTTAGAAAAGCTTTTTTTGATGCTGGCGGAAGAAAACTTGGTTATAACTTGTTTATGCAACAGAATGGAGTAGAAAATGAGTGGGTGCCAAAAGAAGGCGCAAATCCGAGAGGATTTTTTGAAGTGGAATTTGATGAAGGAATGCATCCGCATGCGATGAGAATAAATTATAGTAAGGGAAAAATGGGCTTATTTCACGACCCGCTTATGGATTATGTATTACAGCATCCAGAGAATCCAGATCTGCTAGTTGGTTTGGCATATTGGTCTGTCTTTGGATTGGATTTAGGTAGAGCAGGATTCTTTATATTAGAAAAAGCAGGAGAAATCCCTAAAGAAAGGATGGATGATGTCGAAACTCTTAACATCGTAAATAAATATGTTTGAATATTTATGTGCGAGTAATCGGTTCTAATTAACTTTAGAATTTCCAACTGCAAGCAGTTGGATTATTCATTTCGTACTTTGTTATTTTCAAGACTTAGTCCTCGTTCGGACTAAAGTCCTCACGTCGTCCAGCATAAACTTTGCCAGGTATAATTATGTCGGACGACGTTATGGCTGAAAGCCATAACTATGACCAAGTATTGAATTTAGATATATTTAGATATAATAAAAATTTAGATATAATCAAAAGAAAGTAAATTTTGACTTAATCTGCTAACTTAGCACGTACAAGATTTAACAATCTTTTAATATAACAACAAATCATTTAGTTTATGGTAAATATCATTTTACAAATCGTCGGATTTTTATTGATTATTTTAGCAGGTTTCATATTAGGGATAATAATTGCAAACCAGTATTGGAAAATAAAATTGCCTAAATTAATCAAGAAAGAAAGGGAAAATGCGGTTAAGAAATCAAGGGAGGTTTTATCAGGGCAGTTTTCTGAACAATTAGCGCCCTTCCTGCCGGATTTTAAATATTCTCCGAGTGAAGCGAGGTTTATCGGCAAGCCGGTGGATTTTATTGTTTTCAAAGGAATGGACCAGAAAGATATCAATGAAATTGTATTTGTGGAAGTAAAATCAGGCAGCTCTACATTGTCTATGCAGGAGAAAAAATTGAGTGAAATTGTCAAAGATAAAAAAATTAAATGGGAAGAATACAGAATTCCAGAAGGGTTAGTCAAAAAAATTAAAAAACCCTAAAATTTATAAATCAACCTTAATTATTCCTTTTGATGCAGAAAAAATGTATTATTTGTAATGAAGCAGCAGCAGAATACCTGATTAAGGGCACAAAGGATTTTTATTGCCAGGAATGTGCGAAACAAAATTTCTCGGATTTATCTTATTTAATCAAAGTAGAAGAGCAAGCAAAAGCTTTAAAGCAAATAGTGGATGATAGATTAGAACAAGAAAATAAAGAAGGAGATAAAGAAGAAGATAATGAAGAGTAAGAAGTAAGAAAATAAATATATACATAACAATTATATTAAACAAATTAACTATATTAAACAAATATAATTAATAAACAAATAATAACCAAATATAATAAGTTCGTATAATACAATAGAAATAAAATAAGAAGAAATAAACTAAAAATAAAATAGATTAAGAAATTAACGTTTAATTTAAAAAATTAAGAATGGCGGGGTGGATGGTATGGAATTTATATTAACAAGCATACTTGTTATTGGTTTTGTTGCATTAATATATGCATTATTTCTTTCTGCGTATGTCACCAGGCAGAATGCTGGGAATGCTAAAATGCGTGAAATCGCATCTGCTATACGTGAAGGAGCAATGGCATTTTTGCACAGGGAATATAGGTCAATTACAATCTTCATAATAATCTTTGGTTTTATTATTGGTTTGTTCTTGGATCGTCCTGCAACACCAGACATAAATGAAGGATGGTGGACTGCACTTGCATTTATTACTGGTTCATTCATATCTTTATTAGCAGGTTATGTGGGGATGAGGATAGCAACAGTTGCAAATGTAAGGACTGCGTATGCAACTACTAAAAGCTTGGCTTCAGGATTTAAAGTGGCATTTAATGGCGGCGCAGTTATGGGAATATCTTTAGTTAGTTTTGCAGTTCTTGGTCTAGGATTATTATACTATCTGTTCAGCGTTGTGCTGCAATATCCAGATCATTCCGTTATGGAAATTCTTACAGGATTTGGATTGGGAGGAAGTTCTATTGCATTATTCTCCAGGGTTGGTGGAGGCATTTATACAAAAGCAGCGGATGTAGGCGCTGATCTTGTAGGAAAACTTGAAAAAGGGATTCCTGAAGATGATCCAAGAAATCCAGCAGTTATAGCAGATAATGTAGGAGATAATGTTGGGGATGTTGCAGGAATGGGTGCAGATTTATTTGGAAGCTGCGCAGAAAGCACATGTGCAGCATTAGTTATCGGTGTGCTTGCATTTGCAGGATTTAAAGGCGCAGTGTTATACCCAATAGTAATATCTGTTGTCGGTATTATTGCATCAATTATCTCTTTATGGTTTGTCAGGGTAAAGAAAAATGCTACTGAAGTTGAGACGCCATTAAAAATAGGATTAATTATATCATCATTATTGGTTGCAATTTCAATGTATTTTGTTACATTGTTGTTATTGCCAAATACATTTGAGATATTCGGCAAGACTTATCATAATTGGGGAGTGTATGTTTCATTACTTGCAGGGATAGTCTCTGGGCTACTCTCAGGTGTTGTTACAGAATACTTTACATCACATAGGTATAAACCAGTCAGGGAAGTTGCAAAGGCTTCAAAGACAGGGCCAGCAACAAACATCATTTATGGCTTGGCATTAGGGTATGAAAGTTCGCTTATTCCAGTTGTGTTATTGGCAGTGACTGTTTTCTTTTCGTATTCATTTGCAGGATTATATGGAGTTGCAATTGCTGCATTGGGTATGTTGTCAACATTGGTTATTGGATTGACAATTGATGCATACGGTCCGATATCAGATAATGCAGGTGGAATTGTAGAAATGGCAGGATTAGGAAAAGAAGTCCGCGCAAGAACTGATACATTAGATTCAGCAGGAAATACAACTGCGGCTATTGGAAAAGGGTTTGCAATAGGATCTGCTGCATTGACAGCGTTAGCCTTATTCTCAGCTTTCACATATGCAGGAGGCTTGACTACAATAGATTTGTTATCTCCTTTAGTTATATCTGGATTAATATTTGGAGCAATGTTGCCTTTCTTTTTCTCAGCCATGACAATGAAAGCAGTTGGCAAGGCTGCATTCTCTATGATTAATGAAGTAAGAAGGCAATTTAAGACAATTAAAGGTTTAATGCAGGGAAAGGCAAAACCAGATTACAAGAGATGTGTAGAAATATCAACTTCGGCTGCATTGCATCAGATGATTGCACCGGGATTATTGGTAATATTGACTCCTCTTGTTGTCGGCTTATTATTTGGTATGCAGGCATTGGCTGGTGTGTTGATTGGGGCATTAGTTTCAGGAGTTGTTCTTGCAATCTCACTCGTAAATTCAGGCGGAGCATGGGATAACGCCAAGAAATATATTGAAACAGGAGTCTATGGCGGAAAAGGAAGTATTGTGCATAAAGCTGCAGTTGTGGGAGATACCGTTGGGGATCCAGCAAAGGATACATCTGGCCCTTCATTGAACATTCTAATTAAGTTAATGAGCATAATCAGTCTGGTTTTTGTTCCATTGTTTATGAAGTATGGCGGACTTTTAATACGCTAAAAATACCACCACTATATTGAGTGGTGGTTTACTCGGTAAACCACATATTACTTCTGTGGTATTTTGGCGTGCTCAAAAGGTCGTCAGTGGACAACCGAACAATAGGCTGGTGGTATGTTCGCTTCGCTTACCTCTGCCGACATTTTGACAAAATAATTTTTTTAATATTGTTTATCAAAGAAAACCGACCACCACCAGTCACCGCTCGCTTCGCTCGCTATAGACTGGTGGTATGCTCGCCCTGCGGAGCTCGGGTCTGTTTTCTTGTTCTCATTTTCCACTGATTTGCTTAATCGCCGCAAACCACCAGTGATATACACTGGTGGAAAATGAGATTTTATTAATTATAATAGAAAACTAAATTTTTTAATGTGATTTTTATCTATTATATTCAGAAATAACTTGTTATAATTGACTGATTAAACATTTAATTTTATAAGAACTAATCATAAAAATATAAAATAAAAAAATATAATTGATTATAATCAATCAATCTATTATACAAAAATTAGAATTTCTTTCTTTTTGAATAACAGTCTCTGCAATAAACAGGCTTGCCTTCTTGTGGTTTGAAAGGTACTTCACATTCTTGTCCACAGTCAGCGCATGTTGCTTTGTGCATTTCTCGTGGTCCGAAATCTCTTCTGAAGCCACCGCTGCCTCTATCGCCGCCTCTATCGCCGCCGCCCCTATTAAAGTTTTTCATATTCTTTCCTCCTCGTAAAAAAACGAAGCATTTAAGCATTCGTCTAATATTTACCACATAAATAAGCTGCTATTTAAAAAGGTTACTCATTTTTACCTTTATTTACCCTTAAAAATGGTTATTTCTAATGTTATATACTAATAATGTTATTTATTAAACTAGTGAAATAATAGCCTTCTTACAACAGCACGGGAATATCACTTTTCAGACAAACAACAAATTATTTATACTTTCAATCTAATAATTTAATTGTATGTATGATATTATTATTGGAAGGGATAAAAAAGACAGGGAAAAGTTTGGCACAAAGGGAACAATATTCATAGGAAGGCAGTATGTCACTATGGGTCAGACAACTGCCCTTTCAAATAATGTCTATTTGGATATGGTAAGAAGCCATATTTTGTTCATTTGCGGTAAAAGGGGCTCTGGAAAATCGTATACACAATCAGTTATTGCTGAAGGTGTGAGTGATCTTCCAATTGATATAAAAGAGAATTTAAGCATAATTTTCTTAGATACCATGGGAATATTTTGGACAATGAAATATCCTAATAGGAGGGAGAAAGATCTGCTTAAGGAATGGAATCTAGAGCCGAAGTCATGCGGAATAACGATTTACACACCTTCTGGGTTCCATAATGAATACTTAAAAAAAGGCATACCTACGGACAAGCCTTTTTCTATACAGCCAAGCGACTTAGATGTTGAAGATTGGTGCATGACTTTTGATGTGCCTTTGACTTCAGACATAGGTGTTTTAATTGAAAGGACTATACAAGGATTAAATCAAAGCGGGAGACAGTATGGCATTGAAGATATAATAAGCGCAATAAAAGAAGACAAGAAATCAGCGCAGTCTGTAAAAGATGCAGTGGAAAACAGATTTGTCAATGCGTTGAATTGGGGAATATTTGAAAAATATGGCACACCATTGAAAGATATCTCAGTAGGCGGGCAGGTAAGTGTTCTTGACATTTCTGCATATTCAAATATGGGCAATGGATGGGCGATAAAGTCATTGGTAGTTGGATTGTTATGCAAAAAATTATTTATTGAGAGAATGAAGGCACGCAAAGAAGAAGAATACATTGAAGTCAAAGCTGAACTGCATTTTGAGGCGGCAGAAATGAAAAAAAATCCTTTAGTATGGCTGTTATTGGATGAAGCTCATGAATTCCTGCCTAAAGAAGGAAAAACAACAGCAAGTAATCCATTAATCACAATACTTAGAGAAGGAAGACAGCCGGGAATATCATTGATACTCGCATCGCAGCAGCCTGGAAAAATACATTCCGATGTTATGACCCAAAGCGACGCTGTCATAAGCCACAGGCTGACAGCTGAAGTAGATATAGAAGCATTAAGCTTATTGATGCAGAGCTATATGCGAGAAGGATTGAACATTAAGCTTGATGCTCTTCCAAGGGAATCTGGAGCGGCGCTTATATTTGATGACACTAATGAAAGATTATTCCCTGTCAAAATAAGGCCGAAATTCAGCTGGCACGGCGGCGAATCTCCAACTGCAATGACAAAGAAGAAAGAAGATTTTACTCTATGAAATTTATTCTATTCTCCACGCAAAGTACGGTAGGTCTGTGCAAGTTCTGAAATGACACGCTCTTTGCCTTTGCCACAGACATTATTTTTGCGAGCACCCCAACCGTGCATGAAAAGAATAGTTGGTTTGGAAGAATTCCCAGCGGTTTGGTAGTACGTTTCTAAATTATTGACGGTGATTTTGTGATCTTGAACTTGCACAGACATCGTAATTTGATAGACAGTCATTTTTTCTCCATACAATCATTGTTTTATTAAATTTGTCAGAAAAAAAATAAGAATAAAAAATAAAAAAAGTTATGAAATTATTGCAATTCTGCGTCTACCAATCCATAACCAAAGTAATTATCTCTTCCAGCAACACCTAAATCATCTGCAGTATTTTGCAGCAATGCGCGTACTTCCACATTTGTTAATAATGGATTTGCTTGCATTGCTAAAGCAGCTACACTGCTTACATGAGGCGTTGCCATGCTGGTTCCGCTTATTGTATTATAATATCCATCATTCCATGTGGACAAAATACTTACACCAGGCGCTGCTAATTCTACTTCAGGCCCGACACTGCTGAAAGATGCTAAACTATCGTCATTAGCTGTTGCAGATACAGCAACTACTGAATCATATGCTGCGGGATACGAGACTGCTCCACCATAATCATTCCCTGCTGCAGCAACCAATAATACTCCGCTTGCATATGCAGAATCAACTGCATTATGCATTGCTTGTACATCTGAGCTTGTTCCTAAGCTCATAGAAACAACATCTGCGCCGCTTGATACACAATAATCTATTCCGGCGATGACATCGCTTAAGTATCCGCTTCCCCTTCTATTCAATACTTTTGCTGCTAATAATGATGCATGGTGTGCGACTCCAACAACGCCTATTGTGTTGTCTACAGCTGCGATTGTTCCAGCAACATGTGTACCATGTCCATTATCATCGTCCCATTTGCTTTGGTCGACAGTAGCTCCTTTTGCTACAAAATTTCTGCCGCCTGCAATGTTTGCTTGCAGATCTTGATGGTCTTTATCTACCCCTGTATCGATTACGCATACAGTTACTCCCAATCCTGTTACACCTGCTGCAGATGCAAGTTCAGCATCTACCCTGTCAACTCCCCATGGAAGTGTTTGAGCTGGTTGTGGCTGAGTGTTTCCTCCTCCATTCCTACCTGAAATGCTTACTTCAGCATCAAACTCAACTCCAACAACATTTGGATTTCTTAATACGCCATCCAATGCATTTACTGGCAATTCAACTGCAAGAACATTATCTAATATATCATATCTATGCAATAGAACACCATTATTTTCATTTACCACGTTTGTATCAGGTTTTCCTTTAAATTCTATAAATACCCTGACTCTGTCCGGTTGCTTTCCTGATGCAAATACAACTGACACAGTTGCTATCAAAAGAAGCGCTATAACCAAAATACTCATTATTTTCTTCATTTTTCTTCCTCCATATCATTATTTTTTTATTTAAGCTATTTTTAATCTTGAATAACATTGTCTTTATATACTTTACTAGTTGTAAGGCTCTGTCCTAAAAGTTACCAGCGTAAGTCAAAATAAGATTAAAGAAATTTTTTCAATATTTAGTCCTCGTTCGCTCTTTCAGAGCTCACGTCGTCCAGTATAATTATGTAGGACGACCGAGTGAAACGAGGGAAAACAAAGTCTTGAAATATTTACATATTTTACATTATTTACATATATTTGACTATTTTACTTTATAGATTATAATTTTAAAGTTGACGATACGAGCGATAGCGAATTTTGGACAGATTTTAGTCATAATTTTTTTATATTTGTTTAATGTTATTACTTATTTTTCTGTTTATTATCATACTGCCTACTATAAATATAATCGCGAATATTAAACTTATTATCAATAAATAGAAGAATATGTTTTCCCAGAAATAAACTGGATATAACCTTATCAATAAATCTCCTTTGTCCATTTGCCAGTAATCGTTGAAGAAAAATATTTTATGGAAATAGATAAAAATAGTATTAAAATAATCTTTTAATAAGTACAAGGCGGCAATAAGCAGTATTAAAAATGAACTTCCATATATACTCCATTTGATAATAACCCTTTTGATAATTTCTCTTCTCCTCAACATTATTCCGGTAATTAATATTAAAACTGATGAATATAAAATATGCAAAAAGAACTGAATTATATTTCTAACATCAATCATATGTAATTTATCTCTCTGTGAAAATTCATTGTTTAATCTTTCATTATATCTCAAATAATTTAAAACAGATATGTGCGCATCATCGACGTTTTCTTTTCCATACATTTCATACAAATCTTTTTCAAAATGTTTTTCATAATATCTATCGTAACTTAAAATGAATCTAAATGGAAGCAATAATAAAACTAAGAAGATTAATATTGAGAATAATGCAGTTAATGAAATAGAATATTTTTTTTCTCTTTTTGTCATCTCTTTCATATATAATATCTTCCTTTAATTTTTTGTTCTCTATCTTTTTGTGAATTAGGCTTATTTATTCTGGGCCTCTGCGATATTTCATCTCTTCTTACAGTGATGTTCACTTCTTTTAATAAATGATTCATGCCATCCTGCACGCTCATTGGTCCAAATGCTTCTCCAAATCTTCCAGGTTTTCCGCCAAATACTAATATCCTGTTTGACAGATAATCCAAAAATAATAAATCATGGTCTACAACAAGTATTGTGCTTCTTTTATAATCCAATAATTTCCTTATTATTTTTGACAATGAAAGCCTTTGTTCTATATCCAAGTACGCAGAAGGCTCGTCTAACAATATAAGATCAGCTTCTTGTGATAATGCATTTGCTATAGCAACTCTCTGTAATTCTCCTCCAGACAGCTGGCTTATCTTTTTTAACAGCAATGGTTCAATATCTAGGGGATCCATTATATTATTCTTGTATGCAGCATATTTGTCGCTTAAAAAATTTATGACCAATTCTTCTGAAGAATTATCTAAATACTGCGGTTTGTAAGCAACTTTTATGTTTTCTGTTTTTGTTCCTGAATCATGTTTTAAAACCCCTGTCAATAGCTTTACAAATGTCGTTTTTCCTGTTCCATTTTCTCCAACTACTCCGACTATCTCATGTTGAAATAGAACTCCGGACACTGTTTCTATTCTAAAATTTTCAAATTTTTTTACTAAATTGCTCCATGAGCATAACTCTGCTTTAGCGCCTAATTTTTGTTCTGCTTTCGTTTCGAAGGATATTCTTTTATCCCTAATTCTGATATTTTCTTCTTTAAGATATCCGTCTAAGTATGTATTAATGCCTTCTCTTGTGGATCTTGGATGGCTCACTACCCCAAATGCTCCTTCTTTCCCATACATTATGTAAACCTGTTCTGTCATATAATCTAAAGCAATCAAATCGTGTTCTATGACTACAACTGCCTTATTGGTGCTGTTTCCAAGTTCTTTGATGAATTTAGAAACATTTAATCTCTGTTTTATGTCCAAGTATGATGTCGGTTCGTCGAAAATGTATACATTTGCATCTTTCAATACTGTAGCGGAAATTGCCAATCTTTGCAGTTCTCCTCCTGACAGCTGTTTTACATCCCTGTCTAATAAATGATGCAAGTCAAGCTTCTTTGCGATATCATCTCCTTTTTCCCTGTCGACTCGATAAAGCAATTCTCTTACTGTGCCATTTAATGTTTTTGGAATCATGTCAATGTGCTGTGGTTTTACAGCAATTGTAATCTCTTTTTTTTTCAACTTTTGAAAATATGACTGCATCTCTGTCCCCTTAAAGAATTCAATAATCTTGTCGTGGTCATATTCTTGATAAGAAGCTTTCCAATCTCCAAAATTTGGAGGGAGAAGTCCCGCAAGTATCTTTATTGCTGTTGATTTTCCGATGCCGTTCTTTCCAAGTATGCCTACTACTTTGCCGAATGATGGAATAGGCAGTGAAAATAATGCAAATTGGTTTTCTCCATATCTGTGTATCGGTTCTTTATTCAATGCTTCAGGGAGATTGATCACTTTAATCGCTTCAGGGGCGGCATTGACGCATATTCCGCATCCTATGCATGTAAATTCATCTATCTTTAGGTTACCTTTTTCATCTATTCCAATGCATTCAGTTCCAGACCTGTTTACCGGGCATAAGCTCTGGATATATCTTTTTTTCTGCATATCCTTAAGCTTTTCATTATCAACTATTGCAATCCTTTTCATATTTTTAAATGAACCTATGCAGATTTATAAATATTTCATAATGTTGAGAGTTTATAGAGAGGTTTTAAATATCAGTTTAACGAAAATAATAAGATAACAAAATAATAAGTGAAAAAATGCCCAAAAAGCAAAAAATGAAAAAAAGAAAGCTTACAAATAATAGGCAGAAAGCGCTTAAATGGATTGAGAATTTTACAGACAGCATCATACCTTTTCTTCTTGTTTTGTTGGGAATAATGATTATTTTAGAAAATCCTCTTTGGACTTTAGTGCATCTTGAAAATTATGAACCATGGATTACTTTAATCGATTATGTCATTGTTGCATTTTTTGTTATTGATCTCATATTTAAATGGTTTAAGGTAAAAGGCATACTTTCTTTCTTAAAGATGTATTGGCTTGATATCATTGCAGTTTTCCCATTTTTCCTTATATTTAGGCTATACATTCGTCTTTCAACATTAGTCAGAATTGGCGCAGAAATAAGAGAAGCGCAGCAGGTTGTTCACGAGGCTGTTCTTATTCGTGAGGCGCATCTGATCAGGGAAGCGGAAATTGCAAAGGAGCTCCGCCTTCTCAAAGAAATGAGGCCTGTTCTTAGGGTGGTTAGATTATTCCAGAGATTCCTTCGATTCCTAAAGGGACGTGCTCAGCTTGCTAAAGTGATCTCAAAAAGTCAGTAAGTAAACAGTTTTTTTAAGTCAGTTAATATCTTTTTGGTTAAAGAGTTAATAAAATATTTAAAATAAGTCTGTTTCTTCACAATTAATCACTTTTGCCCTCGTGGCATAGCCTGGCATTGCGGCTGACAATATTTTCAGCAATCGTAATCAGCAGGTCGTGGGTTCAAATCCCATCGAGGGCTTTTTACTATAAACTCAAAACTGAAATTTATCCTAATCTTTCAAAATGTATATAAAATGGTTCTCAAAAAGTCCATATAGTTTCCTAAGTTACCTTATAGTGACCAAAAAGTTTATATAGTCCTAAATGAAACCATATTAACATGGGTCGAAAATTAAAGAAAGTTGAATCATTAATGGAAGTAGAAGCATTTCATAAGGTGCTCTATTGGTTTTTTGCATATCCCAATACTAAACTGGGTTTAAGTGACCTCTCCAAGCAATTAAGAATATCAAAGACCACTGCAAACAGGATAATAACTCAGTTAGTTGAGGAAGAGTTTTTAAATAAAGAAGTATTGGGAAAAGTGTGGAGAATATCTTGTAATTTAAGACATCCATATAACTTGACAAGAAAGATTGGATATAACTTAATATTAGTTTATGAATCTATGGTATTAGAGAAAATACGCAAGCAGATTCCAAATTCAAAATCAATAATACTATTTGGGAGTTATAGGAAAGGGGATGATAATGAAAAAAGCGATATAGATCTTGCTGTCGAAGTTGTAGATGACGAAGATGTAGAAATAAAAGAATTAGAAACAATACCTCAATTAGGTTATAGAAAAAATGTTAAAGTTAATATGCATATATTTTCAAGGAATAGAATAAATTTAAACTTGTTTGCAAATATCGCAAATGGTATAATCTTGCAAGGATTTTTGGAGGTAAAGCCATGAGATTTAAGAGACCTGATAAGAAAAATGCTTTAAGTTTACTGGATGCATCAAAAAGAGAAATGGAGTTTGCATTAAAACTAAAAGTAGACGAATATTCTGGGTCGACAATTGTCAGGAACATATACGAAAGTTTTAGGATGTTAGGTGATGCTCTGCTTATTTCAAAAGGTATACAATCTGAAGACCATCTGATGCCAATAAGAGAATTGATCAAGTTAAATGTTGAAACAAAACGACCAATAAGCCTGCTTGACAATCTTAGAATATTCAGGCATAATATAAATTATTATGGTTATAATCCGAAATTATCCGAAGTGAATGATACTTTATCTTTAGCAAATGCATGTTTTAAGCCATTATATAAGAAAGTCTTGGAAGAAATAAAAATCTAGCTGCTAATCTACTAAATGCAAAAAATAAAACATAATAAAAAAAATAAATTGTTTTGATAATTAAAGGCTTGTAGCAGTAATAAGTACGACTCTAGAGCTGCCGTTGAACTTTGAATCCATTCCGACTAGATATTTGACATCTGTCTTTTCAGCGACTTCTACAAGGTCAGATTCTATTGTGCCGTCAAATATTACAGCATATACTCCGGTTTTTACGCCTTTTAATGTAGGGAGCAGCTCTGTAAATGGCACTTTTCCCATTATATTTAATCCTCTGTCTAATATGTACGCTCCTCTAGTGCCTATCAAATCCTCAAGCATAGATCCAAATTTAGTTTTGGCATCTGCCGAAACAGTAGCAGGCGCACTTTGTTGTGATGTTCTATTTTCATATTGTGGCCTTCTAGGCATAGGTCTTGGAGGAAGCCTTCTCATGTCTCTTCCTTCAGCTCTGTTTGCTGTTTCATTTCTGTCGTTTCTGCTTTCTACTCTTCTATTTACAGAACTGGTAACTTTTGAATCTGAAGATTCAAATGAATCTCTAGAAGATGTTTTTAATTCTAATTGCGCCTGTTCTGCGGATATCTTGCTTCTTAAAGACTTGTGAATTTCTTTCTTTGTAATCTCTTCGACTTCTTTTCCGTCTGGTGCTTTAGCAACAAAGTCAATCTCAGCCACTGCAAATAATTCTTTTAAGATTAAGTCTCCTCCTCTGTCTCCGTCAACAAATGCAGTGATTGTTTTGTGTTTGCTTAGTTCCTTTATTGTTTCTGGAACTGATGTGCCGTTAAGAGCTATTGCATTTTTGAATCCATGCTTAAGCAGGTTTATGACATCAGCGCGTCCTTCTACAATCAGAACTTCATCGCCTTCATCTATAGCAGGGCCAGCTGGAAGCTTATCTCTTCCATAATCAGTTATTTCCATAACTCTTACAGAATAAGTAACTTCGTCTGCAAGCTCTTGGCTGTCTGGCATTGTAGTGTCTACAAGCTCCTTTAATAGTTCTTTTGCTCTTGCGACTACGTATTTTCTCTTTGAAATGCGAACGTCTTCTATCTTTTCGACTTTTATCTTTGCATTGCATGGACCAATTCTCTGAATTACTTCCAATGCAGCGGCTACTATTGCAGTTTCTGCCTTATCCAAACTTGAAGGGATAATTATCTCTCCAATTGTTTTTCCACTTTTTGTATCTGCTTCCACTTCTATTCTTCCTATCCTTCCTGAACGCTGAAGCTCGCGAAGTTCAAGATCTGTTCCAAGCAGACCTTCTGTCTGGCCGAATATTGCTCCAATTACATCTGGTCTGTCAACTATGCCACTTATTTGAATTGCTGCGTGAACAATATATTTAGCTGAAACTGGGCTTATTTTTCCCATTTATACCAATCCTCCGTAAATTATTTACAAATATTTCACCTAGAACAAGTTGTTTTAATCAATGTCTTTATTTAATAATTATTAACCTGATAAAAATACTGAAAACCTGTGAAATAATGAATGTGAATGTAATATTTTCAGTAAACTTGCCTAAGTGACGTTATTAATATGAAAACTGTCGCCCGCCATTAACTCCCAAACTCATCGCTTGACAGAATGTCGTAAGCTCCATTGAGTACTCTCATGCCGGGCTTATATTAAAGGATAACTAGTGTATTTATAAATGTTAGCTTTTGTTCTGAAAATGCTACTTAATAGTAGTTAAAATATAGAAAACTTTATAAATTAATGGTAGTGCCCATAATTATGCTTACCGAATTGGACATTATGTTTTATGGCTTTGATGATATTGAATGTATTTTAAGTGGAAGGTCTGATTTAGACATATCAGCAGACTATCCGCAATGTCTTGATGATGGGTATCATGGAGAAGTTTTTGCTGTATCTGATGATTTAGTTATTGATGATTTAGTTATAAAAGTACCAAAATCCTTAGATAATATGTTTTTAAGATTGAAGAGGAAATCTGTAGCGGATGTTATTAAGGATTTGGAGAGTGAATTTGAAATACAAATGCAACTCTATGAAGGAGGAGTATCAGTTCCAAAACCCAAAGGGATGTATGTATGTAAACTTCCAATTGTTAATGGGATTCTTTCATTATTTCCTTTAAAAAGAAAATATTTTGGCTTGGTAATGGAAAGATTGTCCGGAATTAACGGAGCAACTGCATACGGAGAAGGGACTGCAGAACAGGAAAAACTTACTGACATGACTATAGCGGAACTTGAAAAAGCAAAATCACTTGGATTTGAACCTTGGGATACTGGGTTGCATAACACAATTTACAATCCTGAAATGGATAAATTGTGGCTGGTAGATTTTGTTGGTTGGTCTACAACCACACGTGATGATAATATAATTTCAAGAAGAAGATAAAAATGATAAGAGACGATTTAGAAGTTTTTGAATGGCAGGAATATCACATTCCAAGAGAGATTGGAAGAGGTTGTTCTTCAATAGTGTATGCGATATCGAAAGATCTCGCAATTAAAATTATTACTCCTCGTTCAATTATTCCTCCTTATTCAATTCGTAATCCCAAGCTAGATATCAATACAAATTCATTTGAACGCTTAGCAAGAGAGTTTGAAATTCAAAGACAGCTTTATGAAGGTGGAATATCTGTGCCAAGGCCAGAAGGTATATTTGCATGTACTTTTCCTCTTTTTGAACACATTTCTTTCTTTAAAAAATATTTTCCCGGCTTGATCATGGAAAGGCTATATGGTGTTAAAGGTACTCACGCCTTATACGGAAAATCATGTACGGAAGATGAAAAACTTACTGGCATGATGGAAGCAGAATTTGATAGGGCAATGGCACTTGGATTCAAAAAATCCATCGACGCATGTCTTGATAACACAATTTACAATCCAGAAATAGACAAATTGTGGCTGATAGATTTTGGTGGGTGGTCTAAGATTGAAGATGAACGTGAGATAAAATGACAAGATTAGATGATTTAACAATCGAAATATTCGAAGGGCAGGAATACCGCTTTCCGATAGAGATTGGATGTGGTATCAGTTCAATAGTGTATGCGATTTCAGATGAATTTGTAATTAAAATTCCAAGAGTCTCGCTTAGTTATGTCATCCCAAAAGTTGACGACTTTTTTTTAGGACAGATAGTCGAAGAATTGGAAGCTGAGTTTGAAATTCAAAGGCAGCTGTATGAAGGAGGGGTATCAGTTCCAAAGCCAGAAGGTATTTTTTTATGCGATTTTTATTTTCTATTACAAAGATGGTACGCTGGTTTGGTCATGGAAAGGATAGAAGGAATAAATGGTAATATTGCAATACAGATTGACCAATTTGGTAGCTTTTGTGATATGAGGAGAGCAGAAATCAAACTTCGCGGGATGATGAGAATAGAACTTGAAAAAGTTCGCTCCTTAGGATTTTATCCCTGTGATCAAGGACTGCATAACACAATTTACAATCCTGAAATGGATAAACTATGGCTTATAGATTTTGAGGTGTGGAAGAAAGCGTGAGATAAAATGACAACTGTTGAGCAATTAGGTGATATTTTGGACATAGAAGTATTCAGTGATATACGGGACGGCTATCCTAAATATCTTGATGAAGGGGGAAGTGGAAGAGTATATTCTCTGTCAGATAGTTTGGTAATTAAAGTTCCATCTGCATTCGTGTATAGCATCGTTGCAGATTTACGTTCTCATCCTAGTCCCTATTATATTGAAAACAATCTTAGACGTTTAATTTACGAATTTGAAATACAAAAGAGACTGCATGAAGAAGGTTTTCCTGTTCCAAAACCAGAAGGAGTATTCAACTGCAGCATTCCGACTGCTTGTTCAGGGTGGTTAATACCAGGCATGATCATGGAAAGATTGTATGGTATTAACGGCAGATATATACAAGACGATGATAAAAGAATTAAAAATAGGTACAAAGCAGAAATTAAAAAAGCAAAAGATTTAGGTTTTTCTACGGGGGACATAGGTTCTCATAATTGTATGTATAGTGAAGAATTAGATAAATTATGGCTGATAGATTTTGGATTATGGAGTAAAAGATAATTTAGTGATAAAATGACAATAGACGATTTAACAATTGAAGTATTCGAAGGGCAGGAATATTTCTCTCCAAAGTTTATTGGAGAAGGCTGCAATGCGAAAGTGTATGCAATTTCAGATGAATTTGTAATTAAAATTCCAAGAGTCTCGCCTAGTTATGTCATCCCAAAAGTTGACGACTTTTTTTTAGGACCGATAGTCGAAGAATTGGAAGCTGAGTTTGAAATTCAAAGGCAGCTGTATGAATGTGATATATCTGTGCCAAAGCCAGAAGGTATATTTGCATGTACTTTCCCTATTTTTGGATTCATTCCGTCAAGAAGAAGACGTGTCGGCTTGGTAATGGAAAGATTGTACGGAGTGAATGGAGGAGTGAATAGTTCTCTTACTATTGTAGAACGTGTTAGCATTTATAAAAGGATGGGAGCAGAACTCGAAAAAGCAATGGCACTTGGATTTGAATATGGTGATGCATGTCTTCATAACTGTATGTACAGTAAAGAATTGGATAAACTATGGCTTATAGATTTTAGTCATTGGGAACTGCCTAAAACAAATGAAGCAAGATACAATGCAATATAAATAAATTTGAAAAAGATATGAGAGAATTAAAAATGTCAATAGATGATTTACCTATTTTGAATATTGCTCAGCACGGAGAATATCCTAGATATATCAATAATGGAGCTCATGGAACAATATTTGCTATATCGGACGATTTAGTAATAAAAGTCCCAATGTGTATAATGGATTATTCTTACACTTCTATAAACGAAGTAGTTGAAGAATTAGAGACAGAATCTGAAGTTCAAAGACGACTATATGAAGGATATGTATCAGTGCCAAAGCCAGAAGGAGTATTCAAATGCAGTATCCCGACTGCTTGTTCAGGGCGGTTTGTACCTGGGTTGATAATGGAAAGATTATATGGACTTAATGGAATGAATGCATACAGAGAAAGAATTGTAAGATGGGAAAAACTTATTGGCATGACGAAAGCAGAGCTTGAAAAAGCACAATTGATGGGATTTAATACTGACAAAGATTCTGCAGATACTGGACTTCATAATACTATATACCATCCTGAAATGGATAAATTATGGCTGATTGATTTTAGTCTCTGGGAATTACCAACAAGATGGTGAAAGTCAATTTGGAAATTTGATATAATTAAATATATAATTGGTGATTAAAATGTCAATAAATGATCATTTTACAATCGGGGAAACTTCAGATCTGCTTGGGATAACTGAAAGGGAAGTAGTTAAGTACTTTGGCATCGAAAAAAGAGATGGAAGAGTGCAGCGTGAGATAAGCATTCCTGAAATTGAAAGATACTGCAGAAGATTCAGAAGAAGGGTGCCTAAAAATATATATCAGGCAAGAGACCAGCTAAGATTGGATTTAGTTGATCCTAAGCCATATATACGGCGGATTTATGACATACTTAATCAAAAATGATTGTCGCTTAAATAAACAAGTTCTAAAAGTTTATAATATAAAACTAACCTAACTTTAACAATGGCAAAGATAGCGCATGAAAAATGGAAAGTTTATCAGAATGTGTTTGATAATTACACATTAAGATTATTATTTGTGCTGAGCAGCCAGGGGCATTTTGATGAGTTGAAATCGCCAATTTCTGTCGGAAAGGAAGCAAATGTATTTTCTGCAACAACTAAAGACAAGAAGCTTGTTGCAATTAAGATATACCGGCTCGAAGCATGCAATTTCAATAAGATGTACGACTACATAAAATATGATGAGCGTTTTCCAAATATGAGAAAGCAAAGGAGGAAAGTAATATTTTCATGGGTTCAAAGAGAGTTTAGGAATATGTTTGCTGCAAGAGAAGCCGGAGCAAGAGTTCCTCTTCCGATAAAACAGAAAGATCATGTAATAATTATGGATTATATTGGAAATGGAGATCCTTCTCCTCAGTTGAAAGACTCTCCTCCTAAAAATCAGGCAAAATTCTCTGATGAAATAATACATTTTGTCAAGCTAATGTATCAAAAAGGATTAACTCACGGGGATTTAAGCGAATATAACATATTAAATCATAACGGCAAACCTGTATTAATAGATTTTTCTCAGGGCACAATTAGAAAAAGCATAAATTTTAATGAGCTTTTTGAAAGAGATGTTAAAAATATTGTAAGATATTTCAATAAAATAGGATTAAAGAAAGATTATGACAAAACAATAAAAGAGATTACACGAGAATAATGCAAGCATAATTTAAAGTTACACGAGAAGAATTAAAGTATAATCTTTATGTAGTTATCGAAAAATTAATATATGCCATACTCATAATCAGATCATGAAAAAGCTTGGGGTGTTATTCCTAATAGTTCTGGTTATTGCTAGTTATGGTTGTGTTGTGCAGGAAGAGACTGAAGAAAAAGTGCCTTCTCCATTAGTTGAAGATGTCCCCAAAGAAATAGTAGAAGCACCAGAAACTATCCAAGATCAGCAACCAGCCAAAGAAATTGAAGAAATAGCTGAAACTGAAGAAGAAACTATTATTGAAGATGCCCCTAAAGAGGAATTTCAAATTTTAAACCCTGTTTTAAAATATCAAGGAGCGTATAATGGACCTTTGTATGGCACGTCCGAGCAAGTAGGTTCTGCATCGATGGATTCCTACTTTGAAAATCTTGACAAAAATGGCATAACTTTTTTCATAGGTATGTTTGGCATCTCAGGCGAACCTAATGCCGATACTCTTACCAGCGACCAAGGGTTAGGAGAAGTGATTGCAGCTGCACAAAAGCATCCATCCCGTATTATTCCTTTCTTTAATCCAGGAATCGGGGGAGAAGAAGTCGAGCAATATCTTGGAGAAGAATTAACAGGAATGTATCGTAATACTTTATCTGCATCCCAAAAGATAGTGGGAAAAAATTTTATCAGGGGTTTTGGGGAAGTTGAAACACAAGAATGGCAGGTTCGCCACAATGATCAAAGGATAGTCCAATTAATTAATTTAGCGCAAAGCAACAAACTCCATTTTATGTTCCATCCAGTCGCAAGTAAAATTGACGATGTGGAAAAAATAATTGAGGCTTATCCGGGTACAACTTTTCTTATACACATGTATCGGGAAGATTTGGACAAGAGTATGACTAAATTGATTAAAATATTAAAAGAGCATGACAATCTATATTTTAGTATGGACGCTGCCCATATCCTTTTTGTCGATGGCGATGATATTATCTACGCATATGATAGTAAAGATAAGCAGTCATCTATCAGGAAATTCATATCTACTTATGATATCAAAGAAAAATCACTGATTAATAATGCTATAAAAGCTTACAAGCCGCTTGTTGATGCTGTTCCAGACAAAGTGATGTGGGGCACAGAAATAGGCCCAGAATATGCATTCGACCCTAAAGTCTTTGATAGGGCAGTCAAAGCTTCACGATTTGTCATTGCTGGATTCGATTTAAAGCATCAGGAAGCGATTGGGTATAAGAATGCTTTGCGTGTATTTGGGGAGGGTGTAAAAGCAGATCCTACTATTAAAGTGCTTGACACAAAATCATGGAAAGAATGCACTACCTCTCAAATGGATGATTGCGATGATTCTTGCGGTGTTCCAGATACAGATGTCTTAACCTCTGAGCAAGATAGTTGTTTTCAAGGTTGTATTATTGATAAACAGTGCAGAGAAGTTCTAGAGATGGATATAAATTAACTTAAATCTTTGGAGCCAACCCTCTTGTCTGTTCGCTGATTTCATTGAAGAGGCTCGAACCTTATGCTGCTAACCACTTCCTGGACAAGGCCGATCCATCATAACCTTTAAAAACACGTCTCAGGTTCTTGTATATATGTCAAAATTCAACTATGCTATAAAGGTGCCTAAGGAAAGAATTGGAGTTTTAATAGGCAAAAATGGAGAAATTAAGAAAAAGATAGAAGAAGAAACTCATATACAGATAGATGTTGACTCAAAAGAAGGGGAAGTAAGAGTATCAGGAGAAGATGCATTAGCTCTTTTTACATCAAAAAATATTATAAAGGCAATTGCAAGAGGATATAATCCTGATATCGCACTTACGTTGTTAAAGCAGGATTATATTCTTGAATTGCTTGAAGTTTCAAATTATACCAAGCCTTCCCAGATTGACCGAGTAAAAGGACGAGTTATAGGGAAAGATGGAAAAACAAGACAATTAATAGAAGAATTGACAGAGACTTATATTTCAGTTTACGGAAAAACTATAGGAATTATCGGTGAAGTCAATAATGTTACGATATGCAAAAGAGCAGTCGAATCCTTATTAAGCGGAAGCACTCATGCAGCTGTTTATAAGTGGCTTGAGAAGCGGAGAAGAAAATTAAAGCAGGAATCCATGGAAAAATTTGTAGAGAAAAATATTATAAATGATATATGATTTTTTCTGTAAAGAGGTAAAATGGAAGAGCAAACAAATTTATCAAGTGATTCTCAGATAAAAACAATAGCGCACGAGCTCGCTAAAGAACAAAGAGAGATATCAATAGGTGAATTTTTTGTAAGAA
>Ga0209541_10001525_pt1 | contig 45887 bp, 46 predicted proteins | sample RifCSPlowO2_01_FD_184027 | JGI IMG/M metagenome (GOLD analysis project Ga0209541, IMG submission 184027) | Groundwater microbial communities from Rifle, Colorado - Rifle CSP2_plank lowO2_0.1 (SPAdes) (version 2) | ecosystem: Environmental > Aquatic > Deep subsurface > Groundwater | place...
CACAAGGACAGTTAGGCAGGTGATGCATGGCCGTCGTCAGTTCGTGATTTGAATTGTTCCCTTAAGTGGGGTAACGAACGCAACCCTCGTTGTCTGTTACACGTATCAGGCGAGACTGCCCAGCTTTGAGTGCACTTTGGACAATTTTTAATTTAAAATTTTTAATTTTTAAATAATTTTCAATGCTTCAATTTTTAAAATTGGAAATTTGATCATTCACTAAAAATTACAAAATTAAAAATTCAAAAATTGCTGAACGAAGTGAAGCGCATTCAGAGCTGGGAGGAAGGCGAGGATGACGCCAGGTCCGCATGTCCCTTTGATATCTTGGGCTACACACATAATACAATGGCGGCTACAACGGGTCGCGACGGGGAAACCCTGAGCCAATCCTAAGAAAAGCCGCCCCAGTTCGGATTGAGGGCTGAAACTCGACCTCATGAAGTTGGATTTGCTAGTAATCGCGGGTCAGACATACCGCGGTGAATACGTTCTCAAGTCTTGTACTCAGAATGAAATGCGCTTGGCAGTTTGTCAAGGTCTAGTCGGTTAAAGTCCGACTTTCCGTAGGAGTACGGAAGTAGTGAACGGGTAGGTCCTCTGTCGTGAGAGGTGGACTGAAGGATCCTAGTAGCAAAAAGCAGCCCGATTATAAAAAGAGATGTGCGACTTCTGCGGTGAGTCAGAAGGAAGCACGCAATATCTTATTGAAAATCTCAATCGGGATGCTCGGAAAAGAATGACAAATGACCCAAGGAGATCCAGCACTAATTTTTGGAAAAAGAAATGCTGTGGCCGGAGCCACAGCAGAATTTGTGAAAAGTTATGAGATTTGTTTGCTAAAACTTCTTACCTCGATCGGTATAGGCTATTTGATAGCCACGCAGTATCCCATCCTCAAACGACAAGGGATTGCGAGTCAGCTTGCTTCTAAGATAAAGAAGAAAGCCCAACAGTGGCGGTCCGACCACCGCAACACCAAACAGAATCAAAACAAGTTTCATTAGTTAATCCCTCCTCTTTTCTAAATTTACACTTTAGAATTTATATTGTCAAATTATTATTTGACTCCAAAAATTAGTGCTGGAAGTCAGCTGCGTCGTAGTACTAGTTTCACCGAGGCCTTGCCTCGGTGAAACTAGGAAGGACAAAATCGTTAGCTCTTGAAGCTAACGAACTCGCGTAGTGCGGGAAATCCGCTCGCTACGTCCAAAGTCGTGAATGATGGGAAGCGATATGGTCAGCCCTAGGCGTTTTGCCTAGGGCTGAGGGGATGCGAAACGAAAGTTATTGCAATCCGCCCGTCAACTCAGGGGAGTTGGGAGTACCCGAAGTCCTGCGTATGCAGGCCCACGGTAAACTCAATGACAAAGAGTAAGTCGTCAGTGCAATCTGCACTAGTTGCGACTCCTGGTGGTAACACCAGTGGAAAAAATTGGCTAAATGCTGGAATCCCTGTGTATCTTAGGCTACTTATTTAGTATAATTACTACATGAGTGAAAATGCTTTAAGTGCAGAAAATCAGCAGGAAAGGCCATGTAAACTATCAACTGATTATGTTGTTGCTCTTGTGGATGGAGAAGGTTACTTTTCTGTCAGTGCAACAATAGATAAATCTAAAAACTATATCTCACGAAGAGTGAAATTAGTCTTTGGAGTTAAATTAAGAGAGGTTGATGGTGAGATATTGTACCGATTAAAGGAAACATTAGGCTGTGGTCGTATTTTTAAAAGACCTGAAACAAGACCTAGACTATCAGATTGTCTGGAGTTTCAAGTCAGAGATTTTAAAGATATCAAAACAATCATAATTCCTTTCTTTTCTCGAAATACTTTGCAGATGAAAACCAAAAAGAGTTCTTTCAAAAACTTTTGCATAATTGTAGATTTATTTGAAAAGAAATCTCATCTTTCAGAAAAAGGTTTTCTCAAAGTTCAGAATCTCGCACATGCTGTGCATAACATAGAATCCTCAGAGACTACACGCCAGTCTCCTTTCATAAATAATGAAAGGATGATGATATAGTCCATGCCTCATGGCGACATGAGGGTAACACAGAACAAGGCACGGCTAGGGGAACCTGGTCGTGGAATAATTCAATTTGAAACCCGTTTCGCTTTGCGAAACGATATGAGTCGATATTGTGAATCTCGATTGAGTTCATAATTGACAACTGCCCTAGTCATTAAACGGGCATGACACTTGGAAAGACAGGTTGAACGGAACAAAATAAAGAATGATATAACAAAAAATCACCAGAGATGGTGATTTTTTGATTGGAAATTAAAAAATGCGCCCCTGAAGAGCGCACGGGAAAAGAAAGTTATCGGTAGTTACCGAGTTTGTCGCGCTCCAAGTGATGCTGTAGCAAGAGCTGCCGAACCATAAGCTACTGTACGCGAGAAGAAGGACTGTCCGGAATACTGTTCGATATTGGTGATGGTTTCCAGTATCGCCAGACTAACTAGAAAAACAGGAAACCAATTTTTGGAAATTGGACGAAGCAGTTGAGTAACAGCGTCTAAACCGTATAGCATAGTTCCTCCTTGTATCTACAATTTAAAGTACCAGTTTATTGAAGTTAATACAAGACTTCAAAATAGAGTTTCTTGTTAAAACATGGATTTTCTGCTATATTTTTTGAGTTATCTTATGCGCGTGTAGCTCAGTTGGTAGAGCACTCGACTGATACTCGTGTGGTCCCAGGTTCGATTCCTGGCACGCGCACAATTTGACAAATTATACAAAAAAGCGTATGGTTTAATCAGGTAGTTCTATTCAAACCTATCCCTTTATCTGTTGTGGGTAATAAACAATAGATTAGGCCTGACCCGGGCAAACGGGTTACGAGGAGAAGCAGATGTCGTCACAAGGACTTTCAAGGTTTTTGGAAGAAAAAATTTCAGTCATCCGAAAAGTGATGGACGAAACGAAAAAGCGTTCCGAACTCCAGGGGCTCGTCAATTTCTTTCTAACGTTGGTGGAAGGCGTAGCGGTTAATGCCAAAACGTTCTCCGAAGCGATTATCGCTGTTGTGGAGAACCAGTTCTGCGGGAAAGATGAACTGGCGGCTCTAGAGCTTTCCATCTTGGCCCACATGGACTCTGTCCAGGACTGGGCCATGGATAAGTACCTGAAGATAACCAACAACACCGCCGTCAAGGAAAAGCTGAGTGAGCTGCATTTTATGGGCTTAGTCAGTTTCTTCCGCGAAATGAGGGATGGAACAGTCGGCATGTTTGAGTTCTCTAGCCAAGTGGCGGAGCTTGCGCAACACCAGTACTGCGGTGATGAAGAGAGGTTAATTCTTCGGACTTCGGTACTTGCTAATTTGGTGGCCCTAAATCCCGAGCATGGACTTGAACCATATCTCCGTGCGACTGGAGATGAAGAAGTGGGGCGAGCTTGTCTGGATAGGTTCTTTGCTCATGAGGCTTCTTCCGCGAAAGTGGCGCATGACTCGCCTTTGGCTTGGGACATAAAGCGGGCGATGTCGGCGGTCAGCGTCCTTGTTCCTGAAAAGAAACAGGAGTTCGCCACACTTGTATTGGAAATGTTCCCGGACTTGCCCACTGGAGTAAATGGCAACAGCGGTCTGAAGGGATTTCTCCTACGTTGCACCAATACCAAAGCTCCTACAGGTGGACTGGTAAGCGAGGATGGGGATGGTCAGCTTCGGTCGGTTTCTCGCAGGCCAGTGACCAAATCAACTCCGCCACAGCCGGTGCCGGTGGAGAGATCAACCATCTTTGCTTCAAAGGAGGAAGTTGCCAAACATTCCGAGTTTCGGGAAACTGGCATGGGTATGGATGAAAAAGCTCTTTCGGTGCTCAGAGTTCTCAAAGAAAAAATTGACTCTGACTCCGTCACTGTCAATTAGAAGTTTTTAAAATACCCGCAAGGGAAGAAGGGAGGACTTTGTTCCTCCCTTTTCTATTGACAATGTTTGTGAAATATATTAAGGTTTATTCAGATTAGCAGAAGGGAGGCAGAATGAAAAATTCAAAATCTCTGCCTCCGGGCAGGGAACACGAGTTGCTTTTTGGTCTGACTGTAGACCAGTATGAAGACAAAAAGGCTCCTGACATTCCAGAACTGGATTTTTATGAAGCGATGAGGCAAGTTGTAAAAACCGAACTTTTCTTTGATGATGAGCCGGATAAAGTATATAATCCGGCAAACCCAAACTGGGGGGAAGCATCGGCTAGGCTTTTCCGGGCGGTGCGCAAGCATTTACCACGAAGGCCGAAAAACTCGTTGAGACTATATCTAGCGAACAAAACCTCGCTAGATATCCATCACCAGACTGACGTATTTTTCCTTTGGAAAAATGTTCATTGCACAATTGACCTTTCTCTTCGTAATAAATGGAGCTCACGTTCCAACCATCTCCTGATTGATTTGAGGGATATGGACGACGAAGCATTTGATGTCTGTGGCAAGCAAATTGCGGACATCCTGAAGGACGAGAGACAAAGCGCAAAGACAAATCCGGGGAAGCTGTTTTTTGCGGATGATTCGGACTGAGGAAACTTGGTCCGAATTTTTTTACGTCAAATTTTTATGTCAAAATCGTAAAATTTTGCTAAAACTTTTTGTGGATGTATAATACAAAGGAATATAAAAGTATGATTCACCGTAAAGACACATTTTTTCTCGGAATTTTTATTTTGATGCTTTCCTCCTCTTTTTTGGGCCTGCCTTCGTTTTGGAAGACAAGCCTCTTTTTTCTGTCCGGTCTTATCCTTATGGCAATTTCTGTAAAAATAAATTTTTCTAAAAAATCTCATAAGCGTTTACACAGGAAAGAAAAGGCGTTGCCGACTGTAATAGAAAATATTCCTGTAAGCCCTGTCGATAATGAAAATCAGCCCCAGCTTTAATCCTATATTATGAGAGATACCTTTACTCTACATAAACACAGGGCGCTTATAAGCGCTACTCTTGTTTTTATTGTTTTGTTTTTTATATTGCTGCCAAAAGTTTTTAGAGTCCATTATGCTCTTGAAGAAGCTTCACCCTTGTCTTCTTTTGTGTCGGCAAGCGAAAATCCTCCAAAAGTTTTTGTGCCATCATATGTTGCTACTCCGGACAACGTTAAGGGCATATATATGACAAGCTGGATTGCGTCAAGCGAAAAACTGCGCGCCCCCTTGGTGAAATTTATAGATGATACGGAACTTAACAGCTTGGTCATAGATATAAAAGATTACAGCGGTAAAATAGTTTTTTCTGTCGCTTCGGACGAGTTGAAGGCCTATGGGTCGGAGGAAGTCCGTATAAAAGATTTGCCTGAATTTATAGAAAGCCTTCATAAAAAAGGCGTATATGTAATCGGCCGAATTGCTGTCTTCCAAGACGCTTATTTTGTAAAATATCGTCCTGATTTGGCAGTCAAAAATGGTTCTGGTACGGCAGTATGGAAGGATAAAAAGGGGATATCCTGGATTGACCCCGGTTCTCGCGAGTATTGGGATTATATTATATTGCTTGGGAAAGAAAGCAGAAAAATAGGCTTTGATGAAATAAATTTTGATTACATTCGCTTCCCGTCTGATGGGAATATGCAGGATATTTCTTATCCTTGGAGTACAACTACACCCAAAGCCCTCATCTTGAAAGAATTTTTCTCCTATTTACATGACGGCTTGCAAGGCTCTGGACTAAAGATTTCAGCCGACCTTTTTGGTATGGTTACTACGGCCCAAAACGATATGGGAATCGGGCAGCTTTTGGAGAACGCTCTCCCGTACTTTGACTATATTAGCCCGATGGTTTACCCATCGCATTATCCGCCAACATTTATGAATTTTAAAAATCCGGAAGAGCATCCATATGAAGTGGTGCATTTCGCCATGCAGTCTGCAGTTGAACGGGCAGATAAATTAGACATAGCAACTTCTACCTCGCCAAACCCCGTAGTAGAACCTGCGGTTCACTACAGGGCAAAGCTCCGCCCGTGGCTCCAGGACTTCGGACTTCGCAAAACCTATGGTTCCGCGGAAATCAAGGCCCAGATAAGGGCAGTAAATGAAGCCGGCCTTTCCTCGTGGCTTTTATGGTCGCCTTCAAATGTATACACAAAAGAGGCCTTGAGTGCGGAGGAATAGTCATTAAGAGGATAAGTCGGTAGCGCTCTTTTTGCGTATGTTATATAATATCAGGGGATTTTATTAATTAAATAATTTAGATGTATAATAAACAAAAAGGTTTTACTTTGATTGAGCTTTTGGTGGTTATTGCCATCATTGGTATCCTGTCTTCGGTTGTGTTAGCTTCGCTTAACAGCGCTCGCGACAAGGGGGCAAACGCCGCTGTTAAAGCGGGTCTGTCCGGAATCAGGTCTCAAGCGGAAATTGTCTATGACAATGCATCGCCTCGCAGTTATGATGATGTGTGCGTAAATACAAATATCACTAATGCAGGCAATGCGGCAGCTAATGCCGGAGGGGGAACTTTTGTTTGCAATGATGGTAGTGCGGCATGGGCTGTTTCAACAGCTCTCAAGGTTGCCGAAGGCGCCGCTGCTTATTGGTGCGTAGACAGCACTGGTGTTGCAACGGGAACGGCAGCGGCTCTCGGCGTCAATACGGTTTGTTCCTAAATTATCAATATAGCTGAGAATTTTAAAAAGCCTTCAACTGAAGGCTTTTTAAAATTTGTCATTTTATTGTACAATATATGCAAACTATGGACCCAGATGCAGTAACATATTTTGGTGAAACGGATGCCCGCGGTAAAAAGATACGTTTTGGTATCAAGGCTAAAGACCGCCTTAAACACGTTTATGTTATCGGTAAGACTGGAATGGGCAAGTCAACTCTCTTGGAAAACATGGCTATTCAGGATATCCAGAATGGTAATGGCATTGCTTTTATTGACCCCCACGGTGGCACCGCTGAAAAGCTTCTAGATTACGTGCCAGAGCATCGCATTAAGGATGTTCTCTATTTTGCTCCGTTTGACCTGGATTATCCGGTTTCTTTCAATATCATGGAAGATGTCGGCGCTACAAAGCGTCACTTGGTAGTGGCCGGTCTTATGGCAACATTTGAAAAAATCTGGGCGGATGCCTGGTCTGCCCGCATGGCATACATTTTGCAAAATACTCTTCTTGCCCTTTTGGAGTACCCTGGTGCAACTCTTCTCGGTGTCAATCGTATGTATACAGACAAAGACTTCCGCAAATCTGTTGTTGATAATATAACCGATGTAGCCGTCAGAAGCTTTTGGGTTGATGAGTATACGAAATATACTGACCGCTATACCCAAGAAGCCACGCCGGCAATTCAAAACAAAATCGGCCAATTCGCTTCCAACCCTTTGATAAGAAATATTATCGGTCAGCCGAAATCAACGTTTGACTTAAGAAAGATAATGGATGAGAAGAAGATTCTAATTATGAACTTGTCCAAAGGTCTTGTAGGCGAGGGCAATGCCAAGCTCTTGGGTTCCATGCTCATTACCAAAATTTATCTCGCCGCCATGAGCAGGGCTGATTTAAAGGAAACCGAATTGGCAAAAGCTCCAAATTTTTATTTTTATGTGGACGAATTCCAGTCTTTTGCAAACAAGTCATTTGCCGATATCTTATCTGAGGCGAGGAAATACAAATTGAACTTGACTATCGCCCACCAATACATAGAGCAAATGGAAGAAGAGGTGAGGGATGCCGTTTTTGGAAACGTCGGCACAATGATTACCTTCCGTGTCGGTGCCTTTGACGCCGAGGTTTTGGAAAAAGAATTTGCCCCGGCTTTTACCGCTGAGGATTTGGTTAACCTCGGCATTTACCAGATGTATCTAAAGTTGATGATTGACGGTGTGTCCTCTCAGCCGTTTTCGGCAAAGGGCATGGCACCTATTAGCAAGCCGGAAATAAGTTTTAAGGACGCTGTTATCAGGAACTCCAGGGAGCAATTCACAGAGCCTCGCGCTATGGTTGAAAAGGTTATTTTAGATTGGCACGCTCCTGAAGTCCCACGTTTCAAACCAGCTGTGCACCTGCAACAGGCTAATGCCTCAATGCCGCCAAAAGTTATGCAAACAGAATCATCCCGCTATCCGGAAGTCAAAACAGAACATAAAAAATTTGAAAGAGAGGTTCAGAGAGAACAAGTGAAAATCCCGCCCGTCATAGATGAAAACAAAAAAGCTTTCATGGTGGCCGCGGAGATTCTTCGCCAAAAAGAAAAACCCAAAGAAACCCTCTCTTTGTCTGCACTGAAGCCTTTGGATGACAAGAAAAATCCGACCAAAGAAAACATCTCCAGTTTGAAGGAGGCACTTTCCAAGGTGATACAAAGACCAAAACCTGTTTCGGAAATAAAAAAACCTTTTCATCCTGCCGACACAAATGTGGCACAGTCTGGGGAAAAATTCCAAAATAAAGATAATCCGCGCGAAGTGCCGGAAGATGTCTTAAGAAATTTACTCAGCATGGACGACAATACTAAATAATATGCCGATATCTAACAAGAAGAGGATTTTAATTTTTTCCACCGCGTATTATCCTTTTGTCGGAGGAGCGGAAGTCGCCATAAAAGAAATTACCGATAGATGCCGGGATTTTGAATTTGATTTAATCACCGCTAAATTTGATAAAAATTTGCCGTCTTTTGAAAAAGTCGGAAGAGTCAACGTGTATCGTATGGGAACAGGGAAAAAACTTCTGGACAAGGTTTTTTTGCCGTTTACCGGCGCCATTAAGGCTTGGAAACTTCAAAATGACAGAAATTATTTCGCTCTTTGGGCGGTCATGGTTACATTTGGAAGCGGAGCGGGCTACATTTTTAATATCTTAAGAAAATTCGCCGGTAAGAAAAAAATTCCAATGATTCTGACTTTACAGGAAGGTGATTCCGAAGCTCATCTTAATTACAGGTGGGCCGGTTTAATCGCTCTTTCTTGGAAACTTGCATTAAGACGTACAGATTTTTTAACAGGTCTCTCAAATTTTCTTTTGCAACGCGCAATAAAAAACGGTTACAAGGGAGAAATGGCGTTAGTGCCAAACGGCGTAGACATGAATGTTTTTACAAAAGAAATAAATGAAAGGGCAAAAGAGGAAGTCAAAAATAATTTAAATAAAAAACCAAATGATGTTTTTTTGGTAACATGGGGCAGATTTGCCCACAAAAATGCCGTAGATGACATTATTTCTGCCCTGGCCTATTTGCCGGCCAACGTCAACCTGCTTTTGATAGGCAAGGGAGAGCTTGGTTCAAAGCTTCAAAAACAAGCTCGAGACTTGAATGTTGCAGACAGAGTAAAATTTTTAGGTTTTATACCGCATGAAGATTTGCCAAAATATCTTTCCGTATGCGACATCTTTATCCGTCCTTCCCGCTCCGAAGGATTCGGCAATTCTTTCATTGAAGCTATGGCGGCCGGACTTCCTGTTATTGCCACACCGGTGGGAGGCATTCCTGATTTTGTTGATGACAAAGAAACCGGTATTTTCTGCTCGCCAGATAATCCGCAAAGTATCGCTCTTGCCGTTATGACGCTTATCCGCGAGCCGCTTATCCGTAGCCATATTACAGAAAAAGCCAAAGCCCGCGTACTAGAAAGGTATAGTTGGGACCATATAGCCTTGAAAATGAAAGCGGTATTTGAAAAATTCCTAAATTAGGTTATTATGGGCTAATATGAGAATTTTGGTTACAGGAGCGGCTGGGTTTATAGGCTCCAATTTCTATAAGAAATTTAAGGAAAAATACCCTAAATCTAGGGTAATAGGTATAGATGATTTTTCAACTGGTAGGCGGGACGCAGTAGATAAAAGCCTTATTTTGCATGAGGGGTCTATCACTGACGAGAAGCTTTTAGAGAAAATTTTTTCCAAGCATAGACCTGAATATATTTTTCATTTTGCCGCTATCCCAAGGGTGTCTTATTCGGTGGAACATCCGCTGAAGACCGCTCATGCCAACATTTGCGGAACAGTGGCCCTCTTGGAAAAGGCCAAAAAATATAAAACCAAGAGGTTCATCATGTCTTCTTCGTCTTCTGTTTACGGAGGAGCAAAAAAACTGCCCACAAAAGAAGCAGAAAATTTACCAGACCCAAAATCTCCATATGCGGTGGATAAATATGCTGATGAAATGTTCTGCAAATTATTCAGCCAATTATTTAAACTGGATACAGTTTGCCTGCGATATTTTAATGTTTTCGGCCCTGGGCAGTATGGCGACTCTCCCTATTCCACTGTCGTGTCCGCTTGGCTTGAAGCCGTATATTTTCCAAAAAACAAAAAAGCTTTTGTAGAAGGCGATGGCAGTCAGTCTCGGGATTTTTGTTATATTGACAATGTAGTTTTCGCTAATATGAAAGCAATGGAGTCCAAAAGGTATTTTGGCGGAGAAGCGTTCAATATTGCTCATGGTAAGAGAACCACAATAAATGAGGTAGGGAAAATGATAGAAAAATACACTGGAAAGAAACTTAAGCTGGAAAAGAGGCCTGAGAGGAAGGGAGACGCTCGCCATACTCATGCTGATATAAAAAAAGCGGAAAAGTGGTTTGGATATAAGCCAAAAGTTCATTTTGAAGAAGGGCTCAAAAAAACTGTGGAGTGGTTTGAAAGAAGAAAAAAATAATTATGAAAATAGTAATTGCTACAGGCATTTATCCTCCGGAAATTGGCGGTCCGGCTGAGTACGCCAGAAATCTGGCGGACGTTTGGAGAAAGGATGGCAACATGGTGGAGGTTAGGGTTTTCAGCAGATTTAACTTTTTGCCCACCGGTTTGCGCCATCTTATCTACCTTTTTTATATTTTGCCGTCTTTTGTAAAGGCCGATTTTATTATAACCATGGATACGTTCTCCGCCGCATTGCCAGCAGTCTTGGCTTCCAAGATTTTTGGCAAAAAGATAATTTTGCGCACCGGAGGGGATTTTTTATGGGAATCGTATGTGGAAAGGACCGGCGATTTGGTGCTTATGAGGGATTTTTACAATAAAAAAATACCCCGGCTTTCTTTCAAAGAAAAACTTGTTTTTAAAATTATCGGCTTTGTATTGAGAAATGCAAACGCGATTGTTTGGACCACCGAATGGCAAAAAAATATTTTCATGTTTCCGTACAAGCTGGATTTACAGAAACATTTTATAGTGGAACATTATTATGGCAATAAACTGCCATCCGTTAAACCAAAAGAAAAAAACTTTGTTGCTTCTACTCGCGCATTAAAGTGGAAAAATTTGGAAGTGCTGAAAGAAATTTTTGACCGAAAAGAAGTGGTTTCTGCCGGAGCAACTTTGGATATGAAGCCTCTCCCGCATCAAGAGTTTTTGGATAAAATATCAAAGTCTTATGCGATTATCATCGTTTCTTTGGGAGATATAAGTCCCAATACTATTCTTGACGCAATACGTTGTAATAAACCATTTATTCTTACCAAAGAAACCGGTCTTACGCTGCGTATAAAAGACATTGCTGTTTTTGCAGACCCTCAAAATCCGGATGATATTGAGAAAAAAGTTTTGTGGCTCTGCAATAGCGCAAATTATGAAGAGCAAATAAGGAAAGTGGAAAGCTTTAACTTCTCCCACAGCTGGGAAGAGATAGCAGAAGAATACGTGGAAATATATAAAAATCTAAAATAATATGAAAGTTTTAAACATTGGTATGGACAGAAAATTATTTGAAGAAGGAAGCGCTGTTTTATCGCGCTCGAAAGACTATTCATCAAAAATGGAAGAACTCCATATTATTGTTTTTTCGCTTAAAAAGCACAACCTTTTCCCCAAAAAAATAAATAATTTATACTTGTATCCCACCAATTCAATCACTCGCATAGGCTTTCTTTTGGATGCGTATATGTTAGGGAAAAAGGTAATTAGAGAAAATAAATTTATCCGAGGTAACAGTGTCATATCCGCACAGGACCCCATGGGAATTATCGGTTACTTTTTATCAAAAAAATTCAAATTTCCTCTCCAGCTTCAAATTCATACGGATATCTTTAGTCCGTATTTCAAGAATTCATTTTTGAATTATATCCACGTTGTTTTAGCTAATTTTTTAATTCCAAAAGCCGATGGTTTGCGCGTGGTTAGTTCTGTCATTTCTGATTCAATAAATAGTAAATTTCCAAATTTAAAAGCAAGAATTGATATTCTGCCGGTATTTATTGATATTGAAAAAATCATAAATTTTCAACCTACAAAAGACTTGCACCAAAACTTTCCTCAATTCAACCTTTTGATTTTAGCGGCTTCACGTTTTACAAAAGAAAAAAGGATTGACTCTGCTTTAAAGGCGATGCAGAAAGTGGTTGCTAAATTTCCGTATGCAGGGCTTGTCATAGCAGGTGAAGGTTCGGAAAGGAAAAACTTGGAAAAACAGTCCGAGAAATTTGGACTCGATAAAAATACTATTTTTATCGGCTGGCAAAGCGACTTGATTTCTTTCTATAAAACAGCAGACCTTTTTCTCCTCACATCAGAGTATGAAGGCTATGGCATGACTTTGATTGAGGCGGGAACTGCAGGATGCCCTATTGTTACAACGAAAGTCGGAGTAGCCAAGACGGGGTTATTTAAAGACGGGGAGAATTCATACGTTTGTCCGGTTGGCGATATCAGTTGTCTTTCAAATCACATAGTTGAGCTTGCTTCCAATCCGGAAAAACGAAATTTGTTTAAAAATAAAATGCGAGATAGTATTAAAAATATGTTCGTATCTAAAGAAGAATATATATCTCGATATATTGCTATGCTGGAAAATCTGTTATAGAAAAATTATGAAAAAAAAGACTAAAATTGGCTTCATAGGACAAGGATGGATTGGTAAAAATTATGCCGATGATTTTGAAGAACGTGGTTTTGATATTGTCCGATATAGCAAAGAACCAGAATATGTTAGTAATAAAGACAAAATAACTGAATGCGATATTGTGTTTGTTGCTGTGCCGACACCAACTACTCCGAATGGATTTGATGGCTCAATTGTAGCTAGTGTTCTTTCCCTTGTCGGCAAGGAGAAAATAGCAGTGATTAAATCTACTATTCTTCCGGGTGATACGGAATTGCTCCAAAAAAAATATCCGGATATTTTTATCTTTCATAATCCTGAGTTTCTGGTGGAAACGAGCGCTCGTTTTGATGCTTCAAATCCAAAACGTAATATTATAGGTTTTCCTTTTGATACCGAAGTTTACAGACAAAAAGCCAAGGAAGTAATGAACATATTGCCCAAAGCTCCGTATAACAAGATTGTACCAAGTAACTATTCTGAATTTATCAAATATGCGGGGAATTGTTTTCTATATAGCAAAGTTGTTTTTGTAAATTTACTTCACGATATTGCCAATAAACTTGATGTGGACTGGGCAACAGCAAAAGAAATAATCTCTGCTGATTTACGTATTGGGGATAGTCACATGGAACCACTTCATAAAAGTGGAAGAGGTGCAGGAGGTGATTGTTTTATAAAAGATTTTGCCGCTTTTAAACAAATGTACGATTCGTTAGTAGGAGATTCAAAAGGTATGTCAGTCCTTAAGGCCATTGAAGACAAAAATATAGATTTACTTCTCTCTTCTGAAAAAGATTTAGATTTGCTTTCACTGGTATATGGAGATGATATAATAAAAAAATGATTAGAAAAACCATTAATTGGGGAATAGGAACATTAAATAAGTACGTTTTGCTTCGTTACGTTGTATCTGGCGGAACGGCTGGTCTCACTCTTCTTTTGGCGCTGTATATCTTCAATAGTCTGCTCAAAGTACATTACCTTATTTCCTCTGTTTTTGCTTTCGTCGTGGCTTTTGTGGTCAGTTTTGTTTTGCAGAAATTTTGGACATTCAAGGACCATTCCACCGATGGCATACATAAGCAGACTGTCATATACCTTGTGACATCATTATTCGGTTTGGGCTTGAACACTCTTCTCATGTATCTTTTTGTGGACTACGTTCATATGGGCGTAATACAGTCACAGATATTAACGGGCGGATTGGTAGCTTGTTGCACTTTTTTTATTTCCAGAGATTTCGTCTTTAAATATAAAGAGGAAGAACACGTTTTATGAGGCTACTTATTTTTACCCAAAGAATTGACTTTACGGACCCGATACTGGGGTTTTTTCATGGATGGGTAAAAGAGATGTCAGAAAAAGCGGAGTCCGTTTCCGTCATTTGTCTGGAAAAAGGCTCTTTTGACTTGCCTGCCAATGTTACCGTTTACTCCTTGGGCAAGTCCCAGTACCAGAGCAAAGCTCGGTACGGGATTAAATTCAAGTATATTTTTAATTTATATAAATATCTTTTTTTGATACGCGGTTCCTACGACAAAGTTTTTGTGCATATGAACCAGGAATATGTACTGCTTGCCGGGCTCTATTGGAAACTTAAAAATATTCCTGTTTATCTATGGAGGAATCACTCAAAAGGCAGTTTTACAACCCGTCTTGCGGTTTTCTTGTCTACAAAAGTGTTTTGCACATCCAAGGACTCTTTTACGGCAAGATTTAAAAAAACAACGATTATGCCTGTAGGAGTTGATGCAAGCATGTTTAAACCTGTAGATGGAATTATGCGAAAAAAATACTCAGTCTGCATGGTCAGTCGTATTAGCCCTATCAAACATATAGAATTGGCGATTTCTGCGGTTAGGGAGTTGGTACTGTCCGGTACGCAGGTATCTATGGCGATTGTCGGTTCTCCCACTGAGAAAGATTTTGTCTATGACGCTAATTTAAAAAAACAGGTAAACGAACAAAACCTAGCTTCCTCTGTTAATTTCATAGATGCGGTTTCTCAGGATAAGTTGCCGGAAATATATAGCAGCCACGAAATTTACCTCAATCTAACCCCGTCGGGCTCCTTTGATAAGACAATTGTTGAAGCTGTCGCGTGCGGAGCAATACCGCTAGTTTCCAACACTTCTTTGAGAAGTCTTCTGCCGGAAGCTTGTATAACAGAGGCTACGCCTAAGGCCATAGCAGCCTCTATACAGCGTTTATTTGATGCGCATGAACAAGTGGAGATACAGAGCAAATTAAGGGATTTTGTAGCTTCACAAAGCCTTATCTCTCTAATGAGTAAATTGTTTTTGGAAATGAAATAAGTATTTTTAAATTTTAAATTACTTCTTAAGGTATTCTTTAAGAAGGAGGATCATTCCTTTTATTCCGTCAATATAAGTGATTTTTTTACCTTTGGAAAAAGGGCGAGGATTGTGGGTGATTTCTACCTCTGATATTTCAAATCCGTTTTTAATCAATCGAGCCGAAAAAATAAGTTCAGATTCAAATCCTCCCGGAAGGAAAAACTTTGATGTTCCTTGCGGGAAAAGCTTGTAGCATGTCCATAAGTCCGTCAGTTTTGCGCCAAAAAGAAAATTGAATTCTTTGGTTATAAGCCAAACGCCGATCCGCGGAAGAAGCATCATTTTTCTGCCTTTTGTATTAATATTACGGGAGCCGTAGACGACTCTCCCTTTTTCACCGCCTAGAGCATAAGTTAACTTTGGAATTTCTTTCGGTTCGTATTCCACGTCGGCATCTTGAATAACAATGTAATCACCAGTGGATTTTTCCAGCCCGGTTTTAACGGCGCTACCTTTGCCTAGATTTTGGCTGTGAAAAAGGACAGTGTGTTTTTGGTAGTATTCTTTTAAAATCTCTGAAGTGCCGTCATTTGAGCCGTCATCCACTAATATTATCTCGATTTGCCAGCCTGAAATAATCAAAGTTTCAACTTTTTTTATAATATCGCGCACAGTTTCCTTTTCATTGAAACAGGGAATGATGACGGATAGCCTCATTGATTTTCAGAGCTTTTAAGTATACATTATAGCTCATATGGTAAAAAATAAAGACGTCATGCTTGTTACCGGCGGAGCCGGCTTCATAGGGTCTAATTTCGTAAGGCTCATGCTAAAAAAACACAAGAATATCCAAATTATAAATCTGGACAATTTGACCTATTCCGGAAATCTCGATAATTTGAAAGATATTTCCGCCAACCCTAAATACACTTTTGTAAAAGGAGATATTGCGGACACAACTGTTATAGAAAAAGTTTTCAAAAAATACAAGCCGGCGTACATTATAAATTTTGCCGCCGAAACTCACGTTGACAGGAGTATTCATATTGGAGCCAAAGAGTTCATCGATACCAATATTCTCGGCGTTTTCAATATTCTTGAAGCTGTCAAAAAGTACGGCAAAAAATATAAAGTGAAAAAGTATGTCCAAGTTTCAACGGATGAAGTTTTTGGCAGTCTTCCTCTAGATTCCAAACGGGCCTTCAAGGAAACTACCGCATTTTCTCCAAACGTCCCTTATTCGGCAACCAAGGCTGGCGGAGACCTGCTTTGCAACGCTTATTTCAATACATGGAAGATTCCGGTGGTAGTGACTCATGCATCAAATAATTACGGTCCGTACCAGTATCCCGAGAAGCTCATACCTTTTTTCATTTTGAGAATGTTGGAAAATAAGACTTTGCCTTTGTACGGTGACGGGAAAAATGTCAGAGACTGGATTTACGTTTTAGACCATTGCCTCGCCCTTGAACTCTGCTTGTTTAAAGGGGTGCCTGGCGAGGTCTATAATATTGGCACGGATAATGAAATAAATAACCTGACAATAGCCAAAAAGATTTTAAAATATTTTAAAAAAGACACATCTTTTATACAGTTTGTTTCCGACAGACTTGGTCACGACAGACGGTATGCCGTTGATGCTTCAAAGATAAAAAAAGAGCTTGGATGGAAGCCGATATATGCGTTTAAAGAAGCTTTTGCCGATACAATCAAATGGTATATTGATAATCCAAATTGGGTTAACAGAGTTAGAGAAAAAACCGGTGTTTTTAACCCCCATATTGATTTATGGAAAGGACATGCTTTACTTAATAAAAAATGAAAAACTCTAATATTATGAAAGGAATACTTCTGGCGGGAGGTCGGGGTACTCGGCTTCTTCCTCTGACCAAAATTACAAATAAACACTTATTGCCGATTTTTGACAAGGCAATGATTGAATACCCGCTTAAGACACTGCTTTCTGCCGGTATCAAGGATATTTTAATTGTTTCTGGGCGGGAACACGCTGGGGATTTCGTTGAATACTTAGGCTCTGGCAGTGACTATGGGGCAAATTTTACATATAAAGTACAGGTGGAGGCCGGGGGTATCGCTCATGCTCTTATGTTAGCCGAATATTTTGCTGACGGCGGTCCCATGACAGTTATACTTGGCGATAATATATTTGAAGACAATTTCAAGTCAAAACTTTCAAATTTTAAAAAAGGAGCAAAAGTTTTTCTAAAAGAAGTGGAAGACCCCGAGAGGTTTGGCGTAGCGACTTTGAAAGGAAATAAAGTAACCAAAATTGTTGAGAAGCCCAAAAAACCAGAATCAAATTTAGTGACCACAGGTCTTTATCAGTATGACAGTGATGTTTTTAAAATAATAAAAAAACTCAAACCATCTGCTCGCGGAGAACTTGAACTGACAGATGTCAATAATGCTTACATTAAAAATGGTCAGATGGAAGCAGAATTTGTAGACGGTTTCTGGAGCGACGCCGGAACCTTTGATTCTATGGTTAAATCCGTCAATTGGGCAGTAGGAAAAAAGAAATAACAAAGGCATACCCCAACCACTTGGTGGTTAGTGATGAACATGTTACCCTTTCCTTTAGAGAAGGAGGCGAAATGTTGGCAGTTGAAAAGGCTTTTGCGCTACAGTACTTTGAAGTTATGTCTATGATTGCGTCAGATTGGCCAATTCAGCGTGTGGATGCAGTATTTTTCCACGCGCGCAGTTTCAATGGCGATGACGACGGGTTGTTTGAACTGGCTTCGGAATTGACTTCAACCATATCCGAAAATGCAGTAGTGATAAATGGTGGGGATGGAGAAGGTTTTACCCCCGGAACGCGTGTGTGGCCCGGGAAGGACGAGTATACCAGAAGACTACAGGCTTTAGGGTGTAAGGTTTTTCCATCAAACCCCGCATCGAGGACTCTTGAGGAAGGATTTGAATTTTCTGGGCTTGCCGAAGAGAATGGCTGGAAGAGGGCAGTTGTTATCGGTCAGCCGTTCCAACTCCTACGGATTATGAGGACACATCTGAAAGTAATGAAAAAAAGAAAATATCATATGGATGTGTATGCGGTGGCGCCAAGGTCTGTGGACTACAATAAGGTTACGAGTGGCAATCAAGGGCGATCCAGTATTGTCCGCTGGAGCCAGATGGAAATGGAATTCGATAGGGGGGCTTTGTATGAGGCCCAAGGCAACCTGGCTACCATTCGGGAGCTTATTGAGTACATGCTAATCTGGAGGAGGGGTCTTTATCCTTAAAATATCGGGAGGCAGACATGTTCTGCCTCGCCGATTTTTTTATTGTGTGTTAGTTTTAGATACATATGAGCACTGAGTCAGAAAATATTTTAGATAAAGTCTTAATTACCGGTGGTGATGGTATGGTCGCTTCATATATTGATTTTGGCATCAAAGCCAATAGAGAACTTTTTGATATAACAAATCAGGCGCAGGTTTTAGAAGTGGTAAAAAAAATTCAGCCAAAAGTAATTTTGCATTTAGCAGCAAAAACAGGTCTTTTACAATGTGAGGAAAATCCTGCGGAGACCTATCTGGTCAATTCAGCTGGTACTTACAATATAGCTCTGGCTGCCAAAATGGTTGGAGCAAAAATGATATACGTTTCAACTGATGCAGTTTTTTCAAATTCAAATTCTCCACATAACGTCGACGACAAAGCTTTTCCTGGTAATATATATGGCCACTCCAAATACTTAGGAGAACTTGCGGTCAAAGGATTATCTAATAACAATATCATTGTTAGAATATCATGGGTTTTTGGTGGTGGAAAAGAAAAAGATAAAAGGTTTGTGGGAAAATTTATTTCTCAAATAGATCAACCTGAAGGGAAAATGGTTAACGATCAGTTTAGTTCACCGACGTATGCTCGCGACTTTGCCAATGCTCTAAAGGATTTAGTTTTGGAAGACGAGAAGGGAATTTTTCATATAGTTAATTCTGGTACGGCTTCTCGATATGATATGGCTGTTGTAATTGCAGAGACTTTACATAAAGATGCTAAAATTTTGCCTGTCAGCGCAAGTGCTTTCGGATTAGAGTCGTGGCAGAAATCAAGCGGAGGGCTTGTTTCTAGTGTAAAATTACGACCATGGCGCGAGGCTCTAAAGGAATATTTAGAAACAGAATGGATATGACAGAAGATAAAAAACAATGGAAAGAAGAAACAAAATGTCGAACATGCGGTGAAGAAAAGCTGGTGCACATGCTTGACCTCGGTACGATGCCTCCGGCAAACGCTTTTGTGCCAAAAGAAGATTTGCAAAAAGAAGATCAGACTTTTCCTTTGCGTGTAGCGGTTTGTTCAAACTGTCTTTCGGTCCAGCTACAAGATACGGTTGCACCGGAAGTTCTTTTTTCCAAAGATTACTATTATTTTACTGGGGCAAGCGCTCCATTGGCGAAACATTTTGAAACTTTGGGAGAACATCTTGCAAAAGAATTTCAACTTACAAAAAAGGACTTGGTTGTGGAGATGGGAAGCAATGATGGAGTTTTACTCGGGGCTTTGTCGCCGTACTCCAGAGTTCTCGGTGTTGACCCGGCAACAAATGTTGGTATTGAAGCAAAAAAAAGAGGAGTACCGACGATGCAAGCTTTTTTTGGAGAGAAATCAGCTAAAGCTATTTTGAAAAAAGAAGGTCCAGCTAAACTTATTTTAGCTAACAATGTTTTTGCTCATATCCCAGATATACACGATGTTATACGTGGTATAAAAGAATTACTTCCCGAGGATGGAGAATTTATTGCCGAAGTGCACTGGGTCGGTAATCTAATGGGTGATGGCGGTTTTGATCAGATTTATCACGAACATATTTACTATTTTTCTTTACACGCCTTGAAGCATTTATTTGAAGTTGTCCATGGGATGACAATCAGCAGAGTTGAACTTATCCCAATTCATGGGGAATCACTGCGCATTTTTGTAACGAAAGGTAAAAAAGTTGACCCATCAGTTCTTATGTTAATGAAGAAAGAAAAAGAACTCGGGCTTGATAAAGTTGAAACGTACCTCTCGTTTGCTTCCAAAGTTAAAGAAATAAAAGATACGCTTTTTAAAACTCTGACATTGTTGCGCGAATCAGGAAAACGTATTATTGGATACGGCGCGCCGGGAAAAGGCAACACACTTCTTAATTTTGTTCAGATTGGACCAGAGCTTCTTGAATATATTGTGGACACTACACCTACAAAGCAGGGAACTTTTACACCGGGCATGCGCATACCGGTTGTTCATCCCGACAGATTAAAAACCGATACTCCGGATTACATACTCCTTTTATCCTGGAATTATGCAGATAGCATTTTGGAAAAAGAAAAAGAGTTGCGGAAGCGTGGAGTAAAGTTTATTATCCCTGTTCCAACGGTTAAAATTCTATCGCCGACGTAGAGCGAGCGAAATGAGAAAGTAATCTTTCTCATTTCCGAGCCGAGGAGAGCGAAAAAAGGTTTAAAACCAAGTGGCTTGCCACGGCAATGAACGAACGAAGCGAGTTCATTGCGGGTCCAGGGCTTGCCCTGGGGTTTAATACCTTTTATAACTCCGCAAATTCCTTGTAAGATACCAAGTGGATGTTTTTATCTTTGATAATTTTTCTTATTTCTGGAGACGACAGAGCTTCCAGTTCCTCAAAGCGACCCTTGGCGAAATAGTTTCTGTTTTTTATATCTTCAAAATTTCGGTCTGCCAAATGGCACATTAATTCTGTAGTGCCGGGCCCTAGAGTTTGCAGGATGTATTTAAGGGTTTGTTTGTACGACAAATGTCCTGTAAGCATCACTCCGTAATAATGCTCCGGCGCTTGCAGATTGGAATTCTTAACCTCTTTTAAGTGTCTGCGCCTTAAGCCTTCGATAACCAGAGAGTTAAATAAACTGCGGATTGAAATGCCAGGCAAAAATCGCAAGGCACTGGTTTCCTTTATGTTGCGTATGCATGATACGTTGTATTTATAGGCGCTGTTTATTATCGCCCGAGAAACTTCTTTGGTCAGCTGGCTCCATTGGTGAGTATCTATATGGCTTATCGGGATACTGGCGTTTTGGCACTTTTGTATCTGAAGCTCCACTTCTTCCAGCACCTCTTTGTAATCAATTTTTTTAAAGATTGATTTCAATATGAGCGCGGAAATACCCAGAAATTCTCCCTTTTTGTTTACTATTGTTTTGTAATTTTTGCCAAGAGGCGTTCCTTCGGTGAGATTTATGTGCACTCCCAATTTTTCTAAAAATTTTCCTTCTTTCGCTTTTTTCACGGCATCTTCAAAGCAGTCGGCGTTTGCCATTATGGTTGCGCTACTGATGATATTAGATTCTAAGGCTTTAGCTATACCTCTGTTTACAGAAAGAGAGTACCCGTAGTCGTCTGAATTTATAATCAAATAATGAGGGCTTCTTGTGCGCCATTTATATCCATATCTAATCATCAATTTAATAGTATCTTTGGCGTAAGCCGTGAGGTTGTTTGCGCTCATTCCCGTATGCCCGATGACGTACTTAATTGGAATTTCTTTGTACTTAATATTGAAAAAACGAAATAAAATCAGCGATTCGGTGTCAAATGTGTGCCTATCTCCTGTGCCGGAAAAATCTATTTTATCCAAACCTTTCCTTCGATAGCATCTGTACCCGGGAGTGCAGGTGGAAAGGTTGAAGTTGTAGAGTTTGTTTTGAATAATAGTCAAGACATAGTCAAAAAATATTTTGTATGCCGCCCGCCCGCGCCGCCATTGCTCTCTAAACGGCCGGAGCATTTTGGAGCCCAAAAAGACGTCTATGAAAGGCTGTTTTTTTGCCCCTTCTATAAAGTTATTAATTTCCGCCTCAGAAGTTTCACCGTCTCCGTGCAAGAGTATCAAAAGGTCGTCTTTGTTTTTTGATAAAGATTGGAAAATTTTGAATATGGTTTTTTGAGTTCCGCCGTAGCCCTTGTTTTGCTCGTGCTTGTGGTAGTGAAATGACAAGAAATGGCTGGCATCTATTGTTTTTATGACTTCATCCAAATTATCCTTGCTTCCGTCATTTACCAAAATCAAATGCAAATCAGAGCGTACGGCAAGCAGGCGCTCCAGGACACCCTTGATGCTTTTTGCCACTCCATAACATGGTATGCCTACGTAGATTTCCATATAATTTTTTGAGTTTTGCAGTACTTTTTAAGTTCAACTAACTGGTCTAGAATATCGGGGATTTGCAATTTTTTGCATAGTGGCTTTTCTGTGGCGAGATGGCGCAATACTGGCGCCTCTGTTTGATGCAAGTTTAATTTTATATCTAAATCAAATATATTGACAATCATCTCCACAAGCTCATATTTGGTGACAATTCTTTTTGAAAAAATATGATATAGTCCCGGCTTTGGGAAACCTTTGCCTAAAAAATATAGGACAATTTTGGCAAACTGCAAAGTGGTCATTCCGTTCCATGTGTGGTTTGTGAAGCCATTAATTGACTTGCCTTCTTGTTTCAGTATCCAAGAAATTAAGTGGCGGGAACGGTTTTGTTCAATCCCGATTATTGAAATGCGCAGAACAACTGCGTGTTTCAAGTTTTCGCCGGCTATTTTTGTTTTGGCATATATGCCAAAACCGTCTTTTGGCGAACTTTCCCAGTATCCGCCGATATCGCTTTTGTATGCTCCATCTGTCGTTATGTGTACAAAGGTGCATCCGGTCCTGCCGGAGAGCTCATCTAATGTTTTAGGAAACTCTGTATTAACTTTGTTAAAGATACTCTTTGTTTGATTTTTACTGTCATGGGATGTGACCGCTATGGCATTTATTAGAACATCTCCTTTTTTAATTTTGTATTTCTTCTCAAAACTTTCGGTTGTATCGGAGAGGACGTTGAAGTCTTTTCTAGACAAAGTAACAACTTGCTTGCCATTTAAATTCAAATAGTGAGCAGTTATCCAGCCCAACATTCCGTTTGAGCCAAATATGAAAATCCGTCGCATTGCCTAAGAGTACGCTTTATCCTATGATTTGTAAATATGGATACATCGTTTTATAAAACCTATTTTAAGATAGAAAAAGAGCACTGGCTGATGAAAGTTCGTCGCGGGATTATTCAGGATAATCTGTCCAAATATATTCAAAAAAAGCCAAAAGATGTCAAACTTTTGGATTTTGGTTGTGGTTCGGGTCTTTTTGTGGATGAGCTTGGAAAAGATGGTTTTGATGCTTACGGTCTTGATAACTCCGAAGAAGCCATCAAGTTCGGGCAGTCCAAGGGAATCAAAAATATAGGAGTTATCGGTTCGCAGAAAATTAGTTTCCCGGATAATACTTTTGATGCGGTCCTTTCTTTGGATGTTCTGGAACATCTGGAAAATGAAAGCTGGGCTCTTCGAGAAATAGAGCGAGTGCTCAAATCTGGAGGCATCGCTATCATTACTGTGCCGGCGTATCATTTTTTGTGGGGGGTACAGGATGATGTATCTCACCACTTTCGCCGATACACCAAAGGCTGGCTTTTGCGTGAGATTAAAAAATCAACCTCGCTTGAAATTATTCGGTCAAGCTATTACAACACATTTCTTTTCCCTCCTATTGCCGCTGTCCGTCTGTTAAGCAGGTTATTTAAGTGGAAGGGAAGGGAGTCGGATTATGATTTGAATTCTCCTTTCTTAAACAAAATTCTTTTCTTTATATTTAACACCGAAAGGAAACTTTTAAAGAAAATAAATTATCCGTTCGGTGTTTCTATTTTGGCGGTATTAAAAAAGAAAAAATAAACTGGTATTATTTTTTACGTTTTTAACCACATCATGATTTTATAAAAAAGCAAGGCGTGTAAAAACGTCCGCTTTTTGATATCATTTTTGAATAATGAAAGAAAAAATTACACTTCTTTTTCTGGCTCTCTTATTTGCATTTATTCGCTTGCCAGCTATTAACTTTTCTCTGCATCAGGATGAGTATAAGTGGCCTGCGGTTGTCAATCCAACCTATGTAAGCGAAATAGAAATTCCACATCCGCCACTTGGGGAGTTGATTTATCAGACGGCAGGCAGGGTTGTCGGATTTAACGTGCATTTTCGTTTCGTGCCGTTGTTTTTCGGGACAATGAATCTGCTTCTTTTGTATTACTTGGTGCGTTTTGTATACGGCAGAAGGGAAGCCGTTATCGCTTCTCTCATTTGGATTTTTTCTTATTTTTCCGTTCTGGCTTCTCTTATGGTGGATACTGATGGGGAAATCATGCCATTCTTTTTCCTTCTGGCCCTCATAGCTTATTTCAAAAGTAGGCAAGTTACAGAAAAGGAAAAATATAAGTGGCTTTTACTCCTTGTTGTTTCTTGTGTTATGGGCGTTTTTATAAAATTAAGCTTTCTTTTGGCCATCGCTGCTTTATTGGCTGATTTTCTCTGGTCAAAGAAAGATGGTATAAATAAGAAAGATATCTTACGATATATCGTAAGATTGGGGTTTGCTGTTATCGGACTCGGCGCGCTTTTCGTTTTATCTTCAAAAGTATTTCCTTTTTTCAATTTGAGCCAGTCGTTTGCGTATTGGGAGCATTTTGGGAGATTTAATCGAAATTGGTTTCAAACAGCCATTCAGTGCGTCAAAGTATTACTATACGCGTCGCCAATCCTTGTGCTAATTCCTTTGTTTGGTGTGCGACTTGTTTTTCAAAAATCAAAAGTTTTTGCTTTCTTTTTGATTTTTGCTTTTCTGTTTTATATTGTTCTTTTTGATTTTTCCATAGGAGCTTTGGACAGGTACTTGCAGCTTGTGATATTGCCCCTTACAATCATGAGTTCTATAATCGTGTCTCACGTGTTTGAGGTCAAAAGTAGGTATTCAAAAAAGTTTTTGATTTTTGGCATTGCAGTTGCGGTCGGACTGGTTATTCTTCAATTTCTTCCTCATTATGTCCCCTCGCTTCATCCTAAAGCTGAGTGGATTTCACGGATAGTCGGTTTGAGGTGGAATTTCCTCTACCCGTTTTCCGGTGGCTCCGGTCCTCTTGGCTTTTACGTATCGTTTTTGTTCATGGCCATTGTCTGGATTATCTCTTTCGGTTCTCTTGCCGTTTCCGCTTGGAAGCCTAGCTTCAAAGCGGCCATGATAGCTTTTCTTATTCCTTTGGGTATTGTTTACAACCTTGTTTTTACTGAAGAATACCTTTTTGGCCGGGTTAACGGCCATGCTCCGGCACTTGCAGTGGAAGCTGCGAAGTTTATACAAAACATGCCGGAAATTCAGAAAGTGACGGTTTATAACGACAATGGCGGCTATGAGGTAATGCAAACCGGAAAGTACAGGAAGCGCTTGTATGTTGACCCGAAATTTGACTTGAGCGAGAAGGTGGCCAACTTAAACAAATACAAAGAGCATTATTTTGTGCTGGATGTGCCGAAGATTGACCCAAAGAGCGTCTATCAAAAATATTTCGACTCTTGCAGAATAATTTATAAAAAGACTGATAAAAAAATGTCGGCAATAATATATGACTGCCGTAATGTTCCTGACATTACACTCTAATCATGCTCAAAATAAGGCAAGAAATACAAAGTTTTTCAAAATGGTTTAAGGTTATTTTTTTCGCGGCTTTTACCGTATACATACTTTTGTGGGTTTTTAGTGTTCATCTTTCCTCTGTCCAAAAATCCCGCGGTCTTTTGCCACTTTTGCCGGGCGCGCCAAAAGACAGCGAGGAGTATATTCTCTTGTCCGAATCTTTGATAAGCGGAAACGGCCTTTCCATGAACGGCAAGATAGAAACATTGCGAGGTATCGTTTACCCCCTATTTGTGGCTTCCATTAAAACGGCCGGAAGGTCGTATTTCGCCGTCACATTTGTCCAGATTCTATTCGTTTTTGGTTCGGCTCTTATGGTTCGGCGAATTGGAATGATTTTTTCTTCAAAGTCGGCAGGGGAATTGGCTGCCGCGCTCCTATTGCTTAACCCGGTAAGCGTGGCGCTCGCCCTTCTTATATTGACCGATACTCTGTTTTTATTTTTGTTTACGTTTGGGTTTTACAAAGCCTTGCTTTTACAAAAAGAAAAATGGGGAATAAATATATTGGTGGTATCTTTTCTTTTTGCCATTGCCATATATGTCCGAGGAATGGGCATTTTTGCTCTGCCTATTTTTATTGCTCCCATTCTCGCCTGTCGCCTGCCGTTCAAGTTTCAAATCAAATCAGCGGCAGTGATGTTATGCATTATCATTATTTCCGTTTTGCCTTGGGTCTTTAGAAATTATATCCGCACCGGTGTTCCGGCATGGAATTCTTTTGAATCGGTCAATCTTTCTTGGATAGTGCCGAAATTTCTCTCAAGTAAAAATGGAACTCCGGAGGCCGTTGAAATAAAAAAATTTCAGGAATCTACCGGCGTGCCGCAATCGGCCTGGCAGGATTTATCCTGGCATGACATTCGTTATTCAAAGCAGATAAATGCCGTTGGAGAAAAAATAATTCTGCAAAGGCCGTTTTCATATTTGAAATTTCACCTTATCACCTCTCTGCCGTTTCTTTTCCCGTCAACAATTCTTTTTGCCCGTGATGTCTATAACTCTGTTCTACACGAGGAGAGACCGTTTGAATACGGAGGAATTAACGCCTTGGCTTCGGGTGATTTCAAAGTTTTCTATAATGCCATTTTGAAAGTATGGTGGAAATTTGCCGAAAGGATATTGTGGCTTATAGGTCTTCTTATCGCTTTATATGAGGCATGGGGAAATAGGCGCAATCATCTAACATGGGCTTTTGTTTTTACAATAGGATACCTGATGCTTCTCTCCGGTCCTGCAGCGGGACCACGATTATCTTTTCAGGCGTGGCCGTACATGTTTATACTGTTTGCATCAGGACTAACGCGCTTATATCAGAAGTTCATTTCAAAAAATATCTAGGTTTTACATTCAGGTCGGTTAAAACATTTCCGCTTAACGGTTCTTTTTTGGACAAAAGCCTCAGCATCTGGTCTGGAGCTGCCATTTTAAAAATATCAGAAAAAATATAAAAAATAAATTTAGCCAAAAAGGTCGGCATTGGGATAAGCAATTTCTTAGTTTTGTTATGTTTCAATAATCTGTAAAAAATCTCTTTAGTTGAAAGGTTTTCTGGCCCGGTGACTGTATAAGTTTTAAAATAAGCTTTTGGGTTCTCTACGGCAGATACAATGCTGTTTGTGACATCATCTCGGTGGATTGGTGAGAGTCTAAAGCTCTCATCCGAGAGATAGGGCAAGATAAAGCTTTTTTTTGCAAGTTTCACCAGACTTGCCAGTCCTTCCTTTCCTTGAAAATCATTACTATAAGTCGGACCGACACGCAAAATAGTATACACAAGCCCGCTTTTCTTTAAAAGTTCTTCAGCTTCTTTTTTAGATTCCCCGTAAGCTCCGCAGTTCTTGCCAACTGCGCTGGTCGAAATAAATATGAACTGCTTTACAGTATGTTTTTCCGCTATGTTTATCAGATTTTGTGTTCCCGCAACATTTACTTTTCTATACAATTCTCCGTTTTTAGCATGTGTCACCCCGGCAAGATGAATTATTATATCAATGCCGGATAAGCAATCTTCCCATTCTGAAATACTCTCCAAGCTTCCTTTTATTATTTTAACACCTTCTTTTGTTTCCAGCTTTTTACTGTGTTCTAGGGCGACTATTTCGTAGCGCTCTTTAAGAATATCGAGCAAGCCTTTTCCAAGGAAACTTGTTGCTCCTGTTATAAAAATTCTCTTTTTCATGCTTGGAATTCTTTTAGGCGATAGGTGATGATATTTTTGATAAATTCAAGGTTTGCCTTAAATGAAATAAAAGATCTTCGCTTTGGATTTTCATGAAACTCCACTTCCATCTCTCCAATGCGAAAGTTAAGGCGCCTTGCCTGTATCATTATTTCAGCGTCAATAAACCAGTCGTTTGATTCCAATTTCATTTTGCTGTAGGCGTAGCGGGTAAAAATTTTCGGCTTGCCGTTGATGTCGTTTGAAACAATACCGGGGAACAAGAGGTGCATAACAGCGTTAAATACCATTGAAATAAATTTACGATACGGACCATCTCCTCTTGAAATCCTGCGTCCCTTGCAAAGGTCTAACCTTTCTTTGACGAGCTTGTTGTAAAGCCTGGGTATGTCTTCCGGGGGCATTTGTCCATCACCATCTATTACTAAGATAGTTTTGCCAACTGCCGCTTCAAATCCGGAACGCATATCCCATCCCATAGCTTCCTCCGGTTTCAATTTTTCTTTAATTACAGTTCTCACTCTGCTGTCGGAATTTGAGATTTCTTTTATTATTTCCGGCGTATCGTCATTCGTCTCTGGACGGTAATTGCCGACCAATACTATTTCATAGTCAAGGTTATTTCGGCGGAGTACTTCTGATACTTTGTTATAAAAAATCTTGGCAAAATCTCCTGACCTATAACAAAGAATTACCACTGAAATTTCAGGGGTGAGAACTTTTTCCATTTGAGTATTTTAACATAAATAAATCGCTTTTTCCAACGTTACATTTTAGTTTTATCATGGTAGTATGCCAGTATGAAAGCGTTGTTTTGTATCAATAATCTCGGAGTTGGGGGGGCGGAACGGCTTGTAGTTGACGATATAAATGAAATGCTCGGAAGAGGCTACTCTGTCCGCCTTTTGACCTTCAAAAAAGAATCAGACAAAACACTCTCCGGGGAGTGCAAAATTGAAAAAGCAGATTGGCGCGTCATACCTTTTAGCAGCCTACTTAACGTTGTAGATTGGATAAAGATTTATAGTTATGTAAAGAAAGAAAAACCGGATATTGTACTCAGTCATTTGTGGTTTTCAAACGTTATCACGAGAGTTACTTGCAAAATAGCAGGCATTAAAAATGTAATTTCTTTTGAGCATAATGTATACGATACTGTAAAAACTAAAAAAATGTATTGGTTGGATAGATTTTTGCAAAAGTGGTGCAAGAAAATCATAGCCGTCTCTTCCGCGGTCAAAGCGTCACTTATAGAACATGGAATACGGGAAAGCAGAATTACAGTCGTTAATAATGGAATTGATATTTTAAAATACAATAAATCCCCAGACCTTGCTCTAAAAGAGAAGATTGGAATATCACGCGATGATTTTGTTTTTTTAACAGTTGGCAGATTAATTCCGCAAAAAGGAATTGATATTCTGCTTCAAGCCTTCGCAAAACTTCAGGGTTCTTCCGTTTTGCTTGTTGTCGGCCAGGGTACGGAAGAAAATAACCTGAAAGAGTTGGCGCAAGAACTTGGCGTATCGGAGAGAGTTCGCTTTCTTGGTGTAAGGAATGACGTGCCGGATGTTTTAGCGATATCTGATGTTTTCGTCTTAGCTTCCAGATATGAAGGGTTGGGAATTGTTGTTCTTGAAGCCATGGCGTCCAGGAAACCAATCATTATCTCTGACTTTGAAGCTGGGAAAGACATGATTGTTTCCGGCCAAAATGGACTTGTGGTGCAAAAAGAAAGTGTGGAGGAACTTTTCGAGGTCATGAATAAAATAATGTCAAATTCTGTCTTGAGAGAAAACTTAGCTCAAAAAGCGTACGAAAAAGTCCAAGAGTTTTCTATAAAAGAGCATGTAAGTAAAATACTTAGTTTGTGATAAAGTATTGTCTGGCGAGTTATATGATTTTTTCCATAGAAAAAACTGCACGTGAATATGTAAACAAGCGTTTTCCTCGCGCATCCGTAAGAGAAAGAGAGAAAATTATCGCTGATTGGGTAAGTAAAGTTGAAGATTCTAAAGCTCTGACCAAAGATTTTGAAGATCGTGTCGGAAAAGTGGCCGGCAAAAAAATTCTTGATGCCGGTTCTGGTCCAGGCGGTGTTTCCATCGCTTTTGCTCTGGCAGGAGCCGAAGTTTCCGGTGTTGATATTGAAAAAGAGTTATATGAAATTTCCAAAGCGCATGCAGAGGCGTATGGCGCCAAAGCCAAATTCTTCTTATATGACGGGACTCGCTTGCCTTTCCCCGATAACGAGTTTGATTATGTTGTGTCTGTAAGCGTGCTTGAACATACGGATGACCCAAAACTTTATCTAAGCGAACTCTTGCGTGTTACAAAGCCTGGAGGCAAATGCTACCTTGCTTTTCCCAACAAGCTTTGGCCGAAAGAAACCCATACCGGAATATGGTTTTTAACATACTTACCTGTCTTTCTTCGTCAGTTTGCAGTCAGCTTTTTAGGAAGAAATCCTTTGGAAGAAAATAATCTTAACTTTTATACGTATTTTGATTTGAAACGAATGTTGAAAAACATTGACTCTGACGGTTTTTCTTGGCATCTTGTTTCAGAAGATGGTAAAACTAAAAAAGGTATTAAAAAAGTCACTAAAGACGTTCTTGGTTTTTTTGGGTTATCGTATAAAGCTTTTTTATCTCACATTTTGGTGATTTTAGAAAAAAAATGATAGAATATCACCTCTATATATAATGAAAAAAAGAGCATTTATAACCGGTATCACCGGACAAGACGGTTCCTATCTTGCTGAGTTGCTTGTGAAAAAAGGCTACAAAGTTTTTGGTCTTGTTCGTCAAATGAAACATGACAGTTTAAAATACATAAATAAATTATACAAAAACAAAGACATCGTATTAATCAAAGGTGATCTTCATAATTTAGGTTCTATAAAAAAAGCGCTTAAAATAGCTAAACCGGACGAAATTTATAATCTGGCCGCTCAATCTGACGTAAGCATCTCTTTTATTCAGCCAGAGGAAACATTTGAAGTAAATTATCATGGTTTTGGCCGTTTAGTTAATGAAGCAATAAAAATTAATCCAAAGATAAAAATCTATCAAGCGTCGACTAGCGAAATGTTTGGCAAGATTAAACCGCCTCAAAATGAAAATTCTCCGTTTCACCCGTTTAGTCCATATGGTCAGTCAAAGCTTAAAGCACACGAAGATTATGTAGTTGGTTACAGAGAAAAACGCAGTATTTTTATTTGTTCCGGGATTTTGTTTAACCACGAATCTCCCAGACGCGGTAAAAATTACGTAACTAGAAAAATTACCACTTCTTTAGTAAAAATAAAATTAGGTTTGCAGGATTATTTTGAGTTAGGTAATCTAGATAGTAAACGAGATTGGGGTTTTGCGAGTGACTATGTTGAAGTTATGTGGGAGATGCTTCGGCAAAAAAATCCGCAAGACTTTGTGATAGCAACCGGCCAAAGCCATACGGTACGAGATTTTGTGAATGAAGCGGTAAAAGTTTTAGGAATGAAGATTACTTGGCATGGAAAAGGTCTGAAAGAGGTTGTAAAAGATGAGAATGGAAAAGTGATTCTGCAAATTAATAAAAAGTATTATCGTCCGGCAGATACTAACTATTTAATTGGAGATAGTAAAAAAGCCAAAAGAATTCTCGGTTGGAGATTGAAACATAGTTTTAGAGATTTAGTCAAAATTATGACAGAATCAGACCTTAAAGAAATAAAAGAAAGCATATCTAAATAATCAATTTTTTATGAATATGAAAACTAAATCGAAAGTTGCTTTGATGAGTTACGCTATGGACAATCGCATAGCTAAAGGAATGGCTTTGTATACAAGGAAACTTATTGAAGGATTACTTAATGATAGCAAGTTTGACTTTTCTCTTATTCATTACGATAAAGTGAAAGACTCATTGTATGAAAAAGGACGTGAAATTATGATGCCGAAAATCAAGCTACCATTTGGTTCACGATTTGTTTCTCAACTTTTGTTTTTTTGGAAGTATAGAAAAGAACCATTTGATGTTATTCATTGGTTTCAACCCAGACTCTATCCGTGTTTTTGGTTTGCTCCTGCTAAAAAAATTGTGGTAACTGTTCATGGCGCCGGTGATATAACGGCACCAACATATTTTGTTTTTTCGCGTTCAGTTTTTAACTTTACTCTGAAGCATTTTCATAGATGGGTTGATATTATTATTGTTGATTCCGAATTTGCTAAAGAAGAAGTTATGGAACACTACGGATTTCCGGAACATAAAGTTAAAATTATTTATTTAGGCGGAGGAGAGATTTATAAGCCGATTGAAAAAAATGAGGCCCAAAAAATAGTGTTACAAAAATATGGAATTAATCATCCATACATTCTAGATATTTCCAGACTTCAGCCACACAAGAATGTGGTTACCTTAATTCGTTCATATATTATTATGAGAGAAAAGTATCCAAAGCATACGGAAAAATTAGTAATTGTTGGGGGAGCCGCGTATAAAAATAGAGATGAATATGTTGTTGCAGAAAAGTCCCAATTTTTCAAAGATATAATTTTTGTTGACTTTGTTGAAACTGAAGATTTAAACCATATATATTCAGCATCAGAGGTATTTGTTTTTCCTTCCTTAAACGAAGGGTTCGGTCTTCCAATTGTGGAAGCTATGGCTTCAGGAGTGCCGGTTATTACTTCAAATATAACTTCTATGCCGGAAATCGGAGGAGATGCTGTTATTACCATTGACCCTTTTAATAAAGAAGAACTGGCTGAAGCTATGCACAATGTTCTTACAGATGAAAGTTTGAGAAAAAAAATGATTGAAGCGGGACTTTCTAGGGCTAAAGGTTTTACATGGCAGAAAACGGTGGAACAAACGGAAAATTTATATAATGAACTGCTAAAGTAACATGACCATGCAGAAATTATTTTTAGAACAGGTCGGTAATATAACTGAAGTAACGGAGAAAAAAGAAGCTTTTAGAAAACTGTCTTTCAGGAAAGATTGGCCGGATTTTCGTATTGAAAATAAAAAAATTTATTTTACCAAACGGGCTGGAGCCGGGTTTAATGAAAAAAGCAATGACGCTTTTGTAAATAAGGTAAAACTTTTTTTGAAGAAAAAGCCTTGGATTTTCTCACTGGTTTATCGTTTAATGAATCCTTCGTGGAGCAGACAAAGTGCAGAAAAAATTATAAAGAAACTTGGAAAGGGCAGTATTATTTTAAATCTCGGTTCCGGAGTAACTTCTATCCGTCCGGATGTAATAAATATAGATTTTTACCCGTTTCATAACGTTGATTTTGTGGCTGATATTGTGAATCTTCCGTTTGAGTCCAACATAGCTGATGCGGTTATTTCCGAATGTGTGCTTGAGCATGTGCCTGACCCGTACACGGTGGTTTCCGAGATGCACCGTGTACTAAAACCTGGAGGAATAGCGTATATTGTCGTGCCGTTTGTATTTTCTTTCCATTCTTCTCCTCATGATTTTTATCGATGGACAAAGCCCGGGTTAGAAAAACTGTTTAAAGGTTTTAAAAAAGTTGATTCGGGAATACATTTTGGACCAGGGAACGCTGTTCAGTGGGTTTTGTCAGAACATCTTGCCACGCTGTTTTCGTTTGGTTGGAGTAAATTACATCAGATTTTGTTCATGATACTTTTGGCAGTCTTTACTCCTCTTGGTTACTTGGATTTTATCTTAAATAGGTTTAAAACAAGTGAAAATATTGCCAGCCATTTGTATTTTGTAGGGAGAAAGGGGTGAAGAAAAAACCTAGAAATATCATAAATATCATAAATATCATTTTCTTAAAAACAGGATTTACAGGTTTTTAGCCTGTTTGAAAAACTTGAATAAATAATACGTTCTGCTACTATGGCTTTATGAAAAATTACCTTGCCAAAATAAAGGAAAAACTGCCTATCAAAATTTATCTATTACTAATTTTTATACTGCTAGCTTTTGGTTTTGGACTTCTTGCTTCGCTTAAACAAGTCGGGGAGCGTTCATGGGTGCCAGCAGCTATTGATAAAGCCAAAATAGTTCTTGGTATGACTAAATTGAAAGAGTTCAAGGGGGGACTTTCAATCTCTACATCCCGCTATGAATTTGAAACAATAGCCAAAGCTTCAAAAACTGGCCAGTACCAGATTACTACAACAGACGGAGGAAATATTATCGCCATTGAACGCAATACCGGGTTACTGCTCTCGCTTACTCCGGACAAGGGAGGATATAAAGAAACCGTCCTGTCGCCCTCTGTCTTTCCAAAAGACGTAGAACAAAAAACTGCGCCGGACAACTATCCTCCGTTAGTTATGGATTTGCATTTTGGGTTAAACAGACTGCTTTATTCCCTTGTTATCAAAGATAAAGACAAGGCCTGCCAGTTTTTGGGGCTTTTTGAAGTAACCCTCGGCAACCCGGTAGACAAAGGCTTTGGTGCTCCGGTTCTGCGTTTTCGCACGCCATGCGTTTCCGATAACTATAACACAGTAATGTGGGCGGGGAGAATTGCCAATAACGAAAACACCATATTTCTCTCTGTCGGAGAAGAACGCTATGACCGCAGTGGGTATCCGAAAACCGCGATTTTTGGCGCGGAGGACCTTGTCAGAGCCAGAACTGTTTTTGGCAAAATTTTGGCATTTAATCCCTCATCCTACTCTTATACCGTATATTCAATGGGTCATCGCAACGCTCAAGGACTCTTTTGGGATAACGAAAAATGGCAACTTTTGGAATCAGAGCATGGTCCGAATGGCGGAGATGAATTAAACGTTATTGTTCAAGGGGGCGATTATGGCTGGCCGGCAGTAATGCTTGGCAAACCTTACCCAACCCTTTATCCATCTGGGCTTCCGGAATTAAATGATTCTAAAAATCCTTCCACGGGCGTAGACCTTAAGCCGGAGCGCAAAGGGCTTTTATCTGGTACCCACGACGGTTACATACCTCCGCTTATGTCGTGGTCGCCCGGGGTCGGCGTAGGGCAAATTCTTAAGGTGTCATCCAAATCTCCGCTTAAGGACTGGAGAGGAGATATTTTGGCAGCTACAATGGGTGAAACAAATCTCCACCGCTTAAAACTCTATAAAGGAGCGGTTATGATGGATGAAAATGTTGATGTTGGAGTGCGTATCAGAGACATCCTACTACTTTCCAATGGCGATATGGCCGTGTCACTTGATGAGGGCACACTATTTATTCTCCAGGTTCCCAAGATTTAATCTCGCTTGATTTACGGTTAAAGTTGTTATAATGTAAGCCCTATGGCAAAACTATTAATTACGGGCGGAACAGGGTCGTTTGGAAGCGCAACTGTCAAGCGTTTCCTTGACGACAAGCGCTTTTCAGAAATCATCATATTCAGTCGGGACGAAGACAAGCAATACAGCATGCACCACAGGTTTAATAACAAGAAACTCACTTTCTTTGTGGGTGATGTTCGGGATAGGGATTCAATACTTCGCGCCAGCCGGGGAGTTGATTTTATTTTTCACGCAGCCGCATTGAAACATGTTCCGACCGGAGAAGTTTTTCCGATAGAATTTGTCAGAACGAATATCATAGGCACAGACAATGTTCTTTTTGCCGCTGAGGAAAACAAAGTCAAAAAAGTAGTCTTTCTCTCAACCGACAAATCCGTCTATCCTATAAACGCCATGGGAATGACAAAGGCTATTGCCGAAAAACTGATATCCGCCAAAGCCAATGAATCAAAAATAAAAAAATTGGGCACCACATTTTGCGCTGTTCGCTACGGCAATGTCATGGCTTCCCGCGGCTCAGTCATTCCTATTTTTGTTGAGGCGGCGAAATCAAACAAGCCTATTGTGGTAACTGACCCGAAAATGACCAGATTTCTCCTTTCTATTGAAGATGCCGTGGACCTTGTTCTTTTGGCTATTGACAAGGGAGGGCAGGGGGATGTTTTTATCAAAAAAGCGCCATCTTCAACCGTCGGGGATTTGGCCCAGGCAATAAAAAATATATTCAAATCAAAAAGCAAAATAGAAGTTGCCGGAGTTAGGGCGGGAGAAAAAGTCCATGAAAGTCTGGCGCATCAGTTTGAGCTTTCCCGCGCGGAAGACCTTGGCGGTTTTTATCGCATTCGTGACGGGCTCTCCTATGTGCAAAAAGAATTTGCCGGCAAGTCTGTTGCCAAAGAAATTAAATCAGATTATACCTCTTTAAATACAGACATTTTGACTGTCCCGGAAATAGAGAAACTCTTAAAATCTATCGACTACATAAAAAACGAACTGAAAAAAGCCAAGAAATAGTATAATATAGGGCTAATGCGGATAAAATATATAACAAACGTTAGATTGCCCACTTCCCGGGCTCAAGGTTACGCCATCATGAAAATGTGTTCGGAGTTTGCAAAAGCCGGCGCAGAAACGGAACTTTTTGTGCCTGCAAGAGGCAATACTCGTAACAAAAAAGACCCGTTTGAGTATTATGGAATAGAAAAAAATTTTGAGATAAAAAAAATTTCCAGCTTTGACTTTCTGGGGATGACTCAAAGATTCGGGAAAATTTTTTATTGGCTGGACATTCTGTCTTTTTTGGCAATCACTAAATTTAAAGTGAAGCTTGAAGCGGGAGATGCGCTTTATACGCGTGATTTTATGGCTATTTTATTTTTCTCAAAACAAAAGCGCGCCATTCTTGAGATTCACGACATTCCAAAATCGAAACTCTTTTTTGCGCAAGCTTTGAAAAAAGCCAAACTTTTTGTTGTTTTAAACAGTTATTTAAAAGAAGAGCTTGTTTCTCTGGGAGTGTCGCCTGATAAGATAATTATATCTCCAAGCGGAGTGGAACCTCAGGATTTTGAAGTCAGCCAAAGCCAAGCTGACGTGCGTAGAGAAGTCGGATTGCCACAAGACAAGAAAATAATTTTATATACGGGACAATTTTATCCGTGGAAAGGAGTTGACACTTTGGCAGAAACAGCCAAGTTGGTTCCGGAGGAGAATTTTGTTTTTGTCGGCGGAGCGGAGCCGGAATATTCCAGATTTAAAAAAAAATATCAAAATATTTCCAATATAATAATCAATCCGTTCCAAACGCGAGCTAAAGTCGCGCTATACATGAAAGCCTCCGATATTCTCGTTATTCCCAATTCCGGCAAGGAGAAAATATCATCCCACTACACTTCACCGTTGAAGCTTTTTGAGTATATGGCAGCTCAAAAACCGATTATAGTGTCAGATCTTCCTTCCATTCGAGATATTGTAAACGAAGAAGACGCGGTGTTTGCAAAGCCTGACAGCCCGCAGTCGTTTGCAGAAGCTATAGAGAAAATTTTAGGAGACGTTGGTCTTGCCCGGAAAATTTCTTTGAATGTTTATGAAAAAGTGAAACGATACTCCTGGCAAGAAAGAGCAAAAAAGATTATGGAAAAAATAAAAGAAATAGCATGAACAGGCCATGGGATTTATTTTTTAGAGAGAAAGTCACTAAAATCTTTCAAGAAAAGAAGGTTGTTGTCGATATAGGCGGAGGTTTGAGAGTTTCTCGCGAGAAAGGTAACAGATATGATAAAAACAGGGAATGGATTAGAGAACTTTTAGAAAAAGTTGATTATAAAGTGATGGACCCTGTGGATACATATAAGCCGGATATTGTCGGCGATATTCACAACATGCCTTTTTCGGACAATTCATTGGAAGCTGTTCTTTGCATAGCTGTTTTGGAGCATATAGAAAATCCCATCAAGGCATGTCAGGAGATTTATAGGGTACTTAGCCCGGGCGGTTACTGTTTTGCATATGTGCCATTCTTGTACTACTATCATGCGGAGCGAGGGTATTATGGTGATTACTGGAGATTTAGCAAGGATACAATACAACATATTTTCAAGCCATTTAAGACGATTGAAGTGGAGCCTGTCCGAGGGGCGATAGAAACGCTTCTGCGCCTGACTCCTTTTGGAAGAATCTCTATCTTATCTGCCATTGCTTACTACCTTGACCGTATTACAGGCAAATATAAAAGCAACCAAGTAAGCGGATACTATGTCTTTTTGGTAAAATAAAGACAATGACCCCAGTAGTAGAGCGCAGCTCACTACAGGGTACATCCCGTAGTGTAAATGGTATTGATTAAAATCAAAAAGTAAGTAATATGAACAAGTTAACATTAACAACATATAGTCTTGAAATGATATTTTGCTCGTAGAGCGATACCATTTTCTACTACTGGGATGATTAAGCTCATAAAATCCACTTTTTATAATGAAAAACTGACAAAGGATAAACTTTGCAAGTTTATACAAAAAACAGAGCAATTATCTGTGGGTAAATACTGTTCAAACTTTGAGAAAGATTTTTCCAAGTGGCAAGGAAGAAAGTATGGAGTAATGTTTAACAGTGGAAGTTCAGCAAATCTCGCTCTCATTCAAGTTTTGATAAATTTAGGGAAGATAAAAAGCGGAGATACTGTAGGATTTTCCGCCATAACTTGGGCAACAAATGTTATGCCGCTAATAAACCTCCATTTAAGGCCAGTGCCTATTGATATAGAGCTTGAAACATTAAATATCTCTTCCAAAAGTTTAGAACAAGCTCACAAAAAACATTCTTTTAAATTGCTATTCATCACCAATCTACTAGGATTTTGTCATGATTTGGAGGAAATAAAAAAATTTTGCAGAAAAAATGATATAATTCTTATTGAGGATAATTGTGAATCTCTGGGCTCGGAACATAAAGGAGAGAAACTGGGTAATTTTGGTCTTGCTTCCACATTTTCTTTTTATGTCGGACATCATCTTTCTACTATAGAAGGCGGAATGGTTTGTACAAATGACAAGGAAATAGACACAATGCTCCGGATAGTTCGTTCCCACGGCTGGGACAGACATTTAATTTCGTCTGAACAGAGTAAACTTAGAAAAAAATATAAAGTGGATGAATTTTACGGCAAATACACTTTTTACGATATAGGATATAACTTCAGACCAACCGAAATACAGGGATTTCTCGGCACCGACCAATTGAAATATTTGAACACAATGGTAAATAAACGAGAGAAAAATTACAAACAACTCCAAAAAATCTATTCAAATTCCGATTTCATAAAAATGACAACGATTGGAATGTCCAAAGTTTCAAATTTTGCCTTTCCTCTTATTTGCAAAACAAAGAATTTGAGAGACAAATATATGGAATTGGCAAAAAAAGCAGAAATAGAAATACGACCTGTTATTTCCGGCAATATAAATAATCAGCCATTTTTTAAAAAGTATGTCAGCGGGAAGTTTTATCTGCCAAACGCCGATAGAATTCACAACAATGGATTCTATTTTGGAAATAATCCCGATATGACAAAAGAAGAAATAAAATTTTTAATAAAAACTTTTTCCTAAAATAAAAAGGCGACCCTTTCAGGTCGCCATAACAGGCAGTTTAGTTAATTGGACACGTACTCATATCGCTCGGGTCGAATGGCTTGGACGAGAATGCCACAAAGCGTGTGTTTGGAAGAAGATCAAACCGATGTGTGTGATATGGTGGAATTTGAATCACAGATCCCGAGTTGATCTCGAACAGTTTGACTTCTCCAATGATCCTCCCATCCTTATCGACTTGAGCCGTTCGGATAGTCCCACCTCCTTCTAGGAAATAGAAAATCTCGAACTTTTCTCTGTGGAAGTGCTGGCCGAGTGGTTTTGAGGCATCTCTGATTACAAAATCCTGGAAAGCCGCATCACTGAATTCAAATTCGTGGATATCACGCCTTACATCGCTCGAAGCGAGACTAAGCGTGCCACACACCACTTTCTCTGCAGTTGTTGAAACAATCTCTTTCAAAGTAACCTCCTTCTCATACAACCTTCAGTCAATGATTCTATTTCTATCAATTTAATAGCAAACTATTAAACAAATGTCAAGCATTACATATAATAGTCAATTTGTTACACTAGACAAATGAATACTAAACTAAGTGATGAAGAATTTACGGAAGTCTACAATAAAGTGCCGCGACTGTGCGTTGACTTGGTTATAAAAAATGAAGAGGGTATTTTGCTTGCTTTGCGAGCAAACGAACCATATAAAGATATGTGGAATTTGCCCGGTGGGACTGTATATAAAGGAGAAATAATTGACGAGGCATGTGTTCGAATTGCCAAAAAGGAAATTGGTTTAGATATACAATTAGGAAAATGTTTAGGGTATACAGAATATCTTAAGGAACCGAGATTTGGAATTGAAGTTCATACTGTCAGCATTGTTTTGGAAGCTATTGCTGTGGGAGGAGAATTGCATCACGATGAAAATACTAAAGAATTGAGATTTTTTAAAGAATTACCTTTAACCCTGGTTTCAGCTCAAGCAGAATTTTTAAAAAAATTAAACTAAATTTTTTTGTATAAAAATAAACGGTGGCCGTTTTACGGGCCACCATTTGGTGAAAGGTTATGGTATCAACTTTGATTTTGACACCGAATCGATAATGCGAAATGCATCCGAGATGGTTACCATTTGCCACTCCCGTTTCTTCAACATCTCTTCGTTCATCGTCCCTTCCTCCTCGGCGCGCTGTTCCGTCGGGTAGACCATGTCGATTTCCACTTTAACAGTCTTTTCGCCAAGAAGGTGAGCAATTAGGGAAGCATACTGTTGGATGTATGTGTCCGCAATTTTGGTTGTGTTCCCCAGACAGATTCTTTTTGGCGAGCAAAGTACGAAATATCTCGCCACTGAAATGTGAAAAGCCACCAAGCCGAGCATTGGGTCGAAACCATCAATCTTGGCGACGTCATTGTAGACTTGATTCGCTTTTTCTTCAGTTGTTCTTTGGTAAGTGGGCCAAGTTGCCCAGGCTTTCTCGGAGCGTCTGGGTACGACAACACTACTATCCTCCAGAAGTGGCTCGATAATTTTTTCAACCCATCGAACCACATCCACCTTCTCCGGTTCCGTCCAAAGAATGAACGAAATATCTTTTTCTACCGCCACTTCCATGGCATGGAAGAAAACCTCTCTCCGACCCGGCCCCATGCCTTTGTGAAGCTGGGGGTAAACCTGAGCTCCAAGCTCGTAGAGTTTTTTGGCGACCTCTCTTGTGGGCGAGCCATCAACGATGACGACTTTGTGCCCTGCCGATACAGCCGCGCTTACCAGCTGACAAGCCAGCTTAAATCGAAGTTCTTCCACACTCTTGTAGAACGTAGTCATTGCAATCACTACTTGTATCAATTGAACCTCCCTTGTTTTCGGCCTTCTGAGCCGAAATTCCTGTAATAGAGTAACAAATTATACATAAAGTGTCAAGTGTTACAAATAATGTCTAATTTGTTAGACTAAATGCTCTTTAAAATTTTTATGCTAACCAAAAAGAGAAAAAATATCCTTATCACCGGAGCGAACGGTTTTGTCGGCAAGGCATTGGTTCGGGAACTCTTAAAAACCGGTGACAGTTTGTTTTTAGTGTCACGAGATGAAAAATTAAAGTATCCGGAAGCTACAGGTTTTTATGGTGATTTAACTGACAAAAAGTTTTGCCGGAAAATCGTGAAAGATATTGATATTGTTTATTATCTTGCCGGATTTCGAAAAAATATTGCAGTTCATACTGGCAGTCCCTTTGAGGCTCTTTCTCAAAATGTTCTTCCGTTTATAACTTTTTTAGAGGCAGCTAAAATCAGTAAAATAAAAACGATTGTATATAGTAGTTCTACGCATGTAGAATATACCATGTCAGAGAAAGAAAAAATTGATGGGTATGTATGGGGCAAGTACATTAACGAGTTGATATTAAAATCTTTCAATAAAGAAACAAATATAGAGGTCAAGACTGTCCGTTACGCGGCAATTTATGGGCCGGGTAATGATTTTAATCCAAAAAGTTCCAATATAATACCATCTCTTATTGTTAAGGTTGCAGAAGCTAAAGATGAAATCACCATATGGGGTAATGGCAAACGTTTACTTCAGTTTGTTTATATTGATGATGTGGCGCGTACTCTGGTTACGGTTTCTCACAGTGAAGGCAATTTTTTTGTCATTGGTAACTCACAAAACATCAGTGTTTTAGATTTGGTTAAAAAAATTATGAAGCTGATGGACAAAAAGCTCAAAATCTGTAAAGATTTGACCAAGCCGGATAAACCTACAAAGTTAGTCGTGTTTAACAGTAGCATAAAACCCAAAGTTAGCTTGGAGCAAGGTTTGATAAAGACTATAAAAGATTATAATAAACAGTATAAGAAATCACATGCCTAAGACACTCATAATAATTCCCTGTTACAACGAAAGCGAAAACATTGTTAAATTGATTGATGTGCTGCTTGGAGATAATCAAAACACCGATGTGCTCGTGGTAGACGATAGTTCGGACAATACAGCAGACCTGGTAAAAAAAAGACAAGTGGGTGAACCACGGCTTCATCTTATCAAAAGACAAGGTAAGGGAGGCAGAGGCACAGCTATTTTGGAGGGTTTTAAGTTTGCTCTAGCTCGTGATTATAAATTGATTGCTGAAATGGATGCTGATTTTTCTCATGACCCGAAAGAATTTCAGTCGCTTGTGGCTATGTCCGGAGACAATACTATGGTCATAGGTTCTCGCGATATCAAAGGGAGCAAAATAGTCGGTTGGCCTTGGACACGCACAGCTTTTCACTACCTGGCAAATTTTTATGCCAATATCATTTTAGGGATAGGCATTCGCGACTATACAAACGGTTACAGGGTTTATGGCAGAGGAGCTCTGGAAAAACTGGATATGACAAAAATAAAAGGTATCGGCTATATCGTTTTGTCGGAAATTTCTTATCAATTATTTAAAAATGGTGTTAAATTTGTGGAAGTCCCGACTTTGTTTGTCAATCGCAGAAGAGGAGTATCAAATTTTTCTATGAAAGAAATTATGGAAGCGTTTACTTCTGTTATAAGAGTTCGGTTAGATTATGGTAAATAATTTTAATAGATTTATGAAGAAAATACAGAAAAAAGCTTTAATTACAGGTATTACCGGTCAGGATGGTTCATATTTGGCTGAACTCTTGATAAAAAAAGGATATGAAGTTCATGGCATGGTCAGGCGCGCCAGTACATTCAATCGGCACAATATTGAACATATTTTTAATACAAACGAAATATATTCCCACAAGTTGCATTATGGAGATATGACTGATGTCAATTCACTTTTTCGCATTTTGCGCGAGGTAAGGCCAGATGAAGTATACAACTTGGCTGCCCAATCTCATGTTCGAGTTTCTTTTGATATACCTTTTTATACGGCCAAATCGGATGCTATCGGTGTGCTCAATTTAGTTGAAGCTGTAAAGCACCTGGATTTAAAAAGTAAGATTTATCAAGCGTCCACCTCAGAATTGTTTAGCGGTCATCACAAAGAAGCCCCTCAAAATGAAAAGACTCCGTTTAAGCCAAAAAGTCCATATGGGGTGGCAAAATTGTATGGTTTTGAAATCGCCAGAATATACGGTGAGAGTTATGGCATTTTTATTGTCAACGGAATTTTATTTAACCACGAGAGTCCTCGTCGAGGAGAAAATTTTGTGACCAGAAAAATAACAATCGCTTTGAACGAAATTGTAGCCGGTAAAAGAGGCAAACTCCTTTTGGGTAATATGGACGCTTGTCGTGACTGGGGATATGCTCCGGAATATATGGAGGCGGCATGGAAAATGTTACAACAAAAAAAACCGGAAAATTTTGTTATCGCTACCGGTAAAACACATTCAATAAGAGAGTTTGTGGAAGAGGCCTGCAAGGTTTTGGGTATTGATTTGGTATGGAAAGGCAAAGGAATAAATGAGAAAGGAATAGATAAAAAAACAGGCAAGGAAATTGTGGGTATTGACCCCGGATATTTCAGACCAAATGAAGTTCATTATTTGCGCGGGGATGCCAGAAAAGCCAAGAAACTACTAGGTTGGGAAGCAAAAACCTCTTTTAAAGAACTGGTTAAAATAATGGTTGAAGCTGACAGGATAAAAGTAAATGCAAAGTAAACCTTTAGTTATTTCTATTTGTGTTTCCGCCGTATTGGCTGTTCTTCCATTTATCTTAATATTTTTTTCAGCCGGCGGAAATTACCCGAAACTGCCTGTGGAAGTGGTGAGCGATAGTATGTATTACTATTCTAGGGCGGCAGATATTGCAAAAGGCAATATTTTTATCGGCAATCCGTATATCAAGGAAAATAAAACTGAAGTTTCGCCTGCATTTTTTGTGGCGGATTGGCTTTGGGCCGTTCCGCTTTTCCTCGGGTTTGGAATACAAACATCCATTATCATAAACCAGATATTTTGGTTTTTGATTTTCGGCATATTTTTATATTACCTTTTTAAGTTTTTTGACGTAAAAGAAAAATACATTCATTGGGCTGTTTCTTTTGTCATACTTTCCGTATATTGGTACTTGTCTCGCCCTGTGGCAATGCAGGTTATTTATCCAGTCTTTCTTTTGTGGCTTTTCAGTTTCGGAGCATATCTCAAAAATCCAAAATCAAGAAAAAATATTATTCTTCTGGGGATTGCCACAGCCTTGTCTGGGTATATTTATACATATCTGGCACAGATAATTTTTGTGGCTTTTTGTATTGCTCTTATCGCTTCATTTTTCCCGCGTTTCAAAGAGTATCGTTTTCTCTGGTTTTCCGCTACTATAGCGGGTCTATTGTCCATTCCTTTTTTATTATATACATGGAAGCAGGTACATCATCCGTTTTATTTTGAAACGATGGCTCGCATTGGCCTCGTTCATACTAATATGATAGGCACGCCGGCAGTATTGTATTCTTTTCTTATTTTATTATCTCTGCTTCTGGTGTATCTTCACCGAGATAAGTTTTCCAATGCGGAGCTTTATCTCGTTGTTTCATTTTCGCTTGGACTAATAATAGCCACGCTAAGCAATGTGTTTACCGGAGTTGACCTTGAAACGGCTCTCCATATCGGAAGATTTACGGAAGTTTGGATTGCCGTAATGTTTATAGTTTTTTTCCAAAAGGTGCGAGGTGGCCTGTTTTGGCTGTACGCCGTTTTAGCTGTCAGCTTTTTTTTGCTTCAAATCCAGCCATGGGGCAATATTCCAGCTGTTGCGCGCAGTCATATGTTGAGTAAAGAGCCGTATATTGAAACGCTCAACTGGCTTAAAAATAATACCCCGGAAGAATCGGTCATTCTTGCCGATGATTCACTCTCCGGATTTATTCCTCTTTTTACAAGTGATTATGTCCTTTTCCATCCGCACGCCTCGCTTCAAATTGATTCCGACATGGCTGTACAAGACAGATATCTGTCATCGCGCATACTTGGGGATTTATCGGTTCAAGATATAAAAAATGATATGCCGAAATATGCCGGCAACGGTTTGTCCACTCATCGATATATGGTTTACAATCGCAACGTCAAAGTTTGCAAACTGCTCCGCTTTAATTTATTTGGAAAAAATTGCGGAGAGATTCAAACCTCGGCCTCTTTTGCCGGAGAAAAATATTTTACCGATATGAAAGACCGATATGATGTATTCAAAAAAACACCACTCTCCATCTTGCAAAAATACAACGTTTCTTACATTATTTTAGATAAACAAAATGACAGGTGGAAACTTCCAATATTGCTTAAACTTGAATGGTCAAATGATAGATTCGCAATTTATAAACTTTAGCTATTTTTCTCAAACCAAAGCAGAGTATAGGATTCGTTTTCTGGAAATGCTAAATTATCGAATATTTTGGAGAGGCGCTGGCGCCATTTTGGCAGATAAAATGACGGGGTGATTTGAATATCCGGGTGAGCGGAGAGCAGTTCTTTTTTTGATGAAAATTTTTCCACTTTTGTCACGGTTCGTTCAAATGTTGGAACGCCAACTTTTGATAAAAGAATTCTCCAGAGGCGGTAAACTATTTTGTGACCGGGCTGTATAGGCGGCATATCCCATAAGTCTAGGTCTATTCTACAATCATAGTTTTTTTCTCCGCTTGAGAGTTTCTTGTAGTTACTAACTTGAATCGGTTTAGATGATAAGACGTGAACAGTGCCGTCATAGACAGGGTATTTTGTCATAAACTGAGTAAAATCATCCAGCTTTTGATTGAATACTTCCTTGTATTCCGGGT
>Ga0209541_10001526_pt1 | contig 45814 bp, 37 predicted proteins | sample RifCSPlowO2_01_FD_184027 | JGI IMG/M metagenome (GOLD analysis project Ga0209541, IMG submission 184027) | Groundwater microbial communities from Rifle, Colorado - Rifle CSP2_plank lowO2_0.1 (SPAdes) (version 2) | ecosystem: Environmental > Aquatic > Deep subsurface > Groundwater | place...
TATTGAGGCTGATGTCCCGCTAATCGTATAGTTGGCATAAGTAATAACTCCTGACATGTTGTAAGTTATGTTTGCAGTGCTTAATCCTGTCTCGTCTGTTATGTTTCCGCTGAAGTTTATCACGCTATCAAACAAAGCGCTGCTAACATTAAAGCTGGTGTTGACTATTGGGGCAGTTGTGTCTGGTGTTAAGGTCATCACTATTGTTAGTTTTTCAGTGTTGTTTAAATACAATAATGACTGGGAATAAGAATTGTATCCAGCCTTTACAGAGCTGATGTTAAAAGGCGCAAAACAAGATAAGTTATCATTAAAAGGCAGATTATAGCATCCATCCTGATAGTTAGATACACTTCCATTCTGGTTGAAATACAATATTTGGGTTGTGGCTATGCTTCCATCTGCCCCAGTTGTGCCTGAAAACAGGGCATTGTTGCTTGAGTCATTAATTTCAACTGCTGCCGAGCTTATTGCAACTCCGCTGCTATCTGTAACATTTAGATACAAAGTGTTTTTTATTGTCAGGTTTTTGCTTTCTGTGCAGTCTGGGCTTCTACAAACAAACTTTATCTTTGAATAATTCATTGAAACATCTGCAAATATAATTTCTGTGACATTTGCTGTAACGAGAACATCAGAATAAGCAGTGCTGCATGGTTTTGGAGGAGCGCATGGAATGATTGTATTATTAATAAAAGTTATATTTCCTATACCTCGCTTTCTTGCTGATGATGTGCCATTTAGGTTTATGGCATATCTAAGGCTCTCAAAAGTGTTGTTGATGAAAGTAATATTTCCAGCCACTTCATCTTCAATCCAAAGCGCATCATTATTAGTATCATTTGAAAAGAAAATATTATTGATTATTGTAAAGTTTGTAATTCTGCCTGTTCCTCCCCCTGAAAGAAGCATTGCTGGTTTTTTATTTTGTACTCCTATGCCAGACATCATTGTTTTGTTAAATATATTATTTGATATTAAAACTCCTTTGCTGATTCTTAGTATTGATATTGCCATCTCACTTGTTGTTCCATTTGCCATAAAAATATTGTCTGAAATAGTAACATTCGTCAAAGAGAAGAAATTGCCGCCGATTGCTCCATTACCCCCTCTTATTCCAGTAAAATTGTTTCTTTTAATGCTTGAATATTGAAAATTGCCTGTTGAGGAAGTTATTCCCGCTCCAAGTGTGGGAGATACTTTATTGTCTTCAATTATTGCATATTGGACTAATCCAGCAAATGCCATCGCAACATTTGAAGTTATAATATCATTATTTGTTATTGTTATATTATTTACTATGGTAGGTTGTATTCCATTTGCCGATGTTCCACCGTAAACTCTTATTGTGTTGTTTGTGACGGTTGTTCCAATAAGTGCCGCTCCAGATGGATGATTAATCCAAATTGCACTACTAATAACACTTCCAACTGAAAACATATTGCAGCTTCTTATTGTTGAAAAGTTTGCTGTTATGTTAATTCCTCTTGAAGTCCCGCCGCCAGTTGTTGAATGATTTATTTGGTATCCGTGACAATCAAGAGTAACATTGTTGGCTGTAATGTTAAAACATCCGCCTGAGACGTTTATGTTATTCTGTAAGTCATATTGTGTGTTTGGAATATCCAAGTTGATACAATCATAAACATCATAGGTATTTTGCACAGTTACAATTTGGTCACTCTGATTTTTATTATTTGATGTATCATTAACAATGACTGAGAAATTAATAACATCTCCTGCGCCTAAAGCAATTGTAAAGTTCTGCGAGCACTGGTCGTTTGTTGATGTAACAGTTGTATTAAAGTATTCAAAATATCCAGACTGGTTTATTATAAACTGGCAGAAAGACAAACCTGTTTCATCTGAAACGTTGGCAGTCATATTAACTCTTTGGTTTCTGACTGGAGTTGAGTCGTCTAAAGAGGCATTGATTCTTGGGTTTGTGGTGTCAGTAAAAACAGTAACTGTAAAGTTAAACACAGAAGTCTGCATTACATTGCCGTTTGTGTCATTTGCCCAGAACTGCCACCCAACTACTCCTGCTCTAGGCAATGTCCTGTTCACAGTCCAGTTAACTGATGTTGTTGATAAAATTCCAGAATCAGTTACATTAGTGAAGCTGTTCCCTCTTGCATAAAGCTCTTTGATTTCTGCTGCTGAAAGGGAACGGTTGTAGACGAGGACTTCGTCGAGTTCACCGTCGAAATTCCCCAAGTTATTTCCACTTTGTGAATGAGAACCAACCCGAATGTAATTCGTTGCAGCATAACCCACATTATTTGACCAGCTAACAGGTGTTTGCTGAACGCCGTCAAGGTATACCATTATGGCTGTACCGTTATATACACCAACCCCGAAATGCCACAAACCATCATTCACATTCGATGCAGAATTAACTATTTTATAATCAGTATCTGCCAGTGTTCCAGTATTTTTACCTGATAGTAGACTGAGTTTCGTTGCGCTTGCACCATCTACGTTCACACCTAAAATTATTCCAGCAACAAACGTATTTTGGGAGTAGCTTGAAAAAATTTGCTGTTGTGCTGTTGCTGTAGTTTTGAACCAACCGCTAATCGTGAAATTACCTGTGGGTTGAAGAACTGGGATATTTGTACCTATATCCACATAATCATTCACCCCGTCAAAACTCAATGATTTTCCAAATTTATAATCTGTTAAATTATATGCAGGGCATGTCGTTCCAGAACAAGTTCCATTATTCTCTGTCTGTCCAAGTCTTTCACCATTGACTTCGGTGCTGAAATCTTTGAATAGTGTGTCATTCTCTCCACTTCCATTATTAAACCTCCAGTATCCGACAAGCCCGGAAGTGTTGATATAGCCGCTTCCGATAGGAGCTGTGTTATGCGCAATTATGTCATTCGCGATGAAGTTGTGGGTGTTTTCTATTTCCAAGTCATAGACTTGCTGCTTGTCAAGGACTTTGATAGAGGAGATTTTCTCGAAGATTATATCGCTTCCCGCAACATTTAAATACCCATTTTCCTTATTACCATTTGGTGATGATGAAATGGCTGAATTAAGAGTTGAAATATCAGACAGATTCAATAAAATAATCGGAGACGAACTAGAAAATCCCGGCACAAGAGCCTTATTAAGAGAGGCTGTTGAGGAGAAGCTAAAAGTGCTGCTTTTGTTCAAGGCAGTTGACGGCATATTAAAGAAAAGCAAGCTGTCTGACGATGATTTTTCGAAGCTTGTAGAGGAATACAGAGACAATTTGGCTAAAAGATATGGCATATCTTCATAAAAGGCACTGCAAATGAGGCTGATTGTTGTTGATGCCAGCGTATTATTCTCGTTCTTTAAGCCTGAATCTTTCACAAGGAACCTGCTCAAATCCGTATATCTTAAAGGCGCCAAATTAATTGCTCCGGATTTTGCGTTTGACGAATTGTATTCATTAAAGCAGAAGATTTGCAGATTTTGCGGAATAAGCGATTTAGAGTTTATAATTTCCTTTGCGCTCCTGTCTGAAATCATTGATGTTGTGCCGCGCTCAGAATTTGCGAAATTTGAATCCAAAGCGTTAAAATTGCTCTCCGGACATGCTAAAGATATGCCGTACTTTGCATTGGCATTGTCTTCAGGCTGCTCAATTTGGTCTAATGAAAAGATGTTTAAAGAGCAGTCAGAAGCGGATATATTTTCAACTGATGGCATCAAAAAGCTATTTGACATAGAATAATTATTTTCTTTTCTAGGCACGGCAGTCTCCATGCTCTTAGAATCAAAAGGCTTATATATTTGCACATAATACGCAGTATTACCTATACTATGTGTAGGTGGAGGAAACACAATGCCAACATTAACATTAGCCATACCAAAGGACATGAAAGAGGAAATGGAGAAATTGCCAGAGCTTAACTGGTCGGAGATAGCGCGCGCAGCAATAGCCGAGAAAGTAGCTGAATTTAAGCTGTTCAAGTCTATTGTATCTAAATCAAAGCTTGCAGAAAAGGATGCGTTAGCCATAGGCAGCAAGGCAACCGAGGGGCTATACAAGGCGTATAAGAAGAAGCTTGAGGGATAAATGCTGTCAAAGAAAACATCGGTGTTGTTAATAAAAAAGTTTATATATGCTTCTAACATGTTGCCCTTAAATGATGTTTGCATTTTCGGTTGCTGGCGTTCCGATAAGGCTGACAAAGGAGAGGATTGCCCATATAGTGAAAGGGCATCCTGAGCTATCTGAGAGGCAGCATGAGATTTTGGAGGCGGTAAATTCGCCCCAGGCTGTTCAGAAAGGCGAAGCTGGCTCGCTTCTTGCGGTAAAGAAGTTCCACAAGACTCCTGTAACAGAGAATAAATATCTTGTTGTAGCCTATAAAGAGCTGTCAAGCGCTGATGGATTTGTTTTGACTGCTTATTACTCAACTGATTTAAAGCGGAGGATGATAATATGGAAAAATTAATGGTTGAAAAGCCCAAGCAGGTATCTTGGGAATACGATAAGGAGGCTGACGTATTGTATATTTCATTTGGCAAACCGCAGCCAGCTTTAGGCCTTGACTTGGGCTCTGGAATTGTTGCAAGGTACTTGGACAAATCACACAAAGTAGTCGGCTTTACAATAGTTGGACTGAAAAATGTGCTGAAGACAGCAACGTAATCATTTTTTTCATCTAATTTGGCTTTTGTTATTGGAACAGCAATTTCTGCGCCTTCTTTCAAGTACTTGACTTCAACCCATCTCGTGCAGTAGCCTTTATCTGCAAAAAAATTCTCTTCGTGAGGATTTTTTTGGTGCTCTCTATTCCAAACAGTGTCAGCATACTTGCCGCATTCCTCTCTGCTGTATAATTTTACCAGATAAGGATGCGTTGCAGTTGTGTTTATGCTTCTTCCTGAGCTTGTTTTTAGCTCGTAAATCGTCTTGTTGCCCATATCCAGCAGTGCTTTAACCCTGTTGGGGACAATCTTTCCTGTTTTTTCATCAAGAGACTGCACATAATCCCCTTCCCTGATGTCTTTGATTTTTTTCCTGCTTCCGTTTTCCAATGTTATTAATGAGTCTTCAGCAACGCAAAGGCCGTCACCGCTTAAATTGCCAATTTCTGCATCCCTTGTTCCGTTCCATGCAAACATTAGATTTCGCAGTCCGATGTTGTCAGAAGCATTTATGCTGAATCCAGCTGTGTTGTTGATTAAAGGATTTGTTAAATTTGTTGAGTTGGTTGTGAATATTGGCGGAACTATATCTGAGCTCAGTATTATATTCACAAACTTGCTTCTGTTGATATCAATGGTTAAGTTAGCTGAATTATATCCTGTAATATTAACTGAGATATTATAAGGCGTAAAGCAGGTTATATTCACATTGCTTCTAACATCTGTGCAAGTATCTAAGTCTGTTGTGAAGTTTACTGTACCATTTTGAGTGTATTCTGTGACTGTCAAAGTTGTTACATATCCAGAAGCATCGCTTGAACCATTAAACACATTATTTGCAAAAGAATCATTGACATGGACTTCTGCATTTGGTATTCCTAAATTATTGGTTGAGTTCGTAACATTTATTGTTAAGTACCATTGGACTGTCAAATTATTTTTCTCTTCTGGAGCTGCTGTCCTGTAAGGAATAAATGCAATTCTTGATTTATTAAAGGAAACATTCAGGAAAGTAATATCGGTTACGTTGGCTGTCAAAATTACATCTTGGTAATTGGCAGCGCATCCTACAGAGCATGGAATGATTGTGTCGTTAGTAAATGTGTTAAACCTTGTTGTTTGCCCAGAGGTTTGACCAGTTCCGTTAACGGCAATTCCTGCTGCTAATGATGTTATTCTATTGTTATAGAATGTGTTGTTGTTGATATTGTTCAATAAATAAACACCAAAAGAACTAGTCATGTTATTTGTTGTAATATTGTTTAAGTAGACTGTAGTATTTTTAACAGCAGCATTCAAGTAAACTCCATAGCTGTAATTGCTTCTTGTTGTGATATTGTTGCTGTAAACATTATTGTTGTTGGAGATTGAAAGTAAATACGCACCATACCCAATAGAGCCGCTTGTTGTTATAGCGTTGCTGTAAACACTGTTGTTGGAGCTTGTAGACAAAACCGCACCATACCCACCAGAGCCGCTTGTTGTTATAGTATTGCTGTAAACATTGTTGTTGCTGGAGCTTGAAACCAAATACGCACCATATCCATTAGAGCCGCTTGTTGTTATAGCGTTGCTGTAAACATTGTTGTTGTTGGAGCTTGTAGACAAAACCGCACCATACCCAGTAGAGCCGCTTGTTGTTATTGTGTTGCTGTAAACATTGTTGTTGTTGGAGCTTGAAACCAAATACGCACCAACCCCAATAGAGCCGCTTGTTGTTATTGTGTTGCTGTAAACATTGTTGTTGTTGGAGCTTGACCACAAATACGCACCAATCCCATTAGAGCCGCTTGTTGTTATTGTGTTGCTGTAAACATTGTTGTTGTTGGAGCTTGAAAACAAAACCGCACCATACCCATCGCTTCCTCTTGTTGTTATAGTGTTGTTAGTTATGTTATTGTTTTTTGCATCATTTAAAAGATAAATCCCATACCCACTTGTGCTGTTTGTTGTAATGCTGTTGTTATAGATAGTGTTAAATGTTGCATTATTGAAGATATAAACTCCATAAGAATTCGCAGCTCCAGTCTTGCTTGTATCATTTTGCACAATATTGCAGCTCTTAATTGTTGTGTAATTAAAGCTTGTAATATTAATTCCATAACCAACAACGCTTTGAGAATAATTAACAGTGTATCCATGGCAGTCTAATGTGATATTGTTAGCCAAAACGTACATGCATGTCCCAGATGAATTCACATTATTGCTTACATTGTAATTGAAACCTTCAACATTCAGATTCTTGCACTTGTTGATTGTGTCAACAACAGTGATTATTTGTGATGATTGATTTTTGTTATTGTTTGTGTCATTTACAATAGCTGTAAAGTTGATTACAGAGTCTTTTTGCACGGCAATCGTGAAATTCTGCGAGCATTGGTCGTTAGTTCCAGTAACGCTTACATTAAAGTATTCATTAAATCCGCTTTGGTTTATAACAAATTGGCAGAATGACAATCCAGTTTCATCAGAAACGTTGGCGGTTAAATTAACTCTATGTCGTGGAAGTACGTTGTCTTCGTCAAGTGAAGCGTTTATGCTTGGCAGTGTTGAATCGGTTGTTAGCAGGCTGATGTTCAGCAGTTTGCTTCTGTTGACATCGATGCTTGCTGAATTTGGATTATAGCCTGTTATATTAACGCTTATGTTGTAAGGAGTAAAGCAAGTAATGTTGACATTATTCCTTACATCAGCGCAAGTATCTGCATCCACAGTAAACGGAACAGAGCCATTCATTGTAAACTCCGTCACATCAACTGTCCCTGCAAATCCGCTTGCATCTGCTGTCAGGTTAAACAAGTTTGCTGCAAAAGAGTCGTTGATGTTAGCTTGCGCATTTGGTATTCCAGCATTGTTTGTGCTGTTTGTTATATTAACACTTAAGAACCATCTGACTGTCAGGTTGTTTATCTCAATAGGCGTGTCCGGGCTTCTTGGCATAAGCGCAACTCTGGATTTGTTAAAGCTGACATTAAGGAAGGTAATATCCGTAACATTAGCTGTCAAAATTACATCTTGATAGTTGGGGGCGCATCCTACAGAGCAGGGAATGATTGTGTCATTGGTGAATGAATTAAACCTTGTTGTTTGACCGAAAGACTGCCCAGTTCCGTTAACGGCAATTCCTGCTGCTAATGACGAAATTCTGTTGCTGTAGAGAGTGTTGTTGTTTACATTTCGTAAAAGATAAATTCCATAAGAGCCAGTAATGTTGTTTGTCGTTATGTTGTTAGAGTAGACTGTAGTATTTTTAACAGCATTGTTTAGATAAATTCCATAGCTTGTAATATTTTTTGTTGTTATATTATTGCTGTAAACACTGTTATTGGAGCTTGAAGACAAAAACGCACCATATCCAGTGCCTCCGCTTGTTGTTATAGCGTTGCTGTAGACATTATTATTGTTGGAGCTTGAAAACAAATACGCACCATATCCAGTGCCTCCGCTTGTTGTTATTGTGTTGCTGTAAACATTATTGTTGGAGCCTATATTCAAATACACACCAAATCCATTGCTCCCGCTTGTTGTTATATTATTGCTGTAAACATTATTATTGTCGGAGATTGAAAACAAATAAGCACCATATCCAGTGCCTCCGCTTGTTGTTATTGTGTTGCTGTAAACATTATTATTGTTGGAGCTTGAAAACAAATAAGCACCGTATCCAGTGCCTCCGCTTGTTGTTATTGTGTTGCTGTAAAGATTGTTGTTGGAGCTTGAAGACAAAAACGCACCATACCCACTAGTGCCGCTTGTTGTTATTGTGTTGCTGTAAACATTATTACTGGAGCTTGTATCCAAATACGCACCATATCCCACAATTATTGTTATTGTATTGCTGTAAACACTGTTGTTGGAGCTTGAAGACAAATACGCACCATACCCACTGCTCCCGCTTGTTGTTATTGTGTTGCTGTAAACACTGTTGTTATTTGAGTTTGTATCCAAAACCGCACCAAACCCACTGCTCCCGCTTGTTGTTATTGTGTTGCTGTAAACACTGTTGTTGGAGCTTGAATACAAATAAGCACCAAACCCACTGCTCCCGCTTGTTGTTATTGTATTATTAGTTAGATTGTTATTTTTTGCGCCTTTCAGCAAATAAATTCCATAACTACTTGTACTGTTAGTTGTTATTGAATTGTTTATTACAATGTTAAAGTTCGAATTGTTGAATATATAAACTCCGTAAGAATTCGCAGCTCCAGCCTTGCTTGTATCGTTTTGCACGATATTGCAGCTCTTTATCGTTGAATAATTAAAGCTTGAAATATTAATTCCATAACCAACAACGCTTTGCGAATAATTAACAGTGTATCCATGGCAATCAAGCGTTACGTTGTTTGCAGTCACATTAAAGCAAGTCCCCGGAGAATTGGCATTTGAATTTAGATGGTAATTGACGTTTGGCTCGTCCAATAATGAGCAGTTGCTTATTGTAACATTTCTGTCAACCCCATAATGCGAGAATTCCGATACGTTGATTGTTAAAGTACGATCGCTGAAGCTTAAGTAATTGCAATAAACTCCACTGCAGGCATCTCCATTTCTTGAAACTGTCCCGTTTACAACATTGTAAAATGTTAAATTTGCGCTTTGGTTTAAGTAACCACCTTCGGAATTTACGTAAATTCTTGTGTTTGTTATGTTTATTGATTTGTTTAAATCTGCAAAATTATAGTTTGATATTCTATCAATGAATTTTACAATTCCAAATTCGTTTTCTTTTGTTAGGAATGGCGGAGGGGATATCGCAGCATTAGAAATATTGATGGTTAAGTTATAGAATAATCTGATTGTGCCGTTAAGCGCTGTGCCTGCATCTCCTGTTTGATTAGTTGCATTAAGCAAATAAATTACATTCAATTCTTTTGCAATAAGAGTTATATTGCCAGACACATTTCCAGCAGCTGCCGACCAATTTATTGTTAAAGTATTAGATGCATTCACTAAAATAGAGCCTCCATTGCCGTTACTGCAAAGTCCGATAGAGCCCCTATCAGCATTTATAGAAGATATTGTTGCTGTTGGCGCAGTTATTTTTACAATACCCCCACTTCCTCTTTTTCCTTGATTTGGTTCACCAGCAGGACAATTATCTTTATCGCCATTGCCGCCTCTTGCATTTATAGTGCCGGTTATATTAACCAATGTAGCATTAAGACTAATAGTCCCGCCATTGCCACCGCCAATTTGATTAAAAGTGTCCATAACATAATCACTGCTAGCGCTTATCTGAGAATTAGCTCCAACATATATTACAGAGGCATTTATTGTTATTGTGCCTCCGTTTCCAGAAGCCCCACCAGCAGTTCCCATATTACCACCACCATCACTTGAAATATTCCCATCACTTAAGTTAAGAACATCAACAAGTATAGTAAAGCTGTCTCCTGACTGGCAACTTCCAGAACCGCTGCAGTCATCTCCATCTGCATTTAACCTTGCACCATCTCCTAATGTCAGATTTTTGCCGCTTAAATCCCATGCATAATTAGCAGGAACTCTATGCCCTTTTGTGATTTGACAAGAACTTCCAACTGCTCCAGCAGCAGTGCCTGATGTCCAGCCAAATATTGTTCCGTTATTGCAAGGGCTCCAAGTGTTGTTAATCCAAATTTGGCCATCCCTGCCAGAAGCCAAGCCACCAGTGACACTATCACAAAAACCAATACTTCCTTTCTCCACATTGATTAATCCGGTGTTTGCAATTGTAACAGCAGTTATATTAACTGTCCCGCCATTGCCTCTGGTTCCTTGAGCGCCACCAGGACAATTATCGTTATCGCCATTGCCACCTCTTGCATTTATAGTTCCACTTATATTAACCAATGTCGCATTAATGTTTATAGTACCTGCATCACCACCACCCATTTGATTAGCCTTATTCATAACATAATCACTGCTTGCGCTTATCTGAGAATTAGCTTCAACATATATTACAGAAGCATTAATTGTAATTATGCCTCCGTTTCCAGAGGATACTCCTTGAGTTCCAAGATAAGAACCACCATCACTTGAAATATTCCCCTCACTTAAGTTAAGAACATCAACAAGTATGGTAAAGCTGTCTCCTGACTGGCAGCTTACAGAACCGCTGCAGTCATCACTATCACCATTTAGCCTTGCACCATTTCCTAATGTCAGATTTTTGCCGCTTAAATCCCATACATAATTAGCAGGAATTCTATGCCCTTTTGTGATTTGGCAAGAAGTCCCAATTTGCCCTGCGCTTGTGCCTGCTGTCCAGCCAAATATTGTTCCATTATTGCAAGGGCTCCAAGTGTTGTTAATCCAAATTTGCCCATCCCTGCCAGAGCTTAAAGCACCTGTAGGCGCATCACAAAATCCAATACTTCCTTTCTCAACATTAATCAATCCAGTATTTGCAATTGTAACAGCAGTTATATTAACTGTCCCGCCATTGCCTCTGGTTCCTTGAGCGGCATCAGGAGGACAATTATCTTTATCGCCATTGCCTCCTCTTGCATTTATAGTTCCACTTATATTAACTAAGGTTGCATTAATGTTTATAGTGCCTGCATCACCACCGCCAATTTGATTAGCAGTATCCATAACATAATCACTGCTGGCGCTTATCTGAGAATTAGCTCCAACATAAAGTGTAGAAGCATTTATTGTTATGTTGCCTCCATTTCCAGATGCTGTGGATGTGCCAGTATTAACACCTCCATCAGCCAAAATTGTTCCGTTTATTGTAACAGCTTGCGCAGCAATTAATAAAACGCCGCCGCTTCCGCAAGTGCCAGCGCCACAGCTTGCTCCGCTTAGATTAATAACGCTGCCAGCATCCATTATTAGATTTCCAGTTAGATTAATTGTGAATATAATTCCTGTGCTGTTGACTAATTGCCCGCTTGCATTGATTATTACGTTATTTGCGCTTAAAATATTGTCTGTGCTGTTTACATAATGTGTTGTGTTAATCCAGCAGGTTGTTGCCAAATCTCCGCCGTCGCAGAAGCCTGCTGGCAAGGCAGGATCAATTATATGGTCAAACTCCAAAAATGCTGTTGCAGCATCAGTATTAACAATCCTTAAATCAAAAGTGTCATGGCTGCCAATCATGCCTGTCAAGAAAACCTTATAGTATCTGGTTTCTGCAATAAGCGGAAACTCCGTTATCTTGCTCGTTGAATTAAAGTGATAAACCTCAACATAAGTATTCAAACTCTGATTGTTTCTGGCATAAATTGTTATATCCCTTGTTGCATCTAACGCCTGCTTGAATGCCACCCTTACAAATTCATTTTCGTAAATCGGCTCTGACCAAGTATCATCTAGCGCGTATGCTTGATTATAAATATCGCTGATAAATATTCGATTTTCATCCAGATGCATAGCCTTGCTTATTTCAATGACAACTTCAAATGTCTGGTTGCTTAAATGAGGCACAACCCACTCAAGCCTGTCAATCAAGGAATTATTATTCTCATCATAATAACTTACGTTCGTAAACAATTCTTTTGCCCCATTCTTAATCCAGTAAAGCTTGACTAAAGGCTGAGGCGCATCTTTTATTGTCGTGTAAGCCAAAACATTTTCATAAGGCAATTCTGATGATATTGTAATTATTTTATTAAACTCGCTTAAATCCTCTTCAAATACTTTAGGGGCTTCTGTTTCGTAATTAGCCTCAAGCTCTTCAAAAATTGATTCAATGGCTTCGTTAATAATCAGCTCTGCTGTTTCATTAAGGGATTTTGCTGTTTGTTTCTCTTCCAGCTCATAAACTTTCAAATCTCTTATTGCGCCTTCAACCCTTATTTTTATTTTTGATTTATCAATCAATGCCTCTGTTATTGGACTTATTTTTTTGACACTGGCATTTAATATACCGGCAATTATGCTTATTCCTGCATTTTCCCTATTTTCAATCTTAACCCTTTTCCTCCATTTGACCGGCTCGTTAATCTTTGCCTGCAGTTGGATTGCTCCGATTTCTGCTGATTTCATTTTAGCCGGCTCTGTTACATTTATGCTGAAAACATTTGAAACAGTTATTTTGTCCTTGTCATTAGCTAAGAAATAAGTATAAACAACTCCAGTGAAATCTTTGCCTGGCCTGATAGTTGCAATGCCTTTGTCGAACAGTATGGTGACATTTTCAGCTTCGCCATATGCATAAATTAATTCATCTTCATCATAGAAATATTGCCTCAAATTTAATGTGGCATTCTGGTTCTTAATGATGCTTATTGCCGAGACATTTTCAATCAGCAGCGGCGCGGCATTCCTGGCTTTTTCTTGCATAGAATAAACTATTTTATCTATTTTTAATTTTGTATTTTCAACCTCAAACACAAGAGTGTAGCTGGCTTCATCTATGCCGGCCATTAAGCATGTTTCAGCGCAAATATTTCCAAAGTCAATCGAGCCATAGTGGAATTTTGCGGTTAGGTTGCCCCATCCTGAATTTAATATTTCAGCCTTGGGATTTTCAAGGCTTAAATTGACATCATAATAAACAACCTGGGCGCTTATGATATTGTTTAACCCAGCCCCATACTGGTTGAAGGCAGCATAGTAAGCTTCATTCCAATTAGCTCTCAAAGGCACAAATCCGATGAAGTTGCAGCACTCATTATTTCCGTAACAAACTGTGGTTGCTCTGCCTTCATCTTCAGAATAAGTTTCCCATTTTGTGCAGAGCTTTGGCTTGTCAGCATCCCAGTTAAATTTAGTGCCATTAACGCTCAAATCAACAATCCCATTTACGCTTTCTTCCCCGTTATTGTCTTCATCGTACAAGCTGTATTTGTTGTACTCTAAACTAATTTCTATGGTTTTTGCTGCATTCTCCTGTGTTTCATTTGCAGCTGTTGTATTTTCTATGGTTTTTGCTGCATTCTCCTGTGTTTCATTTGCAGCTGTTGTATTTTCTATGGTTTTTGCTGCATTCTCCTGTGTTTCATTTGCAGCTGTTGTATTTATTATTGTTTCAGTTTGATTTACTTCTTCTTGTTTATTTTTTTCATCCTTATCCTTTTTCTCTTCGCCAGTTTTGTCTTCTTCTTTACTCAAAAATTCGTCAGTTGTGAGCGAGTTCGCGTGACTTGAGGAGTTCGCTTCGCTCGCTATGTCACTGCTCACTCGCATTCGACTATTTTTGAGTTCCACAGAAACTTTGTTTCTGTCGGATATGGCATAACCGGCTGCATTGCCCGCATCAGATTTTTTGGATTTTAATAATTCATAATCAAAAATCAAAAATCTGCGATTATCTTTTTCAACCCATACCTTTGCAGTTCCATTTTCTTTTAAGCTTCCGCTTAATTTAATGCTTTTTAAAATTCCATGGTTCTGCGGAGTCCAATTATATACGGTGTCTTTATCAATTTCCAGATTTAAAATATCCTCATAATATTCAACTGGCATTTGCGCCACGAATCCAAAAATGCCGGAGCGTTGCCACAGCAATACCAATGAAAGTATGGAAATTACAGCGATAAAGTACCTTGCGGTTGTTGTGTTTATGTCCCCTTTCTTGCCTAATTTCCTGTCTTTTTTTTGCCCTTCAATTAAATTGATGATAACCTCTTCATATGGCTGCCTGGGATGGATTTTTAATTTGCTTAGAAGCCCGACTGTACTTTTCTTTAACTTAACCGTCGTTATAAGTTTCATCGGTATACTTTAGTATTATTTAGTATTATGTATTATACTTCAGTATACCACTATTTAAACTTTGCTGTTTATATGTTTATCTTCCATATAGAAAATAATTCTTATTTTCGAGACTGAAAATTTTTCAATTTTTTCAATTTTCATGTATAGAAAATTATTAGTTATAATGAGATGGGACTGGGCTTCTATCTTAGCCAAAACGCCCAACCTCCCACCATTTAGTTTTCTGTCAAAAACCGCAATTTATGGATTTGGTGCATATTGCTTATCGCAATTCTCATCAGCGGTTTTTGAGCATGCTCGGAAATTTTTAATTTCCGACATTTTTAGATAAACTAGCAAGTATTTCTTTTTAACGAATTTTCGACCAATTTTTGTTTAAACGAAAAATTATTTACAACATCAATAAAATTGGAATGATAGAACTATTTCCTTTCTCTTTTATTATTTCCTTGATTTTATCATATCGATCCATATTGAGATAATACTTCCACCCATGCTCTTTCTTCTTTTCGCCGCAGATTTTCTGTTTTACTAAGGCAGCCAGCACTTCTTTAGCTATTCCTCCATCAGGCAATCCTGCTATAACGTTTTCTTCATACATTGAACCTTTGCCATAGCATGCCGATTTATGGAGCTTTCTCACTATAAATCTGCTATACTTAATATAATCACTCTTATGAACTTTCATAATTTAATCTGACATAAACTTACTTATATGCCTTTTCTTTTTAGGTATATCATTATATCCCTCATGGGATAAATGAAAAGATTTATATACAGGCGAGTTTACTAATACTATATGAAAGAAAAATCATTATTTTTGGAAAGAGAAGGATACACCCCAAAAAACAAAGTGCTTGATTTTTTGATAGTTGCACAAGATTTTGACTATTCGCTTAAAGAAATTGCCAAATATTCTAAGGTAAGTTATCCTTGCATTAAACAATTAAAGAAAAAACTTGTAAAGGATAAATGGATAACTCTTACAAGGAAGGTTGGAAAAGCCCAGATGTACAGGCTGAATTTGAAAAATAAAAAAGTTCAGAAGTTTATTGACTTTTTCTGGGCTGTTGTCAATGAAGAGGTTGAAAAGAGCTTATTCATCAAGGATAAAGAGAGAGTTCATGAAGAAGGTTATAGAACTGTTGCTCCAGTAGCTGTTTCTGCTAGGCATGCTTAATCCTTTGCTGAGTGGTTCTAATATACTCATCTAAATTTAATGGAAGAAATTGATGTAGAAAAAATAAAGGAAAATCTCTTTAGTAAAAAGAGCGGATTATTGCAAAGAATTATTGGCAAATTCGGAAAAAGAAATGTGTTCTTTATAGGCGATTTGCATTTAGACCATGCAAATATTATCAAGTATTGCAGCAGGCCTTTCAGCCCAATTGAGGAAATGAACAACACGATAATTCCGCACGAATTTATAAAAATAGCAAGATTTATATATAAGTTATCATTATACTGATAATATGTTTGAGTTAATAAACCCTTATGTTGCGAAAATCTTGGTATCAGCAAAAGATGGAGATTCTATTAGACAAATATCTAAAAAAATACAAGAATCTTATGGATGGACTTACAAATGGGTTTTAGAATTAGAGAGTGTGGGGGTTATAAGGAGAAAGAAACAGGAAATTTGCATCAAAAAAAACAACAGTTTCTATAAGGAAGCAATGCGCTTCATTAAATGCTCGTTATCTGCTGACATAAGCTTGAGCGATGCTTATTTAGCCCCTAATTTGGCAGGATTGGATTACATATTTACAGGAATAGACGCTGTTTTTGTATGGACCAAAGGCGGCTATAACATAGGAAGAAGCAAAAATTCTTATCCAATATTTATGGAAGTGTTGGAAAAAGACAAATCCGCCTGGCAAGGATATTTTTCAAAATTGAATGTAAAATACACATTTAAAAATGAGAGAAAGAAGGGCATTTACTTTGTGATTTTATTAAGCAAAAGCATAGAAAAAGAATATTGCGAGCATATTCCAGTTTTGCCTTTGGCAAAAACAGTTGAATGGGCAAAAAAATACAGCTTTAACTTTGAGCCTGCTTTGGAAATGTTGGATAAAATGTACAACTTAAAAATGGGCATAAAGTATGCCGAAATACAATGATGAAGCCCTTTATAGAGAGGGAAAATGAAATATTCGATATTTTGGATAGTTTTAATAAAACAGAACTAAATTATGTATTAATTGGCGGCTATGCAATATCTGCTTATATGCACAGATTCTCAGTTGATGCAGATGTTTGCATAGATAAAAAGGATTTAGGTTCTTTTCAGAACATACTAAAAACTAAACATTTTGCATTGACTAAAGGGAAAATTCCGGAGGATGCTTGCAAAGGTCATTTTGAAAGCTATATAAAAAAAACCAAATTGCCTGTTACTGTTGACTTAATGATTGGCAGCGTTGCAAGCAGACAAACAAATGCTTCATTTAGCTTTAACCAGCTATATGGCAACTCTGCTGCTAAGAAGATTACAGGCATAGAAAAAACTATAAGGGCAAGAATTCCAGTAAAGGAATTGCTCATTGCATTAAAGATTCATTCAGCAAGATTAACAGATGCAAGAGATATTGCTGCTTTATGCCATGAAATAAATTTCGAGCTTGTTGCAGGGTTTGTAAATACAGGGAACACTAAAGAATTACATCATAATTTGAATACATTGGAAATGAATTTTAAAAGTGATAATTTTAAAGATGCTTTCAAGGGTGTATTTTCAATAGAAAAGCTGCCAAAGGACAATATTGAAAACGCCATTAAGCTTATTGAAAGGTTAAAGTTAAGCTTTGACCAGCGCAAAAACATTGCCCGAACTTAGATAAAATCACTTCAGTACAATTTAAAGATAATTTATATCAGAAAAACCTCTTCAAGATTATCTTTATGTGGTATTTGTAGTCTTCTTCTTTGCCGGAATACGACTTTAAAACTTCGTTAAATCTTTTTACCAATTCATCCCTATTAACATGCTTGGAAAGAACCTGAATATCCTCTTCGTCCCTTGCATTGAATCTTGCTGCTTTCGTTATTATTATGTCTATTGGGTCAAGAGCCTTCAAAGCAATATTTTTCATCCTGACAATTTCCTTTGACTTTTCAGAGTAGTCAACCGGCAGCTGCTCAGAAAAAATGTAGCCGTCAGTAAAAATGTCAACTTTAAATTTCTTACCCAAGACTTTTTCAAAATCCTTTTTCTCGTCAGATTTTAAGCAAAAATCTACATCTCTCGTAGAAGATTTGAGTCCAAGCAAAGTCATTGCTGTGCCTCCTATAGCTATCAAAGTTGTTTTCCTGTGAAGCTTCTTATCTATAGACCTCAGCCATTTGACTAATTCATTTGTGTTAATCATAGATACACCTTTGCATTATTTGCAAAATCTTCATCAAAAAACCTTCCCAATAGCCTCCACTTCCTGACTCTGGCAGGAGATTCCTCAGACAGGAATTCATAATCTCCTTCAACCAAAAATGATACTTCATATTCTTTGTTTGAGTAAAGGTATAAAAGCAGGTCTTTAAGATAATTCATAGGTTTTATCATCATTGCAGTTTCTAAGAGATACCCTATTTTGTTCTTTACGCCATAGCTTGAAGTAAGTTCAAGCAGTTTAAACGTGTCTATGTGATTTTTTATAATTATAATCGGAATTGCTTCTATAAACCTCGCTTTCGGAAACTTGGCAAGAATCATTACCATCAATTCTTCTATAGGAATTATTTTTCCCTTTTTCTTTTTGAGGGAAATCATCTCATAGCCATAATGAGAAAGGCTGTATTCTATTGCTGAAGCGTCTTCCCTGTTGTCCTTGTTTATCTCATTCAGTATGTTTTCCTGCGCTAATATGCCTGCAGCTATAAGCTTTGGCCTAATTGACCTGTGCAGATAATTTCTTTCTGTCTGCTTTAGCCTTCTGCCTTCTATTTTTTTGATTATGGTTTCTATCTCAACCTTGCCAAGTATCTTCCTTACAGCTTCGTGCCTCAATGCCTGCAATTTTGTCATTGTAATCTTATTTAAGATTATGATATATTTAAATCTTTCTATTTTTAAAATTGGAGGTGTGCCATTTAAACCCATTATTTTTAAAACAAAATTTAGAATTCAATAAAATTAGAACATCAAACATTTACTTAAATCGAAAGTATCTCATTCCTGTTCAATAAAGCCAATCCAGCCTTTTTTCCGATAATCTGCACTTCAATTATTTTCTGCGGATTTTCCAGGTCAACTTTTTGCCTGTCAACAACCTCTGTTAATTTAAGAATGAGTTCTGTAGTTGATATGCCCAAATGCCTTTTTTGAATGTCCAGCTTCCACTTTTCATTTTTCTTGATGCCTTTCTGCAGCTTTTTGATTTCTTTCTGCATTGCGCCTATGCCTGAGGATGCCCACTTGTCAATCGGAACCCAGTGGAATGTATGCTCAAACATGCCTTTTTTCTTTTTTAGCTTGTTAAGGCTTTTGACTGCCTTCTTTGCATTCCCAACCCTGAGCTTGAATACCCCTTCAACATCGGACTTCAGAAACTTGGCTTTTTGCTTTACAGCCTTCAAAGCCTTTTCTATCGCTTCCTTAGCGCTTCCTGCATGGCTTGAATCATGCGTAACGAGAAGGTTTGCTTCGACCATTTTAATAGAGCAGATTATGATAGGAAGTATAAAAAACTTCGCTTTAGCATATTTAACATCGATTAAACAGCAATTAAAACTGCGTTTAATAGTTGTTAAAATCAATAAATTTGAAGTCCTAACGACGAATGAGGGCAGTTTTCCGTTTCGAAAAGTATATATCTCTTACTAAAGTAGCGCATTAATATATGAACAAAACTAAAAACATGTGTTAATTATGCATGTAATCAATTTAATATTGATAATAAAATTTTTAGTTTTATGTATGCAGAATATGTTTTTAACCATCAATCTTGTAGATGTGCTTGTACATCTCTGAAAACCTCAAAAATAGTTAAAATTTTAGAATAATTCATGTTTAAATACGTTATTATGTGGGCATTATCCTAAATCCATTATAATCAAATTTTATTAGTACACTATACCCATTTTTCCAACAAATTTATTAATAGCGACTATTCTGCATTTTGCATGACAGAAAAATACTATCTGGACACATCCATTTGGCTAGACTTCTTTGAAAACAGAAATGAGCCTAATCTGCCAAAAGGAGACTGGGCACATAAACTATTAAACAAAATCACAGAAAATAATGATAAAGTAATTTATTCTGATATTGTAATTTTAGAACTTGGTGTAGCTGGCTACCAAACTCATGAAATTGAAAATTTATTTCAAAAAATTAAGCCAATACTCGTATTTGTAGAATCAACAGAAAAGCAGATGAGAAAAGCAAGAGATTTATCATCAAAAAGAGATATCCCAAAAGGTGATGCTCTGCATGCACTTATTGCTAGAGATAATAAATCAACCTTAGTAACACTAGACAATCATTTTAAGAAATTGTTAGACATCACGAAACCGAAAAGACCACAAGACCTTATTTAATATTGAATTTCTTTTCAAGCATTTCAAATGCTTTATCACGAGCAGCATGTAATTCAGCGTCACTTGTTTTTCTTTTTGATGAACCCCTTAATTGAGCCAGATTTTTTAATACTTCTTCTTTTTCTAATTCAGAAAGCTTTTCTCTGATTGCATCTCTAATGAATTCTGTCCTAGTGCTGTATCTGTGTTCTTCTAACTTCTGGTCTAATTCTTCCAAAAACTTATCTTCCATTTTAATAGTTATTGCTTGCATGGTATTACTTAGTACATACAAAGTAATATATAAAACTTTCGCTTTTTACGGATGGAAAACTGCCCTTTACTTACTTTTATGAACGTATCGCTACGCTTATTTGATTGAACAACGAGCCACTAAAAATTACTTTGCGGTCGCAATTTTCCCGAACTTCGTAGCGGGAAAAGAACTTAACAAGAATTTTACGGAAAAATCGGTCGCTAAAGCTAAATTGCCAAGCAATTTCCCGATTTTTCCCAAATTTTTTCTCATCTCTCAAAATCCCCGCAACTCTGAAAAATGTGGGTTGCCTCATTTTTCGAGGCTCGGATTTTGGAGGAGAAAAAACTTCGCTTTAGCATATTTAACATCGATTAAACAGCAATTAAAACTGCGTTTAATAGTTGTTAAAAACTTTAAACCGAAATATTTATATATATGTATATCCAAGTATCTACAGAATGAGTGATGTTTATCTCCAAGGCAAACAGATTATAATCAAAGTTCATGCTATCAAGAGAGCGAGGGAAAGAGAAATAGCTTTTCCAGACCAAGTTTACGATGTATTGCAAACAGGTAAAGTAAAAAGATATGGAAAACATGGAATCAAATTTGTCAAAAGAGGCAAAGAAGGCTCAATAATATGTGTTGGCGAGGATTTGGGTTATTGCATAATAATAAAAACAATAGAGCGAGGTAATTAAAATGAAATGTCCGGTATGCCAGAAAGGAAAAATGGAAAAGAAAAAAGATATTATGGAACAGGATGGAATAGAGTTTGAATCTTACAAATGCTTAGAATGTGGAGAAGAGATTATGAACATGAAGCAACTCAAAGTATTGGCAAACAAATACAGAAAATTAAGACATGCAAAAGATATAACATTTGCTAAATGGGGAAATAGCATCGCAGTTAGAATTCCTAGTGATATTGCAAATGAATACAACATTTCTGCTGGGAAGCATGGAACATTAACTAAAGATAAAGAAGGAATCAAAATAATTCCAACGTAATAAAACTGCTCCTTGCCCTTTCTTTTTTCCTTGATAGCTCACTTTGTTCGCTTTATGGAAACGAGCCACTAAAAATTACTCTGCGGACGCAATTTTCCAGAATGTCGGTAAATGCTGTCGAATGGTGAGCGAGGTATATGCTTGCGAGAGTGGAATGCGAAAGCTTGCTTTCGCTCGCTTATCTTACAAGCAAGCTCGCGAACAACTCGAACCTCGCATCTCAATGATTTTTGATGAATCTTTGATTTTTGACACTTTGTAGATGGAAAAGAATATAGCATGCCGTTAAACTTACTTTCTATGCCTTCTCCAAGTATATTTCGAATTCCTTGCCCTTTACTTTTTCATTGCTTACAAAGGCATGCTTCCTGCTTGGCTCAAGCTCGGAAACCCTGAACTGGGAAGCGCCAACCTTTTCCTTAATCGCCAGATTCCATTCCTTCAGCATTTCTTTTAACTCATCATCTGTTTTAATAAATAAGGAAATGCTGTCGGATTTCTGCAGCCCGGCTTTTTTCCTTAAAGCCTGCACTCTTCTCATTATTTCGCGAGCGAATCCCTCTGCCTCAAGCTCGTCTGTCATTTCCCTGTTTAAATAAATCAAACCGTTCTTGAAAGTTCCTTCTTCATAAGGCAAAGGAACCTCTCTTATGACAAATAAATCTTCTTTTACAATTTCCATTGTTTTCCCGTCAGCATTAAATGAATACTTCCCATTTTCCTGTATTTGCTTTAGCACGCTTTCAGGGCTGTCAATTGTAAGCTGAGCAATCAGCTTTGGAGCTTTATCGCCAAATTTTGGCCCTATTTTTGAGTAATCCGCCTTTATTTTTACCCTGACATTCGGCATTGACTCAACAATTTTCACTTCCTTCACATTCATCTGCTTTTTAATCACATTCCTTAGTTTTTCAACAGCGCTTGCTATGTTTTTATCCTTTACAGCTATCACAATTTCCTTTATTGGCCACCTTATTCCAAGATGGATTTTTTCCCTTACAGCAAGGGCGCTCTGCATGATTTCGCTTACAGCCTGCATGGACTCCTCTAAATTTTTATCAATCAAGTCATCGTCATATTTTGGCCAGCCATTCAAATGAATGCTGGCTTCTTTCAGCCTGAACTCATGCCTAAAATTCTGGTATATCATTTCTGTTATAAAAGGAGCAATTGGAGCAAAAAGCTTTAATGATTCAAATAATACATTATATACAGTATGCAATACAATTTTTTTATCTTCCTCGCTTCCCATTGAGGCTTTTTCCCTTGTTAATTGTATGTAAGTTCTGCTCAGCTCCAGAAACAACTCTTCAATTTGCCATGGAATTTCATTAAGCCTGCAATCATCGAATAAATCCGTCACATCGCTTATTGCTGAATTAAGCTTTGATAATATATAGAGCTCTTCAATATCGAGCTTGCTTTTTTCCGGCTCCAAATCCGAAGGGTTTACTTTAAGGTTTTTAGCCATGTCAATTGCATACTTATGCAGGTTCCACAGCACCATGAGGTTTTTGTGCTTGACCTTCATGTCATCAAAATTATAGTTAATGTCAATCCCCGGAGATGTTCCCCCTATCATGTAATATCTCAAAGTGTCTGCGCCGTATTCCATTATGACTTCCTGCGGCAGGATGTAGTTGCCAAGGGACTTGCTCATCTTTCTTCCCTGCGCATCATTGATGAAGCCGTGCATGTAAACTGACTTGAATGACTCATTGCCCATTGCAACCATCGAGGCAACAAACAAAAGGTTAAACCAGCCCCTGATTTGGTCTATCCCCTCTAAAATGAAATCAGCAGGGTACATTTTTTCAAACAAGTCCTTTCTTCTTGGAAAATCCAAACAATTCCATGATGCAGAGCCGGCATCTATCCATACATCCAGGATGTCAGGAATTCTTTCCTTAATGCCGCCGCATTTGCATTTTATCTTGACTTCATCTATCCATGGCTTGTGCAAGTCATCTGGAATCCTGCCGGCAAGCTTTTTCAGCTCGTCAACAGAACCAACAACAGCAAAATCATTGCATTGCCTGCATTTCCACACAGGCAATGGCGTTCCCCAATACCTTTGCCTTGTAATCCCATTATCCCTTAAATTAGAAAGCCAGTTGTCAAAATTTCTTGAGCCTGCAAAATCAGGAACCCATTTTATATCCTTGTTTAGTTCCCTCATCCTGTCTTTCAAGTCCTCAATCCTGAAGAACCATTGAGTTGTTGTCCTGTAAATGACAGGGTTCTTGCAGCGCCAGCAATGCGCATAATCATGCTCTATTCTTGCTTCTGCAGCCAAAAATCCTTTTTTTCTTATTTCCTCTGTTATTTTTTTGTCGTCTTTTTTTGCAATTAGTCCGCTGAAAATGCCGCTTGTTTCATCAAAAACCCCCCTTTCTGTTAAAGTGTTGAATGGAGGAATTCCATTTCTGTGGCCAATTTCATAATCCTCAGGCCCGCACCCAGGCGCCATGTGCACCAATCCGGTTCCTTGGGTTGTGTCAACATATTCCTCGCTCATGACAACCGTGTGCACTTTTGAATGCTTATTTTTTAATTCTTTAAACTGAATAATTTCATTTTCAAATGGATGCGCATACTCCAATCCAAGCAGTCTGCTGCCTTTAAATTCTTCCAGAATTGAAAACTGCTTTTCAGCAGCTTCATTTATCAGGCTTGATGCAAGTTCCTTTGCAACAATCCACACTTCATTGTTGACTTTTGCCCTTACATAATCCAGGTTTGGATTTGCCATGACCCCCAAATTGAATGGGATTGTCCATGGCGTTGTGGTCCATATTATCAAAAACTCATTTTGCTTGCCTTTGACAGGAAATTTCACAAAAATTGAATTATCGCTTATGTTTTCATACTCCAGCTCATGCTTTGCCAGCGCTGTTGCGCACGACGCGCACCAATGCATTGTCTTTTCGCCTTCATACAGCCTCTTGTTTTCATGCGCTTTTTTTATAAGCCACCACTCGCCTTCCATGAATGTGTTCTGTATTGATTGATAGGCATTTTCAAAATCCATCCATATGCCTATCCTCCTGAAGTCATTGTTCATGGAAAGCATGTTGCTTATTGAAAATTCCCTGCACGCATTCACAAAATTTGCCACGCCATACATCGGAATATCATCTTTGCTTTTCAGGCCAAGATTCTTTTCAACAGCCTGCTCTGTCGGCAGCCCGTGCATGTCATATCCAGCCCTGTCCCAAACATCAAAGCCTTTCATTCTTTTGTACCTTAAGACAGAGTCTTTCAATGCTTTGTTCCACGCTGTGCCAAGGTGCACTTTTCCAGAAGTGTACGGCGGCCCATCTAAGAAATAGAATTTCTGCTTGCCTTTGTTCTTTTCCTTTGCCTTTTCATAAATGCTGTTTTTTTTCCAAAATTCCAGTATTTCAGGCTCTGAATTTACAGGCTCGTAGTTTTGCAGCATTTTAATTACTGGATTTACGCATATTATTTAAAGTTTTAGTATATTCAGAATTTCAATTAATTGGCCATTCTGGCCTTTGCAAAGAAGCATAGTCGCAAATATACTCGCAACCAATTTCCTTGCTGTATTCATGGCATCTTAAGCAGTAGTCTACTAACTCTTTGAGAGTTTTAAATTCTTTTGTAGGTCCTAAGTTTACAGCATGAACATCATCATCTGCTTCAAGAAGCAACCCGCTAATCCGAGTCTTTCCTGAAAGGTAACCGCCAAATGATGTGTGGTTTCCGTCAGCAAGCAAAAAAGAGCTAATCTTAGGCTCTTGCACTAGGACAACTGGTTTGACATCAGCATTGCTTCTGAACAAATCAAAATACCTGCGAACAGCTGCCATATCCAAAAAGGTAGTTTCCGTAACTTTCAGGCCGCCAGGCGATACTTTAATATTTTTCATTTAATTTTCCATTTCTATAAATAAAATACTAAAAAAACCCCTCCAATTTAGTCTGTTCCTTTTGTTCAAGCAAATCCTCTTTTTTGTAGCCCAGGACATTAAAAATCCTCTCAACAGCCGGAACAACCTGGTTGTGGATGTAGTAGTCTGCATCGTATTCTCCTTCCTTGACGTCTTCAGGCAGCTTTGAGCGGTTCCTTATTATGTCGCTTCCTTGGGTTACAACATACTTTATGATTGAGCCAGGCCCTATTGTTCTTCCTTTGTTTTTTAGCATTTGCGCGACTGCTACATGAGGCCCTTTGTTAGCATAGTCCAGAATCTCCTTTTGCAGCTGCGTGCGTATTATCACCATTTCGACAGGCACCTTTTTTTCTCTCAAATCGCTGATCACGCTTTTTGCATACTCAAGCGCTTTTTTTGTGTCATTCTCCCTTAATATTATCTCAAGAACCTTTTCCTGCACTTCCTTGGCAATCAATGACCAATTTCTCCTGACTGTTTCAAAGCCCTTTATCTTTAAAGCGCCTTCCCTTGACATCAAGGCATATTTTTTCTTTGCCCCAAACGGGCCTAGCTTCGCAGACACGAAAATTCCGCTTGGATAAAACCCCTCATATTCAAGCTCCATAAGCCCCGGTAATTCAGAGTTGATGGAATCTGCAAATAACCTGGCTTCATCTTCTGATTTTCCGTCAAGAGTCAAGAAAACGGAATCCGTGTTATGGACAAGAATCATTCCTTCTGCATCAACGAAATTATGAACTTCGTCAACTTCCAGGTCATAAACATATTTTTCATTATTGATCTCTTCTATCGAGCGTATTTCAGCAAGGCAGAAATTGCCGAAAGACTCTTTTGCAGACTGCAGCCTAAGTGTTTGAATTTTTGGCTTGTCATTTCTATATTGCCAAGCAACGTGTTTTATCTCATTTCCTTGGAAATTATTATGGTGTTTTAGAGTTTTCAGAAGGAATTCCATGCCAATTGCCAATTCTTTGCTTTTTGTGGAGAATCTGACAAAATGAGTGGCATATCTTGAATCTTTTTTTGCATTTCCATCCCCATCAAGATAGCCCTTTATAAATGCAGCGCGCAGTGCATCATCAGCAGTAAAAATAAACCAAGGCACTTTCTTGAATTCACTGCTTTTCCCGCAATTAAACCCATATTGAAATAATGCGACTATTGGCATGCATTGCACGCGGTAGTAGTGCATTTTTTTATTAATCCTCTTATCAAAATCTTCGATAATAGCTGTAGAAGTTCCGGTTTTTGCATCAAGGATGGATTTTACAGTTTCTATAACATTTTTATCTTGGCTGCCAAAAGACAGAAGGCATTTTCGTCCGGATTTTGTAGATACGTCTGAGACAGAGCCTTCAGCGCAGTAATAACCCAATAGCCATGCGAGATCTTCATCAAATGCCCAGTACCTTGGTATTTTTCGAGTTTTCGCATTTTTTCCGCCCACCAAACTGAATAACGATTTTTTATTTAGCGCTTGCCTTCTTTCCGGATGCTTCTGGTGTACGTGAGAAGAAAGAAGCGCTCTCTTTTTGCAGTATGGACAATTGCCTTTTACTGCTGGAAAGAAAAGACTATCTGAGTAAAGCAGCAATTCTTTAGAATAATCGCCAAAATTAAGCTCAGCCATGTCAAATACGTAACCTTTAGCATATGTTGTGCCTATTTGGGGATTTGTCAATGAAATCAACTTATCTCCTTTCTGTAATTTTTTTGCATCAACAAGACAAATTTTGCCTGTCTTGTAGTCAAATGAATAAACAGAATGCTGGGGAGTTACTATTGTTGAGCCATACTTTGTGATCATTTTTAACAGCTTTCCTTTATAACTATGGCGTATGACTCTTTTTATTTGTTTAAAAGCAACTTTTCCATTTTTATCAAGTGAGAGTGTAGCCATTCCAGATTTGTTTCTGTACTTGTCATATAGTTCTCCTACCTTAATGAGATTTATATCTTCATTATCCAATCTAACAAAAACATGCCTATCATACGGCAGACTATCGCTGTACAAAACAAGAAATCCTTCTTTTTGGGCTTTGTCAATCACCTTATGAATATAAAACCTGCCCCATGCAGTTATGCTTCTTGCGCATCCGATAGAATACCACCTTGCCGCAAAAAAACCAAGATAGCCATAGAAAGAATTTGCCAGCAGCTTCAGGCTATTTTGACGAGCGTCAAGAAATGCAAATTTTTCCTCATTGCTCTCCTTTATTATCTCCTTTATCCTCATTCTTCTTGTGATTAGCTCTTCTATTAATGTAGGGATGAATCCCTTTCTTTTGGCGCAAAACCAGTGCTTCTCGCCTTCATCTCCTGGCGTAACTTTTGCTGTGCCTTCGCAACAAGAGCAATTGATTGTATCTGTTCCTATATTATGGGAGCTTAGGATTGTGGGATACAGGCTCCTGAAGTCAAAGACAGCGATGTCCTTGTAGAAGCCCGGCTTGGGCTCGTAAACAAATGCTCCCTGATAAGTGCTTAGCCTGCGCTGCTGCACATCATCGTTATCCGGCTTGTTTGGAGCAATTTCATTAAATTGCGGCGCTTGTTTCATTATATACCATTCAACAAGCTGCGAGAACCCCATCCTGTTGACATCATAAACGGGCATGCCCACTATTTTGACCATTTCTATTATGGTTGGAAGCATTTTTACTGCCAAGTTATATGTCAAAACTGAGTCATTCAGGCAATACTCGCAAAACTTTTCTAAATTTTCATTTTCATTGTCCCATGCATGCGGAAGCTCCGCAAGTGAAACATCGTGCTTTTTCTCGTCAAGCAGTTCAGATGCTACGGCATTCAAGTCGTAAGAGTATGTTTCAAGGTTTCCGCCCATGATTTTTTTTATGAACTTGAATATGTCAAGATGGGTTATGCCGTTTATTGCAGCTGTTGTTTCGCGAGTGTTCTTGACCTTTAATTCAGAATAGTCCAAGCCAATGTCAAGCTTTATCTTGTGCTTGTCAGCCCTTGTTTTTATATACGGCAGGTCAAACCCGTCAGAGAAATAGCCTGTCAAAATATCAGGCTTGTAATTGTCAATTGTTTCCTTGAATTTTTCAATTAATTCAGATTCGCTATCAACGAACTCTATGTGCCCGATGTCGGTTTTGAACCTCTTCCACACAAAAACCTTTTTGAAATTTTCGCCATAGAAGGAAAGCATTATTATGGGATTTTTCTCGGCGTCAATCGCAAGATCAAAATGGCTGTATGTCTCGATGTCAAATGCAAGGACTTTTGGATTGTGCAAAGTATCCGTGCTTATCTGCTCTATTCTGTCTGCCTTGAACACATCAATTCTTGATTTTTGGCTTGCAAATTCGCCCGTTGCCTGATGAAGAACTAATGGAATTATGTTTTTGTCTATCAAATACCTCCTTACAAAAGGAATGTCATACTCGTGCAATGATTCAATAATCTCCCATTCCCTTATCACATCCCTGATGACAGGGACGCTGCTTGGCAAATTTGCATAGACTTTTATCGCAAAAACCCCCTTTCCAAGAAATTTTTTTATTACTGCCTCTGTTTTTGTTACAAAGGCAACATCGCCGGCATTCTCTAACCTTATCTTTTCGAGCTTTTCGCTTATGTTAATGCCGTCTTTTGGGATGACATAAAAATAAGGCTCAAAATTGCTGTCAAGAACAGAGATTTGCCTGCCGTCAGATGTTCTTCCGTATAAATGTATGACTGCTTTTCCGTCATCTACCCTGTAATTTGCATCCAAGGGGAAAAACTGGATATTTTCTGCCATGCTGCATGAGAAGGGTTTTTGATATATAAAAGTGTTGGTGCATTCGGTGCCTATGGGAAAATTTTTTATAATGCGGATTAATCTTGCCTCGCAATGAAGTGGGGGTGCATAGTTTTAGCGCTTCTAATGATGATTCCGTTAGCTTATGCTATAACCATCAAGGAGCTTGTTGCCAAATACGATTTTTCTGCGTTAACAACCCAAATGAATGTGGCTGATTACGCAGATTTTATGATTGACAAAAATGAAGATAGAGTTAATGACACGCTTGTCTTTGAGCTGACAACCATCAATACCGCAGGAACCTTTGTTTTTGTCATTAATTTGTTCGACAAGAACGGAGTTTTGACAAGCGAAACCAACAAAACGCTTGCTGCAGGAATTAACAATATCAACGTAACCTTCAGCTCGCTTTTGCTTTCGCAGGAGCAGTTCAATTACTCCATTAAAGTCTACAATTCAAGCAGAAAGCAGAAATTCAGGAAAGATAATATTTTGACGCAAATTTATTCCAATTACGAGGAGGGATTCAGGATTTTGGATATAAGAGATTCCAAAATTGGAAATAAATTAAGGATAAATGCAACTATAAATTCCCCAAAAAATGAAACCCACATTACAACCGTGTTTTTGAATTATGCAAACCAGCCAATATTCTCAAAGGGCAGCAAAACCTTTAAAGCAGGCACAAACAATATTATATTTGATTTTGACAATGAAACAGTCAAAAGAACGCATTATATTGGAAATTTCTCAATATCCTCAATAAAAATAGGCAGGAAAACCCATAAAACGGATTTTACAACTTTACTTTACGACTTCAGAGATTTTGCAGCAAGCTCTTATATCTTCAATTTTAGTGACGGGGGAACTGATTTAAATGACAACGGCAAATTTGATTTTCTTAAAATTAATGCTGACGTCATCGCCCTTAGCACCAGCAATTACATTTTGACCATTGCTTTGTATGATTTGTTTGACGCGCTTGTAGAAATAAAAAATATATCTGTTTCGCTTGATGCAGGAACTCATCAGGTTCCATTAATTTTTAACGGTGCGAATATAAATGAAAAAAAGATTAATGGCCCGTTTGTGATAAAAAGCATTGAGCTGTACGAGAATGGAGCACTGGCAGACTCCTTAAATGACGCCTACGCAACAAAAAACTACAACTTCAATGACTTTGACAATCCTGAACTGCCTGATTTGGCTGTAAACATAACTTCATCAGATGCAACAGGAAACATAACAATAAATGTCACATTCAGCAATATAGGCAGAAAGCACGCCTTCAATGTGTTTATGGATATTTTTGGCAACAACACATTTTCAAGAAGCAATAAAACTGGCATTTTGGACAAGGATTCAAAAATAACCTACCAGCTTAATTTTGCCAATGCCTCGGATCTTGAAATAAATGCGGTTGCAGACCAGCAGAATCTTGTTGAAGAGTCGGATGAAAGCAACAATGCCCAGAAAATGACTATCAGGCTTAATAATAAGCAAGCATCGGATAAAGACTCTGACAATGACGGCATTGAAGATGACATTGACAAAATAATAGGGAATGAAGCTTCTGTAAACACTTTCACGATAAGCCTTAGGGTGTTTATTGACGATTCAAATAACCTGTCAAAGCCGTTTAACAGGACTGCAAAGGTAAAATTTAAGGATAATAACCTGACAATTGCTGAATTTGACTTTGACTTTTTTCTCTATAAGCTAAATCTGGCAAATATCAGCATCAACAGGCAGAGCGAAAATGCAGCAGGCTCATTGCTGGTCAGGGGACTGAAAATGCCGGCAGGGACAACAAAAACTTTGCATGTGGATAAAATCAATGCAACAATTAATGGAATATGCATTAAAGATGAGGAAATTTTGTCAATAAATGAAATAAGCGGCAACTGCAGCTCAAATAATGAATTTAAGGTTGAATGCGACGGCACTTTGCAAAATTCTTACACCTGTACTTATAATTCAACATTGAACAAGTATAAAATCCATGGTTTGCAGCACTCTGGAATCATGCAAATTGACTATGCAAAGCCGGCACAAGAAGCAAGCGGCTCTTCAGCGTCATCAGCAGCTAGCTCAAGCGGAAGCGGCGGCGGAGGGGGCAGTGGAGGAAGCTTGATTTGCATTTCTGACTGGCAATGTGATGAATGGTCAGCTTGTGCTGATGGCTTTAAAAATAGAAAATGTTTTGATGCAAATCAATGCGCTTTTCCAACAAACAAACCTGCTGAATTGCAGCAATGCTCTGCAGACGAGAAAAAGCTTGTTAGTGTCATCAAACCACTGGGCTACATAGGCAAAACAATAAAAAAAATAAAAGATAATATTCAGTCAGAAGGAGCTTCTCCTATAACTGGACAAACAGTTAAATTAAGCCAAACTGCCAGTTTAGGAATTTTTATTGTTTTTATTGAAGTTGTGCTTATTACTGGTTGTTATCTGGCAATAAAAAGAGCTTTTCTCAAAAATGTTTAAATAACAGCCTGAAAACCCTGTTTTGTTGGGGCTGTAGTATAGCCTGGTAGAATTGGCCCTTGGGGTGGGTCCGGCCCCGGTTCAAATTGTCGCAAGAGGGCATCTTGTGCATGCAACTCCGGGCAGCCCCACTTTACAAATCTTTTTAAATCTCTCTTTAATTCTTTCTCTCATGAAAAAAGTGATGTGCGCAGGAACTTTTGACATTATCCACCCCGGGCACTTGTATTATCTTTCAGAAGCAAAGAAATACGGCGACAATCTTGTTGTTGTTGTTGCAAGGGATGAAACATCAAAAGACTTCAAAGGCAAAAAGCCAATTCATAATGAAAGGGAAAGGCTCGAGGCAGTCAGGACGCTCAATATTGTCGATGAAGCTGTTTTAGGCCGTCATGGAAATATTTTTAATATTATTGAAGAGATAAAGCCAGATGTAATCTGCCTTGGCCATGACCAAAATGTGCAAAAGCAGCAGCTGGAAGATGAATTAAGCAAAAGAGGCGTTAAAGCTGAGGTCATAAGGATAAGCGGCTATATGCCTCATGTTTACAAAAGCTCGAAAATGAGAAAATGAATCCCATATATCTAATAATCTTATCATTAATCGGATTTGCGGTTTCTTTTTACATTTATTATTCAAAAAAATATGACAAGCCTCTGCATTGCGTGATTGGGCAGGATTGTGATGCTGTTGTCAAAAGCAAATATGGAAAGACTTTTGGCATTGAAAACACAATACCCGGCATGCTTTATTACGCTTTGATATTTGCTTATGGGATTGCTGCACTTTCAAACCGAAATCTTTTTAAAGATAATCTCATTTACTATTTTGTAGTGATTGCAAGCATTGCTTCTGTTTTGTTTGCAGTTTACCTTGCATCAGTGCAGGCATTCGTGCTTAAAAAGTGGTGCGAGTATTGTATTGTATCATCAATAGCATCGTTGCTTATACTGTTGGCTTTGATATTGTAACAAAATGGCAAAAAACAGCTTTAACCAAGGGTCATTAACCCTTTTGCGGGTTGTGCTTGGAGTTATTTTAGCTTATCATGGCTACCTTAAGCTTTTCGTGCCTGGCGTATTGCCTGGAACAGCGGCTTTCTTTGCCCAGGTCGGCATTCCAATGGCTAATGTCTCTGCGGTTGTTGTTGCATTTGCGGAATTTGTTGGAGGCTTATTCTTGATTTTGGGAATAGTTACAAGATGGACAACCTTAGTTTTAATATTCCAAATGCTGGTTGCATTTTTCATGGTGCACTGGAAGAACGGATTGCTGGTCTCAAAAGGAGGCTACGAGTTTGTATTGCTTATTTTGGCAGGCTTAGTTGTTCTTTTGGCCAATGGCGCCGGAGCGCTTTCTGTTGGAAAGAAATTTTTTAAGAGCAAGAGCTTGCGGTAAGTTAAATGAGTTTGATAGAAACGCTTCAAAGAGCTGAGCCGAGAAAAGGAATGCTTTTTCTAGCTATAGAACACCTAAGCGATCCAATAAAAATTAAAGAGTTTTATAAGGAATATGTTTCATATTTGCGAGAGCATGGGCATTCCCATTTAGCAAAAACTAATCCAGCAAAAGCTGCTAGAAGAAATATGGAATATATTTTTCCATCCCATAATAAAGAAATTTATTATTTATGGTTGGAGGCAATACCAGCTTTAAGTGCAAAATTCCATCATAAATAAGAATATCATCGTCACTTCAAAAACCCGGCAAATAATCCCCTGCGCTGCTTTATCTCTTTTTTTGCCTTGTCTTCCATCCTGTATTTGTTTATCACAACATGGCCGCAATAGTCATCTTCAAAGATTACTGACATGTCTTCCACTATCAACCTTTTGGAAAATAGGGGGCAGTCTGTCACAAGGGTGTCAGCATATCCGCCTTCAAACCCAATGTGGAAGCCATACTTAACAGAATCTCTCCTTAATTGCAAAAAATTATCTTTTGTTATCTTCTTTCCAAGCCATTCTTTCAAGCCGTCAGAGGCAATCTGCGTTATCAATATCCCATAGCCGTTCTTCAGCATTTGTTCCATAACCATGTCATGGTCTTCTCCTGAATGGCTTGCGAATGCCTCAACTTTTAATGGCCTTAGTGCGTTTTGTATGCTTTTAAGCTGGGTTTCCTGCAATCCTGTGCCTCCAAGCACAACAGCATCAACTTTCATTTTTCTCTGGTTGGATTCAACAACCTCTTTCACTATATCTGCTTCCTTTACAGGATCAGCTACCCTGCATTTCACATAAAAATGAGGCAGTTGCAGCATCTTTGCAATGTCCTTTGTCATTTCAACAGTTGCATAATGAAACAAAAAGCAGTCTTTTCTTGTCGGCTTTACAGAAATCAAATACTTTATGTTCCAGCCCTTTTCAACTGCATGCTGAATTGCAAAAGTGCTGTCCTTTCCGCCTGAATAAAGAACTGCAACGTCCATAAAAAAAGTAAAATTATTTTGTTTATAAATGTTTTGATATGTCGAAAATATGCCATCAGTCACTTGACGGATCCTGAGGATTCTCAAGTTCATCGAAAATCCACGATTTTCGAGATGTGATTGATGGACTTAAGTCAAATGTAGTTGCCAATTATGGTATATTTTCGTCCGACATGAGCGAGCGAGAGCGAGTTCTCGCATTCGACTGATTGGTGGTTTTTGACAAAATGCTTTTTTTGGAGAATGCGGATAATGAACGGGTTTAAATGGATATTATTCTTATTAGAATAATTCTTTCAGAAGGATATTTAAATATAACTTCTTAAAATTTAATTTCATGATTGAAGCTATCATTAAAGACTTGCCGATGCTTAGAGAGCTTGACTATCATTCTAAAGGAACAGCTGTTAAATCTCACCATTTGTCTACGCAGTTTGCCAAAGATGCTTTAGCATTGGCACAAAGTACGCGGCAAATAGAGTACAATAGACTTGAAGGAGCCTTAGTCGGATATTTAGCAGATTACCAAACCCAACTTGCTGGATTAGCTGGTGCAAATAACATTTCGAATACTCTACAGGGAGTTTTGGACTATGTCGATTTCTTAGCTGATAATTTTAAAGTGAGCAATGGAAGAGTCGGAGAACTAAAAGTAGCTTTGATGAAAACTTTCATTGGCAAAGTAAATCATGCACCGATGTATATCGGTGAAAGGAATATGCCCTTCTATAGAATAGCAGAAAGTGAATTAAGCACTAGAAAAACAGCCTTGCATAAAATGAAACCCCAGCCAGCCGTTTAACAAACTTTATAAATGCTTTAAAATCTAATTGTTCTATGAAACGCGCTCTGTTCATCGGCAGATTTCAGCCTTTTCACAATGCCCATCTTGTTGATGTAAACAAAATTCTGAAAGAATGCGATGAAGTGATTATTGCAGTTGGAAGCTCTCAGGAAAAGAATACTCTGGAAAACCCGTTCTCTTACAGCGAAAGAAAGAGGATGATTGAATCAGTTTTGAAAAAACATAAAATAAAAAACTGCAAAATATATCCGGTGCCTGACCTTTACGATGACAAAAAATGGGTTGATTACATTAAAAAAAACTTACCGAAATACGATTATGTTTATTCCGGCAATTTATGGACATTAAAGTGCTTAAGAAAGCATGATTCAAAGGTCAAGAAAATTAAGTTAATTAGGGGAATAAGCAGCACAATAATAAGGGACATGATAATTAAAGATAAAAACTGGAAAAAAATGGTGCCAAAGGAAATTTATCACTATATCGCAAGAATTAATGGTGTGGAGAGGATTAAGGGGGTTTATAAATCTAAATAGGTCCTTTAAAATCTTCTTCCAATTCTTTTAGCCCGTAGTGAAAGTCAATTTTCTTATCGACTAAAATATCAAGAAATTGGGATAGGGGAATGTCAGCTATTCTTGCAGCTTTCGAAGCAGTTATTTCGTTATTTTTAAATTTCTTTAATGATATTTCTAATTTTTTCTTGTTCATGATGTTTCATTCAAATATAATGGAATTTATCAATCTTTTGATTACCCAAACACTCCCTTCCATAACCCCTTTCCTTTGTTTTCCTTCTCGAACTCTTCCAATAACTCCTTTTGCTTTTTAGTTAATTTATCTGGAACTGCAATGTAGACTTCGACATTCTGGTCTCCCGCATGGCTGCTGTGCAGGTCAGGAATTCCCAATCCCTTCATCCTGAAGACAGTGCTGCTTTGAGTGCCTGCTGGAATTTTCAGGCTTGCTTTTCCTTTTAATGTAGGCACTTCAATTGAGGAGCCCAGTGCAGCTGCTGTAAATGAAACAGGCACCTTGATATAGAGGTCATTTCCGTGCCTTTCAAAACTCTTATGCGGTCTCACATGAATCGCGATGTATAAATCACCAGCCTGCATTCCCTTGCCTGCTTCGCCTTCTCCCTGAACCCTTAAATTTGTCCCATCGGTTGAGCCTGCAGGAATCTTTATTTCTATTTTTCTTGTTTTTCTGGCAACACCTTTGCCGTCGCATTCTGCGCATTCGTTTTTGATGTATTTGCCTTCGCCTCTGCATTTTCTGCAGGTTGCTGTTGTTGAAAAAATTCCAAAAGGCGTTCTTTGGGTGCGGGTTGCGACCCCCCTTCCATTGCATTCCGGGCAATTTACAATGTCTGATTTATCTTCTGCTCCTGTGCCATGGCATTTGTCACATTCCTCCATTCTTGGAACATTTATCGTTTTTGCTGCGCCAAAAGCAGCATCTTCCAGTTCAATTTCCATATCATATCTTAAGTCAGAGCCCCTTTGTCTTCTCCTTGCTCTTTGCTGTCCTCCAAAGAAGTTATCAAAAATGCCCTCAAAATCCATTCCAAAGCCCCCAATGTCAGACATGAAATCAGAGAAGTCAAATCCTGAAAATCCCCCTTGGAACTGCTCTCCTGCTGCCCCAAACTGGTCATACTGGGTTCTTTTTTGATCATCGCCAAGCACAGCAGCAGCCTCATTTATCTCCTTGAATTTTTCAGCTGCATCATGGCTCTTGTTTAAATCAGGATGATATTGCTTGGCCAATTTTTTGTAAGCTGCCTTAATTCCCTCTTTCGTGGCATTCTTTCCCACTCCCAGTGTTTTGTAATAGTCTTTTTCTTTGGCCATATTGTTTATAAAATCTCGTAACTTAAAATTTTCCTTAGCCTTTCCCCGTCAGGAACAATATCCTTCAGTTCGGCTCCGGGTATCACTTTGCCTCCGCTTTTGATGTATTGCGCATACTGCCTTAAGCTTTCAGCATCATTTGCATCAACAGCATGATTGACCATAAACCATACGCTTAAGTCCTCTCCATAATCCCTGCAGCCGGTTGAAGTCTTGCATTCCAACGGCTTTATATCATGTATTGTGCAGCCCTTTTCATCGTCATAAAAAACGCATTTGCCATAGTGCTTGTTTTTTTCCCTTATTAGTTTTGGCCGCAGTAATTTTTTATTGAACAATTCAATTTCTTCCAAAAATCCTTTTTTCAATTCCTCCTCTGAAATTCCCAAAAACTTTGCTATGTTTTTAGCATCATCCCCTGCAAGAGAGCCGGAGCCGTACTTGCACCCGTGGTTGCAGGAATCACAGCGGCATGGCGCTGCTAATTCCAAAACATCCTTTAATGGGGTGTTTTTGTGAATCAAATTATCACCAGTTTTTTAGTATATACTACTTTACTTTTTCAATCCGTGCCTTCGGCACATATTCTTGTGCTCGAGTGAGTTGTGAGCGAGTGGGTAGCTGGCGAGCGAGTCTTGCGAGCCTCGCATGTCACCGAGTTCACTCGCATGTCGAACGCTGTCTGCCAGTCGAATGCGAAAGCTCGACATGCTTGCGAGAGTGGAATGCGAAAGCTTGCTTTCGCTCGCTTATCTTACAAGCAAGCTCGCGTTCAACTCTCTCGCTCGCTTATGTCACTGCTCAGCCTCGCCTATTCATTATACTTCTTTATCTTCCCAATAATTCCTTTTCAATTTTTTTTGTAAATGCAAATTCTTTGCTTAAATCCACATCATATCTTTTTTCCAATGCACCAAACCTTTTTTTGAGGCTTACAATATTATTGCCCATGACTCTCTTGTCAGCATAAAAAACTATCTTTTCCTCCCATGTTTTTGGCTGCTTTTTTTGCTGGAGTTTATATAAGCTGTGCTTTTTAACAACTTCAGAAACTTCCCTAAAACCCATGCGTTTTAACAGGTTTGCGCCTTTGACAACATGGTTTTCCTTTGCCCTTTCTATGTCATGCAATAAAGCTGCCGCAATTATCAGCTTCTTATTTAATTTTATTCCTTTTGTTATTAGTTTTTCAGCAATGCTTTCCGCAAGTTTGCATACTGCCATGGAATGCTTAATGACCTTAGAAGGAGTTTTATTTTTATTTAAAAGAATTAAGCATTCCTCTTTTGTCGGGATTTTGGTCATTTTCTGGCAGAAGTTTATTTTAATATACTAGTTAGTTTTGGATAAATTTTATTTACAAATTCAAGAACCTTTTCTGCATATTCTTTGTCTAATATTTTTCCATAATACATTATTTGGTTTCTGAAGTATCTTAGTTGATCTGCAAATTGAATATCATTTTCACTAAATTTAGTTTCCCTCAAATAAGCAACCTCCGCTTCATGGGCTCCTTGTCCAGAAGCATTATAGCCATGCGCAAGCATTTCTGCACGAATAAGCTCCATTATAGTGTCGTAGCTAAGTTTTACAATGCTGTTAGCATTATCATTGTTTACGCCAATATTTTTAATTATGCTAATCAGGAATAGATAGGATTTCTCTGATTCTTTTACTAGAAATTTTGCTCTTGACAAATCAGTGTGCTGTTTTTTCACTATGCCTTCTTTTACAAACTCGCTAAAATTTTTTACGGGATTCATAATTCTACGCCTCCTGACAAAACAATTCCATTGCAAATATTCTCTTTTAATTCTTTATGCACTTCTTTTAATGAAGGATAAAAATTGAGAATTATTTTTCTTTCTAATCGTTTTTCAAAATTCTCCAAGCTTATCCCTTTTTCCTTTCTTCCAATGATTGCGATGTCTATATCTGACGATAATGTGTCATCCCCCCTCGAATAACTGCCAAAAAGGATAATTGTTGCTCCCGGCAGTCCTTCTTCCAAGAATTCGTTTAATCGCGCTTCATATATCAATTTTAAATTTTCCACTCTTTTCAGCTGCATAGCCATTTTGTTGTTCCTGTTCAGCATTAGCAAGATAAGATTCATATTTTTCTGCTTTTCTTTTATTAATAAACTCTCCTTTTCGAGCTTAGGGATGGCCTTTGCAATCGCTGTTGGCGAAACTTTCAGCAATCTTGCTATTTGCCGCTGGTTTAGCCTTTCGCCTGCCTTAACGCAAAGGAGCCTGAAAATCTCCAGCTGAAGTTTTGTAAACTTTAGTTTATACATATCCATTTTAGTTCATAGGTATAAACTTTAGTTTATAAAGGTTTTGGTTTTTTGTGGCTTTATAGAATGTTGTTTTTGTATTTTCAAGCATTCCTCTTTTGTCGGGATTTTCATATTTGGCATAAAAAAGAAAAATTATCTTTTCTTTTTCTTCTCTTCGTCTTTTACTTCATAGTCAGCATCAACTACATTTTCATCGTTTTTTCTTGAATTTTCTTCTTCGTTTTCATCTGAGTGCGTTTTTTGTCCATGTGTTTGCTGATGCTGCTGCCCTGCCTTCTGGTACAATTCTGTTGACATCTTCTGCACCAATTCGTTAATCTCATCCACTTTCTTCTTTATGGCATCAACATCCTTGTCAGCAGGCTTTAGCAATTCTTTCAGTTCAAGAATCTTGCCTTTGACTTCACTTATTTCTTTCTCAGGCACTTTTCCCTCAAGGTCCTTGAACAATTTCTCAGTTGTGTAAACAAGATTATCGGCTTGGTTGATTGTCTCAATCTCTTCCTTCTTTTTCTTGTCGACATCGGCAAACTGCTCTGCTTCTTTTCTCATTCTCTCAATTTCATCCTCGCTTAATTTTTGAGAAGCAGTTATCCTGATGCTCTGCTCTTTGCCTGTTCCAAGGTCCTTTGCATTGACATGCAAAATTCCATTTGCATCAATGTCAAATGCAACTTCAATCTGGGGAATTCCCCTTGGCGCAGGCGGAATTCCAACCAAGTCAAACTGGCCAAGGACATTGTTGTCAGTAAACATCGGCCTTTCTCCTTGCCCCACCCTTATTGTAACAGCAGTCTGGTTGTCAGCTGCTGTGCTGAACACCTGCGATTTTTTTGTCGGAACTGTGGTGTTTCTTTCAATCAATTTTGTAAATACCCCTCCAAGAGTTTCAATTCCCAGGCTTAACGGCGTTACATCAAGCAATAGTATATCCTTGACTTCTCCTGCAAGCACTCCTGCCTGCACAGCAGCGCCCATTGCAACACACTCCATTGGATCAACTCCCCTTTCAGCCTGCTTGCCTATATAATCTTCAACAAACTTCCTTACAATCGGCATGCGAGTTGGGCCTCCTACAAGGATTATCTTGTCAATTTGATTTACAGGCAATTTTGCATCTTTTATTGCCTGCTCTGTCGGATGCTTGCATCTTTTTATGATTGGCTCTATCAACTGCTCAAGCTTTGCCCTTGTAAGCTTTATCTGCAGGTGCTTTGGACCTTCATTTGTTGCTGTTATGAAGGGTAAATTAATGTCAGTTTCAAAAACTGTTGAAAGCTCAATCTTGGCCTTTTCAGCAGATTCTCGTAAACGCTGCATTGCCGTCTTGTCCTTTGTCAGGTCAATGCCTTCTGTTTTTTTGAATTCAGAAGCCAGATAATCAATCAGATTCTGGTCCATATCAGTTCCGCCAAGCTGCGTATCCCCTGACGTTGAAAGCACCTGGAAAATTCCATCTCCAAATTCCATTATTGTAACATCCAAAGTTCCTCCTCCTAAATCAAAAACAAGAATTTTCAGCTGCTTGTCCTGCTTGTCAATTCCATAAGCCATTGATGCGGCTGTCGGCTCGTTTACAATTCTTACAACTTCCAAACCGGCAATCTCTCCTGCATCTTTTGTTGCCTGCCTTTGGTTGTCGTCAAAGTAAGCGGGAACTGTGATAACTGCCTTGCTTATTTTTTCCCCGAGAAATTCCTCCGCATCTTTCTTTATTTTTTGAAGGATAAAAGAAGATATCTGCTGAGGGGTGTATTCTTTTCCGTCAATATTATACTTATGGTTGGTGCCCATCTTACGCTTTGCAGCCATTATAGTTTTTTCAGGGTTTGAAATAGCCTGCCTTCTTGCCGGCTCTCCGATTAAGATTTGTCCGTCTTTTGTGAATGCCACAACGCTTGGAAACGCCTTTCCATAAGCTGTTGTTCCCTCTGCGCTTGGTATTATTGTTGGCTTTCCTGCCTGAAGGGCAGCAGCAGCTGAGTTCGACGTACCTAGATCTATACCAATTATCTTTTCTTTAGCCATTTTAATTACCCCCCGTCATATTTTTTATAGTTTGAAAATTACCTTTATCAATTTTAATTTCTTTTATTTGGTTTAATAAATCTTTATTCATTTTCTTTGATTTTTATTTCCCGCTAATCTTAACCTTGCTGTGCCTCAATACTTTATCGTTGATCATGTAACCTTTCTGGAATTCCTCCAAAATTGTTTCTTCCGGCTTGTCACTTTCTTCTTTCATCAAAACATCATGCTTGTAAGGGTCAAACTTTTCCCCTGTCGCCTTTATTGGCTTAAGCCCTTCTGCTTCAAGCATTGAGTGAAGCTGGGCATAAACAATCTTCATGCCTTCGATGAACTTGTCCTTGTCACTTGTGTTTTTTAATGCAATTTCAAAGCTGTCAAGCACTGGCAGCATTTGGGCAATCAAGTCAGCATGAGCATATTTTATAAAATCTACTTTTTCTTTTGCATTCCATTTCTTGTAATTTTCAAACTCTGCCTGCAGTCTCTTTAAAGTGTCTGTTAGTTCCTCTATTTTACTGGATTTCTCTTCTAATTTCTTTTTTAAATCTCCATTATCCTCCCTTTTTTGCTCATTCTTTTTATCTTCCTTTTTTGCTTCCATTTTGTACCTTTAACTTTTGTTGACTTAAAGTCAACAGAATATTGGTAATATCAACTAGTATATAAACTTTTCGGCAAAAGTATATAAATAAGCGCTTCCAAGAGCTTTATATGGTATTTATAAGACAGAGAATTACTATTGTAAACATAAGAAAGCCAGCTGAGCATAATGTAAACCAGGAACTGCAGTGGTTTGGCACTTCGCTTGGCTTGTTTAATTTAAGGGACAAGGACAAGAGCACTTTCAGGGTTTTTATAGAGCTTTTGAAATCCGCCAAAAGGCGTGAAACATTGACAAGCGATGAACTGGCATCAAGATTGGCACTGGCAAGAGGCACAATAATACATCATATCAACAAGCTCATGGAATCAGGATTGGTAGTGCATGAGGGCAATAAATACACTTTAAGGGTTGAAAACCTCAAAGCCTTGATTGAAGAGGTTGAGAAAGACATTAAAAGGGCATGTGAAGATTTGAAGGAAGTAGCTAAAGAGATTGATAGCAGGCTTGGGCTTTAGTGTTTTAATTTTATAATAGTAAATTATATAAACCAGTAACCGGAGTTTTAGGTTATGAAAAAAGGCGTTTTGTTGTTCTTAATTGCTTTCTTGATTGTTCCATTTCCATTTGCATTTGCAGATATAACAATAACAACAGACCAGTCAATTTACAACCTTGGAAACAAGATAAAGGCATCTGCATCAATACTTCAGGATAATACTTTTGAAGGTTTGTTTGAGCTAACAATCTCATGCGACAATTATAAATTGCAGTATTTCTTAACTCCGATAAGCCTCGAGGCAAATTTCAGGACAGCTGTCAATGTTCCGGAACTGGCTGCAACATCCTCAATGCTTGGAAATTGCATTATTGCGGGAGATCTTGCGACAAACGATAATTTGGTGATTGAACAAGAGGATTCAAACAAATTTGGAGTTACAAGCCAGTTAACTGTGCTTCCTGTGAAAAGCAAAATAACCACATTACCGGGAGACACTATATTAATCTCGGGAATTGTGAATGAGGCATTTGGAAACAATGTCCTGAAAGCATCAGCAGAAATTGTTTTGGACAACAATTCAAATTCAATTAAAGCTGTTGACGGAAAATTTGAGCTTAACCTACAACTGGCAAAGAATATCAAATCAGGAAAACACCCGATAGGCATAAGCACTCAGGATTCCAAAAACAATGCCGGCAGCGCCTCAATAGAGCTTGACGTAACAGCAATTCCAACCTATGTAAAAACAGAAACAAGCGCTGCACAATTGCCGCCAGGCTCAAAAATTGAGATAATTTCCTCTTTGTACGACCAGGCTGATGATTTGATGAATGCCTCTCTGGAGCTTTCACTTGATGCGCCAAGCAGCAACAATGCATTCAAGAAAACTGCGCAGAGCAATGAAAAAATAAGCTATGAGTTCAGCCAGTATGCAGAGCCCGGCCTTTACACTTTAACAAGCACTTACAAAAACCTGTTTACGCATACTTCAATAAACATAACGCCAATAAGGGAAGTAAAGATAAAATACGGCAACGAAACTGTCCTTATCGAAAACATAGGAAATATACCTTTTGAAGACGAATTAACATTCTTCCTTGAAAGCAAACTGAAAAAATATCCAATAACAAAGAAAATCAAGATAGAGCCCGGCAAGACGCTTGACATTGACCTGTCAAAAGAAGTGCCATTAGGTGTATACAATGTTTTGTTGCAGATAAAAGAAGGCATTGAACCGGTAAAAGAAAAGATTCAGGATGTTGTTGAATCCGCCCGGGAAAGCATAGCAGGCACTGTTGCTAAAAAAGAAGATGTGCTGGCTGATGATGTAACCATTCATGACAATAGGCCCGCATATAAGAAAATCACAGGCGGCCTGTCTTCAATGCAGGCAAAAATAGTTGGCGCAGATGGATTGCTTGCAAAAAACCCCCTGATAGCGCCAATAGCCTTGGTTGTAATCCTATCGCTGATAGTATTCCGCTATGCCAGAAAGCCGATAATGAGGCTGATTAAAAGAAAAAAAGATGATGAAAATAAAGAGCAGGAAAATTAGGCATTTCTTCTTTTTCTTTCTTCATCCATCATGCTTGTTTCCCCAAAAGTTTCATCCAATAAGTCTTGGGCTGTCTTGCGAAATCCTACTTTGCCTTCATGGGAGCAATACGGGCATCTGGGAGGAACTTTATCTTTCTTGAACTTAAATCCGCAATTTCTGCATTCCAAATCAAGCATAATGCTACTCTTGAGTAAGAAGTATATAAATTTTGCGGGATTGCTAATGACTTATAAGATATAGAGAACTTTGAATAATTCATTATTTTTACATTTTCATTCAAAGTTCTCTTAGAGAATTTTGACAAAATGGACATATTTCAAAATTCTCTATATCTTAAAAATAAATCAACAATTAAATCATACTTTTTCGGCACAAAAGTTCGTTTAATGTCCAACATTAAGCGAAGTCTTGGAATTATACATAGAGAATCATAACCCTAAAAATTAACGGGACGATTTACAAAAACTAGGGTTGTCGAGTATTTGCTTCTTGAGCATTTGTCTCGAACATTTTAATATACTGTTCTAATCCACTAAGCATTACATAATCTTGATGGGGGATTGTCCATGGTTCAGTAACTGATACAACATAGTATCCTCTCTCAGTAGGAGGGCCTTGGATCCAATGACGAATTTCTAGACCTAATTTAATTTCCCTTTTGAATCTGACATCTCCTGAAATTTGTTCTCCAGGTACCACAAATTTTTTGTAACCTAATCCTTCCATTAATCTTTCTAATTCTACCCTAGCATTTCTAGCATCTGTGGGATTTGTATTCATAATTTCACCTAAATTATTACAGTTAACACTATGTTTTATTTAAATTTTTCTAATTTTACTACTGCATGATAAAAATTCCACCACTGGCGTTCGGCGAGTAGGACAAGCTTTTCGACTTTTTAGTTTAGTTCTTTAAGGAGAAAAGTTGTCCGTCGAACTGCCTGTTGTGGTGGAATCTTCTTAAAGAAATACAGTCTTTTATGCAAATCATTGGGTTATGATTCAAAATCTATGTATTTTTATGCTAAAACATAAAAACGGTTTCAAAATGTTTGCCTAATAAAATTTCAATGAATACCTAAAAAACATTATTTAAAGTTTAAAAACAACTTAAAAATATAAAACCAAAAATCTAATTCCCTTTCCTGTCATGCGCTCTTAGGCTTGGCCTTAGCTTTTCAGCGCCTTTGCCCTTGTTCAGCAATCCTCTTCCTCTTTTTCCGGCGCTTGTCAACCCCCTTTCAGATCTTCCTTTATGACCAATAATCCAATTTATATGGGAATCAGCAACTATTGATGGGTTGTGCCTGTCAACAAGAATTATTTCATACCAATAATTCAAGCCGTCTTCTCCAACAAAATAGCTGTTAAGGGCTTCGCAATTAGGATATTTTCTTGCTGCCCTGTTTTCAGCAACAGCCTGGTAGTTCATGGTTAAGTCTTTTCTTCTGGACATTGCCTTTGACCTTCTGGGATGACGTATCTGAGGGCGTTGCCTTCCTCCCCTGTCAACCCTTTGCCTTACTATGATAAATCCGGGTTTTGCCTTGTAACCCAAAGAACGAGCCCTGTCAAGCCTTGTAGGCCTTTCAATTCTTAATGTTGCAGGCTCATTGCGCCATTTTATGATGCGCTGCTGCCACAAATCTCCTAGACTCTCGCTTGGCTTTTTCCAGGCTTGCCTGATATATTTATACATTCCCATTTTAAGCTTCCATTAATGAACATTAAATCACTAAGATTCTGGTAAGCAAATACCAACATCTCTCAGCATATTCTGGAATTTTTTATGGTTTATAAAGGTATTGGGAAAATTATTTACTCGGGTAATGCACTCCTTTCATAGAATTCAGCAGGCAAATAATGTTGGTCTGGGTGCGTCTTTCTGAGGTAATCAAGCGCAGACTTTACATCACCAAAACGCACAATATGCACTTGGTTCAAATCAAAATCCCATCCTGGAATAATCAAGCCTCCGACATGTCCCCAGACAGTACCTACTTCTACTTGCCGTCCTGTCCTTCTTAAATCAGTCGCTATTCTAGTTTCTGTGTTAAAAAGTGCAACTGGTTTTCGAGTTGAAACAATATCGTCAATTGTTTTGCCCCTGTCATAAATTCCTCTAGCTGGAAACATTACCATTATGGGTGCTTGGTCACTATCCAACTCTGGCGGAATACAAACTTCCATGATAAGGGATAGTGGATACACTTTTATAAATGTTTTGCCAAATCTCAAAAGCAAACCAAATATTTTTATATCTGATAACTATTTTTATTGTATGCCAACCGACAACTCAAATATGCTTAAGGTTCTTGAGGATTTTCCCCATCAGTGCAGGATAGCTTTGGAATTGACAAAAGGAATGACAATTTCCGGCAAAATTGACAAGGTTGTTGTTGCGGGCATGGGCGGCTCTGCTGTAGGAGGCGATTTACTGAAAGCTTACATGCACAACTCAAAAGTGCC
>Ga0209541_10001527_pt1 | contig 45787 bp, 54 predicted proteins | sample RifCSPlowO2_01_FD_184027 | JGI IMG/M metagenome (GOLD analysis project Ga0209541, IMG submission 184027) | Groundwater microbial communities from Rifle, Colorado - Rifle CSP2_plank lowO2_0.1 (SPAdes) (version 2) | ecosystem: Environmental > Aquatic > Deep subsurface > Groundwater | place...
AAATTAAAACATTCGCAACTAGATTTAAGATTAACAGAGTTAACAATTTTAAAAATGGAGGGAGAATTACTTAATAGACCTAAATCAAAGAAAAAATCTCTCTAAACCCCAACCATCGCATCAGTCAGCCCTTTTCTGTTCTTGATGTCCTGCACGACTTTTGCCTGCAGTTCTGAAGGCAGTCTCTCAAAGCTCTGGTCCACTAGCGAGGAAACTCCTCGTCCTTCTGTAGCACTTCTCAGCTCAGAGCTCCAGCCGAGCATGTTCATGACAGGCAGCTTTGCCTTTATAAAAACCAAAACTCCCTCCTGCGTCACGTCAAGCAACTGCCCCCTCATGCTGTTGACAAGCTTTGTCAGGCTCCCAAGGTATTCATTCGGGGCTTCTATAAGCATGACCTGCATAGGCTCAAGTATTATCGGGCTTGCTGTTAACATAGCCCCCCTTATTCCTTCCCTTATCGCAGGGTACACTTGTGCAGGTCCCCGATGAATCGCATCTTCATGCAGAGTCATATCATTTAAATTTACCTTGACGCCTGTGCACGGCTCCCTGACTAGAGGGCCTTTTCTCATAACCTCCTCAAACATGTCAAAAATCATTTCAAGCACTTCGCCAAGATGAACCTGCCCTCTTGTCTTGTCAAGGAAAATATTGCCATTGTAAATATTCTTTACCTGCTCTGCTTCTTTTGATTCCATACCGGCATCAATAAATGCCTGTCTTATCTCAAGGTTCTTCTTTTTTATCCTGCCTTCAGGAATGATGCCTTCCTTAACCAGCCTGTAAATTTCAGGAGCTAACGGCTCGACAATAAAATAAAACTTGTTGTGCTTATTGGGAGTTTTACCTTCAACCTCCTGCGACAATTTTGTAACACATTCCCTGAAAACAACAATGGGCGGGGATGTCTTAACCTCGACATTTTTCTCGGTTATTATCCTGTTTTCAATAATCTCAAGGTGAAGCTCGCCCATGCCTGAAATAAGGTTTTCTCCAGTTTCTTCATTTATCTCAATTACAATTGAAGGGTCTTCCCTTCCAACCTTTCTCAGCACTTCAATCAGCTTTGGCAAATCAGAGGGCTTTTTCGGCTCGATTGCCTTTGTAATGACGGGCTCAAAAATGTGCTTAAGCTCTTCAAATGCCTGCTCTTCATCTATTGTTACAGTTTCCCCTGCATTTCCAAGAACTCCTGAAATGGCGCATACATTGCCTGCGGGTATGCTTTCAATAAGCTCGGGCTTTATGCCGTTGTAGATGTAAAGGTTCTGAATTCTTTGGTGCTGCTTTGCATTGTTCAGGTACACTTCTGTTCCGCCTCTTAAGGTGCCTGAAAACAGCCTTCCGGCAGAAATGTCTTTTCCAGACCTTGGATCAACAACAATCCTTGTAATCACAAACGCTATCTTTCCTTCCGGATTGCAGTTCAGCAAGTCCTTTCCGAACTCACTTTCCAAGTCCCCTTTCCATATTTTCGGGATTCTGTATTTCTGCGCTGTGACAGGGTCGGGATGGTGCTTTATCACCATGTCGAGGATGACTTCATGCAGAGGCGCATTGCCCCATACCCATTCCTTTCTCTCTTCCTCACTCATCTCGTAAATCCTTAGGATATCCTTGAAGGAAATGTTCTTTTTCTGCATGAACGCGAATGACAAAGCCCAGTTTTCCCTTGCCGAGCCGAATGCCACGCTGCCGTCCATGATGCTGACTTTCCACTTCTGCTTGTACTCGGGCTCTGCAATGTCCTCAATCAATTTGTTGAAGTTGCCTATAAGCTTGACAAACCTTTCCTGTATCTTTTCAGGCGTCAAATGCAGCTCCTTGACCAGCCTGTCAACCTTGTTGATGAACAAGACTGGTTTTACCCTTTCCCTTAATGCCTGCTTCACAACAGTTTCTGTCTGCGGCATTATGCCCTCGACAGCGCATATCAATACAACAGTCCCGTCAACTGCGCGCATTGCCCTTGTGACATTGCCTCCAAAGTCAACGTGCCCAGGGGTGTCAATAAGATTGATAAGAAATTCATTGCCTTGAAATTCGTGAATCATTGAAACGTTTGCTGCATCAACAGTCATTAATCGCTCCTGCTCGTCCTTGTGTTGCCATGTCGCCATGCCCTCCTCTAAGTCTCCTGCATATTTTGAAGCCATGTGCCCTGCTGCTGCAAGAAGATTGTCTGTGAAGGCTGTCTTGCCGTGATGTATATGCGCAGAGGTGCATATATTCCTTATAAACTTAGGATTCTTTGTAATCCTTGCAACCGCATCAGCCATTCGCTCTGCCATTTTAGTTTAGGTAATATATTTTAGAATATAAATCAATGGATTTTGAGGAGGTTTTTAAAGGTTTAGGAAATAAATCTATATTCCTTTATAACCAAACTTTTTATCATAGGTTTTGTGGTCTATAACATCAAGTACAAAAGCAATTATTTCTATTTCTGTATCTCCATTTGTAAGTGTATAAAGCATGCGCCAGAATTGGGGAAGCTCAATTCTGAACAAGTTTGTAACACCATACTTGATTCTATATTCTTTAGGAATCAAATTTTTGGCTACAGGATTTCCATAATGGATGTTTAATTTAATTAGCTCAATTTTCTTATTGACGGCATTAAGAATCATGCTTTCGGTTTTTGAGGAAGGGGCTTGCTTAGTGAGGTATTTGTAAACTTCTTCTGCTTCTGGAGAAAAAATTACCCTAACCCTTTTCATAACTCAAGCCCTTTTCTTATCGCTTCTCTAAGGTTTTGATTTGTATTGTGTATCCAAGTAATCCCTTTAAGAGTTACTGCTATTTTATTGCTTTTTTCCAAGTATTCAAGAATCAGCTTTAAAGTATTATGATTTACTTGTTTTGGAAGTTTTCTTTTAAGCTCTGCAATTGTTATTATGCTGCCTTCCATGTTTTTTAAAGTATCTTCTACCATTAAAACTGTGTTTAAAGTGGGTGAATGCTCCAATTTCGGTTCTTGCATCATTTTTGACATGTTAATCACTAATAATTATTAACTAATAACTAATAGATATTAACTTATATATAAATGTTTTGGTTAAATGTTACTTTTAATTAGTGATAAAAATCAAAAGGTTTATATACTCCACAGCTCTCATGTATAATATCATGAATAGACTAATTGACATAATATTACAACATAAGGATGAGTTTAGAAGACGCTACCCAATATCTGCACTTGATGACCTACTGGTTTTAAGAGATAGAGAAAGTATGCCACCAACTCCAGAAGGTTTGCACAGGTTGACAGCAGAAACAATGGATTTGGTTATCCAAGATAGTGAACTCCCACAGTATCTAGCATTTATGGACTTATTTCATTCAGATGTCTTAGTAAGGATGCCTCCTATAGTTAGACAACAATTTATTGCTCTAACAAAATATTTTCTTTTACAATTTCCTAAAAATATTTATGCTAAAATGGCAAAGTTAGACCAAACACCTGAAAACATAAGGCTTAAAGACCAGTATGAAAAAAAATTTAATCAAGTTCGAGACCTATTAGAAATTCAGAGTTTATCAGAAACGGATGTAGAGCAATGGGTACGAACCATGTTTTTATTACACCGAGAATATGAACGAGTTGTCGACAAGGCAACACCTTATTTTAGAAGTTTTTTTGGTAGTGGTGGCCAGGGTGCGGATGGCGTAATGAGGGCTGTGAAAGATGGTACCTTTGATAAAGAAAGATATGATAAAGAACTTTTAGTTAGTCATAGATATGACAAATCAGTACTCTATTTTATGACAGATATGGATATGCATGCGTGTTATGGTCCAGATTTTATTGGTCCTTTTGGGATATTTCATCCTGTTTCTAAAAAATGCCACAATTTAGTACAAGAGTTGAAAAAAACCCATCAAGTATTCTAGTAATTATCCCTCAAAACACATGCTTCTCATGAACTGTAGTGTAAGAATGAAGCTCGCCTTTCTTAAACCAAAGCTTAATCTCGTCGTCAGCCTCTTTTTTGCTGCCTGATGCATGAATGAGATTTTTACCTCCCAATCCTTTCTTGGAGGCATAAGCCATGCTCAAATGCGCAAAGTCTCCTCTTATAGTGCCAGGCGCTGCCTCATGGGGAGAAGTCGAGCCAACCAGCCTTCTTGCATTTTCAACAGCATGCACTCCTTCGACTGCAAAAGCCACGACAGGCCCTTCTGTGATGAACTCCACAAGCTCCCTGAAGAACGGCTTTGATTTGTGTGCCTTGTAGTGCTCTTCGGCAAACTTGCTGTCAATCCACACCATTTTCATTCCCACTATCTTTAATCCAGTATTCTCAAATCTCCTCAGGATTTCCCCTACAAGCCCCCTTTCAACCCCGTCAGGCTTTACTATCACAAGGCTTCTTTCAATCATTCTGCTGCTGCCTCCTGCTTCTCACGCTTGAACTTCCTGCTCCATTTTGTTTCAAGGAACTTCCTTCCAAGCTTTATGTGGTTCTTCTCGCACTTTGATGAGCAGAAGTATAAAATCTTTGCGTCTTTCTGCACGTAAATCTTCCCTGTGCCCCTTTCAATATTGTTTCCGCAAAAAGTGCATTTTGCCATTTGATTTATAATATTTCAATTAAAACCTCGAAAATCGTAAGGCGCAATCCCTTGTGCTTAAGCTCAGGGTAAGCCACGATTTTCGATGGTGCTCAAAAACACGCTCTGCACTTTAGTGCGGAGTGTTTTTGACATATTGTTTTTATCCTGAGCCTCTTCCTCCTTTTGTCAGTTGCCCAGCCTCAAATTCAGTCTCGCGCAGCATCAATATGTCGCCAATCTGTATAGGGCCTTTGACGTTCCTTCTCAAAATCTTGTTCTTGTCCCTTCCGTCCAAAATCCTGCACCTGATCTGTATTGCCTCGCCCCTTGCGCCTGTCCTTCCGATTACCTCCTCGACTCTTGCGGGAGTTGCAGGAGTGAAATTGACAGATCCTTTAGCCTGCTCTTCCTGCGGCTGCCTCTGGGGTTTTTTCTTTACCTGCCCCTTGTCTTCCTTGAGGTGCTTTGTCTCGTCCTTATCCATTTTACTTTTTCATCCTGTCGGTTATTTCCTTTATAAGCTGCTTTGCCTCGCCTTCCTGCACTATTGCAACGCTTCCCGTCGGCACGTCAACTCCTGCGGCAGCGCCAAGCTCTTCCTTGCTTGGAACCTGGATGCACGGAACTCCCTTTTCCTCTGCAAGCAGCGGAATGTGCATTGTAATCTCGGGCGGGTTTACGTCCTTTGCTATTGCAACAAGCTTTGCCTGCCCTTTCTCAATTACTTTTGTGGCTTCGTTTGTGCCTTTTCTTATCTTGCCTGTAGCCTTGGCTACCTCTATGGCTTCATAAACCTTGTCAACCAATTCCTTTGGCGCTTCAAAAACCATTTTAATCGTCCTCCTTCTATAATTGGGGATAAGTCAAATAGAATTTGCTTACCTCACTCGGCTATTAAATTATAATAGCTTCATCAATCACAGGTAATGAATGGGATACTAAGGATGTTTAAAAAGGTTGTGGATTTTATTCGCTTTTCCAAGTAAGAACTTCCCGCCCAGTTTGACGCCCTTCAATGGACGCCCATTTGCCATCTAGTTTACCTTCTCCAAGTAATCTATATGATACGACGCCTAGGTCTTGTCCGGATGCATCGAGATAACCTACGCTAAGTATAGAATCAGAAAGTATGCCTACTCCAATCTGTGTCTGCAAAGGCTCAATTCTCCACTCAATCCCATAAACTTCCCCTTTTTTATCAATAGTAACTGTGCCTTTATAATCTACACTTCCACTTCCAGCATTATAGCCCTCCAATGAATAAACCCCTGTTTTAAGTGTAAAACTCTGTTCTTGGCTTGTGACTACTTGTTGTCTAGATGAAGCAAGATTTTCTCTAGTGCAACCAAATGATAAAATAATTATAAAAATCAGAGTAAACATCCAACGCTTGTTATGTTTGATTTTTATATCCATGGCGGATTTACTTGCTCTTGTACACATGTTTAAATATATTGCGGTTTGATTATTTGCCTTACTCAAATTTCTAAAGCAAAAACGAAAAGATTAAATAATATAAGTTAAGGGGTTGTTTAGATGGTTCAAACTAAATATTTTGTATTTTTTATTATAGTGATTCTTATGTTGTTTGGCTGTGCTGACCAAGACAAAACTATGACTAAGAATACTATTCAAGACAATCCATCAAATAATGGTGCAGTCGGTTCTGGAAAAAGCACTGTCAAAGACGAAGCTTGGTCATCAACCCTGAAAAACATTGTGCAGAATGCAAAAAAGCAATACTTTGTCTCTTATGAACTTACCACCAAAGATAAGGATAAAATAAGCACTGGAAAAATCTCGCAATATTTTAAAGATGATAATCTGCGAGTCGATGGAATGCAGGATGGCGATGACCAAGCCTTTGAATCGCGGTATTATGTTATTGAAAATAAATTTTATCTATGCTCAAATCAGGACAGCAATTGGCAGTGCTTTAGCTTTGATACCCCTCAGCAGGATACGAAAGAAGCCGATATAAGTGAAGAAATTAAAAGTGAAAATTTTGACATAGACTTTGTAGTTAAGCCAATGCCTTCAAGGGCAATACTAGGGCGAAGCACTGTCTGCTTTAAGATAGTGCCAACAAAAGGGAAGGATTTCAGCGAAACTGAGCAATGCTATACCAAAGATGGGGTATTGTTCTACCTTGCTTCTGGCGGGGAAGACTACAGCTACACAGAAATTGCAATTGACTACAAGCCAATAGTGAGCGACTTGGATTTCCAATTGCCGGCAGAGCCGGAAAAATTTGACTTTAACGGCATACTTAATCAGGGCTGAGACATACCTGCTAACTGGCTGATTATTCTACATCATCAAAATTTTCTCAAAATCCCCCTCATCAAACTCCATAAAGCTCTTTCCAGCAAACTTAATCCTTGAATTTACAGAGTCCCAAAGCAGAAGCCCTGTCAGCCTTTCCTCTCCGTAAACCAGAACAACATCTGGGGGCAGAAAATAAGAAGAGTAAATATTTTCCTTTATAGCCTCCTTTGTTATCATCTCAGGATCCAGTTTGCCAAGCTCAACCTGCTTTGCAATAACCCTGCACGCATCCACAATCTCATCCTGCCCGTCATAGTTGATGCAAAAGTTAAGGAAAAAGCCGTCATACTCCTTTGTTTCCTCAATCGCTTTTTTCAATGATTCAACCGCCTTCCCGGGCATATTGTACCATTTGCCGAATATGGAGATTTTTACTCTATGCTTGACAATAACCTCCTTATTGGGCAGTTCATCAAAAAAACCAGCTATACAGCTGCAAAAAACTAAATAGTCATCGGATTTTTCAATGTTTTCAGAGCCTAAGTTTACTGTAAGCACAGGAATGTTCAGGCGAGCCTGCAACTCCGGCAGCCTGCCCAATAAGCTGAAATACCTCCTGAAGCCTTCCTCATTGCTTGCATTATTTTTCCTACACCATCCAGAAACATCGTCCAAGCTTGCCGCAATATGCCTGATTGCCATAAATTATATATGCTTATAAAGCCCCAATAATGGCTATAAATGAAATAAATTTATAAACATTTTTATTTTTCACGATAATATGGCTTATGACTGGCTCAGTGCCGATATCGCGCCTTTGGGAATAATGTATGTGGTGTCTTTCATAGCGCTTTTTATCGGCTCAATTACCGACTTGAAGACAAGGGAGGTTCCGGACTGGCTCAACTTTGGACTGATTGGATCAGGCATAGGCCTGAACCTCTTGTTTTCGGCAATCTACTCCGACACGTCGTTTATAATCAACAGTCTTGTCGGTCTGGCTATATTTTTTGGCATTGCTTATGTGATGTTTTATGCAGGGCAATGGGGCGGAGGGGACAGCAAGATACTCATGGGATTGGGGGCAGCCATAGGCATTGATGTAGGCGATATCCGGCATCAATTCCTGCCCGGCTTTTTCATAAATGCCTTGTTTGCTGGCGCGATTTATGGCCTGCTGTGGAGCGTTTTTCTTGTTTTCAGAAACAGGAAAAAATTCCAAAAGGAGTTTGCAGAGCTTTTGTCCGATAAGAATGTTGTAAAGTGGAAGAAAGTGCTTCTTGCCGCACTGGTTATTATGCTTGCTTCATCATTTTTAATTGAGGCTGGGTATATAAAAATACTGGTCCTGTCGGTTTCATTTCTTGTGCTGGCTTCATTTTACATGTGGATTTTTGTCAGGGCCATAGAGAAGTCGTGCATGTACCGGCTTGTTGAGCCTTCAAGATTGACGGAAGGCGACTGGATTGTGAAGGATATCTACGTCGGCAAGCAGTATATATGCGGACCGAAGGACTTGGGCATAAGCAAAAATCAAATCAGAAAATTAATCAAATTTCACAGGCAAAAAAAGATTAAAAAAATCCTAATCAAGGAAGGCATTCCATTTGTGCCGAGCTTTTTTATTGCGTTTGTATTAACCCTAACGGTTGGTAATCCGGTGGCAATGTTATTATAGACTATATTTTTCACTTTAATTCTGATATCTTGGTTTTTCTCTAATTACCCCATTCCTTGCCATATCGACTATTTGTGTATGCGCTTCCCAAAAATCATTCTCTCTTGGCATTGTTAGGTAGCCACAGACAACGCCCCGACTGAAAGGAGAATGCAATGAGGTTGCGAAGCAAAGTTTTTGTTGGCGAGCGTTAAGAGAATCAGAGGGCTGGGCTTTATATTGAAGTAAGAATTAAAGGAATGGTAAAATATAAAATCAAAAATATAATAAAACTATAGAGGTAAATCATTAATTCTTGAATGTATTTCTCTTCTTTTCTGAGATATAATATTAATGGAGTTATATTGAAAAAAACAATTATCAAAAATCCTGTTAATAATGGATTTGGAGTTTCTCCAAATAGTCCGCCAAGACTTCCACCAAAACCTTCTGTTTCTAAAGTAGCTAATTTTTCTGCTAACTTCTTTTGAACTGAAAGATATATAGAAACCATTGTTGCACATAAGAATGAGGTTATTGATGTACCCAATAAAAAAGATTTATTTGATTTAGCAATTTTATTAAGAATAAATCCTGAGATTAGTCCAATAACTAATGAGATTAGGGATATAAAAACAAATAGAGTTGTAAATGAAGTTAATCCCAAAAAAGAAGCAGATAAAGTCAAACCCCCATTAAGTAAAAGTAATATTACAATAGAGATAATTATTGTTATTGTATACAGTGCCCAATTGGTTTTTGGGATTGTTTGTGGAGGAATATTGGAAGTTGAAGGTTGATAAGGATTATATTGTTGCATACAATTTTTAGAAGCGATTTACTATTTATACTTATCGAAAAGCCCAGCCCTTTTTCAAGATAAATTTCTCCTATTTTAAATCAAAAGCGAGCCAACAAAAATTGTGTATAACAACCATCAAACTCACTTTTAATTGCCGTTTAATAGCTTGTTAGACATGCTAAAGCAAAATTTTTATAAAACAATAATCCTAAGGCAGCCTTCTCATCTGCCTTTCAAAGTACTCTTCCTCCTCTTCAGAAAGTGCTGCAGGCTTAGGCGCATGAACCCTTGGCTTTTTATCCTCCTTCTCAAAGTGCCCTATGTTTTTAGCCTGCTCCTTCAGCTTAAGCTCAACGGTTGACATTTCCTCCTCGTTAAGCTGCCTTGGCTGCCACTGCAGATTGATGCCGTCATTTTCCTTTCTCGGTATGACATTGATTGTGAAATGCGCGACAGTCTGCCCGGCAGGAATGCCGTTTGCAACAAAAATGTTAGTGCCCTGAACTCCAAGAGACTCGAATATGGCGCTTGATATTTTGTTGGAAGCCTGGAACAGCCTGCCTATCTCGATGTCAGGCACCTGCTCAAGTATAGGATAGTGGTTTTTAGGCATCACAAAACAGTGTCCTGGATTCGAGCCGTTGACGTCAAGCACAGCCATTACAAATTCATCTTCGTAAATCTTCTTGGAAGGAATCTTATTGCCGACAATCTGGCACACGATGCAGTTTTCCCTTGAAGCAGTCATTTGGCACCCAATATCCTTGAAATGTCGTCAAGGTTTATGTTCGAGTCACTTTCTTTTTTCTGTCTGGGCTCTTTTTTGGCCTGAGCCACTTCTTTCTTCTGCTCCTGCCTTTGGGCTGGCTTTTCTTCCTCGGCAGCGCCTCCAAGGGCGGCAGCCAGCCTGTTCCCAACGGCGTTTATCTCGCTTTCTTCCATGGTTTTTTGCGGCAGCTCGAATCTCAAGCCGTCATTTTCCTTTCTTGGTATTATATGCGCCATGAAATGCTGCGCCCTCTGCCCTGCTGCAACTCCGTTTGCCACTATAATGTTCGTGCCCTGCGCATCTATTCCCTTCAGCATTGAGTTTGAAAGCGACTTGGCAACCATGAAAACATGGGCAATTTCATCGTCCGGAATCTGCGGCATTATCGAGTAATGCTCTTTTGTGAGAAGAAGGATATGGCCCGGATTTGCGGGGTTTATATCAAGGATTGCCGCAACATTGCCATCTTCATAAATCTTCTTTGCCTGTATTTTGCCTGCCACTATCTGGCAGAAAATGCACTGCTTTTTCTGGAACTCCTTCAGCTCTTCAGGAGACATCTGCTTTATCTTTTCCTGCAATTCCCTCAATTGCTCTTGACTTATCTGCTCTGCCATATTTGTGTATTTTTAATCAGGTATTATAAATTTGTTGCTCAGCAAAAAAAGCAGCATTTCCCTTTTCTGCATTTCTTCTCAAAGGGGTTAAGCTTGCAGTTCTGGTACAAGTCGCCTCTTTTTCCGCATCTGGTCAAGTAGATTCTGTCGCCATGGCATTCCTTTTTCGCATTCTCGGTGCAAACCTCTTCGCATTCTCCGTCTTCGCAAATTTCATCATCCTCGCAAACCTCAATTTTTTCCTCCTGCTCGCCGCAGCTGTCAGTCCATGCAATCTCGTTGCCTATGCAGCTCTTTTTTGCCTTCTTTTTGCATGACGGCGCTACCTCAACGTTGAAGCTGGCAGTGCTGCTAAACTCCAAGTCATCAGCCTGCACAGTAACCCTTGAAGTTTCCTGGGCGTTCTGCTTTACCTCACAATCTATGCGCTTATTGTCTTTGATGCGGCAGTCAGCCAGCTCAGGCTTTGTCTGAACCGTTATGCTGTAAACAAGGTTTTTCGGGTTTGTTTCAGCATCTTCCGCGTACTTCCATAGATTTTCGATTACATTCCTGTGCAGCCTTGCCCCCGTAAGGCTCCTGTCAGGCAGCCCGCTTATCTTTGGAGGCGTGTTCGCAGCATCATACCTGCCCTTTTGCTCCTCGACAAACTGCGCGACTCCAAGCCCCTTTATCGCCTGCTTGCAGTCTTCGCTAAGGCTTGCATTCAGCTTGTAGGAGAATTTTTTCCCTTCGCCTATGTCATCAAAATGCCACATTATCAATGGGTCTCCCCTTATCGTCACATCGCCTTTTATGTTCTCCGCAAGGTAGCTGTTCAAGTCCCCTATGCATGTTTTTGGTATGTATTCAAGGAACCTGAAATCCTTTACCTCCGCGCCTTCCTTTGGCCTTATGAATATCTCAACATCCGTTATGCCGTCGCAGAAGGAAAATTTCCTGAACATCTCGACATTGTCCCTTGTGAGCCGCATTTTTTCTATCTCGCCTGCAAGCTCCCTGGGGCATCTCTCGCAGCCGAACTCGACGGCTTCCTTTACTATGCTTCTGGCATCTTCCTGGTTTATATCTATCGGGATGAATGTGCACTCAGGCTGGCTGCATGCAGCAGCAACCTTGACAGAATCCCCGGCACCCTCTGTAAAAAAGGATATCCTGTCAAATTTTGGAACAAAGCAGATATGGTAAGGGTAAATCATTTCAAGCCTGCCTGCATGGAAGGAGCTCTTGACTTCGCTGTCCTTCACAATAAACACATTCTTGCTGCTGCCGCTTTCCAGGGCATCCCTTATAATCGGAATGTCGCTGAAATACTCGGGGTTTATGCCACTGCCGGAGCCAAAAAAATATATTTTGTCGGCTTTGCACGGAGCTTCATAGCTCTGCAGCTCCCTCACCCCGAACCTAACGCTTTTGTCGATTCCTTTCAGGCTTATTTCAAATTTCGAGATTTCTGTCTTGCATGCCCTGTCTTTCACAAGGTTGACCATGCTGTAGCCTGCAATCAGTATTGCGACTGAAACGAAAGCCATCAGCACATACTTGAGCACATTGCCGATAAATTGCGCCTTTTTCACCCTCATTTTTCTTTCAATCCCTTTTATCGCCGCATACAGCTCATTGTCAATCGGCTCGGACCATTTTTTCCTGTGGTATTCCATTACCACCTCATAGATGAACATAAAAAAGCCCACTATATAAAATATTATTGATAGCGCCAGCAGCACCATTGACACAAGGGCAACTAAAAAATGGGGCGTGAGGATTGTTTGCAAAGCCGTACTATAAAACTCAAGCAGGCTGCTGAAAAAATAAAAAATATACACTGCATAGAATGTAAGCCCGCCTATTATTGAGATTGCGTAAAGCTCTTTTTTTATTTTCGGTTTTGAGCCCATCAGGTAAACAGCCAATCCAAATGCCAATGACGAGAGGGATACAACAACTATTGCTGCTGTTTTGCTTGGAAGGAAATTGTCAAGTATCGAGATGCTTTCCAGCAGGGGCTTTGACAATATATCCACCCCGCTTATTGTTATCCCGCTTTTTGCCGACAGTTCAGTCAAGGGCACTATTGCATAAGCCGGCAGCATAATGTAAGCCGCAACCGAGGAATAGATGAAAAATAATGGAATCCTGCCGAGATGAAGCTCTTTTTGCGAAAAAATCCTGGTCCAGACTATGACCGGTATGAGCAGCAGAATAATCAGCGACATTGCGTTAAGCAGATAAACCAGAAGCAAAGGCACTACAGCAAAGCTTGGCACATTTTTTGCATCTTCAATAAACAGCTTAAGGAAAGGGGCATGCTCATTTTTCAGGAACTCAAGGTAAAAATTTTCCCTTAGGAAGATAAGAGAGTACGCAAAAACACCCAAGTCTGCCAGAGCATGCAGAATCAACAAGCCTGAGATTGCCAAAGGCAATGTTTTCTTATAATGAAACAATGAGATAAATCTTCTGTACCATCCCCAAACCAAGTCTCCTATTTTTGATATAAAATGCTTTTCATGCAATTTATGGCGATGCCCTGCAACCTTAATCACGAAAAAGATTATGCCCATAAGGACTATTGGATCGTCCAATACAAACTCAAGCCATTCCAGTATAGGATTGTAAATCAGGTAATAGAAGGCAAGCAATGCTGAAAATATCGCGCCGAATTTAGCCAACTTATTGTTGAATAAATCCTTGTGCACTGCATATAGGAAACTTGGGCGGCTTATCTCGATTTTTTTTGTCAAATAAAGGCTTACAACAAAAATTCCGGCAATGCCAATATAAAATGTTATAATAGTAGTCAATTCCAGGTTGTTTTGGAAGAACAAATAGAAGCCATCAACAAATTTCATCACATTGAATTTGGAGGCATTTGCTGCAGTGTAGCTTATTATGTCCTTAAAGAAAAGCGACAAGTACGAAGCAACAAGGAATATATTTGCAATTCTGGCGGTTTTCCCAAACAAAATGGAAGTTATGTTCAAAATATAAAAAAAGTAAGAAAACATCAAGAACGCCACTGTGTGGTCAATCCAGTCCAAGTCAGCAGGCAATGTGCCGAAATAGCCCACAAGCCCGATAACCATAAAGAAGCCGACAAATACCTCAAAGAGCCCGAACTCAAGCCTTCTCAACACATCTTTTGCTTTTGCAATCATCAAATCATTTTTTGGATAAGGCTTATTTAAATGTTATGATAATATAAAATAAACTTGTAAAGTATACACTCAACAATAATGGCAGGCAAACACGGGCTTTCAGTGGCATGCGAGTGAGCTCGTTGCGAACTCGCTCACAAGTCACTGGCTGCCGAGTAGGTTTTCGAGCAAAAGCGAGAAAACCGTCGAAGCCATGATTGGCTGGATTTTTTCTGATTTGGCACTTAATAGCTTAACTTAACATATAAATAAATATAAAAACCATTGAATATCACTTGTTTTATGGCAAGATTAGTGTTAGAACTGACAAAAAGCATAGACGAGAACGCTGCTGCTTATTTTGAAAAGGCGAAGAAGGCAAAGAAAAAGACAGAGGGCGCCGAGAAAGCGTTAAATGAAAGCCTGAGGAAGCTGCATGAACTTGAATTAAAAAAAGAGAAAATAACGCTTGAAAAGTCAAAGCAGGAAAAATCAAGGGAAAGAAAGCATGAGTGGTATGAGAAATTCAGGTGGTTCATAACCTCAGAGGGGCTTCTTGTGATTGGCGGTCGGGATGCGACTTCAAACGAGATTGTGGTGAAAAAGCATACAGAGGCAAATGACATGGTGTTCCATACCGATATGGCCGGCTCGCCGTTTTTTGTAGTGAAAAGCGAAGGCAAAGCCATCGGAGAAAAGACAAAGGAGGAAGCCGCTGATGCGACCTGCACATTCAGCAGGGCGTGGAAGCTCGGTCTGCAGACAAGCTCTGTTTTTTATGTGAATCCCGAGCAAGTCAGCAAAAAAACAAAAGCTGGAGAGTACATGGGCAAGGGCGCTTTCATGATTTACGGCAAGACAAATTATATAAACAATAAAGCCAATTTAGCGGTTGGAATCAATGCGAATAATCAAATAATGGCTGGGCCGCTTGATGCTATAAAGGCGCATTGTGGAAAATTTGTCGTTTTGATTCAGGGAAGCGAGAAGGCAAGCGCCGTGGCTAAATACCTAAAGCACGTAATCGGAGGCTCTGTCGACGAGATAATAAGGGCGCTGCCAAGCGGCGGATTTAAAGTCAAGAAAAAGTGAGAAGCATTTATGATATCATCCAATGAAATGAGGATATTGGAGGAGAAAAGCAATATTCCCATATTCAGCTTGATGGAGAATGCCGGCAAGGCAGTCTGCCATGCTATAAAGCAAAAATTCGACTTAAAGGACAAGAAAATTCTTGTTGTCTGCTACCACGGCAACAATGGGGGAGACGGGTTTGTGGCTGCGCGCTGTTTGTGCGATGAGGCGGAAGTTGACATCCTTTTTATCGGCGACGAGAGCAAACTGAAAAAGGAAGCATTGGCTAATTTCAGGAAGATAGAGCACAACGAAAAAATCCAGTTTCTGGCTGATGATGGGGTTGATTTTGATGGTTATGATATTATAGTTGATGCAATATTGGGAATCGGAATTCAAGGCATGTTAAATAATCAAATTTCTGCTGTGATTGATGATATAAACAATTCAAAGGCATATAAGGTTTCTGTTGACATCCCGACCGGAATGAATCCAGATACAGGAGAAATCTTTGATAAATGCGTAAATGCGGATTTAATAATCACGTTTCACGACATGAAAAGAGGGCTTGAAAAATTTCAGGATAAAACGATTGTTGCCGATATTGGACTGCCGAAATAAAATGCGCTTCATAACAAAATCCCAAATAAAATTGCCAAAAAGAGAAAGCGGAAGCCATAAAGGAGACAATGGATTGGTGCTTGCTGTGGGAGGTTCTGAAGACTTTGTTGGAGCAATCACGCTTGCTGGCTTGGCTGCCTTGAGAAGCGGCTGCGATTTGGTGGAGATAATCGCTCCTGAAAAGGTTGCATGGGCGATAAATGCTTTTTCTCCTGATTTGGTAACAATGAAATTAAAGGCAAACCATTTCAATTCGAACCATTTTGAAATTGTAAAAAAGCAAATGGGAAAATTTGATGTTTTGCTGATTGGAAACGGAATTGGATTGAAAAATGAGACAAAAAAATTCTGCAGAAAGACAATAAAAAATGTCAAAAAATTCAAGGTTATAGACGCTGATGGAATAAAAGCAATCTCGATGAATGATTGTGAAAACTCTATTATTACACCTCATGCAAAAGAATTGGAATATTTTTCAATTAATTCCAAAATTAATAAAACAATAATAAAAAAATTCAATGACGAAAAAAACATTATCAAGAAATCCCAATTAATAAAAAAAACCACCCAAAAATTCCTCGATAAAAACAACATCATTTTATTGAAAGGAAAAATAGATGCAATACTCTCAAAAAATAAAATATTCTACAACAAAACAGGCAATGCTGGCATGACAAAAGGCGGCACAGGCGATGTTCTTGCTGGATTATGCGCTGGATTTTTGGCTCAGAACAAGAATTTGCTTCAGAGTGCGATAAACGCAGCATATTTTAACGGTTTGATCGGGGACATTCTTTTGAGGAAGAAAAAAGGGTTTACATATCTGGCGAGCGATATGGTAGAGGAGATAAAAAGATTAAATTCTCTTGTTAAAAACTAAAAAATAATCTTTTCCCCGTTGTTCTATTCTAGTTCCTACATAATTAGCTGAAATCAGATTTTTTGCAGGTTCTATACGATTGCCATTTTGACTTCTATTTAGGCACACTTTTTCTTCCACATAAGGAATTATTCTTGTTCTTCCATTATAGATAAATCTAAAATATGCTTGACCGGGCTCGTAAACATTCTGGTCAATTTTATCTATTACAGCAGAACTTAAGCACATCCTTATCGATATTAAATTAGGCGGGGAGGCTCTCAAAAAGCCAAACATTAACTCGTTATCATTAACTATTCTTTTAGTCCACTCAACAAAGAAATTCCTTCCATAACCTCTGCCTCTTTTGGCAACACCAAGCCTGCGCCCGTAGTGGTGGTTAGCATGATTTGGATAATCATCTCTAATGCTCCTTAATGTGCCATGAACTCTGTCATTCTCCAAAATCATCCTTAAAGTAGAAGAACAAGGCAATGCAGATGCATCCTCCTCCAGAAATTTTTGCAGTGGTATGGACTCGGCAATTCCATCTATCTCCTCTGCAATCAATAGCTCCCCTTTTTCTAACAAAAAAACCATGTCTTCAAGCGAGCTTTCCCTGAAATCAGGCTCGTGAAATGATTTTCTTTCTATTTCCAAAGCCTGTTGCGGGTTAATATCATTATTTGTTAGAATCGTGAGCCTTTCCAAAACAGCTTTTTTAGGCATCAACCAAAGAAATCAGGCATAATTTAAAAACCTATTCCTGAATATACTCTGTGCCTATGGCAAGGCACGTCTCTGCCTTTTTCAATTCCTTGCCGAGATATGCGGCGTGGTCCATCCTCTTGAACCAGTTCTTATGGTGCTTCTCGCTGTACTCAAAGATTGCATGGTACAGGTCCTGCGGCCTTCTTCCCCTGAATTCCTTTAATATAGTGTGCTTGTAGTCGCAGACTGCAACTCCAATGTCGCCAGTGTCCCAGTGCAGCCTTATGAGGACATAGCAGCCGTCGTCCATCCTGAAGTCCTTGTAGTCGTCCCACTTCTTTACATTGATGACTTCAAAGTCTTCTGCAACATTCTTGTCCTTAACCCATGCAGGCCTTTCAATTGCCATGTAAAAGGCGAATTTTTGGTTATTTAAAATGGTTGCGGTATATATGTTATTTTTTAAGTGCTACTGCTCTATAATTCCTATTCGTTAGATTCCAATTATATATTCCAATCCCAGAATCACCAATTGCCAAAGGGCGCATAGTATTTGGCTTTGCACCCTCAGAAAACCAAATCCCAATTTCTGTTGGAGTAAATCGGCTTTTTTGCATCATATCAATATAACTTTCTATGTACATATCCAAAAGTTCCCTATCATTTCTTAAAGCGCCCATAGCTATAACATGCCCCTTCCTATTAATAACATCTTTTAATGAAACCATACCTCTGGGGGAGCTTATTATGTTTTTAAATGGAACAATAATCACATCTTTGCCATCTTCCATCGATAATAAATAGCTAATATCATTATCGGTTAATTGGACAGCATCTTTTCCTAGGGATTTTTTGTAAGCATCAATCCTGTCTTCCTCGTTTCTGAATGGGTTTATATGGGTAAAAATCCCATAATCTCTGCCTTTGTGTTGAACCCTGCTTAAAGCACTGCTTGACAGCCAGTAATACCTCCATAAAAATTCCCTAGTTCTACCGCCTGAGGCAATTCTAGCTTGAGCAAGTAAAGGCAAAGTTGGAATTTCAAGCCCTTGCTGATAAGCAAGCCTATTCAAGTCAGCCATGCTTTGTGCACTTATAACCTCAGCTTTTAATAATCCAAAAATTAAATAAGGCTGGCTAAGTTCAATATGTCTTTCTTCCTCAAGTTCTTTTATTTTACTGCTTAACGTTTTCATTTTTATTATTTAATAGTAGTAAAGTTTGTTACCATCTATTTTAATATTCCTATCATTTTCTTACAAAAAAAGAGAATATTTATATATAAAATAGTATTTTTAGTAAAAATCATGGATTTAGACTTATTAAACAAGAAGATAATGTACGAGCTGGACTTAAATGCAAGAGCTTCTGTTACAGAAATAGCAAAGAAAGTGAGAGCCTCAAAAGAGACTGTGAATTTCAGAATTAAGAGATTATTAAAAGAAGGCTACATTAAAGGCTTTTATACTGTCTTCAACATAGCAAAACTTGGATATTTCTATTATAAAACCTTCCTAAAGTTTCATAGAACAACCCCAGAAATTGAGAAAGAAATAGTTGAATACATTAAAAATCAAAAAAACTGCGCTTATCTCGGCAGTTGCGAAGGCCCTTATGACTTGACTTTCCTATTAATGGTTAAAAATGCTAGGCAATTCAAGGAATTTCTTATAAAATTCAAGGAAAAATTCGGCGATTATGTTCCGGAAAAAGAGGTTCATACTGTTCTTACAACTCATCGCCTTAATGAGAAATTTTTATTTGCGGGCAAGACTTCAAAGCACTCTTTTTATCAGGATGAGATAAGCCACTACCCCATTGACGATATCGACGCTAAAATCATGCAAACACTTTCAACAGAGGCAAGAATTAGCCTGATTGATTTGGGCAATAAAATTAATATTGATTCAAAAGTTGTTAAGTACAGAATTAAAAAATTGGAAAAAGAGGGCATAATAATTGCTTATGTTTCTGCTCCAAATTTTTATAAGTTAGGGCTCCAATTCATACAAATAAATTTCAATTTAAAAAATATAAAAACAGCGTCATCAATCATTGAGTTCTTTGATAAAACAAACAAATGCCTCTATGCACTTGAGCTTTTGGGAAAATATGACTTAACAATAGAGATTCATGTTGAAAATGACAAGGTATTAAGGGAGATTATGGAAAATTTCAAGCAGCAGTTTGTTGAGCAATACAATGATTATGATGTATTTAACATGTATAAAGAGCATTTAGTTGTTTGGCTGCCAATTGAATAGGTGACAAGTCATCTTCTACATACATTTTCTCATTTCCGAAAGCTTTAAATACTATTAAAAAAGCTAGTTTTTAAATTAATTTTAAAACTATTATAAAAACTATTAAAAATACTATTGTAAGATGGTGAAGATACAAAAACTTCCGTCGGGGCAGCTTGTAATCACGATTCCGAAGCTTCTTGCAGAGTATGAAGGCCTGAAGAAAGGCATGGAAATGGAGTTCAGGAAGCACAAGGACGGCTTTATATTGGAGATTAAGAAGAAATCCACGAAAATCAAAGATTTTCGGGACACCAAAAATTCAAAGAATTTTTTAGTGAAAGGTGGTTAAATGAAAATTGAAGAATTGGCTGAGTTGTTGGGCAAGAGCAGGTGGGAAGTTGAAGAAATGCTGAAGAAAAATGACATCATAGAGCTGAGGCTGAGCGAAAGAAAGCCAAGGAGCATCAAGCAAGACGATGAACTGAGAATTTACGAATAATGACAAATGTATTTTTTGACATTGGAATCATAGTAATAGTATCGACGGTTTTTGCGTATGCAGCGAGGCTTCTGAAGCAGCCGCTGATTCCGGCTTATGTGATTGCAGGGATTGTGCTCGGCCCTTACCTGGGGTTCATAACAAACACAGAGGTTATAAACAACCTTTCGGAAATCGGGATTGCGTTTTTATTGTTTATAGTCGGCCTGGAAATTGATGTAAGGAAGCTAAAGGACGTAGGGCTGGTGGCGTCGCTGGGGGGAGTTTTGCAGATTGCTGCGGTTTTTGCCCTGGCTTTTGCAGCCTCGGTTTTGATGGGCTTTTTTGCACTGGAGTCGGCTTACTTAGGATTGATAATAGCATTCAGCTCAACCATGGTTGTTGTAAAGCTGCTTTCGGACAAAAAGGAGCTTGACACTCTGCATGGCAGGATTGTAATAGGGATTTTGCTGCTGCAGGACATCTTTGCAATATTTGCATTGTCAATTCTGAGCCAGGGGGCCTTTTCATATTACTCGTTTGCCTTGTCGCTTTTTAAGGGGATTGCAGTAATACTCGCTTCGCTTTTTGCAGGAAAGTACATATTTCCCCCTTTGTTCAGGTTTGCCGCATCTTCGCAGGAGCTTTTGTTTATTGCGTCTGTGGGCGTTGCATTCCTGTTTTCCATCGTTGTAAACTCAATCGGCTTTTCAATTGCCGTCGGCGCATTTATTGCAGGCATTGCGCTTAACGTCCCTTACAACATAGAAATCATAGGGAAAATCAAGCCGTTAAGGGACTTCTTTTCAGTGCTGTTTTTTGTGTCATTGGGGATGCAGCTTTCACTGCCTGCGCTTGGCAGCATACTCAAGCCCCTTCTTGTTCTTGCGGCGCTGACTATTCTGCTGAAGCCGCTTGTCGTCATGTTTTTATGCTCATTTTTCGGCTACAGCGCAAGAACCTCGTTTATGAGTTCGCTGTCGCTTGCGCAAATATCCGAGTTTTCACTGATTTTGGCTGCGCAAGGGCTTGTTTTCGGGCATTTGAGCCGGGATATTTTTTCCATCACAGTCCTGCTTGCAGTAACGACAATAATCATCACAACATACCTGATAAACTACTCTGAGGCAATTTACAGGCGGCTTTCGCCGTTTCTTGGGATTTTCAGAAAGTTCACGGCATCCTACAAATCTCTTGAGTATATGCCGCCCAAAATGAGGAATTTTGTCGTGCTCTGCGGCTACAACAGGATAGGCTACAGCATAATACAAAGCCTTAAGAGCATGAAAAAAAGCCATATCGTTGTTGATTTCAATCCCGAGACGATCAAAAAGCTAATTGCAGAGAAAGTGCCGTGCATTTATGGTGACCTGGGAGACATTGAGGTGCTGGAAAGGCTGGACTTAAAGAACTCTGCAATGATAATCTCCACAGTTCCCACCAAGAGCGACAACCTTCTGCTTTTGCAGGAAGCCAAGAAAGTTAACAAAAGGGTTGTTGTGTTTGTGACAGGCAGCCAGATAGAAGAGGCCTTGGAGCTTTATGACGCCGGGGCAGACTATGTAATCCTGCCGCATTTCCTCGGAGGCGAGCATGTCTCATTGATACTCGAAAGCTTCGGCACAGACATCAGGAAAATCATCTACAACAAGGCTAGCCACATGGAGGAGCTTAAAAGAAGGCATCTGCTCGGGCACGAGCACCCCGCGCATGGGTAAAAAATATTTAAATAAAAAACAAAATAATAAAATAAACAAAAACCAACAGCAAAAATCAATAAATATAAAAAAGAGATATATAACAAATAATTAAAAAAGAGGTAAAATGCCGGCTGAAATTGACATCAAAAAATACGGATTTGAGGGCATCGAGATCAGCGAGGAGTTCAGGCAGTCAAGGAAATCAACAGGCTTCCCGAAGCCTGCAAGAAGGTACAGGCTCCATTACGAAGGATACAACATCTCGATTGAGGAGCCTTATTTCTGGGTTCTGCATTACCTGCGCTACTTTGGCGGCTTTCCGAGGGTTGACAAGATAACTGACGTATTTGCGGCTGCCGAGAATTCTGCATTTTTCGGGCAGTCCCAGCAAAAGCTTGGTGCGCAGCAGGACAAAGTTTCGCAATTTCTCGCCACTATAGGCAAGATGGTCCGTGAATTGTTCCAGCTTGTAAGGGAAATGAGGATTCTTGACGAAAGGCTGAGCTATTACGCAGACTCGTTCACCAGCAGCCCGAGCGCGGAAAGCGCCGAGATAACGCTGAAGGGAATCTGGGTTGACCTGGTTGAGCAGGGAGCTAAAAACCCGGCTTCTGTTTACGGCATGGCCCGCGAAGTCCAGTTCACGACACTGCCGGACCTGTTTTTTGCCACCCACCCCAAAAAGCAGGAAGATGTTGACATTGTTGTTGAAAAGGATACGGGGCAGTTCAACAGGAAAGTAAGGGAAGTCCTGAAAAGGAAGCTGAGGAGCTTCCTGGCATGGAAGGAGCACACTTACGAGGAGCTCAAGAACAGGCGCAAGTTCACATTGAAGTACCTAAGGCAGCATTTTGAAATCATAAGGATGTACATGACATGGGTCAAGCCTTACCTGAAGAACATCCAGAGGATGCAGCTTGACCAGAGCAAGACAGACACAGCTGACCTGATAGTCGCGTTTGAAAGCTCGATGACGGAAGTCGAGATTCTTGCTGTCAAGCCGTCTGCAGGAGGCATGAACCAGTGCATTCTGGTGCACTACCTTTTCAGGACACGCCCTGAGATGAGCTACTCGCAGGAATACCAGAGGGGGCCGCTGCACCTTGGCAGGGTTGAAATAGATTTAAGGGCTTACGCATGGACTGAAAAGGAGATTGAGAACTACAAGAGGATGAGGGAGCAGGAAGACTTCCAGCTGCTTGGGGTTATTGACGGCTCTGTAAAGGCAGCCCTGGAAGCGCTGGGAGACGAGCTTATGAGGTATCTCAAGGAGGCAGGCGAGGAATTTGAAGTCAAGGAATTGCCGAAAGCCCCTGCAAGAAGGGCAGGGCCGTTTTTGTCAGTGTTCGAGGGCTTTGCAGAGCTTTTCTCCTCATTTAAAATGAAAAAAGTTCCTATGCCTAAAAAAGTCACAAAGACAGACATCATGAGGAGTGCGATTGCAAGGAGCAGTGCCGAGCAGGCAGTCAAAAAAACAATGTGGACTGTCTACGACCACTTCAAGAAGCAGCATGATATGTTAAGTTGGTAAAATTTATATACACTTTTCTTTATCTTAGTATTTTAGAATACATTAGGATGGCTATCCAATTAGTTGGGGATGGTTTATGGTATTTAAAATATCAAAACGAGCCTTAAAGATTTTTTTACTAATTTTAATAACAGTAGTCCTACTTGTTATATTCTCAAAAAATAACATAGCTATTGAAGTAATACTTAGTTCAGCCTTAATTTTAATAATACTGCTTACAAAGGAAGAACATAGGTTTGAAGATTATGCTCCATATGTTTTTGTAATTATTATCGCAGTTTTTCATATATACAATATATGGAACTCTCCTCAACCACAAATTAATGTTGAAGTTATTCAACAACTTTTTAAATCCCCACAATCATTTGATTATGTGCATAATATAGTAAAGATTAATAAATTGGAAGTAGTAAATTTTGTCCCTTCTGGACCAGCTTTTGATATTCTCCAAATAGGACACACTTTAGACTATTTGGATGAAAATCCTATCCCAAATAATCAATATCATGTTATAATCCAAAATAATGGAAGTATACCAATAAAGTCGCTAAACATTTATGTACAAACACCATTCGATATTAAAAAAGAGGATATAGTCATAAGTGATGGTATTACAAATTATAATATTGATACTTCTGGAAAATTGTACTTAGTAATAGATTTTTTGGGTATAGGTGAGATTGCAACTATCACTTTTAAGAACAAAAACATAGGTAATATCAAACTAAACAGATGTTTAATAAATAATGAGCCTGTAAGTTGTAATGCAAAAACTTACAACATTTCTTCAATCAGAGTACCAAAAAACAGAACAATTGAGCTTAAATCCCTAAATGGTATACACATAAATCGGACAATTCCAATTTTAAGCAAAAATGGGATATATGACATAATGAGTGATGGAACTTTGAAATACAGACAGTATGGGGTTATTCCAGAAGGAATGGCTCCTTCTATTTCTACTTCTGCCTGTAAATAAGTTGGTATTTATGGTCTGCTCAGTATACTCCAATATTTTTAAAATTCTTCAAAACCATTAATTATTTATATAACCCTTTCCATAAAATAAACCAGTAAAAAAGGGTGCAATAAATGAAATTCGGCTCAGGATATTACTCCCACCATCCGATGGTGGATTACTTCAATGCAATGGACCCGCAAAGCTACGGGGAGAAGCCGCCTTACGGAGCTGAATTGGGAGTGAAGGACATTGGAATGTCTGTGCCGATGGGAATTTCTGCTGCAAATGTCGCAGGCATCTACTCAAAGATAAGGATGGGGGCCGGCAATATAGAAATCCAGTTTCCAGGTTACAGGAGCGGGCAGAGAAATGCGCAGACTCCTGAGATGTTTGGAGAGGACCAAAGGCAGGCAATAAGGGAGCTTTCACTGGCAAACGAGGTTAAGTTTACAACCCATGCCTCTTTTGGGCTGATGGGAATGATGGGCAGGGATGAAAGGGGCAACTTTTCCCTGTATAGTGCAACACAGGACTTGTTTGAGTTGAAAAGAGCCATTGACTTTCAGGGCGACCTGGGCGGGGGCTCTGTTGTTGTGCATTCAGGAGAATTCGAACGCCCGATGACGGACATGTACCTTGATGATGAAAGTGGAAGGCTTAACCTTGCAAGGGACCAAAGCGGAAGGCTATTGTTCAAGCAGGCTCATACACAGGAAATTGACGCGCGCTTTGAGCTTATGGATGACAGGACCTCTGCAAAGTTTGAAACCATGCAAAAGGACAGGCTTGCTTCTTACCCTGTGTGGCTGAGGCACAAAGGACAAGGTAAATCGGGCATAGACCAAGATGGCAACAGGGCTTGGATTGAGGAAAATGATTATGTTGATTATGAAGGAAGAAAAATAAGCAATCCTTATGACACATCAAGAGGAAGGGTTCCTGAGTATGATTTTGCAACCGGAAGGTTCAAGGTTGAGCCCAAGTCTTATGATTACTTCAGGAAAGAGTCTGAGGAATATAACAAATGGTTTGAACAAAAGTATAGAAGAAAGCCCGATTACTATGAGAAAAGATACCCTGAAGAGGCATATTTCCTTTCAACGCTTGAAACCAATGAGGCAAATGCAAGAGGATGGGCGCTGTACTATGGAAGAGATGCAGACAGGGACTTGAAGATAATCAAGAAGCTTGAAGAGGCAAAGAAATTCTATGAAAAGTTAAGCGAATCAATTCCCAAGGATGAGCAGTGGAAGCTTTTCAGGGAAGACCAGGAGCTTGCGCAGTACAGTGCCAGAATACTGCCAACAGAAATGAAGCACCCTGTTGACATAATAAAAGAGCAGCTTATAGAAGCCAACAAAAGGCTTGAGTTTGCAAGGCAGTCATCTTTGTCGCAGCAGCAGCAGGCAGAGGAAACAGCTGAGACAAAGAAGCATATAATCACCCCAATAAAGAGGCTTGAGAAGCATGGTGTAAGGATGTATGCAGAGGCAGGCATTCAAGCTTTAAGAAAAACAAGAGATTCAGACAATCCTGTGACGCTTGCAATAGAGCACATATTCCCTGAAAGGTTCGGAGGGCATCTTGAGGAGCTTAAATGGATTGTCAAGAAGTCAAGGGAAAAGATGGTTGATATGCTCACAAAGCCCGAGATTGAGTATGGGGCAGGCATGGCTCCGGAAGAGCTGACTCCTGAAAAGCTTGAAAAGGGAATAAAGCAGCCAAACCCCTATTACATGGGCGTAAGCAGGGACGAAGCTGAAAAGCTTGCAGAGAGGCACATAAAGGCAACTTTGGATACAGGGCACATTAATTTATGGCGCAAGTACTGGCAGGATGATCCAAGAAAAACCAGGGAGCAAAATGATGATTCATTCAGGAAATGGGTGCTTGACCAGGTTGAAAGCCTTGCAAAAGAGAAGATGGTTGGCAACGTGCACCTTGCAGACAATTTTGGATATCATGACGACCACCTTGCGCCCGGGCAGGGCAACAGCCCTATAAAGGAAATAATGGCAATACTCAAGAAATATGGCTATCAAAAAGCAATTACCGTGGAGCCTGGAGCCGATGCCTCGACTGACTTGAGCGACTTCCACGGGCTGATGAAAACATGGCGCTTTTTCGGCTCGCCGATTTACGGCATGGGCTTTAGGGGAGGGGGCGTTCCGCAGACATGGGCTGATGTCCAATACTCTTTCTTCGGGCAGAACAAGCCGCCTTACTATGTTTTTGGAGGCTATGCGCCGTCAAACGACTGGACATTGTGGAGCGCTGTGCCGCTGGAATAGGCTATTTATAATTTTTATATAATTTCTATCACAAAAGTTTAAATAAATTAGCATGTTATCGACTAAAAATAATGAAAATAATAAACTAAAATGCCACTTAACAAAAAGGAGCTAAACAAGCTGTCTCCTGAAGAAAGGATAAAGAAGCTCAGGCAGCTTGAGGAAGAGCGGAAAAAGGAAGCCAGTGAGATAGAGGGGCTTATAAGAGAGTCCATGCAGGAACTGAGGACAGGAAAGATAGCAGAGGATATAACGCCTGAGCATAAGGCTGTTGACATTTCAAGGCTTTTTGAGGCAGGAGGGGAAAATCTTGAGAAGACTGCAAGGGAAGAAAGCAGAGCTGCGGCAAGAGGCTCAGGAGACTATAACTTATTTTCGCAGGCGCTTTATGACTACAACAGCTCAAAGAAGATGCTTGGATATGCAGCAACAGGCGCTTTAAGGGAGGAGCACATAAAGGCAGTTGACCAGATAGGCATGCGGCTGGACAAGACCAAATACCAGACTGCCAGCTCGGAAGTCCTTAGCATAGCCAATGCCACAAGGGCAGTGATACACCAGATAAAGAGATATGTTGGAATGTAGTCATAGTGTGCTCATCTTCAGACTGAACATCACATAGTCCACAATCATCCACATCTTGAATTTCTCCCATTCTGCAGAGCTCATGCCTCCAAGCGGAACCGAGCCAGGGCCTGCTGCAAGAGGGCCATTGATAAAATACTTTATGTTTTTTACCCCGCTGTCCATGGTTTCCTTGTCTATAAGGTAAGATTTGTTGCCCTGCTCCATTATCCTATTCAGCCTTTCGACATGGCTGCCGTCAAAATTCTCAAACGCGCTTTGCGCCCTGAACTTTCCAAGATAGCTGAATATCTTCCCATAGTCAACATATGAGGAATGCGGTGAAGCCCCATAGCTTTTGGAAACAGCGCCGTAGCCGCCAATGGATTTTATCTTATCATCTTTCAGAATAATGTAGTTTCTGTCGTCCTGAAGCGCGGCTTTCTCTCTTTTTTCTTTCTTGGCCTTTTCAACAGCGCTTTTTATAAGAATATTGATGACAGAGGAGACAGGCATTTCATCGAGTTTTTTGGGCTTGGCTTTTGGTTTTACAGCTTTGAGCTTCGGGACTTTAATGACAGCTTTCTTCAGCTTAATCACAGAGAAATCCTTTGCAATCCTGTCGCTTAATGTTTTAGCATTCAAAATACCACCCTATTGGATATTATATCCAATAGAAAGTTTATAGTTATATTTATAATTTGCGGTTTGGGGTTGGAAATGCAATAACAATTTATTTAAATCAGAAAAAAACAATAAATCAAAATGAACGACTTGCTTTTTGCCCAAATAAAAACAGAATACGACAATTTCTACAGGGAGATGCTCAGAAAAGGAAAATTGCCGATGCGGAGCACAGCAAAAGGATTCTGGAATGCGTCAATTTCTGAGGAGATTTACGACGCTTTCAGAAGAATAGGACTGCGCAAGTTCAATAATTTCCTTGACATCGGAAGCGGGGACGGAAAGGTCGTGCTTATTGCCTCTTTGTTCTGCAAAAATGCCGAAGGCGTCGAGATTGACAATTTGCTGCACAGCAGGGCAGTTGAGGTTAAAAACAATCTTAAAATAAACAATGCGGTTTTTCACAACAAGGATTTTTTCCAGCACGATTTTTCAGAATATGATGCCTTGTTTATTGCCCCTGACACGCCTATGGAAAGGGGCTTGGAAAACAAATTGCTTAAAGAGATGAAAGGGTGGCTTATACACTATGGGCACCATTTCCAGCCGAGGTTTTTAAAGAGAGAGCACAGTTTTTTGGTTAACGGCACTTTGGTAAGCGTGTATTCTAGGCAAAAACCATCACTCCATAATCCTTCCCTTTTACATTTATAGCTTCTATAAAAAAGCTGTTTTTATCGATAATTTTCAGCTTTTTATTCGAGGAAAGCAAATAATACAGCTTGCTCTTTGTTGTAGCCAATACATCGCCGTAAATAATTTCATTGCCAATTTTCTCGTATTTTCTAAGCAGAAATATCCCTTCGTTCATTGTGTAAACCACAACTCCCTGCAGAATTCCGGAAAACATTGCTGCAATCTGTTCTGAGTAATTTTTAATTACTCTTAAATTATTTTTTGCAATCTCCATAGATGGCTCGCATTGAAAATTATGGGGAAAATGGCTCAGTAAACTTACGTCAAAATGCCTTGCCGCAATGTTATTGTGAAAAGGAAACTCATAACCATTGGAATTTTCAAGCGTCTTTAAGGTCAAGTCGGTGTTCTTTTCATTGAAATTCTTTTCAAAAAACCCGCAGCAGCATTTCGGGTAGCCGAGCAGCAAGCCCAGTTCCGCATGGTTGTTTTTTTCCTCTGCCAGCCTTGCCTTTTCCGCAGTTTCCCTGTTTTTTGACAAATAAACAAAAAAATAGCCCTTTTCAGCAGAGTCTTTTGGGATTTTTATTGATTTGTCGGAATAGAATCCGCTTTGCGCGCTTTGCTTTGCAACCTTGAAGCCTGAAACAGCGGCAAATATGCCGTTTTCACTTAAGAAATCCGTAACCTTCCCAATTTCATCCTCAAAAGCAAGGATTCTTGCGCACGGCTTGACTCCCTCAATGACATAAAGAACTTCAAGGGATTTGGTGACTGAGCGGAATATTTGCTGGAGCTGTTGAATCATAATGCAAATAATTATTATTGTTTTATAATATTTTGGTTTATGCCGCTAACCTTTCTTCAGCTATCTCCTCGAGTCTGCTGGGCTGGGTTATGTATAGCGTTGTCTTTGCAGTTTTGTATTGCAGCCTTTTGCGATAGGCATCCAAGCTTATGACTTTTCTGTCTAAGTTTTCATCCTCGAAATCCTGATACTTCTGCTCATTGTGGTTTGCGGCTTCGCCCCTGTATAATTCCTGCGCGCCTTGCCTTAGACTTTTGAAAGATTCTGATGAACTTTTGTAAAAACCGCTGATTTTTGGAAACAGCCCGTACAAAGCCCTCCGGATTTTATCGTAAAGCCTTTCATAAGATGCTTTATTTTCAGAACTTTGATTTTGCAAAGGATTGTAATTCAATTTTGCTTTTATACTGCTAGTTGCATTTGCCGTTATTCCACTATAAATGCCCCTCTGCCTGCCTGACATTTTTTCAAATAAATCCCTGTAAGTGCCTTTTATTACCGGCTTTATTGCAAATGGCTTGTCGTCTGAATAAGGCTGGCCGTACTGCCTGTAAGGCTGCTTTTTGCCGGCCTGGCTTTGGGGCTCCTGCAGGCCCGGCATGACAAATGGTTTTGCTTCTATTTCGCTTCCTGTATTTCCTGCTGCAACATTATATGCCGAATCGCCTTCAAATTTGCTTTCTGTGGTTGTTGCATAAGCTGGATTGGTGCGCAGAATCAAGTCATTGCGCAAAAGGTAAAAAAACACGCCCAATGGGGTTTTTGCGCCGTATGGATTTACATCTCTCTTTATGGTTCTTACCTCCCCGGCATAAGGCATAAATTGAGCACTTTTGCTTTTGGCTGCATAAGCATTATTTCCCTTCATAGTGTTTTGCGAATCAATGCCTTTTTTAAACCTTTTTGTCACCATCAATTAAACACAACAAAACCTTTTAAATATACAGCAATAATTATATAAACCAAGAGAATAAAGGCTATTAAAAAAGAGGGGCATAATGAAGTTTGACATTCCAAAGAAAGAGCATCCAAACCTTGAGCGCTACTACAAGGAGGATATTGACACAGCCTACAAATTTGCCAATGAAGTCTACAAGGAGCTTGGCAGCCTTATAAGGGCGGTAGTCATATTCGGCTCCACGGCAAGGAGGACAAAGCAGCCCGGGGGAGACATAGATGTTCTTGTGATTATTGACGATTTGCTGATGAACATGTCTCCCGAGCTTGTGGAGGCATATAGGCTGATTGTGCAGAAATCAATTGTCAGGATTTCCACAAAGCTCCACATCACCACTATGAGGTTCACTTCATTCTGGGAGTACATGAGAAATGGAGACCCTGTTGCAATCAACCTTTTAAGGGACGGAGTTGCGCTGATTGACTCGGGCTTTTTTGACCCTATGCAGGCGCTGCTGAAAAGGGGAAGGATAAGGCCCACGCAGGAATCAATATGGACTTATTATGCAAGGGCGCCCAACACATTGCACAACTCAAAATGGCACCTGTTGCAGGGCGTAATAGACTTGTACTGGGCGGTGATTGACGCTGCGCATGCCGCTTTGATGAAAATAGGCGAGATTCCTCCGACTCCTGAGCACGTGGCTGACCTGATGGAGCAGAAGCTAGCCAAGAGAAAGCTGATTGAGCACAAGTATGTTTTAATAATGAGGAACTTCTACAGGCTGATGAAAATGGTCACCCACCGCGAGATTGTAGAGATAAAAGGAGAGGAGTTCGACAGGTACTACAAGATTGCAGATGACTTTGTGCAGAGAATGAGGAGGTTCATAGAGCACGGGAAGTGAAAATATTTAGTTCTAAGCAATTAAAAACAAAATAATAGCTGTTACCAAAAACCCCATTGTCAATACAAAGCTGCTCAGCAAAAGCAGCTGCAAGTTGCTGCTTTCTTTTGCCACAACCTGAGTTTTTGCTGCTCTAATCGGCTCTTTTACAGCCTGCGTCTTTTTAGGCTCTTCCTGAGCCTGCCCCGTCACCAAAACAACTTCCGGCTCTTCTGTTTCTCCTATTTTTATGCAGTCATCAACCTTTATCTCGGCAGTTTTTGCGCCAAGAAGCCTGCCGTTATCGGAATAAATATTTGCCGTCACGGGGTAAGCGCCTTTCTCAATGTCATTGCCGATTTTGAAGCTTGTTGTCTTGGAAAAGGTATTGTCCTCGGTGCCCCCATCAATTGAGATATCTTTCTGCGCAAAATTCAGTCCAAGAGCGGCATTTTTTATCTCAACAAGAGCGTTTTCCTCGTCCTCCTGCCCAAGGTTCATTACTTCATATTTTATGCTTAAGAACCTGTTGCAGTTTACCACACTTGGGCTCACTTCAAATTCCATGAACCTCAAGTCGTGCTTCTCTTTTTCCACCTCAAGCTCTATCCTGTAATCGCGCTCGTAAAGATTGCCGTTCTGGTCCTCGCCATCGGCATGTATCCAAACATCATAATCGCCCTCGTCAATGTTCAGCGGCAGCTTGAATTTCAAAGTGACTGTTTTGTCGTCCTGCTCGTTCAGGCCGAATTCATTTGACTCTTCTTCCAAGTCAGCGCCGTCATCTATGTCCTCGATTGTTGTCTCAACCTTGATGTCATCTATCTCAATGCCGTCGCTTGCTATAAAATTATTTTTTACCGTGATTTTGAATTCAACGTCAGAGCCCGGTGCAGCCTCCTTGCTTATTTTTGAGTTCTCCGCCACATTGCTGCTTTTTTTGCCATCCACTTTAACATCAACATCTTCTATCCTCAGCCTGTTGCCGACAATTATTGTAAGCGTGTACGGCTGGGTTGCTGTTTCGACAAAGTCTGTCACGCTGGCATTGACTGAGAATACGCCTGTGCTTGAAGGGGTGAAGCTTATCGCCCCGGTTGCGCTGTCTATTGACATCCCGCTTGCATTTGTTTTCAGGGAGAACCTTAGGGTATCATTGTCAGCGTCAGTGGCATCAACATCATAGCTGTACAGCTCGTCCCTTGTGCCTGATTTTACAGGCGATGAGGTGATGGCTGGTGCTGCATTGCCGTCAGAGTCAACTGTTATAGCCATGACCTTTGAGCCAATCAATGAGCCGTCGCTTGCAGTGAAGTTTATTATGTTGCTGCCCAAGTCAAGGTTTGTAGGGGTCCAAGACACAGTCGCCAATGAGTTGTTTATTTTTGATATTGAAATTGCAGATTTATTGCTGGAAAATGCCAAAGTGTCGTTGTCAAAGTCCGCTGCTGTCAAGTTAAACCTTAGATTTTTGTTCTTTGAGACTGTTTTGTCCTGTATATCATCCAGGACAGGCGCCCTGTTAAAGTTTGTCACCCTGACAGTCCATTTTATTGAAACTTGGTTTGATGAAGAATCCTTTATTGTTGCATTTATTATGTGCGTTCCATTGCCTTCGAATCCCGGAGTGTAGGAAAAGTTGGCAGGGTTCGTGCTGTTAAGCATGTTGTCTATAAACCATGAAAAATTCAGCAAGGCATCGTCAGGGTCTGACGCATTTACATTAAAGCTTAATGTAAAGTTCTCCTGCAAAGTCTGGTTTAAGTTTGGTGGCGAAAAAGCCGATATAAACGGGCTGTTGTTTACCATTATGCTGAACAAAGCGTCAGAGCCTGCCTTCCCGTAGCTGTCGTTAAAGAAAATAGTTATGTTATAAGGCTTCTGGATGTACGGGCTTGTATTCAGTAAAAATGACCAGATTTCACCACCTTTCACCATCGAGAAATTTGTGCCGTTAAAGTTTACAATCGAAGAATTAACCTGTGTCGTGTCATCAGTTATATTGACTGTTATATTCACAAGGGCGCTTATTTTTGTATTGTTGCTTTGCGGAGCCACCCATTTGTTCAAAGTTGGCGCCAGCCTGTCGTTCTTTGCGCCTGGGGTTAATGTAGTAAGATTGAATGTCTTGGGGCTGCCGTCTGGGTGCCTGCCTATAGAAATATTTTCTCCAGGATTGGCATATTTTAAAACAGAATCAACTAAAATCCCCGAATCATTGTAAAGGAATATGCTATCTCCGCCATCATTTAGATTGAGAGAAGGAACAGCAGTTCCATAATCTATAAGTGTGATTCCACTTAGGTTAAATGTCTGATTGAATGTTAGCTCATTTCTAACTAATACAACAAATCCATTTGGTGCTATTGTAATATCTCCTATTGTAAATTTTTTTGAAGCAGATTCTTCTGATATATTGAATTTAGACAAATTCACAGCTGAAGAACCATTATTAAGCAATTCAATCCACTCATAATCTGTGTTTACGCTGTTCGGCAGAAACTCATTAATCAAAACCGCAGAATAGGCATTTAATGGCAAAATTAAGCTGAATGCTGTCAATAACCCGACAATGAACAATCTCTTCAAAACAACAACCCCATTTTTTTGTTTTTGGGATTAATATATAAATCTTATTGTGGCTTTGCCCTTTTTAAGTACCCAAATGCAACCAGCACAAGAATAATTATAACGGCAAATCCGCCTAGTAGAATTGCAAGCAAAGCAGGCGATTTCAAAACAGATACTTCCTCTGTAGCCGTTACCTGCCCTTGTGCTTCTTTCTGCTCTTCCGGCTTTTCTTCAGGCTGGATTACTTCAACAGTCTCTTTGCCTTCTTCCTGCTCCGGCTCTGCCTTTGCCGCCCCGGAAACGCAGTCTTTCACAACAAAATCCATTGTCTTCTGGTCGAACAAGACAAAATTCTTCCAGTAAAGGTTAACTAAAATCGGGAATTTGCCTGCCTTTAGGAAATCCGGCACCTCGAAGTTCAGGATTTTTGCGTAGGTTTTTTCCTCTTCGCTGGCTTCGTCAGAAGACAGCAGTGAAATGTCCTTGTCATAGGAGTTTATGCCAAGGCTTGTGGCTTTGAATTCAAGGGCTACCTCATTTTCCGGGTTTGAGCCGGCATTTGTTATTTCAGCAACTAATTTAGCTTTTCTGTCGCATTCGACAACAGTTGGGGCTAAAAGAACTCTTGTTATCCTTATGTCATGGCTCTGCTTCTTGACTTCAAGCTTTAAGTTAAGCTCTGTATTAAATGATGTTTCATTTCTATCTTCACCTTCTGCTTCCAAAATCACATTGTAGGTGCCTGAATCAACATCAAGAGGTATGTTGAATTTTACATCAACCCTGTTATCGTTTCCTGGCTCCAAGTCAAAGTCTATGCTTTCCTCATCCAAATCGCCCCCGTCGTCTATCTCTTCTATGGTCATGGTTACAAAAACACCCCTCAGGTCAGGATCTTCGCCTGTAAATGTGTTTTCAACCCTTACTGTAAAAGTTAAATTAGAGCCTGGCAAAACATCTGCGTCTATTTTCGAGTTGTTTGTTGCAGGCACAGATGTGGAGTCAATCCTGTCCCTGTCCTCAACCCTGTAAGTGTAGGCTTCGTCATAGTCAACATTGACATCTATCTCGGTTATCTGAAGCCCTGCGGCTAAAGAAATCGAAGCCAATAAAAGTGCAAATACAAACGCAAAGGCTATTAGTTTCATCTTTGTAATTATTACATAGTAGTTATTTTCTATATATAAATGTATCGAAAATACCTCTATTCCGGGCTTTTAGCCCTGCAAAAGAAAATCATATCCTTTTCCTCTTCAACCACTTTCCCAATCTTAAAATTTTCTTCAATCATTTTCTTAATGTAGTCAAATTTTCCTGATTTCCTCAAAACGCTGAAAACAAAATCTTTTTTGCCGACCCTTTTCATCTCTTCCATTGATTTCCTTATATTCTTGAAGTTGTGGATTGCGGTTACTGAAATGACATAGTCAAATGAATTGGCTTTGAACGGCAGGCTTTCCGCAGCTCCAAGTATTTTTTTGCCGTTTTTATTTTGCCTTAAAAGCCCAATGCTTGGGTCAATGCCAGCAACAAAGCAATCAAAGCCCGAAGAAATGCCTGTCCCGCAGCCGACATCAAGGATTTTGGTGTTTTTATTTATTTTAATGTTGTTCCTGATTATTGATAGTTTATTGAGCTGTTCCCCGCTGTGCAATTCGTTGTAGCCTTTTGCAATAACATCATAGTAAGCCATGGAAATGGTATTGTTTAGATGCTTAAATACCTTTCACTGCAATTTTCGAAAAGCATAAATAAGAGTTATTGATTATCCGATGCTCTTTAAAGGTGTTGATGTTGAAAAAAATTTTATTGCTCATTGGATTGCTGCTGATTTTCGGCTGCGCGCAGGCAAAAGACTTCAGCTACGGCGCAAAGCAGATCAGCAGCCTGAATGCCAAATATAATACCACAATAGAGACTTACCCAAAAAGCATAAGCCAGATTGACTCCATGATTGGCGAATATAAAAACCTAAGGCAAGTCCAGCTTGAGTCAGGGCAGGAGCCGTTTAATTATGCCATTAGCTACAGGATTTTGAACCTTGAGGCTGAAAAGCTTTACATTCAGGGGCAGAAATACGGAAGCGCAGGCACAACAAAAGACGGCTTTGGATGCAAGTCAAGGCCGCTGATTATAGAATCTGCAGGCTTTAGAAACATGTCGGCTTTGAAAGGGTTTGAGGCTGTGAGCCTGCTGAATGAGTTTGCAGACAAATATCCTGAAGAGGCAAAATCAATTGGCTTGTCGTCTAAAAATGCATTGTTCCTGAACGCAACTTTTTATCCTATATGGAGAGATGCAAGAAGTGACAGCAGCATAATAAACCATTTCTGCCCGATTAACGTTACCTTGGAGTTATACCAGCAGGAAATAAGGAAAAAAACAAACATAACAGAAGACATTATACAGGGAATGAGCTACGACGAGGCAGCCAAGCTCTGGAAACTCATAAGGGGCATAAATTAAAATGGCATTGAAAAAACCGAACAGCGTGGAAGAGTGCGTGTATTTCACCAACAGGACTATGGATTCCGGGAGGGCTATGGCTTGGGTTCTCAGGAAAGAGTGCCCTAAGTGCAAAAAAGGGATTATGGGAAAGCCGCAGAAGAAAGGCGGCAAAGTAGACAAGAAAGCAGAGCATTATGTCTGCTATTCATGCGGGTATACTGAAAGCAGCGGGCAGGTTGAAAACTCGCTTGTAATCAATGTTGAATACAAATGCCCCCACTGCGGCAATGAAGGCGAGACAACAACAGAGTACATGAGGAAAACATTTGAAGGAGTTCCTTCCTATGTCTTTGAATGCCAGAAATGCCGCAAGAAGATTGGATTGACGAAGAAGCTGAAGGAATCCAAAAAGAAAGGCAAAGAAAACGCTGATGAGGAATAAAAAGTTTTAAATACTTAAATAATAATAAAACAAAACATGGGCAAAATATCAAAGATAATTAATATAGTTTTAATGTTTCTGTTTTCAACTGCACTAGTAAACGCTTTCGGCTATTTCAGGAAAGATCACGACATTTTTGACTTCATGGGCATCTCGGGCATGGGACTTTTCATGGGATTCGGGTTAATTGTGCTGGCTGCTGTTCTGTTCCTGTTCATATTCTGGCTCTGGATGCTTGTTGACTGCCTGAAAAGGGACTTCAAGAGGGATGCAGACAAGATAGTCTGGATTATCGTGCTGATATTCCTGCACCTTTTAGGGGCGATAGTATATTACTTTGTGGTTAAGGTTGCCGGGAAAAGTCCGGCGAAAAAAGCAAAATAATTATAAGAATTTTGCTTATGTTATTTCTTCTGACGGCTTGTTTGATAAATCTCAACCATGCACAAGATGCAATTCTCTGTCCACTTGCCTGATTACGGTTAGATGCATAGTGCTCTGTGCTTCCAATCCAAGAAATTCTCTCGAAAAATACCCGGCTGCTGCATGACAAAGCATAGCCTCTGTATAGAATACATCATTATCGCATGAACCAGTAATGTGTTTTAAGCCGCTATTCATAAGATGTTGTGATAAGTATCCCCACCCTTCATCAAATAAATATCTCCTAACTGCCCTTTTTTGAGAATATGTCAGTTGCTCAATACCGCCCCTCATCTGGTTAATTTCTTGCTTTGGGATGGCTCTAGAACCTATGCTTTCCAAATACAAGTAAACAGAAAAGTCTGCTAACCTGTCTACTTGAGATAAATTTAAAGGTGCAATTGCTTCATTTTCTAATCCTCTTTCGCCCATCTTCAAAAACTAAAAAATTAAGAAATCTATAAAAACTTTTTTATAAAAAGACACTATTTAGCATTCTTAAACATTTCCTCAACTTTCTTCCAGTTTACTACATTCCAGAATGCGTTTAGGTAATCCCCCCGCTTGTTCTGGTATTTTAAATAATATGCATGTTCCCAGACATCAATTCCAAGCAAAGGGACTTTGCCTTCCATTAAAGGTGAATCCTGATTTGCTGTGCTAATCACAGCCAATTTCCCGCCATCTGCAACAACCCAAGCCCATCCTGAGCCAAATCGATTAAGCCCGGCATTCGTAAACTCCTCCTTGAACTTGTCAAAGCCGCCAAAAGTGTGCTTGATAGCATCTCCAGCATTTCCATGCGGCTCGCCGCCTGCATTAGGCGCCATTACCTGCCAGAAGAATGAATGATTGCTATGCCCTCCGCCATGGTTTCTTACAGCAGTCCTTATGTTTTCAGGCACGTCATTGATTTTTTTAAGAATTTCGTCAACATTCATTGCTTCAAACTTTGTGCCTTTAACTGCGCCGTTCAGCTTGTCAATATAAGCCTGATGGTGCTTTGTGTGATGTATAGTCATAGTCTGCTCGTCAATGTACGGCTCGAGCGCGTTGTAAGCGTATGGCAATTTCGGCAATGTGTGCATTTTTACCACCTCCTGAATGGCATTACTGGTAGGTTATTATCATATAAATAGTTTTTGATTGAATCTTTCAAGCGGGGATTATGGGCTTGCTAAAGTCCTCGTATTTTCTGCGTTCTTTCTCCAGTCGCTTTTTTTCCTCTTCCCTCCTTTTAAGTTCCTTGAAGTTTTCGTAAGTTTGCTCAATTTCATATCTCTTAGAGCCATCTTTGTCTTCGCAGGCGCGTCTGATGTTTCTTGGCTCTCTCCAGTTAAACTCCTCTTCAAATGTTGTTTGGAGCTTAAAATGAATTACCAGCGGATTTTTGCCCTTACTTTTAAAATAAACTAGGCTGTCCAATGCCCCAGTTTTATTCCCGTTCTGGTCTGCATAATAAACAAAAGCAGCAACAATCGAGCCGTCTTTTTGGCTTACTGCAATGTCATAATGGGCATTGTGCAGCCTTTCGTGATAGCCGCCTGTTGATATCATCTTAGTGCTTTTTAATCTTTTATCCAAGTCCAATAAGTCACTTTTAGAGAAATGTATGCCGCATTTTTCATTGCCCTGCGCAATGAATTCAAGGCTGCTTTCAGGCTTGTGCTGCCTAGTAATTGCAGGAGGCGGATTCATCAATTGAAAATACAAATCAACGTTAAAATCCATCTTTACCTAACCTCAACCTTCCCCTTTAATTTCTCCAGATAAACACAGGCATTGCAGACATCATTTGCAGCAGGCTCGCTGCATTTTAAGCAGATGTTTATTATTCCGCCTTTGAATTTTTCCTTCAAAAGCGGCAAAGTCTGCAAAAATGAGTTTACTATAGAATATTTTGTTCCGGGATTTTTTTGCTCCAGCTCGTTAAGCATGTCCCTTACATTTGCCCTGAAAGCCTGAGGCGCATTCGGGCATTCATTGAAGCTGTCAAGCAATCCATTTATAAAAGCGTAAGCTGTAACCTCCTTTTCAGTGCAAAGGTACAAAGGCTTTATTCTCGGCACAAACAAATTTTCATTTTGCATGATGCCTGTCTTTGGCCCAAGCCTTGCGCTTGCAGCAATATCATTCCTCATCTGGTTCATCAGGATTGACTGGCATTCGTCATCGAGGTTGTGCCCTGTTGCCAATTTTGTCAGTTTTAATTCTTTTGATTTTTTGTTCAGCAAATATCTCCTGAAAATGCCGCAGATTGTGCAGGGCTTTACTTTCAATATTTTTAACATTTCATCCAAATCCAAGCCAAATTCTTCCTTGTACGAGAAAATGTGTAGCTTTATGCGGTTTTTATCGCAGAATTCCCTTGCCTTTTCAAGCGTCTTGTCCCTGTAGCCTGCTATGCCTTCGTCAATAGCAATAGCATTTATCTTTATTTTAGGGTTTTGTTTTGATAGTTTGTTTAGAATATTCAAGACGCTTAATGAGTCCTTGCCGCCTGACAATGCAACGCCTAAATTTTCTTCCTTGCCTACCAAATCAAACTTCCTTATGGTGTTGAAAACCTTGCTTTCAAAATATTCTGTGAAATGGCTCTTGCACAGCCTTTCTCCTGAAGGCATTTCCATGATTGGCTTTTGGCTGCAGCAGTTCATTTAACCACCTGAAATCACAGACAAAATCCTTATCTCGTCATTGTTGTTTAATCTTTCATCTTCCAAAATCAATTCATTGTTTCTTGAGACTATTACGGTGACTGGGTTTATGTTTAATTTTTTTAACAAGTCAATGACTTGTGAATTATCATCCAGCTCTAATTTTGTGTTTTTGCTTTCTCTGTCTATAAATGCATTTACATGGATTTTAGCCATCTTCTGCAGAAATAATGGTGTATTAATAAATATTATTACCCAACGCTATGCCCGCAGCCGCAGCTTGTCTTGACGTTCGGGTTATTGATTTTAAATCCAGCATTTGTCAAAGCATCAACATAGTCAACAGTTGAGCCTTTCATGAACTCAATGCTCATTGGATTGATGAAGATTTTAACACCTTTTTCTTCTATAACAATATCGTCAGTTTTCGGCTCTTTCTCCAAGCCTATGTCATACATGTAGCTCGAGCATCCTCCCGGTGTAACGCCAACTCTTAAGCCATAGCCCTGCTTGTTCTCCTTTTCAAGCAATGATTTTACTTTATTCGCTGCCTTGTCTGTCAAGGCTACGATGAGTTCTTTGGTTTGTTGTTGCATATCCCTATAAAAATACCTTCATCTATATAATGTTTTCCTTATTTTGCACTGCAAACATCAGCATTAACTTTCTGGCATCAGGCACACTTTGTTTATCCCAAACTACCACGAGGCTGAATTCACTTTGGCTTGACAAGTTCAATGACTGGCGCGGAAGAACAGCGAGCATTACACCATATTTCGCTTCTATCCTAGCCAGATCATCCTTGGTTATATGGTATCCTTTGGCTAGCTCATCAACATAAGATTGAGCTGCCTTGTATATGCTGCCTATTTTTGACAATTTTGGAAATGTAATCTCATACATCTGTGGTGATAATCCATCATACTGGTCCATCTGATATGACAATGCGATATTAATAAAATCATCGTCTATGCTCGTTTTCAATTCAAGGCTCTTTACTCCAAAATCCTTTACCAAGCTTTCCAGTTTTCTATTCTTCAAACTCTTAGAGATACTCAATTCAAGCACGCTTATTTTTGGGGTGTGTATTCTGCCCTCATGGAAGTAAAACGGGCTTTCCAGATAGAACATTTTTTCATTGACTGGATAAAATTCTATATTTATCTTTGGAGAAGGGACTTCATCAAAGGAATACCCTCCGTTTAAGCCTGAATGGGTTAAGACATCATCAATACTTTCCTGTAAATGCTTTGTTATCCTTTCCTCAAATACCTCGGCTTTTGCTAATCTTTCAGCAATATAAGAATTATGCGGAATTTGAGTTGTTGAATTAGAGCATGATACAGAAGTTAAGCCAAAAAGTGCTGCTAATGCAATGTCTATAGCTTTAGCCATTCTTAATAATTATTTTTATTGTTAAACCTTAACTTCCGCCTCTTTTATTATCTCATCGTATCCTTTTGCTTCCAGTTCATGAGCCAATTCTTTTCCGCCGCTCTTTACAATCCTGCCTTTAACCATTATATGAACCCTGTCGGGAGTTATATAGTTCAAAATCCTCTGGTAATGGGTGATTATCAAAATTCCTGTGTTTGGCCCTATTAGCGTATTGACACCTTCTGCAACAACCTTTAACGAGTCGATGTCCAAGCCCGAGTCAGTCTCGTCAAGCACAGCCATGTCAGGCTGCAGGACTGCCAACTGCAAAATCTCAGCCCTTTTCTTCTCCCCTCCTGAAAATCCCTCGTTCAAGTATCTTCTGCTAAAAGAGTCATCTATTTTCAAAAGCTTCATCTTTTCCTTCAGTAGTTTGACAAAATCAGGCACGCTGATTTGGTTCGGCTTTACTGCGTTGTAAGCTGTCCTCAAGAAGTTTGAAACTGAAACACCGGGAATCTCCTGAGGGTACTGGAACGACAAAAACAATCCGAGCTTTGCCCTCTCATCAGGCTTTAATTCAAAAATATTTTTGCCTTTGTACCATGCTTCGCCCTTGTCAACTGCGTACTTAGGATGCCCCATTAAAGTGTATGCCAACGTTGATTTTCCGCTTCCATTTGGTCCCATCAAGGCGCAAACCTCGCCTTTTTTTACAACTAAGTTTACCCCATTCAGTATTCTCTGCCCTTCAACGCTTACGTGCAAGTCCTTAATTATCAGTTCGTCTGTCATTTTTGTGCCCCTTTAACCATTAAAGCCTATTGGGAGTTTATATTCATGTCCAGTTCTTAAGTATTCTATAGCTTTTGATAAAGGTTCTCTAGACTTTTCTGTCACATTTATTCTATGAGAGTTCCTATCTCCATTATACCAAACATCCATCATCAAATTATTATTTCCATTTTTTGATGGGTTAAAATATACCATAATAAATTCTGGAGTATTCCCATTAATAAAATATTTAAAAATTGCTTGTAATCCCTTAAGTATATTAGGACCACCATCCTCTATTGTTTCCATATTTAATAAGTCTGCCTGAGTTGCACCAATAGCTTCAAGAAACCGAATTTCTGCTAATAGGTTAGCTTCTATATGCCTGCCTTCTCTTCTAAGTGTACCCATATTACTATCAAAATCCAAAATTCCTCTACCTACTCTAAACAATCTATAAACAATATCCTCAATCATTTTTTATTTCCCCACATACTTCTCAAATATCAATATGCTGTTTTTTAATGTATCTAATGACAATAATGCGCATTTAAGCCTTACAGGGCTTAAGGAAATTCCCAGCAGTTCTAAAATGTTTTCTTTTGCCATATTCTTCAAATCGTCAATGTTTTTTCCTTTTATTTCATCTGTCAGCAGAGACGCGCTTGCCTGCGATATTGCGCAGCCTCTTCCATGGAATTTGACATCAGCAACCTTTTTGTCCTTGATAACCAAAAACATCTCAATCTCGTCGCCGCACAACGGATTGTATTCATGATGATGAACAGATGCTTTGTCTATTTTTCCTGCATTCCTTGGGTTCTTGTAATGGTCCAAAATATTTTCTTGGTACATTGCCTCTATTGAGTCCATTTTATCCAAACACCTTTTTCACTTTTTTTATTGCATTTATAAAAACATCAACTTCTTTTTCTGTATTGTACAGGTAAAAGCTTGCCCTTGCTGTTGCAGGCACTCCAAGCACGCTCATCAACGGCATGCAGCAGTGGTGTCCTGCACGTATTGCAACTCCCTCGCTGTCCAAAACCTGAGCGACGTCATGGGCATGAATATTGCCGACGTTAAAGGATATAACAGCGTCCCTCTCATCGGGACCATAAATTTTTATTCCTCCAATTCCATTTAATTTTTCCATTGCATATCCAACAAGCTCCCTATCGTGCTTTTGCACATTGTCCATTCCGATTTTATTCAAATAGTCAATTGCAGCCCCTAGTCCAATCCCTTCTGCAATGTTCATTGTGCCAGCCTCAAACTTCCAGGGCAAATCATTGAATTTTGTGTCGTCAAATTTGACCTCCCTTATCATTTCCCCCCCATAAAGAAATGGCTGCATTTCCTCAAGCAGCTCTTTTTTGCCGTACAAAACCCCGATTCCTGTAGGTCCAAGCATCTTATGCCCGCTGAAAGCGTAAAAATCAGCGTCAAGCTTTTTGACGTCAACTGGCATATGCGGGGCAGCCTGCGCGCCGTCAACAACCATCAAGGCATTATTTTCATGAGCAATATTTATTATTTTTTCGATTGGATTTATTGTCCCCAAAACATTTGAAACATGTGTTAGTGAAACTATTCTTGTTTTTTTTGTTATGTTTTGATTTATGCTGTCATTGTCAAGTTCGCCATTTTTGTTTATTTTTATAAACTTCAATTTCAAGCCCCTTTGCTTTGCCAATTGCTGCCATGGCACAAAGTTGCTGTGGTGCTCCATCTGTGAAATTACAATTTCATCATCTTTCTTCAACCCTGCAGTCAATGAGTAAGCAACAAGATTTAATGACTCTGTTGTGTTTTTCGTGAAGACAATGTTTTGATATGAATCTGCATTTATGAAATCAGCAGTTTTCTGGTGCGCTTCCTCAAATTTTGCAGTTGCTTCCTCGCCCAATTGATGAATGCTCCTGTGGATGTTTGCATTGTAGTTTTTGTAATAAAAGTCAATCGCCTCAATCACCTGCCTTGGCTTTTGCGATGTTGCTGCGTTGTCAAAATAAACCAATGGCTTTCCATGTATTTTCCTCTGCAAAATAGGAAAATCTTTTCTTATGGTTTCAATGTCCATGATTGTTTTTGTGGAGAGCATTCTTAACTATAATAATTACCATTAAAAAATAATGGAATATCACTTAAGCCATTTCTAAAAGTAACTCCAAAATCTTTAGCTTCTGGATATTGGTGGATTTCCCTAAGCAATTCTATTAGGGTAGTTCTATATTTTTTTCCTATTTTTAATACTCTATCGGCTAATTTTACTAACTTTTGCTGATTGTTACTAATATTCTCTTTGAACACTTCATCCATTAATTTTCTCAATTCTGGCAACAATGGTTTAATTTTCACTAATGGGGAAAACTCCTCCTTTGTTTTTAACTCATCAATTGGCAGTTTTTCATAAAAATCAATGACAAACTCCATTCGACGATAAATCTCTGCGATTATGTTCTGCTCTGCTGGATTTTTAAAATGTGTGCTTCCGTATCTACCTACATTCAAAACTGCCCTCCCTCCAAATCCTACAAAATAATATTTAGCCATCTCTATGGCTTTTTCCTGCAGTCTAACCAATCTTTCTGGTGATTGTTGCTCTAATCTTGCTTCAATTCCCATTCTACCCCCTCACCATCTTCCTTATCTTCTCCCTCAATTCTTCAAGAGGAATCTTCTGTATTATCGGCTCAAAAAATCCCTCTACAATCAGCTTTTCAGCTTCTGCTCTTGACAAGCCCCTTGCCATCAGGTAAAACAAGTGCTCCTCGTCAATCTGCCCGACTGTTGCGCCATGAGACGCTTTTACATCGTTGGCATCAATCTTCAGGCTTGGTATGCTGTTTGCAAGAGTTTTCTCGCCAAGCTTCAAAATGTGGTTTGCAAGATATGAATTTGTCTTCTGCGCCTGCTTTTCTATTTTTATCAAGCCCCTGTAAACAGATGAGGATTCATCTTTCAGAATCCCGTCAACCAGCACATTGTTTGTTGTATTTTCAGCATTGTGGTACATGTTTGTTGTGAAGTCAATATGCTCTTTTCCCCTGCCTAAAAACACTCCAAGGTTGCTGCACGTAGATCCCTGCCCGTTAAAGTTCGTGTCAATCCCCAGCCTGTTCAGCTTGCCTCCAAAACATCCCGAAATCCAGTTAATTGAGGCATTTCTCTCCAGATTTCCAGCTATGTTTGTAAAATTATAAACATTTTTTGTCCAATTATCTAGGTGATAAAAATTAATTTTTGAGTCCTGATTTGCAAAAACTTCTGTTATGCATTCATTTAACTGCTCTTCTTCAAGCTCCTTGTTTGAGTATTCTTCAATAAAATCAAGCTTGCTGTTTGACTCAACAACAATTATGTTGTGCAAAATGCTGCATTTGCCGTCAAAATTGAAATTTATTTTTATTGGCTCGCCTATTTCAATATTTTTAGGGACATAAAGAAAAATTCCATTGTCAAAATAAGCGGCATTCAAAGCAACGAACTTGTCTTTGCCAATTTTTGCATTTCGGAAGTAATAATCGCGGGCAATCTGGTATTTTTCCAATGCTGTATTCACATCAGTCAAAATCACTCCCTTTTCAGCCAAATCCTCGCTTAATGCCGCACTTATTCTTCCATTAGACTCAAAAGGCTCAAAATTTTCCAGTTTTAATTTATCTATTTGCGTATATCTCCAGTCCTCGTCCTTTTCCTTTGGCATTTGAATAGACTTAAAAGTATCCAAAGCCAGTTTTTTTTTCTCTTCTGCAAAACTGCTTCGATGACTTTCAAGTTCCATAGATTTTTTCGTGACAAGATTTTGATTTGGCATAAAACCCCAAAAAATTAACCGACAGAACCTTCCATGTTCATTGCTATCAACCTGTTTAACTCAATAGCATATTCCAAAGGCAATTCTTTTGTAAATGGCTGCATAAATCCCGATACTATCATTGTCATAGCCTGGTCTTGGGACAAGCCCCTGCTCATTAAATAAAATAATTGTTCATCGCCTATCTTGCCGACAGTTGCCTCATGCTCAATGTTGACATTTTTTTCATTTATTTCCATGTAAGGCACTGTGTCTGATGCGGACTGCTCATCCAGGATTAAAGCATCGCAGGTTACATGGCTCTTGACATTTTTGCAGCCCTCCGCTACATGGATTAAGCCCCTATATGTGGTTCTTCCTCCATCCTTGCTTACTGACTTTGAGGTTATCCTTGATGTTGTGTTTGGGGCATAATGCAAAATCTTTCCGCCAGCATCCTGATGCTGCCCCTTGCCTGCAAAAGCAACGCTTAATATTTCAGCTTTCGCACCTTCCCCCATTAAGTATACGCTTGGGT
>Ga0209541_10001529_pt1 | contig 45725 bp, 46 predicted proteins | sample RifCSPlowO2_01_FD_184027 | JGI IMG/M metagenome (GOLD analysis project Ga0209541, IMG submission 184027) | Groundwater microbial communities from Rifle, Colorado - Rifle CSP2_plank lowO2_0.1 (SPAdes) (version 2) | ecosystem: Environmental > Aquatic > Deep subsurface > Groundwater | place...
TATAATTATTGGGCTTTATTTGGCGCTTGCTCTCTTTAATCTTTTTCTCATTCGACGGTATCACTATACATTCAAGGAACTCTATTTTGCCGCGGGTGCCGCAAGTCTCTGGGAAGGGTTAGTGTATACTGGCGTATTAACTGCTGTTATCATGTCTCCTACATTTTTTCTTGCTCCACTGACATTTGCGTACTATATGCTTGTATACGGAGTCATATTTTGCATGCCCCTTGTCTTTATTCGCGAAGAGCTCTTGTGGAGCCCTGTTGAAGTCGCCATTTCTTTCCGGCGAAAAATGCTCTACGCAGTTATCTCAACTTTTTTTGTTCTTTTAACTTGGTGGGGTTGGGGAACGGTGGCCGGTATTCTCACTAATGGATTCGAAAAGTTTTAAAATGTTTACATTCCTCAAAATTATCGGGGGTTGAAGTTGTAAGATTGTATAGCTAATCTGCGCCGAGTGTGTAATTCTGAGTTTTAAATCATAAATTTTAACATAATGTATTTCTGGCCTAAAAAATCTTCAGAACAACCGGAAACGACAGTGTCTGGATCATTCGTTCTCGAAAAGAAACCTTTTTGGAAGCGAAAATGGTTCTGGGGAGTTGTTTTCATTGTTGTATTAATAGTTGTCTTTTCAGGGGGAGATGACTCGAAAAAAGAAGAGTCAACCGGAGTACCTTCGCAACAATCGTCTGGCACAGAAGCACTATGTCCATTCCCAAGTTCTTGGTCATATGTTTATGATAACTCACTCCGCACTTCTACGGGCGACAATTTGAGCCCATGGAATATTGCTGCTGATCCCACTCTTCTCCATGATCAAAACAAATTCCGCATGTGGTACACCGCTGCAGACGGCCGTGGTAACGGAGGAATTGCTCTCGCAGAAAGTAACGACGGTATTACTTGGAATGTTTGGAAAGAGAATAACTCTCCAGTGGGCGTTATTGATCTCGTTCTTACAGGAACTTCACGTAGCTGGGATGAGCCCGGCGTGGAAACAGCGTCAGTAATACGCACTCCGTCTGGAGAATATCGAATGTACTACACAGGCAACAGACCGCCGGAAGGAAGCAATCACTATTCAATCGGTCTTGCGACTTCAAATGATGGGATCTACTGGACAAAATATGGAAAGGGCCCAATTTTTGAACCTGAAAATGGATGGGAACTACCAACCTGCACAAGTCCTAATAATCCGCGTTCGTGTTCAAACGGCGGAGTGCTTGAGCCAAGTGTCATATATGATTCTAAAGAAAAAATATATAAAATGTGGTACGCGGCAGTTGGCACAAAGGATAACCTTCTTACATTTCGCATCGGATATGCGACATCAGTCGATGGTATCCAGTGGAACCGGATGCCGGAACCGGTATTGGAACGAGGAAAGGATGGCACGTGGAGCGACGCTCTCGTAAGTCATCCAAGCGTAATTTATGATTCTCAATCTGGATATCATCTCTTTTACGTTGGTGTAAAGTTATCAGAGTATTGTGACAATTGCGCACTTCAGCGTGGTAATATTGGACATGCCTATAGCGCAGATGGCAAACAGTGGCAACTTAACGAGCGAAATCCCATTTTATCTCCGCGTAAAAATAAATGGGATGAATGGAATATTGGTGGCCCTGCAGTCATTGCGCGAGGAGGGGAACTATCGTTGTGGTACTTCGGTAATAAGAAACGAGAGTCAATTGAGTCAGGCATTGGTTTCGCGAAAGGCGTGTGCCGTCAGTGAAGTCGAGGTCCGAGTCCACTGCTTTTATCCCCAATTATTGCGGCGTTCATCTATAATTCAGGCATTGCACTACCCACAAATTTTGTCATTCTGGGTATCACAGCTCCCCTTGACTTCATTCTCCCTGGTATTAGTTTATACAAGACATTCAGGAGATCGGTCGTTACACATATTACACATTAAGTGAGTAATTTGTTTCAATGTTTGAAATTTGGCGGGCGAGCAATAATAAATGGCTTCACCGCGCACACTCCAATCAAAAAAAGATCTCGGGGCAGGCAAGAATCCAATTTAGTAACGCGAGACTTACTGCGGGAAAGATCTAAACGGCTCACATGGTGTAAATGAGCCATTTAGATCGTGTACTTATTTACTGAACGTTTGGAATAAAAGCAGTTCGACACATTTTTTTTTAAGTAATATTAGAATAAATTTATGCAAAAATTAAATTGGTCAGAGTTTGAGAAAATTGTAGCAGAAGGCATAGACATGATTCCGGAAAGGTTTTTGGGGAAATTAAATAACGTGGCCATTGTTATTGAAGCTGAACCAACGCCAGCCCAAAAGAAGAAACTTAACCTTCATCGTGGCTGGACGCTTTTTGGATTGTATGAGGGCATACCCCAAAGTAGTCGGGGAACAAACTACACCTCGGTCTTGCCTGATAAAATAACAATATTCCAACGGCCGATTGAAGAATCGGCTCGCGACCCTAAAGATATCAAGGAAATAGTAAAAAATACCGTCTGGCACGAAATTGCCCATCATTTTGGCATGAATGAAGACCAGGTACGCCAAGCCGAAGAGAAAAGACGCGCTAGAGCGGTTGATCCCAGAAAGGAAATCTGATCGGGGGGTATCCTGTTTTTAAGAAATATATAAGTTACTAGGTTTATGTTATTTTATGTTATATTAAGGATAATATGAATCCCGTTAGAGACCGTGGTCACTCTCGGGTTTTCTAAAGATAGAGTCGACAACTATCTAAATTAATAACAATAAAAAACGCAGATAGCGTGAGACCGCGATCTGCCCCGTATAAAATTTTATTAATTATAAATTATCATTAAACAAAAAATGGCAGTACCGTCGTTAGAAATATGCACGTAAGTGTCTATAAAATTTCTAACGGGGGCCTGTCTCTAATGGGATGAAAAAAATTATAATTGTTTTCGTGGTCATTATTCTGGTTGGTTTTGGCGCGTACTTTCTGATCCAATGGTGGGGGGCCAATAATGTGGCTGTTACGCCCGACATAACCAAACCGCCGACCGATAAGCAAGCCAGCGGCACGCCGGTTGTAGCAGAAAATAAGAGCGAGACGGTCATTGGTAAGTCCGTTCAGGGACGCGACATCACCGCTTATCATTTTGGCACTGGCGACACGAAAGTCCTGTTTGTCGGCGGCATACATGGCGGCTATGAATGGAACACGACTCTTGTCGCCTACGAGATGATGGACTACTTGAAAGCAAACCTGATAGCCATCCCAAAGAATGTGCAGGTAACGGTTATTCCGGTTTTAAACCCTGATGGCTTGAATAAGGTTCTCGGTACTGCCGGACGGTTTTCGACGGCAGACGTCACGGCATCGCAAGCCGTTCAAGTGTCCGGTCGCTATAACGCCAACATGGTTGATCTTAACCGCAACTTTGACTGTGACTGGCAAACTACCGGCAAGTGGCAGAGTAAAACGGTGAGCGGCGGAAGCGTGGCATTTTCCGAACCAGAAAGTCTGGCAATTAAGAATTACGTGGAAGCAGAGAATCCGGCCGCGGTGGTAGTCTTCTTCAGCGCCGCCGGCGGTATATTTTCTTCAAGCTGTAACGGAGGCGTATTGCCTGAAACGAGCACCATCACGAATCTGTACGCTAAGGCAGCCGGTTACCCGGCGTACAAGAGTTTTGATTTCTATGAAACAACCGGCGATATGACGAACTGGCTCGCGAAGATTAACATCCCTGCAATCAGTGTTATTCTCACGACGCATACGGATACGGAGTGGAGTAAGAATCAAGCTGGGATAATGGCGATTATTCAGAATTACGCAAAGTAACTTGTGGTGTATTTGTCGAACTATGAGGTTCCTTTTTAGTATGCGGGTCATTACAGTTGTTCTAATTGTGGTTACGCTTGGTGTTGGCGTAGGTATATTTTTTATCTCGCGCAACAATAGTACGCCGGAACCAACGCCTGCGGAGTCGGTTGGAACAAAAGATGCTAGCCCGGAATATAAATATAAAGTAATTGGTTTATCCGTGCAGGGGCGTAAGATTGAGGCATACACGTACGGGACTGGAAAAACACAACTTCTCTTTGTCGGCGGCATACATGGCGGCTATGAATGGAACAGCGGGTTGCTGGCATATACATTTATAGATTATCTTGATGCTAACCCTGGATTCGTTCCTTCAAACTTAACTGTTACTGTGATTCCATCTGCTAACCCTGATGGGGTATATAAGGTGATCGGCAAAGAGGGTCGTTTTGTCGTCGCGGATGTACCCAACACCGAATCCACGGTACCTGGACGGTTCAACGCGCACACGGTTGACCTCAATCGCAACTTTGACTGCAAGTGGCAGAGAGAGAGTATGTGGAGGGGAGCTAAAGTGAATGCTGGGTTAGCGGCGTTCTCCGAGCCGGAGACGCAAGCTATCCGCAGTTTTGTTTTAGAGTCTAAGCCAGCTGCCGTTATCTTCTGGCACAGTCAGGCGAACGCAGTCTTCGCCTCCGAATGTGAGAACGGCATTCTGCCTCAGACATTCGATATTATGAATGCGTATTCACGTGCTTCCGGGTACCCAGCGGTCAAGTCATTTGATCAGTACGCGATTACTGGTGACGCCGATGGGTGGCTCGCCTCAATCGGCATTCCGGCGATAACTGTGGAACTTAAAACTCATGAGATTGTTGAGTGGGAGGGGAATTTAGCCGGCATCAAGGCGCTTTTCAAATATTACGAACATTAAGCAGTTTTGTAATTTTTTTCAGCACAAATAAGGCATTGCACCGCGCCTTTTGGTGTGATATTAAATCATGTAGAATGACATTATGAGCAAGCCAGTCAGTATGGCCATAGTTATTCTATTTCTCGTCATTGTCGGCTTAAGTGTGTTTTTAATTTTTGAAGAACAACCCAAAAAGATCGCGTGTACAGAGGAAGCAAAGATTTGTCCCGACGGGAGCGCGGTGGGCAGAACCGGACCAAACTGCGAGTTTACCGCCTGCCCGCCGGTTAACCCCAAAAAAGAAGCTACTACAGCCGGGATAAATCAGGCCATTACAATTCAGGGCATATCCTTGACTCCCTTTGAGATTTTGGAAGACAGCCGGTGTCCCGTGGATGTGACATGTGTGTGGGCGGGCGCAGTTAAGTTGCGAGTGAAACTCGAGAGTGAGGGTAATGCGCAGGAAGCGTCGCTTACTTTAGACAGTCCTATTACGTTTGCGGGTAAGCGATTGGAGCTTACAAGTGTTTTACCTGTAAAAAATTCTAAGCAAACAATTAAATCGGAAGATTATCGTTTTGGCTTTAGCGTGAAATCAATAACTCCGGTTGGCGCGGGAATATTGGCTGGCCAGATGACTATCGGTCCCATCTGTCCAGTAGAGCGGCCAGATATTTCCTGTCTGCCAACGCCCGAGATGTTTGCGGCTAGAAAAGTTTTTGTCTACACACTGGATAAAAAAACTTTAATTGCGACCTTAACGCCCAATAGCGAAGGTAAATTTTCTGCGAGTCTCTCCGTGGGCACATATTTTGTAGATATGGCGCATACACAAGGACCAGGAGGTATTACGGGAGTACCGGTGACTATAAAAATAGAAAACGGTATAACTACAATGCTTGCGATAGATGTTGATACGGGTATTCGCTAGAGAAAAGACTTTAATCATTTTTCTAGACATGTTTATTCTAATGTTCTCAAGAACATTAGAATAAGATGGTAAAATAAATTAATGTTTAAAGATTTGCAATTTTTATTAGTTGTCGCCATCGGGCTTATTCTTTTTCAAACGGGCGTTCTTTTTCTTTTCCATCAGCCGCTTATTTGCACCTGTGGTTACGTTAAACTTTGGGAAGAAGTGGTGCTGTCAAGCGGCAATTCTCAACATCTGACTGATTGGTATACTTTTTCACACATTATCCATGGTTTTTTGTTTTATCTTTTGTTTTGGGCAATTTTTCCAAAGATGTCCGTTGGTAAGCGGCTCTTAATCGCGCTTGGTCTCGAAATAAGTTGGGAAATTATTGAGAATACTCCTATGGTGATACAGCACTACCGCGAACAGGCGCTCGCGCAGGGATATACCGGAGACAGCATTATTAATTCTGTCTTCGATACGCTCGCGATGATTGTAGGATTTCTTATGGCGAAAAAATGGCCGGTGTGGAGTGTGATCTTTATCGGCATTGCTCTTGAATTGTTTACGGGCTACATGATTCGCGATAACTTAACATTGAACATTATAAATCTTTTGTACTTCTTTCCCGCAATCCAAGCGTGGCAGTCGGGTGGATAATCTGGATTAGCACCTGATCCTATCCATGAGCCCTAAGCACCGTAAGTCCCAGAATCTTTTTTGCGCCTGCCGTTTTTAAGATACGCGCGGCTTCTTTCATAGTCGCACCGGAGGTATAGACGTCGTCAATTAAAATGATGTTTTTGTCTGCTATTAGGTTTTTATCTTTTATCGTAAAACAATTTTGCACGTTCTTGACTCTTCTTTCGTAATTTTTCATTTCTGTTTGCGGTTTAGTAAATCTACGTTCAAACATGTCTAGACAAAAATTTTTCTCATAGCCGGTACGCGAAAGAAATCGCCTGGCGATAAGCTCCGCCTGGTTAAACCCACGATGGCGCAGACGTTTTTTAGGCAGGGGAATCGGCATTACGATAAAATCTTCTATCGGAATTTTTAAGGAAGCGGCGTATTCAAATAACGTATCGCCCAAGACCTCGGAGGCGCTTAGCATACTTGAGTATTTCAAAAGCTTAACTAGTTCGGTTAAAGGTTCGGTGCCGTAGATTCCCGCGGCTCCGCAGATAAGGAGTGCGCCAGGATGGCAAATCTTTTTCATTTCGTATAGCCGCCCGCCGCATTCGGGACAGAAAAAAGCGTTTTGAATCTTGATTTTTCCCTCACAGGACGCGCAAATTATCAGATTTCTATCTTCTAGAGTATTTTTACACCCCAAACATAGCGGGGGAAAGAGAATATCAAGAGCGATTTCTTTTACACGTAATATTATGTTCATTTATTTTGTATTTTCTCTTGCAAAAAAGAAACAAATATTTTATATACCAACCCTCTTTTACTTTTTAGTCAAAGTGAGGTTGATGCTTCATACTGTGCTCTTTAATCTGTCCAAAGCGAGAAATAGTTCTCGTACAAAACGTCTCGGAGCACCGAGGGCTTGGCTCTGCCGAGGTGTGAGAATCAGCGGTCGGCTATCGCTGGAATAGCCGAACCGCGTGTTCTGGTAGAGAACTATTTTGAGCACTCTGTTATAATAAATTCATCATGGCATTTTGGCAATCAATTTTTGGCAACGCTGCTTGTTTGGGCATCGATATCGGCACGACCTCAATCAAAATAGCGGAGGTAGCTGAATCCTCAAGTATATTTCATCTTAAGAACTATGGTCTGCTTGAAAGTTACGGCCATCTTGAGCGGCTAAACGACGCCATCCAAACTAGTTCCCTGAAACTTTTTGAAAGGGAAACTGTTAATCTTTTGGTGACGCTCTTAAAGCAAGTCAAACCGTCCACAAAAAACGTGGTGGCTTCAATCCCGCCGTTTTCTTCTTTTGTCACCTTGCTCGAGATGCCTATGATGTCGGACGCCGATACCTCGAAGGGCATGTCCTTTCAGGTGCGGCAGTACATTCCCTTACCGGTTTCAGAGGTGGCAATCGACTGGCTAAAAGTGGGGGAGAAAGAAGATGAGAATGGCATAAAAAAACAGCAGGTTCTTTTAATCTCGGTGCCGAATGAACAGATTAAGAAGTACCAAATGATTTTTAAGTCTGCCGGTCTTAACCTTGTCTCGCTTGAGATCGAAGGTTTGGCGTTAACGAGAATGCTCATAAATGGCGACCAGACTCCGACTCTTATTATGGATATCGGCGCCCGCTCGACCAATCTTTTAATTACCGACCAAGGCCACCTGAAGCTTTCAGCGCAAACTGATTTTGCAGGTGGAACATTGACTCAAGCCGTGGCGTCTGGCTTGAACATTAATGTAAAACGCGCCGAAGAACTAAAAAAACTTCGCGGGCTTTTAGGTTCAGGCGGCGAGTACGAGTTATCCACACTCATGTTTCCTTATCTCGATGCTATAATAGGAGAAGCTAAGCGCCTTAAAATTCGCTACGAAACGGAGTATGCCGGCAAAGTAGAGAGGGTAATTCTTGCTGGTGGTTGCGCTAATTTGCCCGGCATTCAGGCATATGTGGGAGAGCAGCTTGGACTCCCGGCTTCGAAGGCCAACCCGTTCTCACACATTAGCTACCCGAATAATCTTGAGCCGATAATAGGCGATCTTGGGCCGATGTTTGGAGTAGCGTTAGGTTTAGCCCTTAGGGGTCTTGTTTAGTAGGGGTAAGATGGTTCTTCGCACACTATAATAATCTTCAATCGCATGTTTCAATATTCTCGCAGCCCTCAAGATCAATTTAAGACCGAAGACTATACGATAGGCTGGTCTTGGCGGCTTTTTATATTTTCTATCATTGTATTTGTCGCTGCCGCGTTGCTTTTTATCGGGATGTCATACGGATATTTACCCGCCTTAAATTCGCAGATCTCGGACGTTAAGAAGAAAACCGCTGATATTAATAATTCCATAAGCGCCGCCGACAAGGAAAAGCTCTTTAATTTTTATTCGCAAGTTTTTCATATTCAAAATACTCTTCAGAGCCATCTTTTATCGGGCCGATTATTTAGTTTTCTAGAACAAAGCACCAATAAAAACGTTTTTTTTGAGTCACTTAATTTTAGTCAAGAAACAGCCCTGCTTGAACTTACTGGCGTTGCGCTAACTTATGGGGATGTGGTAAGCCAACTTGAAGCGTTTAGGAGAAGAAGTGAAGTTCAGAGCGTTCTTCTGGCCAATTCCAAAAATAACGCCGCTCTGCTTCAGGCAGTCGGATCCGGTGGACCGGGCGGAGGCGTTACCTTTACTATGAAATTAACTTTAAATAAGAATTTATTAAAGCAACCATGAGAGCCTCAACCAAGAGAATGATCAGTTTCTCCATCTCCTTTATGCTTATTATAGGTTCGGTTTTAATTTACGCGTTTTTGGTAGTTCCCACGTATGATGATATCCAAAGAGCGCGCGGCGACCTGGTCTCTAAGACTAAAATTTACAACGATCAAAAAAGAGTTTTTGACAAGATAAAAAGTTTAAATGACGCTTACAAAGGCAACGGTACCTTGCAGGACGCGGTTTCACTAGCATTACCCAATGAAACGTTTATTTCACAGATTCTAGGCAACATTGAGGGGCTTGCCAGTCTTAATAACCGTATGTCAATCTTGTCCGCGCAGACAGAGATTTTGCCTTTTCGCGCCAACGCTTCCTGGCCTTTTTACATAAAAAATATCGGTACTGTAAAACTTGCCCTGCAGATGCGCGGTACGTACGGAGATTTCAAAAAATTTATTTCTCAAATTGAAAATAACTACCGCATTATGGATATAAAACAAATGGAGATGAGAAGCGATCAGAACGACAAAACAAGGACTGCCTTTGTTTATGGGCTTACCATCTATGCCTACTACCAAAATGTGGCAAAAAGCGCGGCTTCAAACAAATAAATACTTATGGCTATCATCATAAAAGAAAAAGAAAAGAAATTGGATTGGTTTCCTCTGGGCATAGGACTCTTTATCATTATTGTGCTTGCGCTGGCTGTTTATTTTCTATTTTTGGCTAAGGCGCCGCTAATTGAAAAACTCGCGCCTATCGTGGACTTAGAAACAGAAGATACTTTTGACACCTTAAACGACCCGTCTCTAATTTTAAGCAACGTCGCTTTTTCTTCGTTGTACCTTTATGTACCGAATCCTGATGTGGGATCGCTTGGCAAGGATAACCCCTTTGTTAAGTCATTTTAAACGCAAACCACGGTTTCTCGCTTGGCTAGGTTGTTTTAGGGTAGAGTGCTTCTTTTGCGTCCTAATTGTTTTATAATTGAACTACATACCCCGTTGCGACAACTGCGATTGGATATAAAAATATGACACCTGCCTCAAAACAGATTTTAGATGAGCTTTTGCGTCAAGGGCTTCTTGGCGAAAGCTTAATTTCCGAAATCGTAAAAGATGCCGAGTATTCAAAAAAAAATGTAGGAGATATTATCCATGAGCGGCAACTTGTAAAAGACGTAACTTTCGCTGAAGTAAAGTCAAAAGTACTCGGTATCCCTTATAAAAAAGTCATTCCCGAAGAAGTTCCGGAGTCGCTCTTTAAGCTAATTCCCGAAGAAACAGCCATAAGTTATAAGGTTATACCCATTGACCTGACAAAAAACCTTTTAATCGCCGGGATGTTGTATCCCGAGGACGAAAAAGCTCAAGATGTTTTGCGTTTTATCGCCAAACGGGAAAAGCATGATTTGGGCATCTATCTTATCTCCCGAGAGGATTACGACGCGGTGCTTCGAAAATACAACCCCTACGCTAATGAGATTTCTGCGGCTATTCAATTTATCAAGCCATCTCTGAAAAACATTTCGGCGCCGGGAAGAGTAGTGAAAATTGAAGAGGGTATGACGATTCAAGAGGAGGCGCCTATTATTAAAATCGTGGCTTCTACTTTAAGGGAGGCGGTAGTTCAAAAAGCTTCTGACATTCATATTGAACCGCAGAGAAACAGATTGCGCATACGTTTCCGTCTCGATGGCGATCTTCAAGAAGTCATATCTCTGCCATTGGAACTTCATCAGTCAATTATTTCTCGCGTCAAGGTTTTGGCTGAACTATTAATAGATGAAACGCGGCGTCCTCAAGACGGAAGATTCCGCACCATGCTTTTAGGGCGGGACATCGACTTTCGTGTGGCGACTTTCCCGACGCCGGCAGGTGAAAAAGTGGAGTTGCGCGTGCTGGATCCGACAGTGGGACTAAAGGGATTGGAGGACCTGGGGCTTGAGGGTTTGAATCAGGATGTTATCAATCAGGGGCTGAATAAGCCGTTTGGCATGATTTTACTTACCGGGCCGACTGGTTCCGGAAAAACAACTACACTTTATGCCTTGCTCCAAATTCTGAACAAAGTGGAGGTTAATATCGTAAGTCTTGAGGATCCAGTTGAATACTTTATTGACGGGTTAAACCAGTCGCAAGTACGACCGGATATAGGCTATGATTTCGCCTCCGGCTTAAGGCAGATTCTTCGCCAAGACCCCGATATTATCATGGTGGGTGAAATTCGCGACAAGGAAACCGCGGAACTCGCGGTGCACGCGGCCTTGACCGGTCATGTCGTACTCTCAACGCTTCATACAAATAACTCGGTGGGAGTATTGCCACGGCTTAAAGATCTAGGCATTAGTACGTTTCTTTTGCCGGCGGTTAATCTCATGGCAGCCCAACGGCTCATCTCACGCTTATGTGATGCATGTAAAGAATCTTTTATACCTCCGTCTGATATCCAAAAAATAATTGAAGAAGAACTCGGCAAAATTGATCCTAAAGTTACGAAAATGTTTCCGACTCCTTATCAAATTTATCGTGCGGTCGGTTGCGCCAAATGCAAAAATAAGGGCTTTATAGGTCGCGTGGCTCTTTTTGAGGTGTTTCAAATGACGAGAGAGCTTACGGAAATATTAAGCGAGAGCTTGAATGAAAATAGGATTCTTGACGAGGCCAGGAGGCAGGGGATGATAACAATGCGTGGTGATGGCATTGTGAAGGCGCTTCGCGGCCTGGTTTCGATTGAAGAAGTCTTGCGGGAAAGTTCGTAAGTTATAACAATACAAGATACGCGGGTTTCATTTTTTATCTTTCTTATGATATAATTATAAGAACAATTTGTACCCGGCTACTACAATCGCATTGTTCAGCTTGGTGATAAAAGTATTATTAACGTAATATAACGTCGTAAGATATAATAACGAAGTTGTAGCACTGGATATGAATTATAAAGAAAAATTAAATGACCTTTTGATTTTGACCGCTAAGCAGGGTGCTTCCGATCTTCATTTGGCCGTAGGGAGAAGGCCCACGCTCCGCGTTGACGGTGTTTTGATTCAACTCCAGCACGAAACGATTTTGACTCCGGAAGACGCACAAGGATTAATTCTGGGGCTTCTTACTCCCGAACAGCGGGAGAAGTTTATGAGCGATAAGCAACTTGATTTTTCTTTTTCTCTTGAAGACAAGGCCAGGTTCCGCGCCAACGCCTATTATCAGAGGGGTTATATGGCGGCGGCGTTGCGCTTGATTAACTCCAAAATACGTACCATTGAAGAATTGAATTTGCCGTCCATTTTGCACGAATTTACGAAGTTGTCGCAGGGTTTCGTGCTAATGGTCGGTCCCGCGGGTCACGGCAAGTCGACAACCTTGGCCGCCTTGGTAGATGAGATTAATCACGCTCGCACCGAACATATCATTACCATAGAAGATCCAGTTGAGTATTTATTTTTTCAAGATAAATCCATCATCTCTCAACGCGAGGTGCGTACCGATACCTTAAGTTTTCATAGCGCGCTCCGCACAGTGCTTCGCCAGGATCCTGACGTGATTATGATCGGGGAAATGCGCGATCCTGTGTCTATCGCAACAGCCATGACTGCCGCTGAAACTGGTCATTTGGTTTTTTCTACGCTCCATACGAATTCCGCCGCGCAGACTATCGACCGCATTATTGACTCTTTCCCGGCGGAGCAACAAGGGCAAGTTACTTCTCAGCTCGCAGCCACGCTCGTCGCTATCGTTTCCGAGCGTCTCATTCCTAAAATAAATGGCGGCAGAGTCCCAGCGGTTGAGATTATGATTGTAAATTCCGCCATCCGCAATTTGATCCGCGAACGAAAGTCTTATCAAATTGATCTTGTTATCGAGACAAGTGTTCAAGAAGGCATGATGACCTTAAACCGCTCGCTTTCGAATTTGGTAAAAGGTAAATATATCTCGCTCGAGAATGCCGAAACTTATTCGCTAAATCCTAACGAGCTTCGGCTTATGCTTGATCGTGACTGATTTATGAAGAGCTTTTCCTGTATAATATAAAGAAAGCATGATTACTGGTTTATTCGTTTTGTCAAAATAAAACAAGATTAACCACTTAAATAATAATGCAATTCAAATACACGGCGCGCACAAAGTCAGGCGAACTTCAGACGGGCAATATTGAAGCCGCGAGCCGCGAAACGGCCTTGAACATTCTCTCTGGGCATGATCTTTTCATTCTCGAACTCGTTTCGACTTCGGTTGGTCATTGGTATGATAACTATTCCTCCTATTTCAACCGTGTTAAATCCAAAGATTTGGTTTTTTTTACTCGGCAATTTTCAACGCTACTCGAGGCCAAGGTTTCTATGGGTGATTCACTGCGCACGCTCTACAAACAGACTTCTAATCCGCGCCTGCAAGAAATTATCTTCGATCTTTCTTCAGACATAGAAGCGGGTCTTTCGCTCTCTCAAGCGCTTGAAAAATTTCAGACGGTTTTTGGGGAATTTTACGTGAACATGATTCGTTCGGCAGAGGTAACCGGCCGGATGGACGAAGTTATGACTTTTCTCGCGGACTACCTTGAAAAAGAATATGGTTTGGCTTCCCGTGTGCGGAATGCCTTGATTTACCCAGTGGTAGTAATAGTTTTGTTTATTGCGGTAGCTGCGCTTATGGTAACAGTAGTTTTGCCGTCTATCGCTCCTATCTTCGCCGAGTCAAAAGTTCCCTTGCCAATATTTACAAGAGCACTACTTAGTACTTCTGATTTTATCACGCACTGGTGGTGGGCTCTTGGGTTTTTACTTACGGTGTTTATAATATTTTTTTTGGATTATGTCCGTACGCCGGAGGGGCGGGCAGTGGTTGATGAAGCTAAAACAAGGTTGCCTTTGGTTGGTAATCTTTTAAAGAAGCTTTACGTCGCGAGACTATCCGAATCTATTGGAGTTCTTGTTCAGGGCGGCATTCCCGCGACGCAAGCGGTTGAGATTGCGAGCCATACCGTAGGTAATGTCGTTTATCGCGATCTTTTGCATGAAGTCGCCGAGCGGATTAATGCCGGTGAGCTAATGTCCCAAGCTCTAAGTCGAACACCAGTTTATTTTCCGCCGATTTTAACCCAGATGACTTCAGTCGGCGAATCAACTGGCCGTTTAGTTGAAGTGCTAAAGAAGATATCAAAGTTTTATACCCAAGAAGTGGATACTCTGGTTGCGAGTCTTGTGGAACTAATCCAGCCCGCTCTCATGGTGGGCATCGGTATCATGGTGGGACTCCTTTTTGCCGCGATTCTCCTGCCGCTTTACGATCTTGCTAAAGCGTTTTGATGTAAAAATTGTGCGTTTCATAATCAATATGTTATAATGGAAGTTGTTGAGTAATAAAAATAAAAAGGTCGAGATAACAAAATTTCTAAAAATGTTTAAGTTATTAAAGAAAAAAAGAGGTGGTTTTACCTTGATTGAATTATTGGTCGTGGTAGCCGTGATTGGTATTCTCGCGTCGGTTATTTTAGTCGGTGTCGCGGCCTTCCGTGGCCGTGCCAGAGATTCGCGGCGTATTAGCGATTTACGCCAACTTCAAAACGCCCTAGAGCTTTGCTTTACGAGAAATGGCGAGTACCCAGCTTCACTTGCCGATCTTACATCGGCAACTGTTTGTAATGTTGGCGTTACCCAAATTCCCGTAGATCCATCTGATGAAAGTACCTATGGGTATTGCCGTAATGCCGGAAACAATAGATACGTGCTTGGCTCTGTTCTTGAAGAAAATAACAGTGTTCATAGAGATATGATAGCCACAACCTTTACTTCTATTTGTCCTCCCGTTGGCACTGTTCGAAATGGCACTATTACCTGTCAAGATGCTGGTGCGAACAATCATTATTGCTTAACTATTTAGTTAATGTGGTATCTTCTTCTCTTTTTGCTTGGTTGCGCCGTAGGTAGTTTCTTGAATGTCGTGGCGTTCCGGTTTAAAGAGGGGCAGTTTCTTTTCGGTAGGCGCGTTATTGGCGGTAGATCCGCTTGCAGGCATTGCAAGCGGATTCTTGCTTGGTATGAACTTATACCACTCTTGAGTTTTGTTATTCAGCTGGGGAAATGTCGTGCCTGCGGTAGCCGTATAAGTATTCAATATCCAATTGTAGAATTTCTTGCCGGCTCACTCGTAACTTTAGTCGCGTTTTATTTTTTCGACTTCAAGCGGCTGACATATGTTAATTATTTATTAAGCGGAGAGAGCTTTGTGCTTTGGATTGCGGTTATTATTTGGTCTCTGATTTTTTTAACTCTGCTTCTTTTAAGCGTTATAGATTACCGGGAGTATCTTATTCCGGACGAGATACTTTATTTTTTGGCTTTTCTTGGAATAGTTTGGGTGTCGTTTCTCGTCGCATCAGGCATGTCTGATAATTTTTATGGTTCGTTTGTGGGATCATACGCCGCTATTTTTGATATAGGTTTTGGCATAGATAGTAATACTTTTTTTAATCATTTTCTAGGAGCTCTCGCGGGCTCGCTCGTGATTGGAGCCATATTTTTTCTTAGCCGAGGCAAAGCTATTGGCTTTGGAGATGTTATACTATTAGGAGTCCTTGGATTTATTTTTGGTTGGCCGGATGTGGCGCTTATTCTCGTTATTTCTTTTTTGATCGGCGCCGCGGCCGGCCTTATCTTAATCGCGAGGAGAGAGAAGGGCATGAAGGATTTTGTGCCGTTTGCGCCATTTATCGCCCTCTCGTCGCTTGTCGTATTTTTCTATGGCGCCGATGTTTTGCGATGGTACTTTATAGTTTTTAATCCATTTGCATAGTTTCCATAGCTTTTTCTAAAACGGAATGTAATATGACATTTTTTTTAAAACCTAAAAAGCTAGGGAATGCGGGATTCACGATAATAGAAATTTTAATAGTTATCGGCGTTATTGTTTCCTTGGTCTCGATTCTCCTTCTCTATGGTAGGAACGGAGAAAATCAACTTATTCTTTTTAAAGAGCAGTCAAAACTGGTTAGCACTGTGTATCGAGCTAAGTCTATGAGTATTGAAACTTTCAGTGACCCAAGTCCGCCCTGCGGGTATGGCATTCACTTTGATCTGCCATCAAGCTACTTTATTTTTAGAGATATGCCGCCCTTAACTGGCTGTAAGGACTCCGATAAAAAATATGCTGATACCGGCGTGATAGATGAAGTTGTGGAGCGTTATACACTTAGTCCGCAGGTTTCTCTTGGACCACTGCCGATTACCGATGTGCTATTCATTCCGCCTGACCCGAAGACGATTTTTCAGTATGTACTTTCCGGCGATACGACCGATCCGATAGTCATTACCCTTGAAACCTTGACCGCCGGTTCATTGGACTTTTCGATAAATAACACTGGTCAAATTTCGCTTTAAGCCATGGTTTTTTCTATGACATATCGTGCATCAAAAAATAGAGGTCAGTTCTTGATTGAGGCCATGGTGGCCATCAGTATTATCACTATTGGTCTTTTGGGAATTTTGACGCTTCTCTCAAATGCCATAAGCTTGAACCGAGTTGTTTCCGATGAATACACGGCTACGTATCTGGCTTCCGAGGGTATTGAGGTAGTGAAGAGCATTGTGGATTTTAATATCATTAACTCCGGCTCCAACGCTTGGAACGAAGGACTCGGAACTTGTCCAACGCAATGTGAAGTCCAATACGACAGCACGGCCTTGCGCTCGTTTACTGGATTACCATTAAAATATTTTGATGACGGAGTTTATGCGTATAATCATATTGGCGCTGGCGGAAATAAGGATACAATTTTTTTTAGAACCCTAAGCATTGAGCTTGTCGGCTCTGATCAGATTAATGTGAATTCCAAAGTAAGCTGGGTAACGCGCGGAGGTATAACGTTCAACACGACTCTTTCCGATGTTTTTACCAACTGGAGATAGTTAATAACTTATAACTTACAACTCATAACCAATAACAATATGATAAGGAATCTGAAAAAGTCATTGGCTTGCCCCATAATCGCGAAGCGACTTTATGGTGTTATTAGTTTGCCCCGTGGTCGCGAAGTGACTTTACGGGGTCGTAAGCTTGCCCCGTGGTCGCGAAGTGACTTTATGAGGTCGCATGTCGCACAGCAAGGCTTCACCATGATTGAACTTTTGGTTTCAATGGTTCTTTTTGTAACGATTGTTTCTATTGTTTCTGGAATATTTATAACTTCAATCCGAACGGAAAAACAAATTGTGGCGCTTATCGCCGCGAATGACAATACTTTTCAAGCCCTGGAGCAGATGTCGAGAGCAATCCGCGTTGGCAGGTCATTTAATATTCCCTCTCTTACCGAATTGGATTTTTTAAATCCACAAGGCGAACGTGTCCACTATCGTTACAACGGTTCGGCCATTGAGCAAACTATTGGTGATGCTTCACTGGACTGGAAAAAATTTACAGCCGATAACGTAAATATCGGGAGGTTTGAAATCAGATCAAGAGGAGAAGGATCAAACGACGGCGAGCCAACCAGAATCACTTTAATACTCTCAGTAGGCGCGAAGGGTGCTCCCAATGTCGAGAATATTTTTACTCATATCCAGACGACCACCACCGTAAGAAATCTTGACCAATAATTTTTTATGCGCTTCATGATTAAAAACAGAAAACGCGGACAACTGATGCTTATGACGGTGCTTATTTTGGGCGGCACTATGATTGGCGCTTCGACGATTGCTGGTCTTATTACCACTTATCGTCTGCAACAGGCGGGAAGAGCGAGGGATTCCGCCATGGCCATCTTCGCGGCCGACGCCGGCTTAGAAAAAGGGTTTTATCAATGTTTTAAGTTAAGCGACTGTTCCACCGAAATTACGCAAACTTTGCCTAACGGCGCTTCGTATACGGTAATATTCAGCACTAGTACTTCCGGCAGTGAAATACGCGGCACGGGCAAAGCACGCACCGCCACTCGCGCGCTAAGATTTTTCTATTAACGTCCAGAAAACTTATTTTTCTCGAACCAACTGTCGTCCCGCTCCTGCGGCGGGACGCAGCGCTACTCTCACAGACAAAAACCGAACACACAAGGATATATGTGCTCGGACCAAGCTTTTTATCTTTCGAGAATTTCTCGAAAAACAAGTCGGTGCGAGCTTCATTTTTTGCGCTTCTTGAACTAAACTTAAGTTAATATTTACCATGACCAAAGAAGAGGCTAAGGCCCGCGTCTTGAAATTGAAAGAAGCCATTAACCGCTACCGCTACAGTTACCATGTGCTCGATAAGCCACTTATTTCCGACGAGGCTCTTGATTCGCTAAAAAAAGAACTTTTTGATCTCGAGGTGGAATTTTCCGATTTGGTTACGGCGGATTCACCCACGCAGAGGGTAGCAGGGAAACCACTTAAGGATTTTAAAAAAGTGCGTCATATAGAGCCGATGCGCTCTTTAAATGATGCCTTTTCCGAAAAAGACGTAACCGATTGGTTGACGCGCGTCGAGAACTTTTTGGGAAGAAAAATTAAAACCGACGAAAAAACTTTTTACTGCGAGCTGAAAATTGACGGCTTAGCAATTGAACTTGAATACGAACAGGGTCTTTTAAAAGCCGGTGCTACACGCGGCGACGGCGTAATAGGTGAAGATGTCACGCAGAATTTGAAGACTATCGAAGCTATTCCACTCCGTCTTCACAAATCCTTTAAATATGACTTGCCTAAGAATCTTATTGTGCGCGGCGAAGTATTTCTCACCAAAAAAGAATTCGAGCGGATAAACAGAACTCAAAAAAAGTCTGGGGAAAAACTCTACGCGAACCCCAGAAACGTCGCGGCCGGCTCTATCCGCCAGCTCGATCCTAAAATTACCGCGAGCCGCAAACTTGATTCTTTTCAATATGACGTTGTTCTCTCTGATGAAGATTTAAAACAACGCGGTATTCGCCATCATAGTGAAGAACATGATCTTTTGCACGAGTTAGGTTTTAAAATTAACAAAAATAACCGGACCTGCGCCACGCTTAAGGATGTGCTTACCTTTAGGGATTATTGGGAAAAATATAGGGAAAAATTACCCTATGAAGTTGACGGCATCGTGGTGTTTATTAACAGGAACGCCGATTTTGAGGCGGCAGGCACGGTGGGTAAAGCCCCCAGAGGCGCGATTGCTTACAAATTTTCTCCCAGGGAGGCGGCTACGCAGGTGCAAGGCATTAATGTGCAGGTGGGGAGAACTGGAGTCTTGACACCTGTGGCCGTTTTGAAACCGGTCACGGTTGGTGGCGTAACCATTTCTCATGCGACGCTCCACAACGCCGACGAGATAAAACGGCTGGACTTAAAAATCGGGGACACGGTTATAGTAACCCGCGCTGGTGACGTTATTCCCAAAATCACGAAAGTACTCAAGGAATTTCGTATCGGCAAAGAAAAAGAATTCCATATGCCAAAAGCTTGCCCAATTGATGCTTCACCAGTCATGCGTGATGGCGTGGCCTACAAATGCTCCAACAAGCGTTGTGGTGCTAGAAACCGCGAGGGGATTTATCACTTCGTTTCGCGTGGGGCTTTTAATATTGAAGGTTTGGGTCCGAAGATAATCGACCGCCTATTAGACGAGGGACTCATAAGTGACGCAGCCGATATTTTTACACTCAAAGAGGGCGATATTGAAGTCTTGCCGCGTTTCGGAGAAAAGTCGGCGGAAAACTTAATTGAAGAAGTTGAACTTAAGAAAAAAATAATGCTACCGAGATTTTTGTACAGTTTAGGTATTTTACACGTCGGCGAGGAAACAGCGATAACTCTTTCCCAAGAATTTCATCACGTGGTTACTATCTCCAAAATTATTCAGCATTTTAGAAACTTGTCGCTGGATGACTTGTCGCAATTTAAGGATATTGGACCGAAGATAGGCGAAAGTATTCACGACTGGTTTCGCGACAAAAGAAATGAAGATTTTTTGCATCGGCTGGAGAGAAACGGCGTCGAGCTCGAGGCGCCTGCGCGTAAGAACGGCAAACTTGCGGGCAAAACATTTGTCTTAACCGGCACGCTGGAGACTTTGGAGAGAAATGAGGCCAAAGAAAAAATCCGCGCCTTAGACGGTGAAGTTTCCGAATCTGTAAGCAAAAAAACCGACTATGTGGTGGTAGGTGTTGAGCCGGGCTCAAAATTTGAAAAGGCGAAGAAATTGGACGTAAAAATTATAGAAGAAAAGGAGTTCATAGAGTTATTAAAATAATAATTAGAGTCTGTTTATTGTAGTAAGTTAACCCTTATGCCATAACTTGACTAACAAATCAAGTTATGCTATGCTTAGCACGGTTCTGAAAGTGGCGGACTGACCGTCACTCTTCATTTGACAACAACTAACATGCCCTCGAAAGGAGGTGATTTCGGTGTTGCAAAAATTACAGATTCTCGGAGTTGTCATCTTTGTTGTGGTCTTTGCCACACAGGTTTTCTGGCCGATGTGGAAAGGGACTCTTTTCTTTCCCACCTTCAGACCCAAGCAGCGGCGCTTGGAGAAGGAGCTCCGGACGGTTCGAGAGGAAACCGTTACGGCCGACCTGGAAGAGGCTGTCGAGCAGGGCAAAGATGAACTCGCAGCTCGACGTAAGCCAAAGGGACGGAGACAGGCCTAACCACCAACCCAGTGAAGTCAACAACGACAAGAGGAGAACGAAATGGCTCCCAGCATGCCGAACGTTTCTCAGGGTTTTTCTCCACGGAGGGTGCTAGCCGCTGTGCTCGCTGTCATCTCGGCGATCGTGCTCATCATCGCTCCCTTCGAGTATTGGGAGGATAACAGGGCCGACGAGATCATGGTCATCCAGGCCCCGCTCTCGGGTGACCTCACCTGGCACTTCACCGCCGGCGTGAAGAAGCAGAACTTCGGTTCATTCCAGACGTACAAGAAGCGCGGAGTTTACGCATTCGACACCGAGAAGTGGGAGGAGTTCAAGGACGCCAAGGGCCAGCCCTACAAGAAACTCACTTGCTGCGGCATCGAGGTACGGTTCAACGACGGTGCCCACGGCATGATCCTGGGTTCAATCCAGTTCGACATGCCGATGGACCCGAACTTCATGACCTTGATCCATACGAAGTACGGCAGCCCGGAGGCGGTTCAGAAGCAGATCATCGAGACCGTCACCGGCAAGGCCGTCTACTTCGCTGGACCCCTCATGTCGTCGCGGGAGTCGTACGCCGAGAAGCGTAACGACCTCATCCACTACATCGAGGACCAGATCCAGTACGGCGTCTACAAGACGCGGCAGCGCGAAACGCGGGTGAAAGACCCGCTCTCAGGCCAGGAGAAAACCGTAACGATCACCGAGATCGTTATCGGCAAGGATGGCAAGCCCGAGCGGCAGGAAGAATCCGTGCTCGGCGAGTTTGGCATCAAAGCATTCAACCTCGCGATCAAGCGCCTGCCCTATGACCACGATGTCGAGGCCCAGATCCAACAGCAACAAGTGATCGCGATGGATCAGCAGACCTCCGTGGCTTCAGCGAAGAAGGCCGAGCAGCGGGCGATCACCGCGGAGTGGGAAGGCAAGGCTAATGCGGCCACGGCGAAGTGGACGCAGGAGGCGATCAACGCCAAGGAAGTTGCCTTGGCGGAAAAGGACAAACAGGTCGCAGGCCTGAACGCCCAGGCTGCCGAGCAGACGAAACGCAAGGACATCTTGCTCGGCGAAGGCGAGGCGACAAAGAAGCGTCTCGTCATGGAGGCCGACGGTGGTCTTCAGTTGAAAGCTGAAACGGCTGTCAAGATCGCAACGGTGCAGGCCGAAGCGTTGAAGGGCGCAAAGCTCGTGCCCGACATCGTGATGGGCGGTGCGAGTGGCAATATGAACGCTGCCACGACCGCTACTGATTTCATGAACATCTTGACGGCCGATGCTGCACTTCGGCTGGGGGTCAATCTCGGGATTGGAGGTTCCGAGAGGACGACTGGCCAAGGGACGAACGCTCCGACGCCGGCCACTGTCCGACCAGGAGGTCGGTAGGAAGTCGATTCACGGTACGACGGGCATGGGGAGGAGATGATCTTCCCCGTGCCCGCTTTTTTTGTCCAAAATATAATAAAACTCCAGTTTTTTTATTTTTAATAAACACGAGACTTGAAACTTCCCAAAAACATTCTATACTTATTATTAGCAGTACAGGCTTCTCTGTACCTTTAACAATGTAGTAAAGTCGGCGGACTATAACCGCGGAGGAAAGGCCATGGACACCACGTCCGATCGCGTAGTTATGGATCTGGGGGGTCGCCGAATGGCGGCGATTACTCCAGATGAGCGGTTCACCCAGCCCGTCCCCAACGTCGAGTTCTTTCGGGAGTTGGCGGCGTCAATGCGTCAAAGTTCGGCGCTTCTCGCACTTAGCACGGAGGAGCTCGTGAACAAGGCGCCGATCTACGCGGCCTACGCGCAGGACCTCGCCATGCTCCGGCGCTACCACACTGAGTTCCAGGACTGTGTTCGTTCCGCTGTGCGTTGCTCAATCGGCGGCATCACGCCGGGACGCGAGCAGGTCTGGGAGGAAGCGTGGCAGCTGCTCGCGAAGCAGATTCCTACCACCGAGCAGGTACAACCACTGCTCCTGCCGCACACCTTGGCGGCCAGGTCCGTCACTGAGCTTCTAGCTGGTCTCCAGACGGAGATGCACGCGGGCGTCGAGCGAACTTTGCGACCGCTTGCCGACTGGCTCCAGCTTCTCGCGGAGTCAGAGCTCATCGGGGTCGTCGAGTGGTCTGGTGTAGACGTGTGCTGCTATTCCTATTTCCGGCACGAGTTCACCAAGACGGTGACGACCGGGAAGAAGCGGCGGGAGCACACGTTCAACGACTCGCAGCCGTGGGGCCAGAAGAACGCCGACTGGATCCTGCGTGACAAGACCATCTTCATGAAGCAGATCCAGGAGCGGCATGTCCACCACATCGTGGATGCGAAGGTGCACAAGATCAGGGACTATCCGCAGCCAGTACCGGCCTACGTCGCGATGTTCCTCGACACGGTGCCAAGCTCACTCGAGCCGCATCTCTCGGTCGTCGAGGGTATGATCACCATGGAAGAGCGGCATTGGCGTCTCGTGGCGGAAGGTACTCACACGGACACGGATGTGCTCTCGGTCTTCAAGTACTCGCCGGGAGTGCTCCTCGGCCCCTTCAACCTCATCGGCTGGAATGCCGATGACATCGCCTCGGGCGGCGTCTTCTCCTTGAAGCAGAAGGCGGCCAAGCGCAAGACGGGTAGTGCCCGTGAGCATCTGCGCCGCGCCACTGGCCACCTCTTCACCGCCTGAACCCCGTCGCGGGTAGGCCAACAAGGCACGTGGGATGTCGCGCAAGCGATCTCTCCCACGTGCCGTTTTGATTACCACGACTTAAGTCATGACGTTATATTTTTAAAAGACTCAATTAGTTTCTCTTTCATCATTTTTTCAAAATTTTGTATAGACATCTCATCTTTTTGTTTTTGCTATCTTATCCTCACGATCGTTGGGATAAGATAGTGAATAGTATATCGCATTTATACTTATAATAACTTGCTGGGGAAGTTAGTAGCGTTCAATCAAGGGATAAAAACCATCTCTGTTCTTTATGCAAAAAGCCATTATAATAATGGTATTATGTCTGAGCTTCACAAAAAAGACGTCGAACATTTAGCCGAGATGGCTCGACTTGAGCTCTCATCGAATGAGACAGAATCTCTCACTAAGGATCTAGAGAAAATTCTGGATCACTTTGAAGAGCTTAAGGAAGTTGATACCGAGGGCGTTTTGCCTCTCACTGGAGGAACGAATGCCAAAAACATAACGCGCGAAGATATTGCCGAAGAAACTAATGATAATGGTTTAGGCAAAGATCAGTTTCCCGATAAAAATGATGACGGATTTCTGAAGATTCCTGCAGTATTCTAGTAAAAAACTTCACTTTTATTCATTATTCCTGATTTATTGTTCATTATTTATGTTAACTCTCCACGGACTTACAATAAAGTCATTTCATGAGGGGCTTCTCGCGAAGAAATTCTCAGCTTTCGAAATTACCAAAGAATTTTTTGACTATATCGAAGACCGCGATAAAGAAATCGGCGCGTATCTTTCGCTTGATAAAGACGGCGCACTCGCCGATGCCTCAAGAGTTGATGTGGCATTAGCGGCAGGGGAGGAACTTAGCGCGCTCGCGGGCGTGCCGCTCGCCATTAAAGACAATATGCTGGTTCAGGGGTTACCAGCTACCGCGGCTTCCAAAATTCTTAAAAATTACCGGGCGGCCTATGACGCCACAGTGGTTAAAAAAACGAAAGATGCTCAAGCCGTGATTCTCGGTAAAACCAACATGGATGAATTCGCAATGGGATCTTCGACTGAAAATTCCGCTTTCAAAATCACCAAAAATCCTCATGACCTTACACGCGTGCCGGGCGGTTCTTCCGGTGGTTCTGCGGCGGCAGTTGCAGGGCATATGGCCGTGGCTGCGCTCGGCTCGGATACGGGCGGATCTGTCCGCGAGCCGGCAAGTTTTTGCGGGGTAGTGGGGTTAAAACCTACCTACGGCGCGGTTTCACGTTATGGCCTTATAGCGATGGCCTCAAGTCTTGATCAGATTGGGCCAATTACAAAAACCGTAGAAGACGCCACGTTGTTTTTTAAAGAAATCGCGGGAATTGATAAGTACGACTCAACTAGTGTTGAAACAAAATATAGCGATGCGCTTTTAAATCCAAGTTTAGAAAAAGTAAAAGAACTTACGATCGGCTTGCCGGAAGAGTATTTCAGCGAAGGCATCACGCCCGAAGTAGTGGGAGCCGTGGAAGAGGCGATTATTTCTTTAAAAAGTTTAGGGATAAAATTTAAAACGATAAAATTACCGCATACGAAATACGCTCTTTCCTGTTATTATATTATTATGCCCGCGGAAGTAAGCTCAAACCTCGCGCGTTTTGACGGCATTCGTTATGGTGAAAAGCGATCTGCGACAAGCGGCAAGTTACAGGACATTTACCTGAAAACACGCGGCCGCGGTTTTGGCGAGGAGGCGCGAAGGCGCATTATTCTCGGTACCTATGTACTTTCCTCGGGTTACTATGATGCCTATTACGCCAAAGCACAGAAAGTGCGACGATTGATCAGCCAGGACTTTGATGAGGCATTCAAGGAAGTAGATGTCATCTTAGGACCAGTTGCTCCGACTACTGCTTTCAAAATCGGCGAAAAAACGAACGATCCACTCCAAATGTATCTTTCGGATATTTTTACGATTCCTGTGAATCTGGCTGGTCTGCCGGCAATATCAATCCCAGTGCGACAAGCGACAAGCGACAAGCGACAAGAAACGAATTCTTCCATGTCGCATTCAATATTATCTAGTTCGCTCCCTATCGGTTTTCAGCTAATCGGCAAACACTTCCGGGAGGAGGACATTTTGGGCATCGGCCAGTTTTATGAAAAGCTTTAAAAACGCTGTATAATAAAAAATAATTTATGCTTAATGCCGCTTCATTTCTTTTTGTTGTATTACTATTGGCGAACAACTAGTGGCTAAGTACTATTTTTATGACTGATGCCCTTTTGTCATTTCGGGAACTACTGGGAAATATTTTTTCTCCCTATTTGGGCGCGATAGAATTGTTTTCCGCGATTATTTCCATCGCGTTTCTCTACGGCATTATTTATGTAGTGGTAAAGTTAAATGTTTTTGGCTCAAAAGTTACACAATTCGCCGATATCGCTATGCATCTTGATTTTACGAAAAAGCGGACGATACGTGCTTGGCAACAAATTCAAAAAAGAGTTCAGGTTGGTGACGAACCAAATTTGAAACTCGCCGTGATTGAGGCAGACAAAATTTTAGACGAGGTCCTGAAGCGTTCCGGCTTCGCCGGCGAAACTATGAGCGACCGGCTAAAAAATCTGACGACTGCCCAGCTTTCTAACTTGGAACAAGTCTGGGGAGCGCATAAACTGCGCAACCGCATTGTGCACGAGCCGAATTTTGAAGTGAGTAAAGCGGAGGTTGAACTCGCTGTTTCTATCTATGGCCGCGCGTTTCAGGAGTTTAGACTGATTGATTGACGAAGTTTTTGATAGATACTAATAAGCATGCGGCGCCTGCCTGTGAGTGGCCGAAGATTCTCTAATATGTATTCTGCTTGAGTAAGCTGTGTGCCAATTTGGTTGGTCAATTTTTCTTGAAGAGGCCGAAGGATGGCGTCGTTATCTCTTCTTGAGTGAAGCATATCCGCTATATTTCTCAATTCTTTTCGGGTAATGTTTAATACTACCTTGGGGATCTCTACTCTTCCTTTTGGGTGCGGCTCTGATTGAAAATATTTTACCTCTGTCAGCTTTTCGTCTCGAAGGTCTTTATTTATTACCCCCTTTTTTTCACTAAGCACTCTAGGGTCTTCTGAAACTGTAACATCGATGCCAAGTAGGCAAGGTGTTTCTCCTCGCGTGATTTCAAGCACCATATCCACCCCATTCACTAAATCGTCATAGTGAGAGGCGGGAAAAGCTTCTACTCCTCTGCCGAGAAGCTTACGCTTATCAACTAAAAAATAAATTAATGCTTCGGTAAGCAGAGCTCTGTCGTGACTTTCTTTTTGAATACTGGCTTTTCTTCTGGCTGTTTCTTTAATGTCGGCTATGATTTCAGATTCTGTATAAACATCGGTAAAATGCTTGGGCTCCGGTGCATCTGCCCGCCAAGGATCAATAAACTCTTTTTTCCATTGGCCCACACGAAGCTCCTCCTCGGCTTTTGATAAAGGCGATTCTTTGTAGGTATGTTCTTTTAGGAGATTTTGTAATGGATTTTCTCTCATAAAATTATTTCTGGCGCAGCCATCGGGATTTTTTCTCCCCCGGCTTCGACAAGCTCAGCCTCCTCCGAAACCTGGGACTCTCGCTTCATCCTGCCCCGCAGGCGCGAGAGTTCCCTTCAAATCCCGAAGTAACTTTATCACGAAATTACATAGATTTTCCATAAAGGAAAGTCTTTGTAATTCTGGCGCAGCCAGCGGGATTTGAACCCGCGGTCTTCTCCGTGACAGGGAGACGTGTTAACCGGGCTACACTATGGCTGCATTTCTAACTTCTAGATTATATTGGCTTTTTTATATTTTGACAACGAATAACTATATTGACTTAGTAAAACTGATGATTTAAACTACACCCAGAAACTAGGATGTTAGGTAAATAAGGAGGAAGCCATGCTACGTCAGCGCATTCTCGCTTGGTTTGATGAGGTGATTTCTTCACTCTTCAATATGTCTTCATTAGGTTCAGGTAATGATCAAGGGGGACATATTTGGACATATTTCTTTGATATTGGACCGCGCATTGGCATTGTGGGAAATGATAGCAAAATTCATACAGTAACAGGTTACTTCTCCGTTCAGCATTACTATAATGGTGACAAACTTCTGAAGCGAATCCCTGTAAGAAAAGATCTAGCGTCTGGTGAACGCTTGGCTACATCCGAAGAGATCCGGCAACATCAAAAAGAATTGTCACTTAGATCACACAGTGGAGGCATGGAGAATTAATTTATCACTTGGTTATTAAACCCCGAGCCGCCTCGGGGGTTTTTGTTTTATATTGCCTACAATATTTTATTACCCAAAAAGCTTTCGCCTGTTTCGCGTAGCACCTGTTGCTAAAACGAGACTAGCTTTTCGTACGAAACGTCTCGCAGTCCAGATGGGCTTGGCTCTGCCATCGGGACGAGAGTGAAGAAAGTTTTTCCGCAGGAGAAAAACTATTCTGGTTCCGGTAGAAAAGCTAGTCGAGTCGTTGATTTTTGATAGAAAACATATATAATAAGCTGCGCGGGGAAGTGTAACGGTTGCACACGGGGCTCATAATCCTGAGGCAGCGGGTTCAATTCCCGCCCCCGCAACCGCGTAAAGAAAATTGTAAAACAATTTTCCACGCGGCAGGCCACATGGACTGACGCGGCAAAAACTTACCATTTTGGTAGGTTTTTGTTTACGCGAGCCGCGTGATGAAATTCTTATTTTATTTTACGCGGCGGGAGTGTATTATTTTCATATGTATTATGTCTATATTTTAGAGAATAAAAACGATAAATCTTGGTATATCGGATTTACTGATAACCTAAAACGAAGAATTAGTGAGCATCAGAATGGGAAAGGAGGCCGAACCACGAAATTAAAAAAATCTTGGCGATGTATTTATTTTGAAGGATATGTAAATCAAAACGATGCAATTGGCCGAGAGCGTTTTCTGAAAAGCGGTGCAGGCCGAAGATATCTAAAGAAACAGTTATTTCATTATTTAAGCGAATGAAATGAGCGACGTTCAATTCCCACATAATACCAGCAACGATATCTCTTTTTTGAGGAAGAAAATTCCCGCCTCAATAAATTGTGATCTCCATGGTGCATCAATCAATAAACTAATTCTGCCGCCATGACTCCCGGTTGGGTAATACTGTAATAGCCCCGGATATATTACGTTGTCATTGACAGATATAATGTAGCATGGTTTTATGCTTTTAGAAGTAGTTTCCAAAAGATCGCCAGAAAATGGAGGGCTTTAATATGAAGACGTTGGAACACAATTGTTTTAAACGTCCAGATGACGCTTTGTTTGATGAGATACACCGTGACGAAAAGGGTAACTGGAGTGTAACGAGAACAAGTATATATGGGGGTGTATTCCGTCGATTGGAAGAGCCAAAAAAAATTGCTGAACTTTCCGATGGTAGGTGTCCTTGGTGCAATGTCAATCTTACTTGGCTCGCAGAGGTATGGCCCCATGAATGTAAAAAAGCAGGACAAGGAGCGCGCGAATTGATTCTAAAAGCCGCAGACATGCCAACGAAGATTGATTTGGCAATTGACCGGGAGGAACCGACGCGAGCCGTCTACACAGTTACCTTTAAGCTCTATGTCAAAGAATGTCCGGACTGCGGCACCAAACTTTTTGAATAGTTCCACTCTTCCCGGGTTGTTTAGGCATTTCTCAAGCTGTCTGCCCAACGCGAAACTTGCGCTGGGCGGTTTTCTTTTAAAAAAAACAATGGTGAGTAGCAGAGTGTGGTAGCTATAATTAACTGATTGTTCAGATTTACAATTTTCATCTATAAAACAAAATCCGCCTAGGTTCTCACTGTTACTGCAACGTGAGTACCTAGACGGGCAGAATCTGACGATGGCTAGGAAGGCAGTCCTCCTCGGTATGGGCGGGTCGGGTCACCGCAGAGAAAACGAGTGATATCGGCCTGCGTAACCTTACCGAGCTGGTCTCTTTTTGCCACGAGCCGCTCCAGCGTATTCTGAACGCAGCTCTGTAGGTGGTTGAGTTTCCTAACGGTATCGCTACAGAACGGACAGGTTGGAATGCCTCCTCTCATCCTGTTAGGGATGACTTGGGCTATGGCGTTCTTGAAGAACTCGGCGAACTCGCCCATCGTTGACTTGCAGTTACTGATGTGCGCTACGGAGTCACGTAAGGCAGCCATTCCGCAGTACTCGCAAACCTGCATCCCGCAGCATATCATGAGCATTTCCCTTTCCTAGAGATAAAAATCTAATCATATTATAAGCTAAAACTATACTTTGTCAAGTTTATGTGGTAACAAAGATAAATGTTACTAATTTATACAGTAATTATAGCGAGTAGCATGGTGGGGCAATTACCAACCTCTCACAACCTCAAACCTTGTTCTCGATTTTTGCGCCAAAACGGTTCTGATATCTTCTAGCCACCACAACATGCATTTAGAAATGAAATCTTTTTCAAGTCCTTGAATTTCGGACTTTTTTCGAGCACAATATAGCTTAAGAAGATAGTCGCCTCTGTAGTTCAACGGTCAGAACGGAGCACTCATAACGCTCAGAAAATGGTTCGACTCCATTCAGAGGCACAATCAATAAAAAAAACCTCGTAGAGAGGTTTTTTTTATTGGGGCTGACCGTATTCATGCTAAAAAATAAGATCCTTGATACTTTGCGTGAAAGTTTGAATTAAAGACTCCTCGCGGACAAAAATTTTCGCGCTGGCATCGCTTATGTTGCCGGCCAAATCAAACGCGCGGACGGTTATCAGATGTTCGCCGGTTTTTTCAAACGGAATCATAACGGGAGAAACAATGGGGAAAAAGGCGCTGTCATCTACTTTAAGATATAAACTTCTCTGGAGTCCGCTTAACGTATCGGAGCCATTGAATTCCGCGCGCACTATTTCGCCTGGTTGTATTTCGGTTCTGTCCAGACGCAACTTAGGCAAGTCAGGCGGAGCCGTGTCAATTTTTACTTTAAAATGCGAGATTGGTCCGTATTCCTTGTTTAATTTTTGGCGTATGTGAAAATAATAAATGTTATCCGCGAACGCGGAGAGCGTAACGCTGGTGCTCGTCGTCATATTTTCTCCGTGCGGTTTAGAATCCGTGCTTGTGTCGAAGAGATAGCTGTATTCGCCGTTGGGGGAGCCGAGCCATGAAAAATTGACATCGCGTTTGGCGTACCACATCTCGCTATTAGGATGGGTTTTGGAAAACAAAAGTAGCGAGCCGCTTGCGGCATCCTCGGCGGCAGTCCGCTGGATGGCGGAATAGCTTGCGCCGGTTGAGAGCCGCAAAACATTGGTCGCGAGTCCGTCATTCGCGAAAATAGCGCTGTCTTTGGTAAAAGTGACGCTTAAATTTCCCGGAGCGAGCGGCTTTATGAACAGTCTGGCGACCATGCCGTTTATTTCAGAAAATCCCGGGCCGCGCTTCCCGCAAGAAAGTAACACCTGGCCTTTCTCACGGTCGATTTGTTTATCCATAAATAGGTCTTTGTCGCACAGTGTCTTATCGATATTGATACTTGTTACTTCCAATGCCGCCGGATCGTATTTAAGAACAACGCGCACGGCGTTTACGGCTTCACCGCCCGAAGAAAATATAACGTCAATATATTGGCTTGAACCAACGCCGAAAATTCCGTAAGCCGGAGCAAGTTCAAGCGTGGAGTTGTAAATAACAAGTTCTGGACGGATAATTTCCTCGTATTGGCTGCGGATAAAAGTTTTATTGATCTCAAAAACCGCGAAGAAAGCGATAAGAGTCAGGCAGAGCAGCAAGCCGTAATTTTTCCAGTTTTCCCTGTGCCGTAGGTGGAGATAAATGGCGGCTCCCAAAAAAATGAAAAGAGCGGCTAAGAAAGCTCCCATGCCTTCCGGCGCGTAAGAGTAGGGAATGAAAACCAGCGCTCCGCCCAGACTTCCTTTAGAGCCGTGAAATTCAAGATTTCTTACCGCGTATTTTCCGCCGGCTACCGAAATAAAATATTTTTGGTTTTCGCGGTAATTTCTGAACCATTCCGAAGCGGTATTGCCGGTGTTGAAAATGGCGAGAATATGATTTCTGATAGTGGTTTCCTTAAAGCTTGAGCCCGTGATGCCTGCATCGAGTGAATAGAAAGCTATATGAGCCCCCGGCGGCAAAGTCTGTTTTTTAAAAGCATCAGAAAAATCGTTATTGAGCGCATAACCGGCCGCCACGCCGCCTTCTACGCGGCCGTCTTTTATAATCGGTGTCTCGCCGATAATTAAAAGAGAATAATTATAATCTACATCATACAGAGCCCCTTCTTGGCCCGCCGCCATCAGGGCGCCGTATTCAGATGTTTCAAAAAGATATCTCCCTTCGGCGAGTGGTTCGTCCGTCTGGACCGCAATGCGACCCTCCCTATCAACCAGCGTAAGTATCTGCAGTCCTAGTTTTTGGCGTTCGGAGTTGAGTTCTGAAATAATGGCGTTAATATCCGGTTTGTTCCGCGGCTTTTCGAGCATGGCCAGAAAATTTTTATCCTGAACAAGTTTTGCTATCTGTCTAGCTTCATTTAAGGCGTATGTTTTGGTATTCAGCAAAGACTGCTCTATGTCGGAAATAACCTTATCAAAAGCGGATTTTTTGTAATTTTCGGTGGCGGCATTTATGAGGCGAAGCGCGAAAAAAAGAAAAAAAGCGATAAGCAGAAGATCAAAAAAAATAATCCAACCGCGTTCCTTATGGCGGGGCTTCTTGGACGAACTCTTACGATTCCTTTTTTTAAGTTCTGCCTTCATGTAAAGCTACTAATAAAAACTTATTCAGCACAAGTGTGAATATATTTATTATAGCATGTTTGGTAATTTTTCTTGACCACTTTTGATTTTTATGTATTATTAAAAAGCTGCCTATTATATATTATAGAGGGAGAGAGAAATGTCAGAAGCGAACGAATCAGCGTTGAAGATCCGTAGGATGCAGGAGCAAGATATCAGCCCCTCTGCTTGGGTGCATAAAGTCGCTTTTCCGCGACAGATGCACTCTGAAGAATGGTTGCGGTGTAATTTCGCCGCGTTTCCAAGAATGCAATACTTTGTGGCTGAAATGAGTAACAACGTGATCGGTTATATTCTCTGGGTACAGAAAAGCGGGTTTAGACAAAATGTGGTACTCGAACTTGAACAAATTGCCATTCTCCCATTTTTTCAGGGGAGAGGATTTGCTGCAATCCTTATTAGTCAGTCTCTTATGGAAGTAAAAAAGCATTTAGCAGAGAGAAGGGCGGTGGTAAAAAGCATTATAGTTACGACCAGAACTGATAATCAGGCACAGCGGCTATATGCAAAAGTACTGGGTGCAAAGGCGGAGGCGGTAATAAAAGGTCTCTATTCTTCAGATGAAGTCATTATGATAGCAAGAAACATTTAATCCCCACCAATGAGTGGGGAGTTTGTTTTTATTTAGAATTCAAGCGAGGTTAGCTTTTTGTGTGTACTGTCGCGCTCCGATGGTTTGGTTCTGTTTAGGGCGAGGATGGTCTTTCGTACCGCACCTAACGGAACCGTAATCGGTTCCCACTACGGCGTATGCCGGAGTGGTTCTGTGGTGCGGGTAGAAAGTACCAGCCGAGCCGTTGAATTTATCTTAATTTCTAACTATGATTACCCAATACGCTCACTATGGCACTCGAAGCCGATATGTTAAAAAAGAAAGCTCTTGGTGAAATATCAAAGGCAGAGGATGTAAGAGCGCTAGAAACTCTGCGCGTGTTTTACTTGGGAAGAAAGAGTAAGTTAAGCGAAGAACTGCGCGGGCTTGGCGGTTTGTCGCTTAATGAACGAAAGAAAAATGGTCCGGTATTGCATGCCCTGCGGCGTGAGTTTGAGGAGGCCTTTTTAAGCCGGAGTAAAGAAATAGGCGGTCTGCCCGGCAAGACAAAAAATCTCGATCTTACGATGCCGGGCAAAAAAGTGCGTTTCGGCCACCTGCATCCTCTTACGAAAATCGAAAACGAAATAAAACAAATTTTTCGCTCGATGAATTTTTCGGTTATCGAGGGGCCGGAGGTTGAAAACGAATATTACAATTTCGATGCCTTGAATATTCCGGCATCGCACCCCGCGCGCGAAATGTGGGATACTTTCTGGTTGAAGGAGTCGGAGAAAAACGTGGCCGGCCGCGGACCGCAAAAATCTCGCCTGTTGCTTCGTACTCATACTTCGCCCATACAGATTCGTTATATGGAATCGCACAAGCCGCCGTTTCAGATTATCGTGCCAGGCCGGGTTTTCCGGTACGAGGCGACGGATGCTTCTCACGAGATCAACTTTTATCAAGTAGAAGGTCTTATGGTTGGCGAGAATGTGAGCGTAGCTAATTTCAAATTTGTCATTGAAGAATTTTTTAAAAAACTTTTCTCCTCCGGAGGAGGATCTGTTTCCGGCAGGAGCGGTGGCGTGGAATTTCGTTTTCGGCCCAGCTATTTTCCTTTTGTGGAGCCGGGTCTTGAAGTGGATATCAAGCTTCGCGGCGGCAAATGGTTGGAAGTTCTGGGCGCCGGCATGGTTCATCCTCGCGTTTTCGAAGCAGCCGGCTATAATCCACGCGACCTTCAGGGTTTCGCTTTTGGCGTGGGGCTCGACCGCCTCGCCATGATTAAATACAAAGTTCCCGACATTCGGTTGTTTTATTCGGGAGATTTAAGATTTATCCGCCAGTTTTAGATTACAAATCATGAAATTTTCTTACACCTTTTTAAAAAAAATACTTGACGGCGTACCGTCCAGAGATAAACTAATTGATGGCTTGAATCTTCATTCGTTTGAAGCCGAGGACCTAGGCGGAGACACGCTTGATATTAGTATCACCCCTAATCGGTATTCTGATGCAGCGTCACACTTGGGAATTACGCGTGAAATTGCCGCGGTTTTTAAACTCAAGAAGGCGTTGAGTGGCCTCAAAAGTTATGTTAAGTCGCCCAATAACATTCCAACCGGCAAGAAGTTGGTAAACGTTACCATTGAAGACGCGAAGGCATGTCCAAGATACGCAGCGCGCTATTTTGAAATAAAAAGTATGAGAGAGTCTCCCGTATGGCTAAAACAAATTCTTATCGCCTGCGGCCTTAAACCCATTAACGTCGTTGTGGATATCATGAACTACACGATGCTTGAAGTTGGCCAGCCACTTCATGCTTTTGACGCGGGCAAATTAGCAACAAGCAACAAGCGACAAGCGACAGGAATGAAAGAGATCATTATTCGGCAGGCTAAACCTAATGAAACCATAACGACGCTTGATGGACAAAATTATTCGCTCAAAGGTAAAAATCTGGTAATTGCCGACGCGCGCGGACCGCTCGCGATCGCAGGTATAAAGGGTGGCTTGGATTCGGGGATAGAAGGAAAAACCAGGGCAATTATAGTAGAAGCGGCCAATTTTGACGCTGTAAATATTTTCCAGACTTCCCGCGCGCTGGGACTTCAAACTGACGCCTCACTGCGTTTTTCCCACGGCATTAGTCCTGAACTGGTGACACTCGGCATGAATCGCGCGGCGGAACTTTTGAGCAAACTTGTAGACGCGAAACTTGTAGACTCGGCGGATGTGTATCCCAAAAAACAAAACCAGGAAATAATCGGTTTTTCAGTATCAAAGTGCAACGCTATTTTAGGAACTTCTATCCCAGAGAAAAAAATTAAGGAGTTGCTTGTTGGGCTTGGCTTTGAAATTTTACCGAAGAAAAAATTTGGTAAAAAAAGCGGCAATGATTTTTTGGTAAAGGTGCCGCTTATTAGAACCGACGTTACTTTGTTTGAGGATTTAGTTGAAGAAGTTGGCCGGCTCTACGGTTACATGAAGATTCAAGCTAAAGCGCCGATTTTAAGCATTATTCCCGGCCATGATAGTGATGAGGTGATCTTTAAAGAGCTTGCGCGGACGGTTTTGGTGGGGCTGGGCTTTTCCGAGGTCTATAACTCCACGTTTTCTTCCAAGGGGGAAGTCGAGGTGCAAAACCCGATTGTTGAAGACAAAAAATATCTACGGACTAATCTCGAGGATTCAATAAAAGACAACTTGCATAGTAATCTGCGATTTTTAGAAGAAGTAAAGATTTTTGAAATTGGTAAAGTATTTGCGCTTCATGGCGGTAAAATAACGGAGAAGTGGAATCTTACGTTTGGCGTGGCTCACAAAAAAAAGGAATCGCCGATTTTTGAGGTGAAGGGGGCGATTGACGAATTACTTCGGCGATTGGGACTTATTGATTTTGAATTTCGCCAAAATGATCGCGGTCTTTGTGTGTACTCCGGTATAGAAAACCTCGGCTGTGTTTGTATGAGCTTTTTTAGCAAAGAAGGAGAGTCGGCTCTTGCCTCTATTGATTTTGAGTTGCTTATGAAACTGACCGAAGGAGAGAGAGAATACGAGCCATTGCCTAAATTTCCCTCAATTATGCGCGATATCTCGATTCTTATTGGCAGTGAAATACAGGCGGGCGAAGTTTTAGAAAAAATTCAATCAGCGTCTCCAAAATACGTCCAAGATGTCGATATGATTGATTATTTTGAGGATGAAAAACTTGGCGATAATAAAAAGTCTCTTACCTTCCGCATTGTGTTTCGCTCCGATAGTCGGACGCTTACTGACGCCGAAGTGGATAGGGAAATGAAAAAGATAAATAAAGTTCTTCAAACCGAACTGGGAGCAGACATACGCTGATTTTAATTAGGTAAAGTTTGACTTCATAAGTCGTTTCGGTTACCATAATTCCTGGTTCGTTATTCATATTTCGTTTTTTATATACTAATTGCTAGTGGCTAATCACTAACTACTATTCATATGGCCAAATCAAAATACTCGGAAAATTCACTGCGCCTCAAGTGTAAAGAGTGCAAACACTCAAATTACACAACGCGGAAAAATAAAAAGCTCGTGGAGCGCAAATTAGAATACAAAAAATTCTGTTTGTGGTGCCGAAAGCATACTCTGCATAAGGAGTCCAGAATGACTTCTGGGTAAGGAATAGTTATTAGCCATTAGCGACTAGCCACTAGTTTAAACCCGCAATAAATAAAGGAGCTAAAGCTCCTTTATTTATTGCGGGTTTTTATTTAGTATAAGATTTAAGAATGGGGGCATCGTTCAGTGGTAGGACAGCGGTCTCCAAAACCGCTAACCTGGGTTCGATTCCTAGTGCCCCCGCATTGGCCTGACAGATGCTGACGCAAACTGTCCATAGAACTTTGAATATTTGACAAAGATGTTGAATGGCGCTTATATTATTTCAGTATTTTAGTACCCAGACTGAAAAATAGGAGGCTACATCATGGCTAGTCGTGACAAAATAACCAAGACGTCGGCGTTGTTCACCAAACTCACACATCTAATTTTGGATGAAGCCGTATTTGACTCGGGCTTTATAGTTGCCTTCATGAGCACAAAATACCCATATCATATCGGATTCTGTTTCTTTAAAAGAGAGAGGAACTATATTGGAGCGGTTCGCGGCGTCGCACACTCTAACGTTGAACCACTGCACCTAGAGGTGGATGCTTGTGCTGAACTAGAGAAATGGGTAGCCTTCATACAAAGACATCTCTACTGGGTTGCTTCGCAGATGGGCTTTCCGTATGGGGAGTTAATGGGAGACATTGACAATAAGTTTTGGCGGTTTATTGGCTACGTCGACAATGTGGCAGACCGCTGGGCGGATAACAGTATTACGTGGCGAGCTCTTTGGGGGCGCCTTATTGAAGTTGCGACTCCGGAACGTCTCTCCTATCATGAGCCAAAGGTTGTGCAGTTATTGATCAAAGGGCTTCGTCATTGCGCCGCTGATGGTCAGGTCGTTCTTGATCGCTAGTGCTAATCCATTTTTCAATTTAATTGTCGGAGACATATTGTAATGCTATGAGCCAGGGAAACTTCCCCCTTGGTTCATTTTTTTATCAGGATTATTTTTGTTAGGAGAGTGGGAAGGTAGAACTTTTTACCCTTTATAGTAAAATGAGAACCATGAGAGGTAGAAGCTATTATTTTTTAGTTTTGACTGATATTGGTGTTTATGGTAGAGCTTATCATAGAACCTAATAAAACGACGAAAAGGGAGGATATTTGATGAATAGAGATTTGGAAGAAAGAGTCGAAATGGCGTGGCAAAGTATTCCCGCGAATCTTAGAGATGAGATCGAGCGAAATATGAGTTTTTGTCGTGAAGACGTATCTGCTGAAGTTCTCATTGACTTTATAGCGAGTTATACCGGTCAGCGGTATCAAGAGTTGCGCGCAAATAGAATTTTGCAGGAAGCGATTCAAAGAATTGAGTTTGACGCGGAGCGCCGTGTAGAAAGTACTATCGCAGAATTGAAGCATGAACATGTTGCTTCTTTGCGATGTCTTGAGCGCGAGCTCATCGGCAGACTTGAAGAAATCAAGCGAGTATTTCCTCCCCAGCAGACTCCACAGGCACTACCGATTTCCGTGCAAGTTGGGAAACCAGCGCTTCCGGATATCGCATATACAGATTGCATACGATATCACGATCCTACGCCCGAGAATCCTTCGCGAAGGCCAGGGCCGCAAAGATGCGTTATGACATGGAACGAGTCCGATGGAACGCATATGCAATGTTTGGTTGCGTATAGTTCGCAAAATCCGGGCGATAAAGGTTTTGCGCGATTAAGGTTCCAGATTTTTCATGAGGAACTTCTTCGTCAAGGGGATTGCCCTCGACCGCTTAGCAGAAACGTTTCAAGAAGGATCCCGATTATCAGTTTCCTTTTTAACAAGCCAGAGATATGTCCTCTTGCAGATGGCGAAGTTCATGTGATAGAACGAAATTTCCACGCGGAAAGGAGGTAAATCATGGATAGACAATACGAAGATGATCTGAAACGGGCATTTGATGCATTTCAGGGTCTGAAGCATGCTGAAATATTCGAGCAGCGAAGAGGCGCTCGGGGAACAGTTGGTTCAACGTTTTGGGATTTTGCGCGCGAGCATTCGCATCCTGAGCTTGAAGACATGATTTCGTATCTTGCGAGGAATGGGGGAAGAATAGGTTTCAAAGAGCTTCTTGAAAAGCATATTTCTGTTGTTACGTATCTTGAGAGATTAGGCCATCTGGGCGTTCCCGGAGGACGCAAGTTTAACGCGGCGTATCTTCGCGATATGCTAACGCTTTATCATCGCGATGAAGAGCGGTTAGCTCTCGAATCGAAAAAAAAGTCAGAGAGTGAAGGCCGCCAGAAACTTGCTGAAGCGCGTTCAAAGGTATATACGCTTTTTCAGATTCTCGAACATCATTTGTATAGCGATCGAGAAAGTATTGTCGACGGAAGGGTGCGCGACAAACTCATTGATTCCTCTGATATTCAGATGGAAGCGTTTCATCTCTATACGAAGTACATTTCGGGTGGACAGGGCTCGTCTCGGCTTACTGAACTTTCTGAATCATCTGTTCAAACTGCGCTTGCACTTCCTCCGTCACATGGCGTTACCAGTCGGTCGCTTGATGCGGTAAAACTTCACGATCGCGTAGTTGCACATCTTACATGCACGCTTTTTCTTGATTATTTTGACAAGGAAATCGGCGAGCATGATAAAGCGATTGCTGATGCTGATAATCGCATCGCGCGCGTCGCGCTCTCCCGAGCCGAAGGCGAAAAACTTCGTCTTTTCCGGGATAGTAAAGACCCGCTCTATTCCCCAGAAAGTTATTTTGCCGTTTATACAAATGCGGCTTGGGCGACGATAAAAGATTTTTTTGCAGATCTTCATCGTCGAGGCATATCGGTCATAATTAATATAAATATCTAATGGACTCGAAACGCTCGGGTCCATTTTTTCTTTTGACTTAAATTACGGTCTGTGGTATTGATGGCAACAGGACGTTAAAAACTTGGGAGAGGAAGATACCATGGATAGCCGAGAATCCGAACACGTAAAAACCGCATTCCGTAAATACCATAAAGATACTTCTGATAAAAGCGGGGATTTTGATAAGAATCCCTTAGTAAAGCTTGCTCGCATCTATCTTAGTTGGATAAACCGTTACTTTGGGCATAATGCGCCAGACATGTGGTCTAATATCGAAAAAGTATTTTCAGGCGTCAAGTTTAATCTTGAAGAACTCACGCGCTTCCATGAGCTTTTTCCTGCGCTTCAGGATGAAAATGAAGTGCAACAATTTCCGCATGAGAATACAAAAGACGGATTGGAATATCAATTTTTTCTTTTTGCCGCCTGTGAAATATTAAAACGTCGCAGGGTTGATTGGTCGAGCGCAGAGCGCACGGAGTTCCATCCATATTTCAAGTCCGAAAAACTGCTTCCTACTGTGAAATATTTCGTGGAGCATTCATCAAGGGGGACGATTAAATTCGAAGGGTTTGATATGGTTGTTCTAACTGCATGCAGTTCAGTATGGTTCGGAGAATTTGGAGATGGCCTTGCGGTAAAAATTGACTGTACTCCATCAGACAGTCCATATGGCATAAGCGCTGGTTACCAAATGACTGGCGGGAAAATTATTTTTACCAAGAACGCAAAAGTCGGTGATCTCGGCCAAGAAATGCGTGGAGGAAAGCTTGAATATCAAGGATCATTGCACGATGTCAGGCGAATCAAACTTGGTGATTACATGCGAGGCGGTTGTATCGAGATAGAAGGCGATGTACAAGGCGGTCTTACGCTAGGTTATGAGATGAAGGGCGGCGAGATTATCATTGATGGAAGCTTGATAATAGACACATACGCCGCTTTTGGTCTCGGCAGTCCGATGAATGGCGGGCGAATTGTGATAAAAAAGAATCTTGAGGTACGGGATAAGAATAGTCAGTATGGGGTCGGTTCTCTTATGACCGACGGAGAAATCGTAATAGAGGGCAAAGCCGAAGGAAACGCTTCGGTTGGTGCAAGTATGTATGGCGGAGTAATACGGATTTCTAGAGATTGTATTATACAACATATTGGCGATGGACAGCATGGCGGAAAGATATATATCGGTGGAAACGCGGGAGTAAATATTGGGTTCATGATGCGTAACGGACTTGTTGATATCTCTGGAAGCGTTGAGCAATACGGATATGAGTCGTCGGGCAATCGTGTTTTTTATTGGGTTGGAAATCATATGGAGGGAGGGACTATTCGTATTGGTCGCAATGTCGAATGTGTGGGCATGGAAATGAAGGGCGGCAGAATCGAAATTGGCGGCACGCTTGAGAATGAAACGGATTTCGTCAAAATGGGAGGCGAAATAATTGTGCGCGGGAGGCGTGTAGAACCAAAGCTTAAATATCGCATTCTAGGGAGTATTTTTAAGAAGCTTGATAAATAAGATGCATATTTAAGGAGTTTACACATCATGCTTTCTTGGCTTTCCCAAGGAAGCTTTTTCTTTAAAGAAATAAGTTGAAGGTTGGAAAGAAAGCTTTTTAAATCAAATTCTGGCTTTTATTACTAAATTTGCATAAATCTTGATTTTAGACATACTCATTGCAAAAGCCGCAACTAAAGAAGCCAAATATTAGGTTATAGAATAATCGCTATGCATTTCACGGATAGACAAGATGCGGGCAAAAAACTTGCCAAGGCGCTTATGAATTACGTGAGCGGTGATACTGTGGTGTATGCCTTGCCGAGAGGCGGCGTGGTGCTGGGCTTTGAAGTAGCGCAGGCGCTTCAAGCGCCGTTGGATCTTGTAATTACGCGGAAAATCGGCCATCCTTGTAATGAAGAGTATGCAGTGTGTGCGATAACTGAAGAAGGTGAATTATTATGTAATGAATCAGAAAAGGATTCACTTGATCCTAATTGGCTCAAGCAGGAAGTGGAACGCGAGCGGCAGGAAGCTCTGCGCCGGAGAAGAGTTTATCTGGGCAACAAAGAACATATTTCTGTCAAAGATAAAAGAGCGATTGTCGTTGATGACGGAATTGCGACAGGGTTAACTATGCGCGTAGCACTGCGATCCTTACGCAGGGAGCAACCCAAAGAACTCATCGCTGCCATTCCGGTAGCACCGCATGATGTGGTGGAAGCTTTGTACAAGGAAGCCGATGCAGTAGTTGTTTTAGAAGAAGCAGAGATTTATCTTGGCGCGGTTGGCGCGTACTATGATCATTTTCCGCAAGTGACAGATGAAGAAGTGAAAGAGTTACTTAAACGATCGCGCTGTTAAAAAAAGGAGATTGTCATCTCTTTTTTTATATGCTAATTTCGAATTAGCATAACCAGTCACAAAGGAGAGCACATGGACGCGAGAGAACTGCCACTCATCCTTTTTCGGGAGTTTAGCATGGCAACATTCGAGGAAACCGAGCAGTGTCTTGTCGGGGAAACGGAGAGAGGTCAGGGTCTTCTAGTAGTAAAGGAAAAATTGTTCTTCGGTGAAACGCACTTTACAGTGCACAGAAGCGCTACCCATATTTCCGACAATTGTCCATTACTTAAGATTATTGCCGGCAGCCGGTGTACCAATGAAACCTGTGGTTCCAAAGAACTTATCAAAGAGGTAATGGAAATAGAGTTTCCAATCTTTACCGAACGGCGACTTGATCTTACTACTCCAGCCGCAGTTACGATTGCCGGTATTATCGCCAGAGCGGTTGAACTCACACAAGCCGGTGGATTCGAACTTGGATCCTTTTGGTATGACTGGTCAAAAGAAAAACGCGTAAAGGATCCAAGAAATTCAAGAGAAGGGCGATAGCATGAAAGACAGAAATCCGGGCGACTGTGAAGTGTGCGGAGAAGATCCGGACATTATTGTACTTCTGCCAGAGGCGCGTGGTAACAAAGCGATCTTTGGCTGTATCACCTGTGCAGTCAGACTTGGTCTCTACTGTGAAAAGCATAACAGTCCACATACGGGATTTGAGGATGGACTCTCCGCCTGCCTTAAGTGCATCGAGGAGCTAACCGCCAAAGATGAGGAGGTTTGTGAAGAGCTTTTGCAGAGACTTAAGTTCCAGATACCTGAAGATGAGCGGGAGGAACTAAATGACTGGCTTAAAATTGTAACCGAGATTACAGGTGATTCAGAAGCTAGATGTCTTATGCGAGCGCTGGCAGGGAAAGCCCTACGACTCGGCTTGCCCGTAGAAGCCATTGAAGAACGCGTGACACGAGACTGTTCTATTCAGTTCATCTGGTAAAGAGGTGCGCAGGCAAGCTTGCCACCCTCTTTTTGTTTTTTTTAGAAATATAGTTAGTGGGGGTGGGGAAAAAGAAAACTTTTAGGATTAAATCTGGGCATATGCCACTGTATTTGCATAAATTTGCATAAATCTGGATTTTTTGCATACTCATCGCAGAGGCATACGAGAAGTTAACAGTTCTTCACTAGTACAGAGGGAGATTCACTTGAAGATTGACTTGGAATACGTCAAGCTGGGTGCGTGGGGTTTCGTCATCGGTTGCATCTTTTCGATCGTCGTCGGCTTCAGCTGGGGTGGCTGGGTGACGGGCGGTACCACAGAACGGATCGCGAAGGAGCGGGCAACGACGGCAGTAACCGCGGCGCTGGTTCCGGTCTGTGTCGAGAAGGCAAAGGCCGATCCTCGGGGAGCGAAGCAGCTTGAGGCGCTTAAGGCTCTCTCATCGCCTTGGGAACAGCGCGACGCCGTGGTCAAGGCCGGCTGGGCCACCTTCGGCGGAGACGAGCTCAACCGAGATGTAGGAGAAGCCTGCGCCACGGCGCTCCTCAAGTCATCCGGGAAGTAGGAGTTGATTCGATCAAAAAGCCCTCACGAAAGAGCCCCCGTGCTCATCGCGAGGGCTCTTTCTATTAACTATTAAAGATTAAATTTGAAGTTTTTATTTTGTCTTAATTAAGATTTCTCTTAATACATAAAGAAAGAGAAAGGACCCAGAAGGGGTCCGTAAGTGAAGACAAGTTGTCGGGGCGGGGGAGTTATGAGTTAGATTGGTTGGTGATTGTTTTCACTCGGTGTGTTGTGGATTTGCGGTCCACAACTGATGAGCTGATTGTAGGTTATCATTCTTATTCCATATGTCAACTGTGGATAAGTTCCATTAGGATAAAAAAGCAAACATAATGAGAAAAAGTGGATTACCTTTGTCAGTCTACCGCAAAATCTTTCTATTCTTCTTTATTTCGACTTATAATTTCCACTTCGTCGGCTTCAAAACACAGATTATCTTCTAAGGCATCCCTACCCCTTTTTCTCATAAGATCAATGAAGTAGAGTGCCGCTTCAGTGTGACCATTTTTTTCAAGTGTTTGAATTGCTATACCCCATGGGACCAAAAACGTTTCTCTAGGAGGCATTTTTATGTCTGTTAAAAGACCTGTAGCTATAAAAGTTCCCACTAGACGCCCTGAAAGTGCCGAACCAATCCATTGTTGTCTTATGCCTTCAGGTGCTTCGCCTTGAGGTAGACGAATTACATGTGCCAATACCCATTCTTGATGATTCATGTGTACTCCTTATTCATATTTTTTCTAATAAGAAAGTTACTACCCATATGATAGAGTTTTCAAAAGTAGTGTCAATAATATAGAGCTTAGAGTATGTGTATAAGACTGACAACTTTTAAAAAATTCTAATTGATAAATTTTAAAACAACTGCTAGACTGCGAGGAGCGACATCAATAATAAAAAAGGAGCTACACATGAAAGCCCTAATCTTTGGCGCGGGCAATATTGGCAGAGGATTTCTAGGCGCGGTACTATCGAAGAATGGGCTTGAGATAACTTTTGTAGATATTGACGAGCAGAGAATAATAGACATAAATCGCATTGGAGAATATCCGATATTTGTCGTCTCCGGAGAAGGCACTCGAGAAGAAAATGTTCATCATCTTAGAGGTATTCATTTTTACGATACCAAGAGCATTGTCAGTGCTGTAAAGGAAACAGACATAATTTTAACGGCCGTGGGGAAAAACGCTCTGTCTGCGCTTGCGCCTAGTTTAGCGCAGGGACTTGTTCAAAGAGTGAAAACGCGGCCACGTTCAGAGGTACACGTCGTGGTGATCGCCTGCGAGAACGTACAGGATAATACCACCTATCTTAAAAGTTTGCTCCATCCGCATATTCCCGATGAATATCAAAATCAAATAAATGACCTCATAAGTTTTCCTAACTGCGTAGTTGACAGAATTGTGCCAAACAGCGCTCCAGCGATATTATCTAAAAATCCTTTTGCGGTCACAGTAGAAGATTACTTTCAATTTGTAATTGACGAAACGGCTTTGCGTTTTCCCTTTGTGCCTCTTATCGGAGTACAAACATCTCCTAACCTTTCTGCTACTCTGGAGCAAAAACTTTTCACACTGAATATGGCGCACGCGGTCGCGGGCTATTTCGGCTACATTCGCGGTTATCAATTTATTCATGAGGCAGTTCAGGACAAAGAAATTCTGGATCTATTAGATGGCGCGCTAGAAGAGGTCGGGCTCACTATTGTCTGGAGACACAAAAGTATTGCACTACTGGCACAAAAAGAGTATGCCCAGAAAATTGTGAAACGTTTTATGAATCCTCATTTGCGCGATGAAATCACGCGAGTCGCGAGAGAACCGAAACGAAAGCTGGGAGCAGACGATCGATTGGTAAAACCGGCCTTGCTTACATGGGAACATGGGAGAATTCCAAGTTTTCTTGCTTCCGGTATCGTGGCGGCGCTTCGTTATGACTACAGAGAAGATATTCAAGCGCAAGCTCTGGTGCGCGAGATACGCGAAAAAGGATTGGAACGGGTCTTACGGGATGTTTCCGGATTGCCCGAAACCCATGAGATAGGCCGCTTAGTGCGAGCAGATTTTTTGCTTCGGTCACTGTAGTTTTTTACCCCGCCACTTGCGGGATTTTTCTTATACGAAATGAGGCGTAACTCTCGTACAGAACGCCCGCCTGCCAACGCCTGAACCAGGTTTTAACTGAAAACAAGGCATTGAGAAAATCTTTTGTCTCTCACAATACTTCATATTGGGCACTGGCGGGCAGGTCTCGGAACCCAGCTCCTTTGGCAACAAATAAGAAACCTAGAGCCATAAATTCATTCCCCCAGCACATTTTTTACCAAAGGAGCTGGGCGAGAGTCAGTGGGCATTTTCCGCCGGAGAAAATGAACCGCGTGTTCTGGTAGAGAGTTACGCCGAATTCTTTTTGAGGTATAATAAAACTAACGGGATGAAGAAACTCAAAGTTGCGGTTTTGATGGGTGGGCCCTCCTCGGAGCACGAGGTGTCTTTGCATAGCGGCGAAGAAGTTTTAAAAAATTTGGATAAAAATAAATATAATGTTTTACCGGTTACGATTGATAAACGCGGCTTTTGGCTTTTTACTGGACCGAAATCACAACCACTTTCCGAACCCGAGGGAATTTTGATGCTTCAGCGAAATAATGTGGATGTTGCTTTTATCGCTATGCATGGCGAATACGGCGAAGATGGAACGGTGCAATATATTCTACGCGCTGGCGACATACCTTTTACCGGCTCGCACACGCTTCAGAGTGCCCTGGCGATGAATAAGGCGGTT